>Ga0315899_10003979_pt1 | contig 16019 bp, 22 predicted proteins | sample LakEriMetagenome_2_FD_203518 | JGI IMG/M metagenome (GOLD analysis project Ga0315899, IMG submission 203518) | Freshwater fungal communities from buoy surface, Lake Erie, Ohio, United States - Buoy 4 MA112 | ecosystem: Environmental > Aquatic > Freshwater > Lake | place: USA: Lake Erie, Ohio... | reverse complement strand
GCAGCAACTTATCCAAATGCCACTTTACCAATCAGCGCAGATGGAGGATTACATTTAGACCCAAAAATAGCAAGAGCATTTGGAGAAGAGCTATCGGGCACCTATTGTTTTGCCGAACCATTCCCTCACGTTGTAATCGACAATTTTTTACCGTTGCCATTTATAGATGAAATACATAGTTTATTCCCAAACGAAAAACTTGCTGATGATATGTTTTATGAGAATGATTTTAGCGGCTTACATAAAAGACAAGTTCTACCTGAAAGTTGCGAACAAAAAATTCGTATTATTTTTCATTTTTTCAATTCAGCACCAATCCTTCAATTTTTAGAAGGACTAACAACAATCGACGCTTTGATTGGCGATCCATATTTTAATGGCGGAGGTTTCCACGAAATATTTAGGGGAGGGAAACTTGGAGTTCACGCAGATTTCAGAATCAATGAACAACTACATTTGAATAGGCGTATCAACATGCTAATCTATTTAAACAAAAACTGGAATTCTGATTTTGGAGGTAATCTCGAGCTTTGGGATAGAGGAATGAACTCAAGAGTTGATAGTATTGCACCGCTCTTTAATCGTTGTGTAATTTTCAATACTGATGCTGACTCATACCACGGGCATCCAGACCCCCTAAATACCCCAAGTGAAATAACAAGAAGATCCATTGCTCTTTATTACTATACAGGCTCCAAAAAAGTCTATGAAGATACGCCAGCGCATTCAACAATGTATGTTGCACGGCCAAGCGATAGCATCCAAATAAAAAGAAAAGCTGCGAAACTAAGGTTTCAGAACTATATTAAAGATTGGGTGCCGCCCGCAGCTTTGCGAGGCTTGGTTAAACTTAAAAAAATTATCAAAAGCTAAACTAACTTAAGGATGGTCTGAATAGCTCACCAACAGCTGTTGTGTTCGGCCTGATTGTTTGAGGCAGTGATTTTTGAGTGAAATCCTCAGCCTTAACGCCGTTCTTGTCGTCATTTCTTTGGCTTTTCGGCCCTTTCAGGCTCTTCGCCGCGTCTTTGGGCGCATTCAGTTCGGTAAATTGATTCACATTTAAACGATCATGTTCAGCAAGAAGTAAAACAATTTTTTGCCGCGCTGGGTCACCCAATGCGTGAAAGAGAGTCTCGCAAGTGCGAAAGGTATTTGCAACATCTGTAAGGGGCCAAGCTTTAACTTTGGGCATTTTATGAGTTTATGGGTCGAATCACGTGAACGGTACAAAAAAGGAATAAAACTGAAGAGGTGAGTTTTCATCGCAAGTATTGGATTGTCCGTGTTCAAATGGTTTGAGGCAGGGTAAATTTCTTAAAAGAAAGATTGTCTCAATGGTTTAAATTTAAAACGGTTTCAAGTTGGTGTTGTCACCTTTTGTTTTGGATTGTTTGCTCGAGGAAGTAAAAATATGAAACAAAGCAAAGGAATCATCTTGGTCGGTGGCTCCGGAACCCGGCTTTTCCCTGTCACGCAGGCTGTCAGCAAGCAGCTCATGCCGGTCTATGACAAACTCGTGGTGTATTACCCGCTGACCACGCTGATGCTGGCGGGCATTCGCGATGTGTTATCGATCAGCACACCACAAGACACGCCGCGCTTTTCAGCGCTGCTGGGAGACGGTAGTTAGTGGGGCATGAACATTCAATATGCGGTACAGCCCAGCCCCGATGGTTTGGCGCAGCGTTTATCATCGGCAAGGAATTTTTTGGCAATGACCCCAGCGCACTGGTTCTGGGCGACAACATTTATTATGGGCACGATCTGGTGATGTTGCTGGCTAGTGCCAACGATCGCAGTAGTGGGGCCAGCGTATTTGCATACCATGTACACGATCCGGAGCGCTATGGCTTGGTCGATTTTGATGACCTGCAGCGTGCGCTGAGCATTGAAGAAAAGTGAACCTGCCCCTGTTTGACGTACCTCTTAGCCAGCGAATTATGCGGCTTTCCTAAGCTGTGCCGCCAGCCAGCTTTTCTCAAACTGCATCGGGCTGACGTAGCCCAATGTCGAGTGGATCCTGCGGTGGTTGTAGAAAGCCATCCAGTCAATCACCTCGTCCATAGCCTGTCTGCGCTTTGCAAACCGTTGGCCATACAGACGGCCCACCTTCAACCGGTCCCAGAAACTCTCCGTAGGCGCGTTGTCCCAGCAGTCACCATTGCGGCTCATGGAGCATTTCATCTTGTAACCCTTAAGCGCCGACTGAAACTCGTGCCCGCAGTATTGGGCGGCCCCGGTCGGAATGAAACACCAGTCCTGGCTCGGGCGCGCGCCTGAACCACGCCATGCGCAGCGCATCCGTCACCAGCGAGCTTTGCATGTGCGCCTGCCTGCTCCAGCCCACCACCTGGCGGCTAAACAGGTCTAGCACCACCGCCAGGTACAGCCAGCCTTCATCGGTGGCAATGTAGGTGATGTCACCTGTCCACACCTGGTTGGGCTGGTCTGCCGTGAAGTTGCGCTGCAGCAGGTTGGGGGCAACCGGTAAATCGTGCTTGCTGTCGGTGGTGACGACAAACTTTCTCTTGCCCCTGGCCTTTATCCCGTGTTCTTGCATGGTGCGTCGCACACGCTCTTTGCCCACCCGGATGCCACGTGCCACGAGCTCTTTCCACATCTTGGGCCAGCCGTACTCGCCCCTGACTTCGGCGTGGATGGCCCGAATGTGGGCCAGCAGGGCTTCATTACTGATGCGCCGGTTGGCGCCTGGCTTGGAGGGTTTGTCCGTTCCCTGGCGCCGCAGGTGCGCGAAGTAGCCACTGGTGCTGACTTCGAGCAAGTCGCACACCATGGAAACTGGCCAAACCTTTTTATTGCTCCCTATCCAGGCGTACCTCACGAGGATTCCCTTGCGAAGTACGCCGTCGCTTTTTTTAAGATGTCGCGCTCCATCTTGACTCTGGCCAGCTCCGCACGCAGCTTGGTAAGTTCCATCTGCTCGGTGCTTACGGGCTTGTCGCCCGCACCCTTGAGTTTGCCTTTGCCGTCCAGCCTGACCCAGTTCTCCAGCGTCTGCTTAGGGATGCCCAGCACCTTGGCCGTGACCGCAGCCACCTGGCCACCCCAGACAAGCCTGACCGCTTCCAGCTTGAATTCCAGCGTGTAACGCGCTCGTTTCGTCTCGTTCATCTCTTATCTCCTAAAACTGATTTTGAACCATCAGCTAAGGAGTACGTTTTTCGGGGGCAAAGACAGTTTGACGTAGCGGTCGATATGCGCCGCTCATCGCCTAACTTTGGCAAATGGGTGGGGGTTGAATTGTCTGCAGACAACAAGCGCCAGTTGTGGGTGCCACCTGGCTTTGCCCATGGCTTTGCAGTCTCCAGCGAAACGGCTGAGTTTCTCTACAAGACCACAGACTACTGGTACCCCGAGCATGAACGCATCCTTTTGTGGTGTGACCCAACCATTGACGTTCAGTGGCCAACGATGGGCGCGCCGAAACTGGCGGCAAAGGATGCAGAGGGTAAGGTCTTGGCTAAAGCAGATGCCTTCGCCTGAGTCAGTGTGCGAATCGATTTGAAGGCTGCTTGAACCCTTCTCGATACTAAGTGGGCCATATTCCATCCCCCCATTAGTTCTTGACCGTTCGTCCCATCTTCATCGATAGGGTGAATCGGCGGTAACTTTTTAGGCCAACTCCACCGCCGCCTTGAGCAAATTGGGGCTGCTGTACAGATAGGCAGCGGTGGTGCTGATGCTGCGATGACCGGCAAGAGTTTTTAGAATGTGTATAGCTGTTCCTTTATTGGCCAAGTTGGTTAAGAATGTTCTTCGCCCACTGTGACTGCTAGCACCTTCAAGTCCAGCGCCCTCGTAGAGCAGGGCGAACGTTTGAGCCAAGCTGTTGGCGTTAAAACCTGCCTTGACACTTTTCTGACTAGCAAAGAATGGATAGCTGCGATCCACGCACTTTGTTTGTTCTGCGTAGGCTTGTAATTCTGCTTTTAGTTTAGCGCTTACAAACATAGTACGAGCATGACGGCCTTTGGTCATGTCGGGCAGCAAGCGGATCTCATCTTTTACTTTCCCATCGCTGTTTGTGACCATCGCTCCAGCGCAAACAGGCTACTTCGCCGATTCTCAAACCCGCCCAGTGTGTGAGCAACATCATCGATCTGTTACGGGCTGCGTACTTGCGTGAGTTGATATGCGTTAACAAGCGCTCAATTTCTGCAGTTGTAAGTGTCTTTGCTTGTGCCATGGTGTTATCTCCTAAATCATTTGTTTGCGTTAATTGCATTGTGTTTTCATATATTTATCTGGACAACCTGAGTCCCGCCAAACAGTCGGGTTTCTGAAATTGAGCAAGGCGAAACGAACTGGCTGTGGATAACTTTTTAGTAGTTTTTTTCTTCAATGAATTCAACGCTCAAAGTTTGAAATCTATGAAAAGCTAAATTTTCATAGATTTTTTGTGGATAACTCCGCTGCGCTGGGGATAACTTTTGTGGGTTGGGCGATATGTGTTTGGCCAGAAGTTACCGGTTGACCGCATCGATTCAATCTCGGATGAATTGGCGTCTAAGGGGGTCGCGATTGAAAGCTTGATCACGCCCGAATAAATGCTAGGGTTCAAAATCAATACATCCAAAAACCTTGACCACTACATTCAAAATTATTTGATTGAAGGGGCCAAAGTCACATTTCATTCACGTAATGCGAGTGACAGACCTCAACGGCAGATTGACTTCTTGAAGTCATCCGCGAAGCTGGAGATTGGCAAAGGGGGCTTCGAAGTTTTGGGCTTGGATGGACTTTTGGCCATGAAAAGCATCGTTGTGTTCGACCGTGTAATGTCAGGAGATATTTTTGATTTGATGATTCTTATTCGTGACAATGGCTACACCTTGATGGACATTTTTGCGGCAATCAATGCCTATCAGCCCATAAGGCAAAATGATTCTGAGCATTTCAAAAGCGTTATCACCGGGCTGATTCCGTTGGATGAAAATGATGAGGGCTTTTCCAGCATTCGTCTGAATGTCAAGATGGACGAGATGTACAAGCACTTCAAAATATTGATCAACGATTACGAAGTGAAGGCTGTAGAGCAGCTTTGACTTCTTGAAAAAAATCAGGGTCGTGAATCAGTGTAATCAATAGGATGGACGCTCCCACCTTAAACGTTATCTAAACGTGTCAAAGTGGAGTTGTTAACCTAACGGCAGTGAAGAGTGAGTTCTATCCCAGTCGCCCGTCCTCCATGTATAATTTTTTATCTGTTAGTAATAATTAGACTCATTATTTTTGTTGAAAGTTCGATATGTCTTCAAAATCAATTGCATCTCAACTCGCATCTATTCAAAAACAAAAAGAATTACTTCTCAAAAAAGAAGTTGCATTAAAAGCTCAATCGCATGGCAAGATACTTAAAGATATTGTGAAAATGGCCAAAGATGCTGGCCTATCTGTTGAAGATATCTCGCAAGCCTTTAATCAAAAATTTTCAGCCAAATCTAAGTCAAATAATTCCCTGGCCAAGCCTCCTTCAGGGAAAGCCAGTGTTGGGAAACCACATACCATGAAGGGCATAAAGTTGCCTCCAAAATACAAAAATCCTGCAGACCACACTCAGACTTGGACTGGCCGCGGAGTTGATCCTTCATGGGTAGCAAAACTAAGAGAAGCAGGGCAGCTAGAGACCGCCCTTATAAAACTTACCAACTGATAATCATGCACTTGCTTCAGTATTGATTAAATTTTGATATCCATACTCATCAACGTTAGTCAACAACAATAATCGTTTAGATATTAGCTGTCAACTTACTTAGTTAACGCACTATGAATTGAAGCCTCTGATGGGTATGCATTGAGCCAGTTTTTGACATACTGCATACCCTTATCTGTCTGAAAACTTCTTTCAACTTTTATATTTGATTTCAAATTAGAGGCATCCCCAGAATTACTGTCACCTTCTAAATGATTTGAACTATTGGAACTATTTGAAGTAGTTGATATGTCTGGGAAGTTGTATGCCACATCAATTAAACCTTCCTTAGAATTTTTGTATGCAAATCCATTAGATTTTCTTGGCGCGGTACTTTTGAGTTTTAATTCTTTATCTTTTGTCTTGGTTTCTTGAATTCTTTGAGCCTCATCGGGGTCGTAAATACCAGACAAGCCAAAGCAAATCCTGGCACATTGAACCATTGCCTTGTGGCGTAGCATCCTTCTGGGGTGGGTCAACCAAGCACCTTGGCCCGTGTGGGCCTCGTACATGTACTCCCGAACGGAAGTTGCAACCTTCCTGTCTTTTCTGAATATAGTGCACTCAAAGTAAAGAGGAAGCTCGTCATCGCCTGGCATAGACTCCACCAACTTCATGCCATCAAACTGGGGGTGTGAGTTGATGATCTTGCTCCAGCCGTCCACCCCAACCACGAAAAAAATCCGAGCTTTTTTGCCAGAATCTGGCGAGATTTCGGTTGCATAAATTTCATTGTTCAAGGGATCAAGCCCCAAGCGCTCAGAAAGCATCAAGAGTCTGTCTAAGTCCGCTTGGGTCCAAATGGTGAGGCGACTTAAGGCGGACTGGATCAAAAGCCGCACAAACGAGTCGTAACTCAGACCAGAGCGCAAAACGCTTCTGTCCAAAATATTCATGGGCTCGGGCTTTGGCATATTTGGCTGGTCAGGTTGATGCGCAATATTTGCCTTTGACTTCTGAACACGATTAAGGCGTTGACCAGAATGCTCACTTTGAAAACGAGTTGCACTTTTGCGGCTCATGCTGCCTCCTTCAGCAAAAAACGGCGCGAGCCAAGAACTTGACTGGTAAACGACTTGGCAATGTCTGGGTACGCCTGGGCCAAAGCTTTTGAGTCGATCCGAGAACTTAATTTGCTGCACTTCCAGGTGGCAATGGTTTTGCCGTTGTGAGTAAGCTTTTCTGCAAAGCCCATGTAGTTCAAGATTTCAGTTTTGAGCTTTTCGCATTCATTGCTTAATGCTTCAGCTTTTGCGTAGTTGCTTTGATACTGCTTGATTTGCTCAATTAGCGCTAGACTGGCTTCAACGGTACTTTCTGGCGCTTCCTTTGGAAAAAGAAGTTGAAGGTCTTGCACGTTCACTGGCTGTGGTGGTTTTTGAGCCAACACATGTTCATGCCAAAAGGCTTGCGCATGAGACAGGATCAAGCCCTCAAGCTCAAAGTCCCGCGCGATGGTGTAAATACGAAAATCATTGTTTCCAATGAGCACAGCCAAATCAGCAGCTTCACACTCCGTTATGGCCAAGTACCAAGCGCATTGAACTAAATAAAGAGGCGGAACTTGGTCTGTCCCAGCTTCTCCCCAATCACTCTTGCTAAACGCACTTGAGGTTTTGCACTCAAGTAGGCGATTGGCTGTTACAACACCATCCACAACTGCTGGCGTGTCGGGGGTGTCTAAAACAAAGCGGTCAATGTGACCAAACATGTAGCCATGGGTTTTGTGAAAGAGGGTGGGGCTGTGTTCCACGGTAAACAGCTGCGTTGCTCTTTCGTATTCACGGGCAACAAAGCTTTCATTGTGCTGCCCGTAGCGCAAATGGAGCAGGTCTCGGCTCTTTTGAGAATCAGAGGAGACCAATTCAGACCAGAGTTCTAAAGGGGTTTTGTAGGGGGACAGGCCAAGGATGGCGCCGATGTCGGTGCCGCCAATGCCAAGTGGCCTTATGCGGGTTGAATCGCTGAAGTGGACGTTTGCAGGGAGCGGGGCGTTCATGTGAATCCTTTCAAATTGAGAGGACTCGATATTAAACTATAAATTAATAAATTTCAACCATTAGTTGAAATTACAGCTTCCCAGATAACCTCCACTCAACAACAGTCCCTAATACTTTTGCATCTTTGACGCTATTTATAGAATCGCCGGAGGAGGTTAATTTCAAGTAGTGTCCACTTGGTTTGGCAGGCAATTGCACCCGCGCCAAATCAATTTGTTGTTTGTGAAAGCTGACTAAAACCAGTGCATCAGTTCGAATGCCTTCACTGGGATCAACAAATATGACTGCGCCTGCAGGGATGGGGCCTTGGCTCCAACTAAGCTGCATGGAGCCGGGGTAGCGTGTAGCAAAACTAATGTCGCTTGGGGATGTGTGAAGGGGTGTGACCCATCCTGAAGATTGAGCTATTGTTGAGGTCGTGGTTTTTGTAGAAACTGCACCGCTCAATAACTTGTCCCACGAAAAGAATGGCACAGCCTTTTGCAGAGATTCAACTTGTGTATGTTGAGTGTCACCAGATCCGTTCAACAAAAACTCAACAGATGTTCCAAGAACTTGGGCAATTTTACTCAGCTTGCGGCTGTCAGGTTGGTTTTTGCCCTTTTCCCAGCTGGCAACTGATGCTGCAGAAATGCCAAATGAATCGCCAACCTGCTGCAGGGTCATGCCCTTGGCAAGTCGCAGGTTCTTGAGTCGTTCGTTAAGCATGCCTCAATGATAATTGGTAACGCGGCACTCTGTGACTGAATGCAGTAGGTTAGAGCTGTAATGTTGGATTTTTAGGCAATGTCTGCTTCGTAATTTCTACTGATCTTTGGCGTCATTGGTTGGTGGGCCAAATTTGAGTTTGCAAGTAGTTGTAAAAGTCTAAAGCAGGAAGGCCAAAAGTGGCCAATTCTATTTTTTCTTTTCACGACTTGCATTGATCCCAATTTGGAACCATAATTGGTTATGCGAATCGTAGCAATAACAATGCTCCAAACTTTTTGGGAAAAGCACCCTGACGCTAAAGTCCCGCTTCAGGCTTGGTATGCCTTGGCTAGCAGAGCCAAATGGCAGTCGCCTTCCGATATCAAGGCAGCTTACAGAAACGCTTCTTTCGTTGCCAACGAGCGTGTCGTGTTCAATATCAAAGGCAACGACTACAGGCTGGTTGCGCTCATACGTTACCGCCAGGGCCTGATGTTCATCAGATTTATCGGTAGCCACAGCCAGTACAACAAGATAGATGTATCGACCATCTAAAGGAGAAATACATGGAAATCCGCACCATTCACACCAAAAAAGATTACAAGGCCGCACTGCAAGAAATAGAGCGCTTGTGGACTGCACCAGACAAGTCGCCTGAAGCTGATCGACTGGGCGTTTTAGCGTTGTTGGTCGAGCACTATGAGAGAACAAACTTCCCCATTGAAGATCCGGACCCTATAGAGCTTCTCGAGCACGTGATGCAAAGCAGAGGTCTCACGCGCAAAGATTTTGAGCCGGCCATCGGCCAAAGAGGGCGCGTGACTGAAATCTTTAACCGCGTAAGACCTTTGAGTCTGGAGATGATCCGCCGCTTGGTGGATCAGTTTGATCTGCCTGCTGATGTGTTGGTCAAGCCTTATGCGCTGCGCGGTGAGGCGCTGTCAGCTTAAAGCGGATAAGTTGTGTGTGGCCCTTAAGTTTCTTGGCAAAACACTTGCAATTGCCAAAATTGTGTGATACAAACGAAACACTTTGAAAGACTCACTGACGCCAGTTGCCTCGTTTTTCAAAGCAAACGCAGTTCGACTATCAAATTTTTGTTGGCGTTAACTAAGAAATTGATGGTCAGGGTATTACTGCGTGCCTGCACTTTTCGGCTGGGAGTTCGTTGATTCTCCGACTAAAAAAACAACTGCACCTGGACGCGATGCCCTCAGCGTCCGCAATCGAAGCCGTACAAGGCGGCTCGGACCCCAGGTTGTGGGGAGCGTTTTGGGTGCGCGTTAGTCTTTTCCCCAAAAACTAAATCAACAAACTTTGTGCCTTGCGCACCAACTCGGCTTTGCCGTGGGCGCCTGGAATTTCTTTTTTGACAAATTTTTTGGAGTTCCGAAATGGAAAATCATAAGCATGGACAAACCAGTCCTCAGGCATCACACAGCGGCGAAAATCAAGCAGATAAATTACAGGCTGAAAGTAAATCGTCAATGACAAGTGGGGCACAGCCAGTAGTCAATGAAAAGAAAGTGGTAAGCAGTACTGCAAATAGTGCTCCAACCAATGCTTCAAAAAATGCACCTCAAAAGTCAACAGGCTTGCCAAGCGAAGTCGCGCCTGGATCATCAACACAAAGGGCTGATCCTGATCAAAGTGTGCAAGGCGCGCATAAGTCAGAAAACTCAGAAAACTCACAAAGCCCTCCAAACTCCCAAAGCGCAGGTAACACACCAAGCTCACAACCTGGTCAATCAGCTATTTCAATGGCAGCAACAGGTAAGCGCATTGGAGGGGGTGCTGTGCTGCCAGGCGAGAGTGGTGAGAAGTATTTTCAGGGGCTTGCATCCGCCATTGACGAGTTGGGCGCTAAATCAATGACTCAGATTTATCTTGCAGAAAAATTCTTTCAGTGCATCTGGTCTATGAACCGCTATGAAAAACAAAAACGCACCTGTTTGCTTGCCGAAATGGTCAAAGCTCTCAAGGATGAATACTTGGTTTCCAAAGAGGAGCGGCGCAATTTAACGCTGCTTCTTGAGGCGGGTATGTGGGATTCGCCCGCAATTCAGAGCAGGCTCAAATCCAGTGGCTATACATCCCAAAGCATCACGCAAAGGGCCATGGAGCGGCGCATGGAGGAGGTCATGCAGCTAGACCAGTTGATCGCTTTAAAGGCGAACACCTTAAGCGGTATACAAAAGTCTTACGAGGCGTTGGTCGCTCGCTCGGTCATGCAAGAGCGCTTAAAGCTTCAAAACGAACTACTAAAGCGCGATTTGCTGGCCATTGATGTGCCAGTTTTAGAGGGCAATTCACGCAGCGGCGTTGAGGATGTTGTCAATGAAGCGCTGGACAAGCCCCCGAATCTTGTTCGCAAAAGAACGATTCCTGCAAGCGCTTTTGACATGGATACGGATGAAAAAGGCTTGGCGCCAAGTGATGTGACGCCCAAAGTTGCTAAATCAAAAGGTACTCGAAAGCGAAAAGCCGCTCCGCCTGTTAACACTCAAGACTGTTTTAAGGATTAACTGCCTTATGGCTAGCCCTAAACAAAAAGCGGCCAACAGGCTCAACGCGATCAAATCGACGGGGCCAAGGACGCAAGAGGGCACTCGACAAGCAAGCCTCAATGCGGTCAAGCACCGCTTGAGCTTGCCTGTGAGTGAGCTTAACTTTAGCCAAGAAATTGCAGATGTGGCCGCCTTGGTGAGAGACGAATGCACGAGTGACCACCAAGCCAAAGAGCTTGCCAAGCGGATCATTGACTACGAGCGAAATGAGCAGTTTTTACTCGACTTCAACACAGATGAAGCGGATGCTGAGCTGAAGGCCTGGATGCACTGCGCGCCTCGCTTTGAGCTGATTCAACTTGTCAAGGTTCATGAAAACAAAATGAGGGCGTGGTGTACCTTTACCACCTCCAACAAAAAGCCAAAGGGCAAGGAGCGACTACAGGAGATCAATTTCCTTGAAGGCTTCATGCGACTTCAAGACAAGGTATTGCTTGGCAAAATCACGCGCGCCAAGAAAACCCAAACTGCCGCCATCAGGTACCAAAAAAGGGCGATCAATCAGCTCATCAAAGCTGTCTATCATGTGGCCAAGGGGGAGGAGTTTTGAATTTTTACAAAACGAAGCCAATTGCTCAATGCGAAGGCGATCCCGTTATCAACCATAAAGAGCAATTATAAAGTACAGCTATGAAATTAAGCCCAAAAGTGCAGCCCAGAAGTCATGTGCTTTTCATTTTGATTAAGGTTATTGATGTTCGTCTTGTCTAAGCTTCTATCGGCCATTACTCAGCCACTTTTCTGGCTCAGCCTTTGGTGGGTGTTGGCCTTGGTTTTGCTGCCGCGTTTTAAGCGCTTAGCATCATCCATGCTCTGGACAGGCCTTCTTACTCTAGGCTTGCTTGGGTTCAATGCCGCGCCTGAGGCTTTGCTTCGCTCACTCGAGGGCCAGTACAAAGCGCCAAAATTGACGCAAAGTAACCCCTACGCTGGCGTGATTGTGCTGGGAGGGGCAACAGGCAGCCCCAGCATCTTCAAAGCCCACGGGCAGGTGCCCCTTGGAGATGCGGCTGAGCGAATGACACTGCCAATTGGCCTCATGCGCAAGTTTCCAAATTTTGAGCTCATATTCTCTGGTGGCGAGGGTCGCTTGATGTCCACGGGCACAACCGAGGCTGAAATTGCCAAGGTTTTTTATGAGGAGCAGGGGGTGGACATGAAACGAGTGACCCTAGAGTCCAAGGCCAGAAATACCCGCGAGAATGCGCGCCAGGTGGCAGCACTTTTGGGGGAGCGGTGTAAACAGCCTTGGTTACTGGTAACGTCTGCTTGGCACATGCCACGCTCAATGGCCGAGTTTGAGGCAACAGGTTGCAATGTCACGGCCTACCCAGTGGATTTTCATACGGCTGAAGAGTCTTCTTGGACTGAGTATTCAATGGCTGGCAGTTTAGGGGCTTGGCAAAAGGCGCTGCATGAGTTGTTAGGTATGTTAGTTTATGGAATTACAAGGTAATGGTTTTTATGATGGAAGCTCAAACAAACGAGACCCCTTGCCTAAACGACAGCCCTTGGTACGTGGTTCACGCAAAGCCGCGCGCAGAAGTGCGTGCCCTTGAAAACTTAGAGCGCCAGGGCTTTGAGGTGTTCTTGCCTATGATCACCTTACAAAAGGTTCGCCGTGCCAAGTTGGCCACTATTACCGAGCCTATGTTCAGCCGGTATTTGTTTTTGCGCGCCACACCTGGCATGCAAGACCTGTCTGTGGTGCGATCCACCTTGGGCGTGAGTCAGTTGGTGCGCTTTGGGCAGGTGGCGGCCAAGGTGCCCCACGCTTGGGTAGAGGCCATGCGGGCTCAGCCCTTGCTGAGTGAGTCTTTATTTAAGTCAGGCGACAAGGTGGTTTTGGCCGAGGGCATGCTCAAAGGCCTGGAGGCCATTTACGTGCAGCCCGATGGGGAGCTTAGGGCCATGGTGTTGATCGACTTGCTAAGCCGCCCGCACCAAATCTCTTACGAGACGGCCCTTTTGGTTCCATCGCAACAGTAATCAGTTGGCATTAACTTAGTTAGCCGTAACGGCCACAGTGGCTACGTTACTGTCCACTTTGCCGTCGTTCACCACCAAGGTGGCCACGTAAACGCCCGCCAGATCGGCAACGAAGGTGGGTGACACTGCTGTGGCGGAAGACAGTGCGGCTGCGCTGCCAGTAGGTCTGGTGGTAAGCGTCCATCTGTAGGTCAATATGTCGCTGTTGGCATCTGTACTGGATGCACCACTTAAAGTAACCGTAGCGGTACGCACCACGATTTGATTGTTGCCTGCGTTGGCAACAGGCGCTGCGTTCAAAATAGACGCAGTGACGGTGGTAGCCAACAAGGTGCTGTCAACCTTGCCGTCGTTCACCATCAAAGCAGCCACATAGGTTCCAACCAAGTCGGCTGTAAAGGTGGGCTTGGCAACGGTGGCTGAAGATAAAGCCGCAACGCTGTTGGTTGGCTTGGTCACCAGGGTCCACTTATACGTCAGTGGGTCAAGGTTGGCATCGCTGCTGGCAGAGCCGTCCAGCGTGACAGATGCACCGATGACTACATTTTGGTTGGCCCCCACAACAGCAACAGGTGCCGAGTTGGCCACCGAGGCCGTAATGCTGGTGGCTGCCACGTCGCTGTCTACTTTGCCATCATTGACAATAAGAGTTACAACATACACGCCAGCCACGTTGGGTGTGAAGGTAGGCCTGGGTGAACTCAAGGATGAAAGCGCTGACGTGGCTCCTGTGGGCCTGGTAATGATGTTCCACCGGTAGGTTAGGAAGTCAGAGTTTGCATCAGAGCTAGCGGTGCCGTCTAAAGTGACCAATGTGCCAACAGTGACGTTTTGATTGGCGCCGGGCACTGCCACTGGGGCTGCGTTTGCGGCACTCACGATCACTGTGACTGCTGATTGTCTGCTGTCTAATTTACCGTCATTGACAATCAGTGAGAGGACATAACTGCCAATTAAATCAGGCGTGAAAGTTGGCACTGGAGAAGATGCATTAGACAAAACGGCCTTGCTGCCAGTGGGTGTGCCAATAAAGGCCCAACGGTAGGTCAAGATGTCTGAATTGGCATCAGAACTTGCTGTGCCGTCCAAGCGGACCAGTGTGTTGACAATGGCATTTTGACTTGTGCCCGCATTGGCTACTGGCGCCGAGTTTTCAATGCTGGCAACAACAGTCACGCTGGCCAACAAGCTGTTTTCCTTGCCATCATTGACTATCAATGAAAAGCTGTAGCTTCCAGATAAGTCGGCAGTGAAAGTTGGTTTGGCTGAGGTGGCTAAGGACAGGGCTGCTGCACTTCCAACGGGTTTTGAAGTCAATGCCCAAAGGTATGTCAATGACTCGTTGTTGGTATCTCGACTGGCTGTGCCGTCTAGGGTGACAAGGCTTCCAACTCTGACGTTTTGTGTCAGCCCTGCATCGGCAACGGGAATAGCATTGGGGCTGGTCTTAGTGGCCTCGCTGGGCAAGATTCCAAGCAAGGCTGAGTTGACTCCGCCGCCTCCACAAGAAATCAAGGTAGGCAAAAGTGCCAGCAAGATGAGCGCGCGAAGTGTTTTGTTCATAGCCTAGATTATTGACAGTTTGGATTGGTAATGTCGATGTTTTCTGGGTATTTCAAACCCGTGTTGTTGTAAACATCAAAAGCGGCGCCCACCACGCCACCCAGCAGCACATTGCCAAGCATGGAAAGGCTAGGCATGGGCAAAGTAGAAACCGTAAAGCTGGGCATGAACTGAGACTTGCAGGTAATTTCCAAGGGGCTGTTGTCGTTAAGGATTGTGGCTTTGCCAGGGGTTGAAAGCTGCCATCTGCCCTTGTCGTTTTTTAGGTTGCAGGTGGCAACCAGGTGCTTTTCTGCACAAAGAAAGCGAACATTGACCTGCTGGGTATCCTCTTCCAGCAGCGTAGCGCAGCCGCTTAAGAGGCTGCAAATTCCAACAACCAAGGCCAGTCTTGGAAGTCTGAAATCTTTCTGTGTGGGCATCACCATGGCGGGCTTTCTCAAATGTCTGAAATAGGTCTAGACGTGAATCGTCAGGAAACGGCCTATCTTGAGGTGCTAAGGCGTAGATTCTCCGACAGATTGACAGTCTGCGGACTACTTAAGCAAGTTTTGAGCCTTGCATAAGCGGCAAACAATTTCCGCTCTTTAGAAAATAATTTTCTGAAAGTGTGAAAAACTTCATATAGGAAGATATAGAATACTTTCCTATATGAACTCTGTTGTACACGTTCCGCTGAACACCACGCCCGAGCAATTTGCCCGTTTGCAAGCTTTGCAATCGGTCTTTGCCCAGGTGCTTATGCCTCCACTACGGGCATGGCCATGTATGCGAAGGAGAGTGCGTTGAACAAAGCCATGGTGGATGTGGTGGGTTTGGCGACAGGGGGTATGCCTTATCTGTTTTTTGGCTGATGGTTTAAGTCAATTTGCAAATCGAAGTTCGAAACTTAGATTTGCAAGAAAAATGATGCCTTGATTTGCTGTCTGAAGTTGTAAGCTTGTCATTTGATGTTTGTTTGTAAGCTTAGCAATTGTGCTAATTCTGCAAATCCTGCACCTCGTTCCTGCTGTGAAATGTATTTTGGCAAATACTTTAACTCATTTTCAAAGCGTTTGATGTTGGCTACGCCTATGCTGTGCGTGAAATGCTCGAACATGACTTGGTCGTTGGTGGAGTCGCCCACGTAAACCCATTGGTTGAGTTCTTGGTTTAAATCTCTTCCTGTGAGTTCTTTCAGAATCCATTGAGCGCCATGCCACTTGTTATGGTCGCCAAACCAAGCGTTGATGTGGATGCTGCTGACGGTGGCGGTCATGCCTTCTTGTTGCAGTAGTTTTAAAACTTGCTGAATTTGCTCTTGTGACAAGTGATGACATTCGCTGTGGTCAAAGGCAATGTCGGTTTCTCGGCCCAGTGAGTCCTGTGCCATGACGGTGCCTGGAATTTCTTGGAGCACGCGTTTTGCGATGCGCTGCATTTCTTGGAAGTTGTGGGTGCGAGTGGTCTCGTCCTGTTGGTAGATTTTGCGAACTTGGTTTTGCGTTGCATCGT
>Ga0315899_10003978_pt1 | contig 16032 bp, 16 predicted proteins | sample LakEriMetagenome_2_FD_203518 | JGI IMG/M metagenome (GOLD analysis project Ga0315899, IMG submission 203518) | Freshwater fungal communities from buoy surface, Lake Erie, Ohio, United States - Buoy 4 MA112 | ecosystem: Environmental > Aquatic > Freshwater > Lake | place: USA: Lake Erie, Ohio... | reverse complement strand
CGCTGCGACTTCAGGAACAACCTTCGCGGCCGCATCTACGCCGAGCTCTGGGTTCGCTGCAATCTGTCGCATCGCTTCAAGTGTTGCGGCAATAAAGGCACGGATTGCATCGCGCTTGCTCTCAATAGTCGTTGGCGAAGAGATGAGGCCAGGCCCTGCGAATGGTGCCGCAGCCGAGGCATAGAAGACCTCTACCTCTACCCCTGCCGCCTGCGCCTGTACAAGATCGTTGTTGGCGTATCCGGTTGTTGCATCAGCGGCGCCGCTGATCAGCGCCTGCGTCTGCCCAAAGTCTGGGTAGAGATCGAGCGATACATCGCCAATGCTGAGCGATGCCTCGTCGAGGATGCCGAGTAGCGTCAGGTACCCTGAACCGTACTGACCTGGCGTGCCAACGCGCTTCCCCTTCAGGTCGGCTGGGCTCATGATCCCCGCATCGGTTCGCGCGATCACAACGTTTGGCAGCACACCGTAGATGGTGGCCAGATAGCGGACAGGAATTCCCTGTGAAACAGCGGGGATCATGCTGGTGCCGTCAGCGAGGGCGAGATCCAGTCCGCCGCTACCGACAAGGCTGATCAGGTCAGGATCAATCTGATTCTGCAGCGTTACTTCAAGGCCAGCAGCAGCATAAGCGCCGCTCTGCTGCGCCAAATAGAAGGGGGCGAACTGAACGCCGGGGATGTAGCCGAGTCCAACCGTGAGCTTCACAGGGGCCACCGAAGCCGATGCTGATGGTGTTGGCGAGGCACTCGATGTGCACCCTGCAGCAACCAGTGCGAGTGAACTGAGCAGTGCGACCAAAATACGCTTCATGGCTAACCCCCCTACGCTTTTGATCGCTTCAGGCGATCCTTCGTGATAGTACCCGTTCAAGCAGAAGCACGAGCGCATACGCACTCACACCAAGGATTGCGATCTGCAACAGATCAGCGAAGAGGAGTGGCGTATCGAAGAGTGACCCGCGCGCAAGATTGAGAAGCACGCCGAGTCCTGCGGTGCCTCCGAGCCACTCGCCAACGATTGCCCCGACCACCGCGAGCGTTGCGGCAACACGTGCCCCAGCAAGAATGCCGCTACGTGCCGTTGGAAGTCTTGCGTACCGAAGGCTCTGCCAGCGCGTTGCCCCGAGTGAGCGCATGAGCTCAAGGGTTCCGGCGTCAACATCGCGCACCGCGACGAGCGTCGAGATTGCAACAGGGAAGAGCGTAATCAGCGCGCAGACTGCGACCTTTGCGGCGAGCCCTGGTCCGAGCCAGAGTACGAGCACTGGGCCGAGTGCAAGGATTGGTGTTGACTGTGCCGCAACGAGATAGGGACTGACGACACGTCGAGCAGAGCCCGAGAGCCCAAGCGTGATACCCATCACGAGACCGAGCGCACCGCCAAGTAGGCCACCGATCATCACCTCGGTCACGGTGGGGAGGAGATGGCGCAGCATGGTGCCGTCGGCCCACGCCTCCGCGAATCGCACCGCAATCACCGAAGGCGCGGGGAGGATGAATTGCGGCACAGCAAACGTGCGCACCGCAACTTCCCACACTGCGAGCAGGAGAGCGGCTACGGCGACGGGGGTAAGCTGAGTCAGTCTACGCATGCGGCACCGAATCAAGGGCGCCGTAGAGGCGCGTCTGCCGCGCGGCGCCGTCAGGCGAGAGGAGTGCGGCGCGACGCCCAGTTGATGGCTGGCCTCGCAGACCAGGCACCTCAAGTTGAATGGCTCCATCGGAGCCAAGCACCAGTACGCGGTCGGCAACGAGCAGGGCCTCTGCGACATCGTGGGTCACGAGCAGCGTTGACGCCCCGGCCACGAGCTCGGGAAGCTCATCGTCGAGGCGGGCGCGTGTGATGGCGTCGAGCGCGGCGAAGGGTTCGTCAAGCAACAAGAGCGAGGGTCGCCGAACAAGCGCGCGAGCAAGCGCCACACGACCACGCTCTCCTCCCGAAATCTCACTAGGGCTGCGATCGAGTAGCCCACCAGCGCCAACGCGCGTGAGTGCCGCCTCGGCTGTCGCGCGTGCAGTCGTCAGCGACTCGCCCGCCAACTCTAGGGGGAGGGTCACATTGCGGAGCACCGTGCGCCATGGAAGAAGTCGTGCCTCTTGAAAGACAATGCCGACCTCAGTTCGACCGGCAGCCGCCGCGCTCCCAACGAGCGCGATCTGCCCAGCCGTTGGCATGAGGAGCCCGGCGACCAGGCGCAAGAGCGTAGATTTTCCCGATCCGTTGGCACCCAAGAGCGCCACCGATTCACCTGCGTCTATGGAGAGGGAAAGATTGCGCAGCACCTCTCGTTCGCCGAACGAGTGCGAGAGCGCTTCAACGTGCAGTATCTGCATCAGTACATCATTGCGTGCGAAGCCCGCACGCGCCAATCAGGCGCCCGTTGCGGCCCTGACTGCAGCGGCTCGCCGCACGGGGCGCACGTAGAAGAAGAGGCCGAAGATCAAATACGTGACTTGCGCAAGGAGCGTCGTTAGCTCTGGGGTTGAGCTGTAACCGACGATGGCGCGCAAGAACTGACCGATCCCCTCCTTGTGCGGCAGGATCGCAGAGATGTCGTAAACCGGGTTGATCAGGGCTGGCAGCAGGCCGAGCTCGATGAACTCATGAACGCCATACGAGAGGAGGCCCGACGCAATAACTACGAGTGCGGCGCCCGTCACGTTGAAAAAGGCGCCCAGGTTGAGTCGCATTCCAACACGAAAGATCAGCACACCGATACCAGCGGCGATGAGGAGGCCGACAAAAGCACCCACGACGACCGAGAGTCCCTGATCCGCTGCGGCCGTGGTCTGTCCAAGCAAGAAGAGCGCCGTCTCAATCCCCTCCCGAATCACCGCGGTGAAGGCGAGCAGGCTCAGGCCAAGAATTGACGTCGAGGCAACAGCGCGATCAACCCCGCTGCGCAGCTCCGCGCCAAGAGTGATGGCCTGCTTGCGCATCCAGAAGAGCATGTACGTGAGGATCACCACCGCAAGGAGTGAGGCGGAGCCGGCAAAAATCTTCTCCGCCGTTCCCTGAAGGCTTCCTAGTAGGAGAAATGCAAGGACGCCAATAGTGGCTGAGGCTACAACTGCTGCGGCGACGCCAAGCCAGACGCTGGAGAGTCGGTCGGCGCGACCGATCTTTACGAGGTAGCTAGCAATGATGCCAACGATGAGTGCCGCCTCGACCCCTTCACGAAGTCCAGTGAGGAGGCCACCGATTCCCCAAGCGAAGAAGCTTTCCACGTGCATCCCCCTCTCGCTGTTCACGCCAACGCGTAGGGAAATGGTGCCATCTTCCGCTGAGAAGTGTCAACCGCACCTGTCTAATGCGACAAGTAGCCTTGTCTTTTCGTGTGACCTAGCGATCGAGAACGAAGACGGGGAGCCGATCTGGGTCGATGCCCAACTCCTTGATCGCCGCGGCCGCCTCGGCCGGCGTGCGCTCTCCGCCACGCGCCAGGGCCACCATTGCGGCGGCGGTGATGTGCTTGGCGTCAACGGAGAAGAACTCCCGGAGCGCTTCGCGGGTGTCGCTCAGGCCGAAACCATCCGTTCCAAGAACAAGGTACGGCACGTCGATCCATGGGGCAAGAAGATCGGGCAGCGCCGTGACCCAGTCGCTAGCGGCAACGATCGGCGCGCCACCCTTGCCGAGCTGATCCTGAATCCACGACGTTCGCGGTGCGCTCTCTGGGTGGCGACGATTCCAGCGTTCAACGACAAGCGCATCACGACGGAGCTCTGAGTACGAGGTCGCCGACCAGATTTCGGCGCGCACGCCGAATCGCTCGCGCAGCAGATCGCGCGCGGCGAGCACCTCGCCCATGATCGCCCCCGAGCCGAAGAGGCGAACGATTGGGCCGCTCGCACTGGCATCCGCTTCGGCGAAGCGATAGAGGCCGCGATGAATACCCTCATCGACATGCGCACCCACAGGTCTCGCCGGCTGCGCCTGGTTCTCGTTGTAGATGGTGAGGTAGTAGAGGATGTCCTCACGCCCACCGTGCATGCGATCCATACCGCGGCGAATCAGCGCCGCCATCTCGTAGGCGAATGATGGATCGTAGGCGGCCACATGTGGATGCAGATGCGCGATCAGTTGCGAATGACCGTCGTCGTGCTGCAGCCCCTCGCCAGCGAGCGTTGTGCGCCCAGCGGTTGCGCCGATGAGGAAGCCGCGCCCGCGCGCATCGCCCACCTGCCAGATCTGATCGCCCACGCGCTGGAATCCGAACATGGAGTAGAAGACGTAGAACGGAATCGTCGGCACACCGTGCGTTGCATACGCCGTTGCGGCCGCCTGGAACGAGGCCATCGATCCCGCCTCGGTGATTCCCTCTTCAAGGAGCTGACCGCTCTGCGACTCGCGATAACTCAAGAGCAACTCAGAGTCGACCGGCTCGTAGCGCTGACCGAACGGCGCATAGATGCCACTCTGTTTGAAGAGCGGATCCATACCGAAGGTACGTGCTTCATCTGGAACGATCGGCACGATCTGCTGGCCGATGTTCGGATCGCGCAAGAGGTTGCGCAGCAGCTTGGCGAACGCCATGGTGGTGCTGACCGGCACAGCGCTTCCCGCGGCGAACTCGGCATCGACTGCAGCCTCTGGGGCGCTCCAGGTCACTGGGTGCACGACGCGGCTCGGCAGCGGCCCGCCCAGAGCTGCACGACGCTCGTTGATGTACTTGACCTCTGGGCTGTTCGGCCCGGGGTGGTAGTACGGCGCCTCAGGAATCTTCTCGTCAGGGATCGGCAGGCCGAGTCGATCACGGAAGGCGAAGAGTTCCGCCTCGGAGAGCTTCTTTGCCTGGTGCGTCACATTCGTTGCCTCTACAGATGGCCCGAGTGAGTAGCCCTTCACCGTCTTCGCCAGGATCACGGTTGGCGCACCCTTGTGCGCGACCGCTGAGGCGTACGCGGCATGGATCTTGCGGTAGTCGTGACCGCCGCGGCGGAGGCGCACCAAGTCATCGTCAGAGAGGTGCTTCACCAGCGCGCCGAGCTCTGGCTCTGGGCCGAAGAAGTGCTCGCGAATGTATGCGCCACCAGCAACGATGTACTTCTGGAACTCACCGTCAACGGTCGAGTCCATCTTGCGTACGAGCTGTCCGCCCGTGTCGTTCGCCAATAGTTCGTCCCACTCGCGACTCCAGATCACCTTGATCACGTTCCAGCCGGCGCCGCGGAAGAGCCCTTCGAGCTCCTGAATGATCTTGCTGTTGCCGCGCACCGGGCCGTCGAGTCGCTGCAGGTTGCAGTTCACCACCCAGGTCAGGTTGTCGAGTCCTTCGCGCGCGGCGAGGGTCAGTGCACCAGCAGACTCTGGCTCATCCATCTCGCCATCGCCGAGGAAGGCCCAGACGCGGCTCCCCGATGTGTCGGTGAGGCTACGGTTGTGGAGGTAGCGGTTGTAGCGCGCCTGGTAAATCGAACCGATGCCGCCGAGACCCATGGAGACGGTTGGGAACTCCCAGAAGTCGGGCAGGAGGCGCGGGTGCGGATACGACGGCAAACCGCCATGCCCAGCAGTCTCTTGTCGATAACGATCGAGCTGTGGCGCGCTGATTCGCCCTTCGAGATAGGCGCGCGCGTAAATGCCAGGTGCCGCGTGTCCCTGATAGAAGATCTGGTCGCCGGCACTCCCCTGCTTGCCGCGGAAGAAGTGGTTGAAGCCGACCTCATAGAGGCTCGCGGCGCTGGCGTAGGTCGCAAGGTGCCCGCCGATGCCCGCGTGCGTCTTGTTCGCGCGCAGCACCATGGCCGCGGCGTTCCAGCGAATGATGTGCCGGATGCGAGTCTCCATCGCCTCATCGCCAGGGAAGGTGGGCTCATCGCTCGTCTTGATGGTGTTGATGTACGGGGTGGTGGCCAGGGTGGGGAGATCGACACCAAGGTCACGGGCGCGCGCCAAGAGGCGCATCAGCAGGAGCTTGGCGCGCTCAGGACCATGGGCCGCGATGGAGCGCTCGATCTCGCCGATCAGGCGTGCCGTCTCCGTTGGGTCGGCATCAGGGATCTGCTCGAGGAAGTCGAAGGTCTGCACGATTCCCCAAGGGTAGCGCCCCGTGCGAGGATGCGGGTATGGCAAAACCACAGCGTGCCCTCCTGGTCGTTGACCTGCAGGTCGACTTCGGCGACCCCTCGGGGAGCCTCTTCGTGGCGGGCGCCCCCGCCGCACTCCCCCACGTGCTGCGCCTTGTTGAGCGCGCTCGCAGCCACGGTGATCTCGTCGTCTGGAGTCAGGACTGGCACCCCGAGAGCACACCGCACTTCGCCCCACAAGGCGGCACCTGGCCAGTGCACTGCGTTGCAGGGAGCCCAGGCGCCGAACTCCTCCCTGAGGCGGTGCTTGCGCAGCGGCCAGGTGATGTGGTGATTCGCAAAGGGGTGGCGGGTGAGGATGGCTACAGCGCCTTCTCGCTTCGCAATCCGATCACCGGCGAAGTCCGCTCCACTGAACTTGCGGCGCTCCTACGCGACGCGGGTGTCACGCTCGTAACTGTCTGTGGCCTCGCCACCGACTGGTGCGTCAAGGCCACCGCGCTTGACGCACTGACCGCTGGGTTCACCGTTGAAGTGGCCGTTGCCGCAACCGCCGGCGTTGAGCTGCGCGATGGCGACACCGCCGCAGCGCTCCAAGAGATTGAATCTGCGGGCGGAGTCCTCTGCTGATGCTGCTTCTTTTGATCGCTGGCGTCGGTCTGCTTGGCGCAATCTTCGTTGAGCTGCTGCTGGGTCGACTCATCGCCGCGGGAAGGATCCGACGACCCGAGATCAATCTAGTGATTGAAATTGCGGCACCGCGCGATACGGTGTGGGCCTACGCCTCAGACATTGCGCGTCAGCCCGAATGGATGCACGAAATGAAGCGCGTGGAGATGCTCACGCCGCCACCAGTGCAGCCCGGCTCGCGCGGTCGCGCCACCGTGCGCATCTTCGGCATCTCGACGACCGATGATGTGGTGATCACTCAGTTTGACCCGCCGAGCACTTTCGCGATTCGGCACGAAGGGAGGTTTGTGGGCGAGGGGCTCCTGCGCTTCACGGAGGTTAATGCGACTAGTACGCGCATTGATTGGATGGAGTACCTGCGCCCGCCACTCTTTGCAAACATCGGCGGGTTCGTTCAGCGTCCAATCCTCGGTGCGATCTTTCGATCAGACCTGCGCCATCTGAAGCGCATCCTTGAAGCGGGCACGACCGAAAACTAGTCCCCGCAGGAAATCGTAAGGGGAATTGGGTCGCTGCCAAAGATCTTGAGCTGACGATCGACGGTGGTGGTTGCCCCCGGCTCAATGCGCGGGGTAGAGATGATCTCGGAGAGGCCGGCGCTTCCGATCTCGCTCGTTGTGACCTGGCAGGTAGCCGACCCTGCGGTCGCCCCGGTGTTCGTGACGGTGATCGATACGGCAAGGCCGCCCGGCACTGAGTTGGGGGCGCTCATGTCAACGGTGAATGGCCCGATCCCACGTGACGAACTCCCCGCGAGCGAGGCCAAGAGGAGCACTGCCGCGCCAATTCCTAGTGCGACGGTCCCGTGAGCCTGGCTGGCCGATGGCTGGGCGAGTCCGAGTGGGTTGCAGCGCTCGCAGAGGGCCGTCTGCAGAGAGACGGGTGCTCCGCATCGAACACATGCCTGCGTCTGGGTGCGCACCTGTGGTTCGCTCATGCGTACATCATCGCAGTTTCGCCAGAAGCTGGAGTGCATCTTCAACATCACGTTCAGTGCGCACCGTCACGATGATGCCATCGGCGCCACTGGCGTTCGCTGCTGCTAATGCCCCCTGCGGATCTCTGCCGAACGGCGACTCGAGTAGCGTTTCGCTCGCACGCAACTCATGCAGCAGGTGCGTTCGTACCGGTGGCTCTGTACGGCCAGTGGCGCGCTCAAAATCGCGCAACTGCGCGTACCCCGCCGCGAATTTCACTGCAGGGGCCACCCACTCATCGGCACATGACGCCGCAAGGCTGATGGAGCTCGGATGGTCACCCGCGACAAGAAGACGCACGCGGGCGCCTGGGCGCGGGGCACTCGCTGCCCCACTCAGGTTCCCCGGCGCGGTAAGCGTGATGCGCTCGCTTGAATCGCCGTTTAGCATCGCGCGCACAACGGCAACCTGTTCGGCGAGCGCCGCAATGCGCTCACTCACCTCGCCGTAGGGCATCCCTAACGCATCGTGCTCGGCAGCATCGCCGCCAGCACCGATGCCGAGTGTGAATCGTCCCGGAGCGATCGCGTCGAGCGTTGCCGCAATCTTTGCGGTGAGCGCCGGGTGCCGCTTTGTGACATCGAGCACCAGGGTGCCGACATGCAGATTTGGACTGAGGGCGAGTGCGGCGGCGGCCAACGTGGTCGCCTCTAGAACGGCGCGCCCTGGTGCGCCGCGTCCCATGAGGTGATCCCAGATCCAGAGACGATCAATCGGACCTGTTGCTAGTCGCGAAGCGGCGCGCAGCCACGCATGACCCTCGAGACCGATGGTGCCGAGTGCGACGCCAACTGGAATCGGCGTGGTTCGCGTCACGAGCGTGCGGGCTAGCGAGCGCCGAGTGTTGCGGCAGCCTTTAGCGCAGCACCGATCGTAAGATCGATGCGCTTGATCAGCTCATCCTCAGGGAGTCGGTACCACGGCTCACTCCCACCCTTACGCGCCTCGGCGACAACCTTCGGATCGCGAATCGTGTCGGAGACGGTCAGGATTGTGCCGGCGCGAACCGGTCGACCCTTGGCGCGTTCGCGCATCGCGAGCAAGAACATTGCGGCCGACTCCATCTCAACGCCGAGATAGCCACGAGCGCCCCATCGCGCGGTTCCGAGCGGGTTCGGATCGTAGAAGATGTCCGAGGTGACGATCGGCCCAACGTGCGTGGTCAAGCCTTCGGCCCTCGCAGCCGCAACCAGGACATTTGTCACATCGAAGTCCGCGGTTGGCGCGGTCGGCTCGTCGAATCCGAGGATTGGGCCGATGCCACTGCTGGCGACTGCGGCCGAGGCGACGATCACATCGCCCGTATCAAGATGCAGGAAGCCGCCGCAGGTGCCGATCCGCACGAATGTCTCAACGCCAAGGTTGAGCAACTCTTCCATGACGATGCTCGTTGTTGGCGTTCCCATCCCTGTGGTTTGAACGCTGACTGGTACGCCGTTGATCGTCCCCGTATAGCCGAGGAGACCACGGTGCTCGTTGACGAGCTTCGCCTTCTCAAGTCCCCCGTCGAAGCGCGCCGCGATCCGCTTGGATCGGTTCGGGTCGCCCGGCATGAGGACGATGGGGGCGTAGTCGCCGCTCTCGGCATGTAGGTGAATCTGGGCCATGGGGCACCTCCACAACTTCTGAGCCCCCACTAAGACGGCGGGCTCCGTTGCGTGTAGCGTACGCCTCATGAGCCCATTAGGAATCGGCGATCCTGGGATCCGGAGGTTCCTCGACCGACCACGCTTTGGCAGCCTCGCAACTATTGATGCCGACGGTGCGCCGTTTGCCGCAGTGGTCTGGTATGAGCTCGTCGGCGACCGCATCCTGGTGAACAGTGCCGAGGGGCGGCGCTGGCCGGCGAACCTCCGCCGTGACCCCCGCTGCTCCTTCATGGTTGAGGACCGCTACGACTACGTTCAGATCCTTGGGCGCGTGCGAATGGACGACAACCAGGAGGTTGCCCAGGCCCAGATGGCGCGGATGGCGGCAAAGTACCTGAGTGATCCCGCTCTCTTGGCGAAGAACCTCGCAATGTTCAGGACGCAGCAGCGGATCCTCATCGAAATCATTCCTGAGCGCATCGGTGCGCACGGCAAGCCGGTTGGAGAGGAGTAGCGATGAGCAAGGGTTCCGCCAAGATCGGCTACGCCGCGATGCTCGAGCAGTTCGGGCCGACCGAGGTCGTCGACTATTCCGTTTCCGCCGAGCAGGCGGGCTTCAGCGGCGTGATGGCCGCGGACCACTTCCAGCCGTGGGTGCCCGAGCAGGGCTCCGCGCCATTTGTGTGGAATGTGATGACCCTTCTCGCCGAGCGCACGAAGGGTGACGTTGGTCCTGGCGTTACCTGCCCCGGTTGGCGCATGCATCCCGCAACGGTTGCGCAGGCATCGGCAACGCTTGAATCGATGTATCCCGGTCGCCACTGGCTCGGCCTTGGTTCCGGCGAAGCGCTTAACGAGCATGTTGTTGGTGGCTACTGGCCAGAGGTTGGCGAGCGCATCGCACGCATGTTTGAGGCTGTCGAAATCATTCGTAAGCTCTTCACCGGCAAAGAGGTGAAGCACGCTGGTCGCTGGTATCAGTTGGAGAGCACACGCCTCTGGACGCTACCACCTGCCCCGCCACCAATCTATGTGGCGACTGCCGGTCCAATCACCGCCAAGAAGACGGGCGAACTCTGCGACGGCATCATCACCGTTGGCGCCGCCGACGAGAAGATCCAAACAGTCTTTGACAAGTTCGCCGAGGGGGCGCGTGCGGCTGGAAAGGACCCAGACACGATGCCGAAGATCCTGCAGCTGCATCTCTCATGGGCGCCGACCGATGAAGAGGCGCTCGCGAACGCAATGCGCGAGTGGCCGAACGGCGGCATGAAGTTCCCGAAGCAAGATATTCGTAACCCTTCGGACTTCCAGCAGATGGCGAAGCTCGTGCGACCCGAAGACTTCGCTGGGCGCATGTTGATCTCGAGCGACCTTGAAGCGCACCGCAAGACCATTCAGCGCTACCTCGACATGGGCTTTGACAAGATCTATCTGCACAACGTCGGTCGGAATCAGACCGAGTGGGCCGCCGCCTTCGGGCGCGAGGTGCTCCCCTCCCTCACGGCGTGAGTCCGCGCGTCGCACTCCTCGCGGGCGGCGTTGGTGGAGCGAAGCTCGCCCACGGTCTGCGCGCGGCACTACCGGCCGGTGACCTCTCAATCATCGCGAACCCGGGCGACGACTTTGAGCTGCATGGGCTCACCATCTGCCCCGATCACGACACCTTGCTCTATACCCTCGCCGACCTTGGTGACCGCGAGCGCGGCTGGGGACTCGCCGGCGAAACCTGGAACGCCCTCGAGCAGTTCGGCAAGATCGGTGCACCCGACTGGTTCCGACTTGGCGATCGCGACCTTGCCCTGCACATCCATCGCACCGCACAGCTGCGCACTGGCGGACGACTGACGGTGGTGAATCGCGAGATCCAGCGCAAGCTCGGTCTCAGCGAAGCGCCGATCCTGATGGCGACCGACGATCCACTGCGCACGCGCCTACGAACTCAAGACGGATGGATGGAGTTCCAGCCTTGGTTTGTTGGCGCGCAAGCGAAGCCTGAGGTCCTGGAGGTGTCATTTGACGGTGCCGAGGCGGCACATCCGACCGCCGAGACGCTCGATGCACTCGCAAAAGCAGAGCGCATCGTGATCGCGCCATCAAACCCATTGATCTCCATCGCCCCGATCCTTGCTATCCCTGGCATCCGCGAAGCGATCGCTGCGGCACGGGCACGCGGTGCCCTTGTCGTTGGCGTCTCGCCAATTGTTGGTGGGAAGGCACTGAAAGGACCAGCCGATCGCATGCTCGCCGCAGCGGGTCTCGACGTCTCGCCGGCGGGTGTCGCCAAGCATCTAACTGGCTTGATGGATGCCTTCATCGTTGAAACGTCAGACCTCACCCCGGCTCTTGCGGCCGCCCTCGCGCCACATGTGCGCAAGAGCGTTGCTGCGCCGATTGTCATGAGCGATGACGCGGCGCGGCTCGCCGTGGCACGCGCCGTTCTCGCCGTTTCGTGAGCGTTACCGCCGTCCTCCCCTTCCGTTCAATCGACTCCGCGAAGTCGCGCATGTCGCCAGCCCTGAGCGAGGGAGAACGCCGTGAGTTCTCGGCGCGCCTCCTTGAGCGCACCCTGTTGGCGCTCGGTCGTGCCGCACGTATCAGCAGGGTGATCTTAGTCTCACCTGATCCGCTCGCCCGCGCGCTTGCACGCAGCGGCGGACATGAGGCGCTCGACGACGGCGGCGTTGACCTTAATGCAGCGATCGCACTTGGCATCGGGCAGGCGACAGCAAGTGGCGCAACAGCGGTGCTGATCCTGCCAGTGGATCTTGCCGAGGTCTCTGCGGCAAACATTGATGCGCTTCTGAGCAGCTGGTCAGGGGCGCAGCCTGGGCTCCTCGCATCACCCGATGGCGGCACCTCGGCGCTCCTGTTGCCACTCCCACGCACCTTTACGCCGCAGTTCGGAGTGAACAGTGCAGCGGCGCACCGCACCGAGCTAAGCCGTGATGGTGCCCAGGTTGAGACGCTCGTCTCGCCACTTACCGCGGACCTTGACACACCGAGCGATCTGAAGGCCGCCATAGAGCGCGAGCGGGCGGCCGCCATGCCAGCACCAACAGATGGGCTGCTCGCACTCCCAATTGACGGACTCGGCGAGATTGAGCCGGGTGACGACCTGCCGACCATGATCGCGAGCTGTGTGGCAGCGATCGCCGCGACGAGCGCGATTGGCGGCTTGCGCAGCGACGATGTCATCGCCGTGACCCAGAAGATCGTCTCGAAGGCTGAGGGGGCCATCGTTGAATTGGCCACCATTACGCCCCGGCCAGAGGCGGTGGAGTATGCGGCGAAGTGGGGCCGCGACGCGCGCCAGGTTGAGGTGGTGCTGCAAGAGGCGATTCGCGTCGTGCGCATGGACCGCGGTGTAATCATCACCGAGACGGCGCACGGATTTGTACTCGCGAACTCTGGCGTTGACGCGAGCAATGTTGGCCCGCGCAGCGGCGAGGTGGTGACACTCCTTCCACGTGATCCCGATGGTTCGGCCCGTGCCATCCGTGAGGCGATCCGGCTGCGCACTGGCGTGGCGCCCGGCGTGATCATCACGGACTCCTTCGGCCGCCCATGGCGTCTCGGCATTACCGACGTGGCGATTGGCGTGGCTGGCATTGCGGCGCTGGAAGATCTGCGTGGCAAGCCCGACGCCGATGGGCGGACGATGGCTGCGACCGTTCGAGCCGTCGCCGACCAGATCGCCGCCACCGCTGAACTCGCCCTCGGCAAGACCGCCCGTCGTCCCCTCGCGCTGATCCGCGGTGCGCACCCTCAGGTTGCAGAAGATGGGAGCGCCCGATCGAGCCTGATGCCTCCTGATTGGGACCTCTTCCGCTAACGAACTAGCCCAGATCTGCCGTGGGCGTAGAATCGCTCCATGAACAACGCAGAGACCCCCAAGGGATTCGGGCTGACGATTGACTTCGGCGCAGTTGCGCCAGCTGCCGATCCTGCGGTCGCCACCACCAAGGTGCCCACCGCTCCGACGGAGACAAGGTTACTGATTCTCGGCTCCGGTCCTGCTGGACTCACGGCGGCGATCTATGCCGCTCGCGCCGCCCTCGCTCCAGTGGTGATCGGGGGCTACGCCCCTGGCGGTCAGCTGATGCTCACCAGCGAAGTTGAAAACTTCCCAGGATTTCCTGAAGGGATCGACGGCCCAGTGCTGATGGCAAACATGCGCGCGCAGGCGGAGCGCTTCGGCTCAATTATGGTGGACCAGGATGTTGATCGCGTTGACCTGAGCGCTCAACCCTATCGCGTGTGGAGTGCTGGCCGCGAGTTCCGCGCCGAAGCCGTCATCATTGCAACTGGCGCATCGGCGCTCTGGCTCGGACTAGAGTCTGAGACGCGCCTCCGAGGACGTGGCGTTAGTGCCTGCGCAACCTGCGATGGCTTCTTCTTCAAGGGACAAGAGGTCGTTGTCGTTGGTGGCGGCGACACCGCCCTTGAGGAGGCGCTCTTCCTCACTCGCTTCGCAACTAAGGTGCACCTTGTGCATCGACGTGACAACTTCCGCGCGAGTAAGATCATGATCTCCCGTGTGCAAGCGCATCCATCAATTGAACTTCACATGAATCGCGAAGTCATTGAGGTGCTCGGCGAGAAGAGCACAGAAGCGGTCATGCTGCGTGACACGGCTTCTGGCGCGACCAGTGCCCCCGAACGACTCGCCGCTGGTGGCCTTTTCGTCGCGATCGGCTACAAGCCAAACACGGCAATGCTCGGTGGCGCACTCCCTGTCGATGCTGCTGGCTACCTGCAGCTTGAGAGCGAAACCACGGCGTCTCAAATTGACGGTGTCTTTATTGCCGGTGATGTGCATGACCATCGCTACCGCCAGGCGGTCACCGCCGCAGGAGATGGCTGTCGTGCCGCACTAGACGCTGAGCGCTGGTTGGCGGAGCGCGACGCCACGAAGTCGTAATGTCGCGTCACGATGAGGAGATCGCCCTCATTGACACTGCTCGCGCCGAACTGCTCTCACTCGTCACCCACGAACTACGCACACCCCTCGCCGTACTGAGCGCCTACGTGGAGCTGCTCTCAGACGCGGCATCTGGCGCATCCCCCGCAAGGCCGGCCGACCTTGCCGCCTGGCGCGAAGCGGCAATGCAGCAGGTTGGTCGCCTCAATCTGCAGATTGATTCCATCCTCACCGCCGCCCGACCTGGCTCCAGCCTTCCGCTTCAATCCGCGCCGATGAACCTTGGTGAAATCACTGGTGCAGTGATTCGGGACATGGCGCCACTCCTACGTAACCACTCTCTCCGCTGGGAGCAGCCGGAGCCCGAGATCGTCGTGCTCGCCGACGAGAGTCGCTTCCGCCAAGTGCTCGGCCACCTCCTCGAGAATGAGGCGAAGTACGCCCCCGTTGGTGAACCGGTCTCGATCGGCTGCTGGGTTCGCGACGGTCGCGCTGAGCTCTATCTGACCGACGATGGGGCGGGGATCCCTCGCGAAGATTGGGAGGAGATCTTCGAGGCCTTTGTTCGCCGCACCCAGCGCCCCTCCGCGAGTGGCTCGGGAATCGGCCTCTATGCAGCGCGTCGTCTCATGGGGGCGATGGGTGGTGAGATTCGGATTGAACCGAATGGCTTTGGCGGAAGTCGCTTCCTACTGACGTTGCCACTCGCCCCTGAAGCACACGGCATACTTGCAAGATGAGCACCGAAACACCAACCACGCCCCTGTCGATCTTGGTCGTTGATGACGACCCTGCGCTCGTTGGCGCAATCTCCGCCCTGCTGACCGCTAGCGACTACCAGGTTTATGCCGCCTATAACGGGGTGGAGGCCGTTGAGCAGTTTGATGTCACGAAGCCGGCGCTGGTCCTGCTCGATCTGGCGATGCCTGGCCGTGATGGCCTCAATGTCATTCATGAGATTCGTACCCGCAGCGCCACGCCAATCATCGTGCTGACTGGCGAAGCGGATGAGGCGGCAAAGGTTGATGCCCTAGACGCTGGCGCCGATGATTACGTCACCAAGCCGTTCGGTCGCCAGGAGCTCCTCGCTCGTGTCCGCGCTGCACTGCGGCGCGGTGGTGAGCCGGCCGATGGCTCCGCTCGCGATCGCACCATTACTGGGGCGGCGGGGCTGCGCATTGATATCAGTCGGCATGAGGTGCACGTCGGTTCGCAACTCCTGGCTCTCACCAAAACTGAGTTCAATATCTTGGAGGCTCTCGCCTCCGTGAAGGGTCGCGTTGTGACACAGCAACGCCTCCTCGCCGCCGCCTGGCCGAACAAGGCGACCCCTGATCCGCTCCTTCTGAAACCGCACGTCGCGCGCCTGCGCAGCAAGCTCGAAGAGGCTGGCGGTCCGCTCCCTGAATCGGTTCGCGGGGTTGGCTACCGACTAGGGGCGAGCTAGCTACTCCTCGCCCACACCAATCAACAGTGCGCTCACCGTGGCGAGTGGCATTGCCAAGAGAACGCCGGCGGTGCCCGCGAGGGCACGCACCACTTCAACCGCAACGGTTTCCGTGCTGAGTCGGCTCGCGAGTCCGCCTGGAGCGATCAGGGCGGCGACCACCAGTGGGAGCGATGCGGCGAAATAGGCGAGCGGTAGCGTGTTGATCACCGCACCTACATGCGAGCGTCCGATCGACAGCGCTCGACTCCCCACATCAAGGCTGCCAGCGCGCACATCTGCCCGGCGAATCTGCTCAACCGCCGCAACCTGTGTCGCGGCCACATCGTCGACGATCCCGAGCGTGCCGATCATTGCCGCGGCCAGACCA
>Ga0315899_10003976_pt1 | contig 16038 bp, 17 predicted proteins | sample LakEriMetagenome_2_FD_203518 | JGI IMG/M metagenome (GOLD analysis project Ga0315899, IMG submission 203518) | Freshwater fungal communities from buoy surface, Lake Erie, Ohio, United States - Buoy 4 MA112 | ecosystem: Environmental > Aquatic > Freshwater > Lake | place: USA: Lake Erie, Ohio... | reverse complement strand
GCGTCCCTGCGCGTCAAGCCCGCGCCATTTGCGTGACGCGCGGCGGTCTGCCAGACTCCCGATCACGTCTCGTCGGCGCCTGCGCGGCGATGCGAACCAGACAGGCGCCGCGCAAGGCGCCGATGCAGCGAAGGGGAAACCACATGGAATCATCGCCCGTCAACGACCGCGCCTCGCCGGCGCCCGTTCTCGCCCTTGCGGATCCTTATGCGCGCAATCTCGACGGGCTTCTGCTCGCCGGGCGCATTTTCGTCGGCGCGATTTTCGTGCTGAGCGGCGTGTTGAAACTCACGGGCGTGGCGGCCTATTCCACGCGCGGCTGGCCTGCGGAATGGTTCTTCGGCCCGCTTGGCGCCTCGGTGGAATTGTTCGGCGGCGCGCTCGTCATCGCGGGGCTGGCCACGCGCTACGGCTGCGTGATCATGTTCCTGTTCATGATCGTGGCGACCTTCTCCGCGCATCGCTTCTGGGATTTCGCCGATCCCGCCCAGTTCCGCGCGCAGCAGAGCCAGTTCTTCAAGAACGTCTCGATCTTCGGCGGCTTCATTCTCATCTTCGCGCTGGGGCCGGGGCGTTTCAGCCTCGATCACGTGATTCGCCGGCGCGCGCAAAAGCAAGACGGCGCGCCCGCCGCCTGACGCAGAAAGAAAGACGCGCCGGAGCGGGGCTCCGGCGCGTTCGTTCGTTCCGTCGCCGCCTGCGGGGCGCGCGCGTCACTCCTTGCGGGAGAGGCCGATGCGTTTGGCGATTTCGGCCACCTGCCGCTCCTGCTCGGCGATGTCCTTCTCAAAATCCTCCGCGCCGCCGGGATTGGGCGTCTGCGCGCTGGCGATGAGCTTTTCCGCGATCTGCGGCATGCGCGCGACGTCGGCCACTTCGTCGCCGATGCGCTTGCGCAGCGCGGGGCTCACGCTTTTGGGGCCGAACATGCCCACCAGCCCTTCGAGCTGAAGCGAGGGAACGCCCGCCTCGATCGCCGTGGGCACGTCAGGCAAGGCGGAGGCGCGGTTGCGGCTGTTGACCGCGAGAATGCGCGCGCCGGCGCCGTTCACCGGCTGCATAACCGCATAGGCCGACATGACCGCCTGAATGCGGCCCGCCGCCATTTCGGCGGCGCCTTGCCCGAGATTGTTGAAATTCACCTTCTGGATCTTCAGGCCGAGCGCGGTGGTGAAATTGTCCCACACCAGATCGGTGATGCCGGGCACGGTCATGACATTGAGTTCGCCCGGCCGCTTGCGCGCAAGATCGACGAATTCCTGCAGGGTCTTCACGCCGATCTGTTCGGACACGCCGACGGCGAGGATCGTGTTGGAGAAACGGGCGATGGGCAGCAGGTCGCGCTCACGCACGTAGCCCAGTTTCTCGTGGCGATAGGGATGGGGCGTGAAATTGCCCGTGGGCGTGAAGAGGAATTGATGGTCGTCATTGTCGCCGATCACCGCGCGGATCGCGATCAGGCTGTCGCCGCCGGGCCTGTTCTCGACCACGACGTTCTGGCCCCATTTGCGCGACAGGACGTCGGCGGCCAGACGCGCGCCGATGTCGGCGCCGGCGCCGGGCGCGAAGGGCACGATCAGTTTCACGGGCTTGGTCGGCCAGGCCTGCTGCGCGCGCGCGGCGCCGCCGCCGGCGAGGCCCAGAAGCGCGGCCGCGGCGAACGCGGCGAATGTGCGGGACAAAGTCATGGTTTCCCCTCGATCGGAAGTTTCGACCCCTTCCCCGTGTGTCCGGGGCTCGCGGCACATTGTCGGCTTTTGAGACCGCCGGCAAGCCCGCGCGCATCGGCCCCGCCGATGGACTCTTGCGCTTCCCAAGGGACGCGCCGATGGAGCGCGCGGATAAGTTCTAGCTTTGTTCTTTTCAGCGCGGCGGGGATGGTCTAGGCTGAGGCATGGAGTTTTCCCGCATGGACCGCCTCGCTCTCGACTTCGCCGCCCTTGGCCCCTTGCTCCAGCTCGCCGCCCTTGGCGGGCTTCTCGCGCTCGCGCTGCTGGCGGGCCTGTTCCTGATCCATCTGCGCGCCGGCCGGGCCCGCGCGGCGCTGGAGGCGGCGGGGGCGGAGCGGCAGCGGGAGATCGACGACAAGATGGCCGAGCTCGCGCGGCTGAATGCGGAGCTGGCCGGGCGGGTGCAGGCGTCGTCGGAAGGGCTGAGCGCGCGCCAGTCGGAATTGTCGCGGCTGCTGGCCGAGCGGCTCGACGCCGTGGGCGCGCGCGTGGGGCAGGGGCTGGAGGCGAGCGCCCGGCAGACGAACGAACAGCTCGCCAAACTGGGCGAGCGGCTGGCGGTGATCGACGGCGCGCAGGCCAATCTCGCGCGCCTGTCGCAGGACATGCTGGGCCTGAAGGACATTCTCGCCAATAAACAGGCGCGCGGGGCTTTCGGTCAGGGGCGGATGGAGGCGATCGTGCGCGACGGCCTGCCCGTGGGCGCCTATGAATTTCAGGCGACTCTGTCCAACCGCACGCGGCCCGATTGCGCGATCCGCCTGCCCGGCGATGCGCGCCGCCTCATCGTGGACGCGAAATTTCCGCTGGAATCCTTCACCGCCTTGCGCGAGGCGCGCGACGAGGATGCGCGCAAACTGGCCCATGCGCGCGTGCGCGCCGACGTGGGCAAACATGTGAAGGACATCGCCGAGCGATATTTCCTGCCGGGCGAGACGCAGGAGATCGCCTTCTTGTTCGTGCCCTCGGAATCCATCTACGCCGACGTTCACGAACATTTCGACGATCTCGTGCAGAAGGCGCATCGCGCGCGCGTGCTGTTCGTCTCGCCCTCGCTTCTGAGCATGGCGATCCAGCTGATGCAGGCGATCGTGCGCGACGCGCAGATGCGCGAGGAGGCGGGCAAGATCCAGATCGAAGTGGCGCGGCTGATGGAGGACGTGACGCGGCTGCGCGATCGGGCCGACAAGCTCGCCGTTCATTTCCGACAGGCGCAGGAGGATGTGGAGGGCGTCCAGACGTCGGCGCGCAAGATCGAGAAGCGCGGCGAGGGCCTGGCCCGGCTCGATTTCGCGCCCGCGCCCGCTTCTGCGCCCACGCCTGCCCCTGCGCCTGCGCCCTCGGCGGGAGCCCCCGCGCCGGCGCTGGGCTGAGTCCGCGTATCCGCGCAGGGCGCTCACGCGCGCAGGGCGCTCATGCGGGAAACGCGTGCGCGCGCGCGACATGCAGGAACACGGGCGCGCCGATCCGGGCGGCCTGCGCCAGCGCGTCGTCGGGCCGCGCGTCCACCTCCACGATCCCGCGCGCATGGGGCGATTCGATTTCGATGCGCAGGCCGGCGCCGTGGCGCCGGCGCCCGCTCACCACGCCGGGCACGCCCGCGCTGGCGAGCGCGACATCGGCCGGGCGCACGAGCAAGGCCGCCTCGCCCTCGACGGCGCCGCGCATATGCGGCAGGTCGAACGCGTCGCCGATGGTCGCGCGCCCGCCGCGCACGCGGCCCAGGAAGCGATTGGCCTCGCCGGTGAATTCGCAGACGAAGGCCGAGGCGGGGTTTTCATAGATCTCGTCGGGCGTGCCCACCTGCTCCAGCAGGCCGCCGTTGAGGATCGCGACGCGGTCGGCGAGCTCCATCGCCTCTTCCTGATCGTGGGTGACGAAGAGCGTCGTGTGGCCCGTGCGCTGGTGCAGGTCGCGCAGCCAGCGGCGCAGGTCGCGGCGCACCTGCGCGTCCAGCGCGCCGAAGGGCTCGTCGAGCAGCAGAACGCGCGGTTCGATGGCGAGCGCGCGGGCGAGGGCGACGCGCTGTTTCTGCCCGCCCGACAATTGCGCGGGAAAGCGGGTCTCCAGACCGCGCAGCTGCACGAGATCGAGCAGGGCGCTCACGCGCGCGCGGATTTCGCTGTCCGGCGGCCGCTGCCCGCGCGGGCGCGCGCGCAATCCGAAGGCGACGTTCTCGAAGGCGTTCATGCGCGCGAACAGCGCGTAATGCTGAAAGACGAAGCCGATCCGCCGGTCGCGCAGGCTCAGGCCCGTCGCGTCCTGATCGCCGAAAAGGATGCGGCCGCCTTCGGTCTGTTCAAGGCCCGCGACCGCGCGCAGCAGCGTCGTCTTGCCCGAGCCCGAGGGGCCGAGCAAAGCGACAAGCTCGCCGGGCGCCACATGCAAGGACACGCCGCGCAAGGCGGGAAATTCGCCGAAGCGTTTTTCGAGATTTTCGACGACGAGGGCCACGGACATGGGGTCACTCCGATCCGGCGGGGGCTTGCGCGGCGATGGATTTGGCGAAGCGCCATTCCACGCCCGCCTTGGCGGCGAGCGTGACGAGCGCGAGAAGGGCGAGCAGCGAGGCGGTCGCGAAAGAGGCCGCGCCCATATATTCGTTGTAGAGAATTTCGACATGCAGCGGCATGGTCGTCGTTTCGCCGCGGATGCGGCCCGAGACGACGGCGACGGCGCCGAATTCGCCCATCGCGCGCGCGTTGCACAAGAGCACGCCGTAAAGCAGGCTCCATTTCACGTTCGGCAGGACGATGGCGAAAAACATCCGCCAGGGCGAGGCGCCCAGAAGCAGCGCCGCCTCCTCTTCGCTGGAGCCGATGGTCTCCATATGCGGAATCAGCTCGCGCGCCACGAAGGGGAAGGTGACGAACAGCGTCGCCAGAACGATGCCCGGCAGGGCGAAGATCACGTCGATCCCCTGCGCCTTCAGCCAGGGGCCGAAATAACCTTGCGCGCCGAACAGGAGCACATAGACCAGGCCCGCAATCACCGGCGAGACGGAGAAGGGCAGATCGACGAGGGTGACGAGAAGATTGCGTCCCCGGAAGCGGAAACGCGCGATGGCCCAGGCGCCCGCAAGGCCCACGATCACATTGATCGGCACGCAGATGGCGGCGACGGTCAGCGTCAGGCGCATGGCGGCGCGCGCGTCGGGCTCGGCCAGATGCGCCAGATAAGCGCCCAGGCCCGGCCGCAGCGCCTCGACGAAGACGATTGCGAGCGGAGCGGCCAGAAACAGCGCGAGGAAGGCGAAGGCCAGGACGAGCAGAAGCGCCCGCGCCGCAGGCCTTTCGCGCAGGCCCGCGTCGGCGCCGCGCATTCGATCTCCGCGCCGCAGGGCGGGTCCCTCAGACATAGCCGAACCTCCTGCGGCTCGCCGCCTGAAAGGCGTTGATCGCCAGAAGGGCGAGGAAAGAGATCGCGAGCATCAGCGCGCCCACCACCGCCGCGCCCGCGTAATCGAATTGTTCGAGCTTGATGACGATGAGCAGGGGCGCGATCTCCGAGACCATGGGCACGTTGCCGGCGATGAAGATCACCGAGCCGTATTCGCCGACCGCGCGCGCGAAGGCGAGCGCGACGCCGGTGATGAGGGCGGGCGCGACATTGGGCAGGATGACGCGAAAGACCGTGCGCGTGCGGCTTGCGCCGAGCAGGGCGGCGGCCTCCTCCACGTCGCGCGCGCCATCGGCGAGCACCGGCTGGATGGAGCGCACGACGAAGGGAAGGCCCACGAAGACCAAAGCGACCGCGACGCCCAGAGGCGTATAGGCGATCTTGGCGCCGAACCATTCCGCCGCGCGCGCGCCGAACCAGCCGTTGGGCGCCCAGAGCGCGGTGAGCGCAATGCCCGCGACCGCCGTGGGCAGGGCGAAGGGAAGGTCGATCGCCGCGTCGACGAGCCGGCGGCCGGGGAAATCGTAACGCACCAGCGCCCAGGCGACGATGAGTCCGAAAACCGCGTTGACGAGCGCGGCCAGCGCCGCCGCGCCGAAGGACAGGCGCAGCGCGGCCAATGTGCGCGGCGAGGTCGCGATGGCGAGGATCTCGCCGGCGCCGGCCCCGCCCGCCTTCAGGATGAGCGCGGCCAGCGGAATGAGCACCAGCGCGAGAAGCGCGCTTGTGAGAATGGCGAAGGAGAGCCCGAAGCCGGGCAGGACGGAGGGCTCTCGCCAGACGATGTGGAACGCTTTTCGCACGCGGACGCTCTCGGAACCTGTTTTCGACATCACCGGGCCGGCTTGTACAATTGATCGAACGTGCCGCCGTCGGCGAAGTGCAGCGCCTGCGCCTTCGGCCAGCCGCCGAAATCCGCGTCGATCGTGACAAGCTCCGTCTTGCCGAAACGCGCGAGATCCTTGGGATCGGCGTGTTCCGGGCGGCTGGGGCGATAGAAATTCTTCGCGATCAACGCCTGCGCTTGCGGCGCATAGAGGAAATCGAGATAGGCCTGCGCCTGTTTGCGCGTTCCGCGCCGGTCTACATTGCCGTCCACCAGCGCCACCGGCGGCTCGGCGAGGATGGACAGCTCCGGCGTCACGATTTCGAAATTGGCCTGCCCGAATTCCTGCAGGGCGAGAAAGGCCTCGTTCTCCCAGGCGAGCAGCGCGTCGCCGATGCCGCGCTGGGCGAAGGTGACGGTGGAGCCGCGCGCGCCGGTGTCGAGCACCGGGACGTTGCGCAGAAGGGCGGCCATGAACGCGCGCACCTTCTCCTGATCCCCGCCATGGGCGCGCTCCGCCCAGGCCCAGGCGGCGAGATAATTCCAGCGCGCGCCGCCCGAGGTCTTGGGATTGGGCGTCACCACGGCCACGCCGGATCTCGCGAGGTCGCCCCAGCTGCGGATCGCCTTCGGATTGCCCTTGCGGACGAGGAACACGATGGTCGAGGCGTAGGGCGTCGAATTGTGGGGCAGGCGCGTGCGCCAGTCGGCGGGAATCAGCGGCGTGCGGCTGGCGATGGCGTCGATATCGCCGGACAGGGCGAGGGTCACGACGTCGGCGGCCAGCCCGTCGATGACCGCGCGCGCCTGCGCGCCCGAGCCGCCATGCGACTGGCGAATGGCGATGGTCTCGCCGGTCGTCGCCTTCCAATGGGCGGCGAAGGCGACGTTGACGGCGCGATAAAGCTCCCGCGTGGGATCGTAGGAGACGTTCAACAAGGTCGTCTGCGCCCGCGCGCCGAAAGCCGCGAACAGAACCATGGCGAAGGCGGCGGCGACGGCGGACACATGCAGGGCTGAACGCAGACGACGCAGGGCGATCTTCAACATGGGGGTCTCCATCGGGGCTTTCTCTCTCCTTACCCGATTATCTTGACCAACTTTGTCAAGATTACAAGCGGAAAAGCAAACTGCCTCACTAACGCTTGAATTTCAGCTAGATATCCGCGCCGAGATAAAAATCGGGGGGCGTCGCCCCCAGCCCCCGGGCCTCTTCGGCGCGGGCGACCACCTGCGCGAGCGTGGTGTTCTCCAGCACCTGCAGCTGAGCTGCGAACGCCTCGGCGAAGGCCAGCCGCAACGCGCAGGCCGATTCGTCGAAGCAATCCTCGCAGCGCCGATAGGAGGTGCGCGAGAGGCAGGAGAGGGGGGCGATGGGCCCCTCCATCATGCGCACGATCTCGCCGATGGAGACGTCGGCCGGATTGCGGGCGAGGAGATAGCCGCCCTCCTTGCCGCGCCGGCTGTCGACGAGGCGATGGCGCTTCAGCTCCAGCAGGATCTGTTCGAGGAAACTGCGGGGAATCGCGTCGCCGCGCTCCGCGATCTCGCGCGTCTGCAGCGGCGCGCCGCGCGGCGCGCTCGCCAAAGCGATCAGCGCCTTGATGGCGTAACGCGCCTTCTGTGAGAGCATGGGGCCTCTATATCCGCCTCGCCGGGCCCGCGAAAGGGCCGCGGCTCACAAATCGGTCACTCCGCGCGCGTCGGGCGATTGCCCGAGCTGGTAGAAATTGAGCACTTCATAGCTCCACGCCAGATCGTAAGTCGCGTTGAACCGGTCGACGTAATGCTTGTTGGCGGCGCGTTTGGCGAGCGCCAGCGAATGGGGCGTGCGCGTCAGCAGTTTCGCGCAAATCGCATCGACATGGGAATCGAGCCGGTCGGCGGGCGCAGCGGCGTTGATGATTCCCCGCTGCGCGAGTTCGGCGCCGGTGAATTCGGCGGCGAGCCACAAATATTCCTTCGCCATGCAGGGCGTCATATGCAGGGGCACGAAGGCCGTGCCGCCGTCGCCCGGCACGGAGCCGAAATCGCCGCGTCCGCCCTGCGAGGTCTGGCCCATGCCCAGATGATGGTCGCAGAATATCGCGTCCTGCGCGGCGTAGATGAGATCGCAGGCGAAGACGAGGCTCGATCCGAATCCGATGGCGCGCCCGTTCACTTTCGCGATGACCGGCTTTTCGATCTCCAGCAGCGTCTGATAGGTGCGCTGCATGCCTTGCGTGAGGTCCCAATCATGTCCCGGCGTATGGCCGGAGGCTTTCGGGCTGTCCTTGGGCGGCAGGAAGAAGCCGTTCTCGTCGCCGGTGATGACGATCACGCGCACGGAATTGTCGAAGCGCAAGTCGTTGAGCGCGGCGCCCACCTCCACATGCGGACCCGTCCGCGCGGTGCGGTTCGCCGCCTGCAGGCGGATCGTCGCCACCTGACCGGCGCGCGTGACCGTGATCGTGTGAAAAGCGCTTTGGCTCGAAGACATCATCCCCCCAGACCTTGAGTTTTCTCGTTGCGCCGTCATTATGGCCGGCGAATGCGGCCCCGAGCAAGACGGCCTGGGCGAAACGCCGGGAGGAAACCTATGTTTGAGATGCGGCTGCGCGCGCATGCGCGCCTTTCCAGCCTCGCTTGCGTCGTCGATTGCGCCGTCGCAGGCTTCGTCGTCGCCGGCTTCGTCGTCGCCGGCTTCTTGGCCGGCGCGCGGCCCGCCATGGCCGACGAGCGCGCGCTCGCCGATTTCTACGGCAAGAACAAGATCACGATCGCGGTCGGCTTCAGTCCCGGCGGCAATTACGATCTCTACGCCCGCGTGATCGCGCGCCATATGGGGCGCGCCATACCGGGCGGGCCCGACATCATCGTGCAGAACATGCCCGGCGCCGGCAGCCGCGTGCTCGCCAATGCGCTTTATGGGCGCGGCCCGTTCGACGGAACGATGATCGGCGTGCCCAATCAGGGCATCCCGACCGATCAGGCGCTCGGCGAACAGGGCGTGCAATTCGACGTCGCGAAATTCTTCTGGATCGGCAGCCCCAATCAGGAAGTGAACGTCGCGTGGACTTGGCACACGAGCAAGCTGCGCACGCTGGACGACGCGCGCCGCATCGAAGGCGTGATGGGATCGAGCGGGCCGGGCTCGCCCACCTATGTCTATCCGCGCGTGATGAACATGCTGCTCGGCACGCGGTTCAAGGTGGTGAGCGGTTATCCCGGCTCCAACGAACTCGATCATGCGATCGAAAAGGGCGAGGTGGACGGCCGGGGCGCCGTGTCCTGGGCCGCGCTGAAAGTGACGAATGATTGGCCGCGGCAGGGCAAGGTGAATCTGCTCGTGCAGATCGGCCTGAAGAAAGCGCCCGACCTGCCGGACCTGCCGCTGCTGCATGAGCTGGCGACGACGCCCGAAGACAGGCAGGTGCTGGAGTTTCTCTCGCTGGCGCCGGCGCTGGGCCGCCCCTTCTTCATGCCGCCGCGCACGCCGGAGGATCGCGTGGCCGCGGTGCGCAAGGCGTTCGACGCGACGATGAAAGACGCCGCTTTCCTCGCGGACGCCGAACGCAGCCGCCTCGACGTCTCCCCGCTCGCATGGCGCGAGATGGAGGAGATCGTCAACCGGACGCTCAACGCGCCGCGCAGCGTCGTGGAGCGCGCCCGCGAGGCGATGAAATAGGAAGGCGGCGCCGATCCGCGCCGCGCGGCGTCACAAAAGACCCCAGCGGCGCACGCGCGCGCGATAGGCGCGGAAGGCCTCGCCGAACAGCGCGTCCATATGTTTTTCGTCGGCCGCCGCGCGGCGGTCGAACCACCAGATGTGGAAGGCCAGCAGCGCCGCCGCCGGCCAAGAGCGGAACATCACGGCCAGTCCCGCCATGAAGACGAGATGGCCGAGATACATGGGATTGCGCAGGATCGCGTAGATCCCGCTCGTCACCAATCGCTGCGGCGGAACGTCGAGCCCCGGCCCGCCGCCGCCCTTCATCGCGCGATAGAGCCCGCTGAAACGATATTGCGCATAGCCCGCCACGAGCAGAAGCGCGCCCCAAGGCTCCACGTCGAAGCGGCGGTCGTTGAGATGAAAGTGAAGCGCGGCGATCAGCAGCGGATAGAGCGCGAACGTGCGCCGCGGCGTGCTGGACAGCCAGCGTCTCACCGTGAGGGGCCCGCCTGGAGCGGCCATCTCGCTCTCCTCCTCGCCGCAAGTTTTTGCGCGTAAATCCCGCCGCGCGTGCGGCGCGCGCCGCCTGCGCCGCTCATAGAGCCTGACGCGCGGCTGCGCAATCGCGCCTGCGGCGCGGCCCCAGCGCAAGCCGGGCGCGAACCCGCAAGGGCGGCGGCGCGTTGTCGTGGCTCTCGCAGGCGGTCGAGGCGGCGGCGTCATGAAGATCCTGGTGCTGGAATGCGAGGATTGGGAGCAGCGCGCCTTCGTCGCGCGGCTCGCCGAACATGACGTTTTCTGCGCGCCCGGTCCCCTCGACGCGCTGCCCGCCGGCGTCCATGCGGACGCGCAGGCGCTGTGCCCCTTCGTGCGCTCGCGCGTCACGGCCTCCGCGCTGGCGCGCTGGCCCGCCCTGCGCCTCGTCTCCACGCGCTCCACCGGCTTCGACCATATCGATCTCGCAGCCTGCGACGCGCGCGGGATCGTCGTGTGCAACGTGCCCGATTACGGCGACCGCACCGTGGCGGAACATACATTCGCGCTTCTGCTCGCCGTTTCGCGCCGGCTGGTGGAGGCCGTCGAGTCCACGCGGCGCGGCGCCTTCGCGGCCGAGGGCCTGCGCGGCTTCGATCTGGCGGGCCGCACGATGGGAATCATCGGCGCGGGGCGCATCGGGCGGCGCGTCATCGCCATCGCGCGCGGCTTCGGCATGGAGGCGCTGGCCTGCGATCCCGCGCCCGACGCCGCGATCGCGCGCGCGTCCGGCTTCGCTTACGTCGGGCTCGACGACCTGCTGGCGCGCGCCGATGTGGTGAGCCTGCATGCGCCGGGCGGGGAGTCCACGCGCGGCATGATCGGGCGCGCGCAATTGGCGCGCATGAAACCGGGCGCGGTGCTCATCAATACGGCGAGGGGCGATCTCGTGGACGTGAGCGCGCTGGCGGATGCGCTCAACGCGGGCCGGTTGCGCGGCGCGGGGCTCGACGTTTTGCCCAACGAGCCTTTGTTGCGCGACGAGGCGGAGATTTTTCGCGCAGGCGAAGCCGCGCAGGCCCATGCGGCCGACCTGCGTGGCCTGCTCGCAAGCCATGTGCTGCTGCAAATGCCCAATGTGGTGGTGACGCCCCATATCGCCTACAACACCGCCGACGCCATGGCGCGCATCGTGGAGGCCACGGCGGAGAATGTGCGGGCCTTCGCGCGCGGCGCGCCGCGCAACGTCGTGCGCGCCTGATCTTGTCGCGCCTCGCCGTCGCGCGCCTGATCTTGTCGCGCCTGACCTGGGCGCGCCCCCGGCTCGTCCAGCGGAACGCAGATAAGCCTTGCGGGCCCCGGCGCGTGCGGACAGAATGGCCGCAACGAACCCTTGGGGAGGATCGCATGCGTCACATGCGTTTGGGCGTCGCCGCGCTTCTGGCGGCCGTCATCGCCGGCCCGCAGGCCGCGCGCGCCGACGCTGCGGCGGATTTTTACAAGGGCAAGCAGATCACGCTGACCATCGGCTATGGGCCGGGCGGCGGCTATGACGTTTACGCCCGCCTGCTCGCCCGCCATATGGGCCGCAAGATTCCCGGCGAGCCGGGCATAGTGGCGCAGAACATGCCGGGCGCGGGCTCGCTGCGCGCCGCCAATTACATCTACAACAACGCGCCGCGCGACGGCACGGCGCTCGCCACGATTTCGCGCAACATGCCGATGATGGGCGTGCTCGGCGACAATAAGAACGTCATGTTCGACGCGCGCAAGTTCACCTGGCTCGGCTCGCCCAGCAGCGTGCGCGAGGACGCCAATCTCCTGTGGGTGCGCAAGGACGCGCCGGCCAAGCGTATCGAGGACATCATCCGCCCCGGCGGGCCTGAATTGATTCTCGGCAGTTCGGCCGAAGGCTCCACCAGCTCCGACGTGATCCTCGTGGTGCGCGAGGCTTTGGGCGCGCGCATCAAGATGATCTCGGGCTATCCCGACAGCAACGCGCTGAATCCCGCTATCGAGCGGGGCGAGATTCATGGGCGTTTCGTGGGCATTTCCGCCATCAGCGCGTCGCGGCCCTATTGGTTCGACAAGGAGTCGATCGTCGCGCCCATTCTGCAATTCGCGCGCACCACGCGCCATCCCATGTTCCCCGACGTGCCGACCGCGCAGGAAATGGCGAAGGACGAAGCCTCGCGCGTTCTGGTGGCGGCCTCGGAGATTCCCTACATGCTGGCGCGGCCCTTCGTCGGTCCGCCCGACGTGCCCGCGCCGGTCGCGAAAATCCTGCAGACCGCCTTCATGGCGGCCGCCAATGATCCCGAATTCGTCGAGGACGCGAAGAAATTGCGCGTGGAGGTGAGTCCCGTAGGCCCCGAAGAGGCGCTGCGCATGCTCGACCTCATCGCCAATGCGCCTGCGGACGTGAAAGAGAAATTGCGCGCCGTTCTTGGCGAAGCGCGATAGGGCGCCATCGCCCGCCGACAGGAGTCGCCGCATGAAAGCCTATGTTCGTTTCCCTCGCCGGATCCCCCGTCACGTCTTCCGCGTCGCATTCGCCGGCGCCTTGTTTGGAGCCGCCCTCATGAGCGCTATCGCAACCCCTGCGCCCGTCGGCGCGCAAGAAGCCGGCAAGGCGGCGTTCCAGCGCCCGGTCTGGGGGGAGGACGCCAAGAAATTATTCGGATCGTGGCGGCTCGTGGAGACGACGAGCGACGGCAAGGTGCGGCCCGAGCGCGGCGCCAATCCGCTGGGCCTCATCACCTATCATGAAAGCGGCTGGATGGCCGCGCAGATCCAGCCCGACCGCCCGCCCGTGGGCATGGCGGGCGCGCAGCCCAGCGGCGAGGAGGCGAAAGCCGCGCTGCACGGCTACACCGCTTATTTCGGCTCGTTCACCGTGGACGAGGCGAAGAAAGTGGTCGTGCATCATCGTCTGGGCAGCGTGTCGCCGGGCTGGGAAAAGACGCCCGATTACGTGCGCGCCTATGAATTCGAAGGGCCTGATCGCGTGGTGCTGCGCCCCGTGGGCAACAAGAACGCCTTGGTGTGGGAGCGGCTGAAGTGACGCGCGCCTAGCGCTTCCACATCCATTCGACGTCGTTCGCCTTGATCGTATAGGCGCGCACCTCGCAGGCTTTCGGCAAGCCGCCGGGCGCGCGCTTCTCTTCGACGACGAAGAAGCGGAATTCCTCGCCCTCGCGGTAGCGCCGCCCGAGGATCGAACGCTCCGCGCTCGGCAATTTCTTGCGGCGCAGCCAGGCGGCGCCTTCGGCGCATTCGCCCGCGTTCACGACGATGTTTTGAATCTCGACGATCGGGTAAAGCGCCTTGCAGGCTATGGCGCGCCCCTCCGGGTCGAGCAGGAATTGGCCGCTCTCCACCCAGCAGCGCAGCGGCGAAGTCGATTGCGCCGCCGCCTGCGGCGCAGCGGCGAAGGCGGCGCAGGCCGCGGCCGCGCCGGCAAGCAGGCGCATGCGGCTCTTTGCGCCAAGATCCGCGCGGCTCTTTGCGCGAAGATCCGCGCCGACGCGCGTCGCCGCTCCGCCGTCCGTCTGCGTCTGCGCCGGCTTGCCGCTCATGCCCGACCGTCCGTCCCTTCTCAGTTCGCGCGGCGAGCATAAACGCAAACGCGGCGGGAGAAAGAGGGCGCCTTCGCTCACGCTCAAGCGGCGGGCGAGAAGGACTCCGCCTGCGCCATGTTCCACGCGTCGCGCAGGCGCGGGTCGCGCGCGCCTTGCAGCAATTCGCCCCGCTCGATGCGCGGATAGATTTGCGCATAGGTGGCGGTTTCATGCGGCGAGAGACGGCGCGTGACGTGGCGGCCCTCGAACCGCGCGGGATGGTTCAGTCCGGCGGCGGCGGTCAGCTCGGCCAGCGCATGCAGCGTGTTGGCGTGGAAATCCGCGACGCGGCGCGCCTTGTCGGGCACCACCAGCGCGCGCTGGCGTCCGGGATCCTGCGTGGCGACGCCGGTGGGGCACATGTCGGTGTGGCAGGATTGCGACTGGATGCAGCCCAGCGCGAACATGAAGCCGCGCGCGCTGTTGCACCAATCCGCGCCCAGCGCGATGGCGCGCGCCATGTCGAAGGCGGAGGCGATCTTGCCGCTCGCGCCGATCTTCACGCGGTCGCGCGCGTCGATGCCGATCAGCGCATTATGCACGAAGGACAGGCCCTCGCGCAGGGGCTTGCCCAGATGATCCATGAATTCGAGCGGGGCGGCGCCGGTGCCGCCTTCCGATCCGTCGACCACGATGAAATCGGGATAGACGCCGGTTTCCGCCATCGCCTTGCAGATCGCGAGGAACTCCCATTCATGGCCGATGCAGAGCTTGAATCCCGCAGGCTTGCCGCCCGAGAGCCTGCGCATCTCGCCGATGAGGGTCATCAGCTCTAGGGGCGTGGAGAAAGCGGAATGGCTGGCCGGCGACACGCAATCCACGCCCATCGGCACGCCGCGCGTGCGCGCGATCTCCTGCGTCACTTTCGGCGCGGGCAAGACGCCGCCATGGCCGGGCTTGGCGCCCTGATTGAGTTTCAGCTCCACCATCTTGATCTGCGGATCGGCGGCCGTTTGCGCGAAACGCTCCGGCGAGAAGCGCCCTTGCGCGTCGCGCGCGCCGAAATAGCCCGAGCCGATCTCCCAGATGACGTCGCCCCCGCCGGCGCGGTGATGCGGGCTGAAGCCGCCTTCGCCCGTGTCATGCGCGAAACCGCCGAAGGCGGCGCCCTTGTTGAGCGCGCGGATGGCGTTGGCGCTGAGGGCGCCGAAGCTCATGGCGGAAATGTTGAACAGCGAGGCGTCATAGGGGGCGGCGCATTCGCGCCCGCCGATGCGCAGGCGGAAATTCGAATCCGGCGTCGGCGCGGGCGTGAGCGAATGGGTGAGCCATTCGAAACCGTCTGCGTAGACGTCGTAATTCGTGCCGAAGGGCCGTTTGTCCAGCACGCCCTTCGCGCGCTGATAGACGACGGAGCGCTTGTCTCGCGAGAAGGGCATCGCGTGTTTTTCGTCCTCGAAGAAATATTGCCGCATCTCCGGGCGGATCTCTTCGAGCAGGAAGCGCAGATGCGCGGCGATGGGATAATTGCGCAAGATGGCGTGGCGGGTCTGGAAATAATCGTGCAGGCCCAGCGCCGTGAAGGCGCCGCCCACGACAAGGGCGCCTTGCGCCGCAAGCGAGCCCGGATCGGCCCAGACCCCGGCGAGGCCGGCCAGAAAGAGCGCCGCCGCGATGGTCAGACAAGCGAAACGTGGCTGAAACGGTTTCAGAAAGAACGACATCGAGGCCCCCCGGATTTGGGGAAGCTTGAGCCTCCCCGCTTTCGCCCGATGCTAGCATGGCTTGGCCGTCCCGCCAGACGCCGTCTTGAAACCGTCATATTGTATCGAGTAATCTGGATATATGGATCAGACCGAAGCCATTCTCGCCCTTGCGGCCCTGGGGCAGCCGACCCGCCTTGAGACCTTTCGCCTGCTTGTGCGGCGCGAGCCCGAGGGGGCGCCTGCGGGCGAGCTGGCCCGCGCCATGGGCGTGCCGCAGAACACGATGTCCGCGCATCTTGCGATCCTGTCGCGCGCAGGGCTGGCGCGGGGCGCGCGCAACAGCCGCTCCATTCTCTATCGCGCCGACCTCGCGCGCTTTCGCGCGCTCGTCGCTTTCCTGATGACCGATTGCTGCGCCGGCCGCACCGAGCTTTGCGCGCCGCTGCTGGACGAACTCGCGTCCTGCCAGACCTCGAAAGGAGCATGCGCGTGAGCGACCGCCTTTATAACGTTCTCTTCCTGTGCACCGGCAATACGGCGCGCTCCATTCTCGCCGAAGCGATCCTGCGGCATGAAAGCGCGGGCGCGTTTCGCGCCTTTTCGGCGGGAAGCCAGCCGAAGGGGATCGTCAATCCCTTCGCCTTGAAGACGCTCGCCGCCCATGGCTATCCGGTGGACGGATTGCGCTCGA
>Ga0315899_10003974_pt1 | contig 16042 bp, 3 predicted proteins | sample LakEriMetagenome_2_FD_203518 | JGI IMG/M metagenome (GOLD analysis project Ga0315899, IMG submission 203518) | Freshwater fungal communities from buoy surface, Lake Erie, Ohio, United States - Buoy 4 MA112 | ecosystem: Environmental > Aquatic > Freshwater > Lake | place: USA: Lake Erie, Ohio... | reverse complement strand
TCGGAAGGCCCACATGGGACTGCCTCGAAGCCGCCTGCTGTATAGTCTAGTGGCACATCTCCTTTCAAAAGGCTCACCTTGACCCGCTCATTGAAAGCCGGATAGGCCGAACCCCAGGCAGGAACCTCACAGTCGATTGATGTTGACGAGGTGACATTTCCAGCCACTGACATGCTGATATGAAAGAGAGAAAATCGACAGATATAGTCTGCAGCTGATACGTTGAAACCATAACCCTGGATTTGAATGACCATTCCACCTGATGCAGCTCCTTCTTTGAACTGACTAGAGTCTTTACGACCAAGTGAGTCCCAGCCTGCTAGTACGGGAAACCTTGTCGCACCGCGCCAAAACGATGAGATACTGACTGTACCGTGCATCACCATGAACGTTACCCTGGAAGACGCATACAGCCATTGAGGCATTTGGCATGTGAATCCAAATAAAGATGCTGTCGCATCGGGACTCTGTGCTGAAAAGTCGATGGTCTCCAGCAGCAGGCTGTCGCCATACTTGGCACCGACGCCGTCATCATGATGTGCAACCAATCTACACGAATACTCCAACGCCAGATCAAATCCGTATCCAGAAACAGTGATGTTCTGTCCTCCCTTTGCCCGTGCTGCTGAAAGACTGGAATTGTACCAGCTCGTCCTGAATACGAAGTAGCTTGCTTGCTTAGACACGTCCACCGTCTTGAGTGCCAAACCAGATATCTTCTCGTGGACAGAAATACTGGCATATGCTTCAGCATAATTCCAGACAGGCGTCACACATTCCAACTCCGTGGGCGAAGTCGGATGCCTGACTTCAGACTGGGCTGACTGCGTGCCAAACGTCGCTGCCATTGAGAAGTTGCAGTAGTACTGCAAATTGGGATTGAAGCCGTACCCGGGAATCTTCAGAATGTTGCCTCCTCCTGCACTTCCCTCAAGGCCTCCGGGACCTGCGACCCCTGATGAATTCCAAACGGGAAAGAAGCCGAAGGAGCATGCCATATCGGAAGGCCCACATGGGACTGCCTCGAAGCCGCCTGCTGTATAGTCTAGTGGCACATCTCCTTTCAAAAGGCTCACCTTGACCCGCTCATTGAAAGCCGGATAGGCCGAACCCCAGGCAGGAACCTTGCATTGCAGTTGTGTGGAGGAAGTTGCTCTGCCATTAGACTCTATCTGCCTATGGCCGAGGGAAAATCGACAGATGTAGTCTGCAGCTGATACGTTGAAACCATAACCCTGGATATTAATTACCACGCCTCCTGATGCCATTCCTTCACTGATGTTGCCAATATGATCCCAGCCAGGACTGATCGACAACGTTGGAGGCATACCATACGGATCAAAATGATGGATCTCATAACTGTTTCTGCTGAGAGTAAGCTGTATGAGTCTTACATCATCATGCCATGTTGGAAAGGGACACACAGCTATGGTGCTGTTAAGCACGATTGCATTTGTGATTTGCATGAGAATCCTCGTTGGTTCTGTATAGGAGCACTCGTAGCCACGCCCAAAGTTCAAAAATGCTCCTGTCAATGTAAGCAGACTTCCACCTTTTGCCCTGAGCGTAGAAGAGGATGCGCTCACACTCCAGAACTCAAATTCAAACTCAAAATGAGGGTTTGAACCAGATTGCAAACTTTGCGGCAAAGCCTCCCAAAATGCAACGTCTTCTCCCGCAAGATGGGGCTGAACTGACGATCCAAAGATGCCGCGGCGTATAATCGTGAGGTTTGCAAACCAACCGCTGCCGCCACATGCACAGCAAGCTTGAGAAGCATCAATGCCGTCCACTGCATAATCTGAAAACGTCCCCCAATCGACGTCCCAAGCTGGCCCATATCCACCGTCAAGACAGTAGCCAAGTAACACGTAATCGATACAATCATCGCCATCAGAATCCACCCAAACGGGATCGTCATAGCAAGGATTTGCAAACCAACCTTCATAAAATTCGAATTCAAAGGACATAAACTCGCTTCCAATCTGTACTACGCCTAACTTTGTAGGAGGAGAGTCCATGTTCACCTCGACCTGTAGATTGTTTGCGCCGATACCAGCTGGTAGGCTCGTTGTAATCCCTGGGCGGCAGAGGGGGGTGCCATCGGCGGCGCAAACGCGCCGCAGAAACCGAGCCCCAAGACGTCGGTACACGCTGTAGCTAGTCTCTTGCGTCAGCCTGTTCCAGCCGTAGTACGTTAGCGGCTTATGGATGGCATGACGTTGCGGGATGGTTGCCAGAATCCCACGCTGTTGAATGAGAAGATGTGTGCTACCAGACCCAACATTATGTACAGAAAACGAAAGGAACTCATCACCGACCCTTAATATGTGGGCTGACAAGTCAGGGGGCTTATCGACTAAAACAAAAGTGTCGTCCATTTGAAGCTCCCTCATTAACTTCGCCTCACCAAGTACTCTGTAAAACAAACTATTCCACCCCGGCGTTGTCCCGTAAAAGTGAACGGAGACATTCTCGTGACGCGCAGGGACCGTGCCAAATAGTCCGCGGCCAGTGACTTCAATGCTTGACGTACTCAAGGTTCTGAATGAAATGAATTCGTCTTCAACTCTCGCCAGCCATGCTCCAGGAGGAGCTAAGCTAGCGTTTTGTACGTATGCTGTGCTCTGCCCAGAAATAGGGAGGCCTGTCTTTAAGGTAGACAGTCCAGCAAGCGATAGGACTCCGCTCCAAGAAAAATACGTTGCTGAACTTTGAATTTCATGAACTTGCTCAGTAGTATTGAACAGGGCCCTTCTGGACAAGTACAGGGTAGTGACAGCGGGCATAGTTGCCGAGCTCCCACGCGATTTCAAGGCCAGGGAAGAACATTCTTTGTAGTCTCGATTGTACTCAGGACATGCAGAATCGTCGTAAAGCAAGTTGGCAGTGGCGCTTGGATAACAAATTTTGCAACGGGACTCATTCTTCCAGCACAGGTACGCCCTGCTTGTTACAGACCCAACATTCCCCATCGGAGGCTCTCCAAGTCCCCCAAAGCCAAGTATTGTGGCAACTGCAGCTGAGGATTCGCAAACTGACGTTGTATTGGTGCCATAACAAGCGGAATCCTTGTATGTGCAGCAACCAATTTCCGAGCACTGCGTTTGGTTGTATCCAAGACCCTCGCACGCTTCCCCTTGAGTTTTCCCAAAAACTTCGTCGCCAACTTGTAGTCCACCACAAGCTGGACCAGGCCCTCGCCACCCTAGTATCGACATGAACTCTTCTTGAATCTTCACAATATATGCTCCGTCTGGAGGACCAGCTGAAACCTTAATCGTCCTCGATGTGTTCTGTATTTGAGAGTATGTCGTAGCCTCCAGCTGAGCAGAAAAGAAAACGGTCTCGTCTGAGAGGAACCCGAGACTTCCGAAACGTGCTTGCCAAGAAGCATTTCCAGTAGGTGTATCGCACACAACGTCTGCGCTGGAATTCAGCAAATGGCTTGCATTAACATGCAACGCAAGAAAGTCCTTGTGGAAAACACATAGGTACAACGCGTTTGGATTGATTCCTAACCCCGGGATCGTCACTCGGGTTCCTCCAGTGGCTGGGCCCCGCGAAGGTTCGGCAGGCGCACCAATCATCTCCTGAAACTTAAATGTCCTTCGAGCGTAATCAGTTGAAACAACATTTTTGCGCGACTCACATGGATACTCTAAACAGCCCTCTAACAGGCACGTTTGTCCAGAACAGGTCTTTCCACCTGGTGTGCCCACAGAATAGATCTCCGTGATGGAGGAATTCGACCAGGGAACAGCTTCTCCAACGAACGCCCCCAGGGTCCGGGAAATGTCTACTTGCGTCATCGTGTACTTATGGCGCCATCTGGGAGTCTTACACACCCCGCGGCTGGTATCCTCCACGACCATTTTCGAGGATGCCGTGAACCCATCGACAGATCTGAAAGTGCACTCATAGGTTATGTCACCATCCACATTGAATCCTGTGCCAGATATTGTCAACAGCGTACCGCCTTCGCCCATGCCCAGAGTCGGACCTATCATGGAATTCCAGGACGCTGACATTGCAAAGTACTGCACGCCGGCATCGGCATCTTTCTTGAGTTCCAAACCTGCTTCACTGACAATGCTGAAAGTCGTGTTCGACTCCCCGTATCTCCACGATGGAACAAGACATAAGATTGTATTTGCCTGCCTCAAATTCGCAGGACTAACAGCAAACGCCTTAGTCGGCGGGGAGACAACGACAGTATCGCGAAACATGCTTCGGAACTGACAGCGATATGTATCACCTTCCACTGTCTCCGTCAAGTACTGAATCTTGCCTGGAAACACGAATGAGCTGTTGGAGCCATCGACTTCTGGCAAGATGAAGCTTGAGAAATTTGCACCATCGTTTGCCAATGTACCTTCCACGATAACTCCCGGCTTAACGGCACAAAACAGATCAGATGGTGCATACGACGGGTCTTGGGTAAGGCTGATTCCTTTGTCGGAAAATACCGCAACACCTTTCCTCTTTCCACCAAGAACCACCAAGGACTCTGTTGCGTTCAGGATGATCATGCTTGATCGATTTGTAACATTTACAAGTGCTTGCAGCGTCCACTCGTGCAGACTCGTTTCTGCTCCCTTATAGCTACAATCCATGTTGTTCGAACAAGAGCGGGCGTACACCCAGACGTGCTGCTGACCTTCGATCTGAGAAATGAACTCCACGGATGACAGACGAATGGCGAGTGTTGATGCTACGATATCAAACATATGACCGTAGTAACGTCCTGCTTGTGAAGGGGATTCTCTGGAAACTCCGTAGGTTTCATTACTAGAATAATTCGCAGGCAATGTATAAAGGGCGGACACAAACGTTGCGTTCAGACCATGACCTTGAACTTCAATCATGGGGCCACCAAATGCACTTGAGTTTGACACAAGCGCAAACTCTGGTGTGATTCGAGAGAAAGAACTCAGAAACCGAAAGCGCAGACCCTGGGAACCCGAAGGATGTGATACTAATACTTGCACCAATTTTCCGGCCTTGTGCGCAGTCGCAGATGAGGCTCGCTGGCCCCGATTCACGGAAATATACCACTCACCCGCAATGACAAACGACTGTGTTACAAGCAAATATTCGTTGTCGAGCTTCAAGTACGTACCAACAAGAATCCGCGGCACTTCAGTTCCAGATAGTGTCAACACAGATGCTGGCCCTGTGAGATTGAAGTGCATGGTATCATGGTCTATGTCAGAGCCAAGGTTCGTCGAGAGGTCGTTGCGAATAACGACAAGGGCAGCTTCTGCTGATGGAAAATCACGACCCCACTCCCCAATTTTACAGGTCACGACTTGGTCCGACACAAAAATCGCATTGACACTGCTCAAGTAATCTTCTCCTGCAACCTGGCAGGTATACAGTCCAGTCGCATTTTCAAAGCCATTACCCCGAATTGTTACTGTTAGCCCAGACCAGGGACCAGATGACGGCTCAATGCCTCGAATCGAGGTATCAAAAATAAACAGTGTAGCGTTTTGAGTATAAAATCGGTCAACAGTATCTTTGAAGCGAGGGTTATTGTCGTTTGGAAAAATTTCTATGGATGTCAACCCACGATAGTACGGCCATACAGGAGTTTTGCACCTGGCCACATCGGGCTCAGAAGTCGACATACTGCTCGACCACACATACTGCGATGTATCTAGCACATTCGAAAACTTGCAGGCATATCCATAGGTTGACCGTGTCCCGAAGCCCTTTCCGTGAACTAAAATCATGCTTCCACCCCCGGCGACACCCCAGCACCTCTGGGCGCCGTATGGATAGCAGTACGACGATTGTGCATCGCCGATAGCTGGCATACTCAAGCTTCGCCATGTCGCAGTATACTGAAATTTTGTGAGAACGGTGCCTGCAGGATGCGCCATTGAATAGCCTTGTTCCTTCAGAACCTCTGCACAGGTAGGATATGGTCGACATTTGAATAGTGTTAGAGAAACAACGCTTTCCGGCCCTGCGTACGAGGGGAGAGGCAAAGTGAGGCGGGTCTTGTTCACCACCGAGGTTAGATAGTCCTGTTCATAGGCCGAAGCAGGCGCCGATAACGCTTGTCCATCATTTCCCGCGCCTTCGAATCGGACAAAGAAACTATCCTCGGGGTTGAAACCAATTCCGAGTATGGTCACGGTGGGACTGTTGACGGGATCATGCCCAAATGCAGGAGAAAGTACGTCGCCAAAAGTTCCGGCAACAGATCCTATGCGAGTCTGATAATCAAGCCACCAGACCGCATGAAATATGTATTGCCCACTGAATTGCCCACCCCCTGGATCCGTGTTAAGAGGTAAAGTTCGATTCTCTGCTACATCGCGGATCACGATAGTCACCAATTTCTCAATCCTGTTCCAGAATGGGATCGAGCAATGTATCTCGCGTTGATCTACCACGTGTGCCAAGCCCGACTCAGCAAAGTCGTTGTCAGACTTAAAACCACATGAGTAGCTTTTACTCGTGTTGAAGCCCCAGCCTAAGAGTACAAGGCTTTCGTAAACAGGTCCAGATGACCTGATAGCACAGGCTGAAGTTCCGTCTAACGAGGCATATATACTCATGTCACATGATGCATAGCTGATCCCATCCCGAAAGTGAACAGTTCCATCCATTGGTTGAGGGTATGTCAGCAGAGGATGACCGACTCGGATGGCCTGTATTAAGAAGTCCTGCTCGGAGAATTTGGTTACCACATTTGGAGAATCTGGGGTCCCAAACACGCATATGAGTTGATGACTACTTTGCAGATATGATGAGCTAGCTGTGATCACAGTTGCATCTGAGAGTCCCAATGCCTGGCAAGAATAAATGTGGGGTTCCGACAGGTTGAATCCATTACCCACAATGGTCAACTGTGCTGGCCAGCAATTACCCCCGCAGCCAACCTCGGGTAGAATTCGTGGAATGGCGTATGCCAGGGCTTCGTAGAATTCAAATTGGATCGGCGCCGAATACGGCTCGCGGTGATCGATAGGAACGTACTCCTGGCCTTCTCTTCTCAGCAATTCGACAATAGTCTTAGATGCAGAAAACATCCAGGGCGGTACATTGATACTGACGGTTGTTGATTCCAAGGTCTCAGACGCATTGAATTTCACATGTGCATAAGAATATTCGTTGGCCGATTGAAAAAACCGCACGACATAAGAGAATGAAGGATTTAAACCCCAACTCAAGAGCTCAAGCGAATATTGCCCTGTGGCTGCACCCCTGCTCACAGAGCATGCACTGCTGTTGGCCCCAAAGCACCTTGCGAATCCTTCCCAGCGGGCCACATAATCAAGAATAACAGCTCCTCCACCCAGAGGCAACCCGCCCTTGAGCAGCTCAACAGTCGCCGGACCCTCTTCAGTCTGTCCACTATGAGGGAGGGCAGGTGCTGTGCATCGCATGGTTTCGATGGAGGTTGGTCGCCCTGCAGACTTCATAACAATACCACCAAGCGTGAAAGTGCAACTGTAATCGTCTGCATCCGTATCAAAGGAACCTCCGTACAAAGTGACATTGGTGTCGTCAGAAGCCGAAACTTTTGTGGGCTGGACCGCTCGTAAATTCGAAAAATAGTTCAAGACCACACCAGGGGTGTTTGAACCAACGAAGATGGCAGGTTCTCCAAATGTGACATCTTCCAGGGCGAAGAGCGTTGCAGCAGTCGGATGCACCCATTTTGGCACAACACAAACAATAGCTGTGGAGTTTAATATTCTCGATGGGACGGTGTCTTTCGAAACAATCGTGTTGCATGTCGACGCTTCACAATCACTGTCTTCGATGCAGGTGTGACCAATGCTCGATCCAGATCGACATTGGCCTGAGTACGCAACCAGCGTGTCGCTTCCAAGTTGCTGGAAACGGCATTTAAAGAGGGTGGAGCACTCCTCGTCGCCACCCTTATAGCAAAAATTGTCGCCCCGAATGAGCAATCTGTCGCCGCCTGATGCTGCTACACTGACGTTCAACAAACCTGCATTCCAAGAAGCTCTTGTCAAGGTGAAAACACTGACTGGCCCTTTTTCAACCATCTCAGCATTGACAACTTGCTGATTTGCCCCAACCGAGTTAACTCCTGCACCAACGCGCATCAGAGAAATCTTGACGTCCACGCTGCCATTTTGGAATGTCGACGTCCAAGGTGGCATCTGACAGAAAACGTTCGTACCTGCTCCCGCAGAGCAAGCATATGACGTGCGAGCATCCGCGCAGTGATCTTCAGCGCAGGTGAGGACGATCGCGTATGTTGCGATTGGCCATGCACGGAATCCGGCTCCACTGAAAGTGATTACCGAACCACCGCTGCCCGGCAGCGTGAAGCGTAGAGCAGCCCTCAACACTTTACGAGTATCCAGAGTCGTCCAGTATGCCCGGAATTCATATTGCGCCCCTTCTGCTGCCCTTACGAAGTCTACAACGCCTCCCGTTGGAAGCTCAAGAACAACATTCGTAAACTGCTCGCTATGATGCCAAGCAGGTGCCTTGCAGGTCATCTGCTGAGAGCTGTAGGCGAGGCCTGTCGCAACCTCCACGACAGGAGAATTGCCGTATGTCCCGTAAAATTTGCATACATAATCGCCTCGGTTCGTGTCAAAACCATGGCCCGACAGCGTGAGAACGTCGCCGCCACTGACAGGGCCGAATGCGGGGAAAACCTGCACCCAATTAGATCTGAAGGTGTGCAACGCTGGTCCGGAGCTTGAGATCAGCACTTGATCTGCGTAAAGCTGCACGGAAGTTGTTGCACCTGCATGGCCCCAATACGGAGCCTCGCAGATGATTGTTGTCTGATAGACTGCAACGCATGGGCTCACTTTACTGATGGTAATTCCCCCCTCTGAGCTTTGCTGTGTCTGAAATTTGACTGTGTAGTCTTTTCGGGATGGATTAAATCCCATGCCCACAAAAGAAATATTTGGTTCCTGCCCAATGTAATGTTGCGTGGGGGAGTGCCCCCACCAAACATGCCATAAAAATTGAAAAGCCACGCTGTTGTCCAAGGTGCCTTGCGCGTATTGCACGATTTGCCCGTCCTCTTCAACCTGAAAAATTGCTCTGTCTAAGAACTGCCCTTCAATCTGTTCATTTGTGACACCCTCCGGGCTCGGCCATAGCGGGGTTGCGCATTGCAATCGGGTGCTCGAGTGCCCTGCCACAGCAGTCGCTGGTGTTCTCCTGACGATCCGTAGCGGGGCTGCGGAAAAGATGCACCGGTACTGTCGAGTGCTGTTGAAACCGGCCCCAGTGACTTCGAGGACGGCCCCGCCACTTGAAGGAGCGGTTTCAGGGTCAATCGCAGCCCAGCCCGATGACCACTGGAAAGCACCTGCACTCCCATGCACTTTTTGCAGCCCCTTCCAGACGGAAAGCGACGCGGCACATGCCGGGCCCGGCCATGCCGACGTCGCACACCGCATCAGCGACGACGAGTCCACAACAGCAGACACCGACGCGTTATACTGCTGCCCGTCGGCGCTACACGCGAGCTTACACTGGAAGGAGGAACTTCCGGGCGCAAAGCCTGCCCCCAGCACTGTCACAACGGTCCCCAGCGCGCTGCCGACTGCAGGCTGGAAGCCGCCCCAGGACGCGATGAAGTTGAAAAAGTATGGGCCGGGACCGTTTGTCGGAATCGGCTCCGCGCCCGCTACCATCGAGACACCTGCTGCCCCGGCGGGAAACGGCCACGCGTCCCACGAGCACGTGAGCGTGGAGTCCGTCACAAAGGCCGCGCTGGCCTGCATCACCCGCGAGGGCGAGTCCAGGCTCGTGAACTTGCAAGCATAGCTGGCTCCGCGTACAAACCCGGAGCCCGTAACGGTGAGCGAGGACGCTGAGCCAGCGTAGCCGGCCAGCGACGAGATTGATGTGAAACGTTCTGCCAGCACGCGCACAGTCAGCACGCCCTGGCACGGCTCCATGCGTGCGGCAGGCGGAGGGGGGGAAATTGAAAAACCTGTGAGAGTGGCGCCCGCGCGTACGACGCAGAGCGCGGCCACGGCGAGCTGCAGTAGAAGCGCGCGCCTCCCTGGCGGTCGCGCGCGGGTGCAGACTGCCCCCGCTTTTGTCGGATGCGAAATAACAAGGCTTCTCGCCTGGCCTGGGTAGCCGGTCCGGCGGCGCACGGGCAGGCCCAGCATACTATGGGTAGCCGGCACGAGGCCCGCGGTAATCGCGGGAACTCGAGGCGCGCGCGTCCGAGCCAGGTCGCGCGTCGCAGGGCCCGCATGCGGACTGTCCTCTCGCACTACGCTGTCCGGCATGACGTGCCGGCGACGCTTGACCAGGAGAGGAGTGGCAAATACGAACCAAATCATGCAGAAGCCTTTCTCCGATTTTTCGCGGCACAGAGCCCGTCCGACGCCCGTCCTGGAAAAGCCAGCGAGGAGATGGTGCTCACGGAAGAGCAGCGGGCGCGTATAGAGCGCAACCGACAGGAGGCCCTCGCGAAACGCGCGCACGCGCAGGCGACGGGGGCAGCGCCCTGCTCGCAGCCACAGCCAGGTGCGGGTCCCCGACGGTGCCGCGAGGGGACCGCGAGGGGGCTTCGCGTGCGTCTGTCTGTGTGCCACGGCTGACTGACGCGGCGCGCGGGAAGGCAGACGCGAAGCGGACCTGCCTCGAGCAGCCACATGAGACTACGCAGCCCGTTGTCTCATCGCCAACGCCGCCAGCGCCAGTGGCCGCCCCTGCGCCGGCACCGTCTTCCGCGTCGTCGGAGGTCTCCCGCGCGATCAGTCAGCTGCGGCGTGCTGCCGGCGCGGAAGAGGTCGACGGATGCTGTGCGCGGCTCCAGGCGGCGATGCAGGAAGAGGACCTCAGGGCGGGGGTATTAGAGCGTATCGAAGACGTGATTGTGAGCTGCCATCCAGAACGCCCCAGCATGCAAACAGCAGCACTGTTGCCACCCGCGCGATTGGCGGCACCTGCTTGCCGGCGCGCCCCTGGCATCGGCATGCATTTGTGCTGCTGCCATCTAAACACCGCCGCGCGTGCGGCGGAGCGTATCGCCCGTTGAAAACGGGCTTGCTTATGTGCTCCGCTACTCTATTTCTTAGGAGTGCTGCGTGGCCCATATGCGGTCCGAAGACGAGGAAAGCGTTGTTGCGGCGGTCAAGTTGGCCGCCCACATTTCGCACGACTTGCATCTCGCGCGTGACCTCTCGGGCGCCTCCGTCAAAGCCCTCGTTACCACCGTGGCAGGGCTCGCAGACGAGTCAGCGTCCACAAACCTCAGGTTCATCGTGCTGTGGTACATTTCCATGCAGCTCTTCAGCCAGGCCCAGGCGATCAAAGTTGCACCTCTGATGCTCAAAGCCGTATCTGAAGCGACTCGCACCGACAAGAAGTCTGGACTGCAACTCGAGGGCATCAGGGCCCTCACCCGACTTTTGGTGAGCCTGACCTGAACTCGTCCAGCCTTTCGCTGCACTGCAGAAAGGCCTCTGCCCGGCGCGGCGACGCTCGCCATGCTATGTGCATCCTGTCTCAAGCGCGACGGCTCACTTGCAATGCCCGTTCTGACATCCGCGTGCTGCTGGTGCAGGATCAATTCCCGCACAAGGTTTTCTTGAACCACTCAGCACCCGATGACACGCACAGTTGTGGCTGGTGGCGGGTTGTCTACTCCAACTTGGGGCACCAAAAGGACAGCGTGCGTCAGGGCGCTCTGAGACTCGCCGAGCGTGTTGTTCCTCTCGTCGCCGAGCTAGATCCCGAGGCCCGTGCGGGTCTCAACGAGGCTGCTGTTTCCGCACTGATGGCGCAAGACGGCCTCCTGCTCAAACTCGGCACCATGCTGCAAAAGAAGAAGAAGGGCGAGGACGACCCACAGCAAGCGACAGCAGCGTGGGGTTTCATGGCGCGGTTCGCAGAGTCCAAAATTGTCAAGGATGGCCACGCCAACGCATTTGTCAAGGTGCTGGAGCATGCTTTTGCACACAAGACACCCGCAGTTCGTCAGGAGGCTTACAAGGCCTGGTTTCACATGGCGTGCGTATTCGACGGCATGGGCTCAACGCTGGCGCACCCAAAGCGTCTTGCACTCATCTGCCGTCCCTTCCGTGAGAGCTGGCCACAAGAGTCGCCAGATGTGCGCGACACTATTGCCATCGTGTGGTCGCACATTCTTCTTCTCCTGACTCGGCGGTGCAGCATTGAGAAGGCGTCAACGTTCGAGGTGGCCGTATCTGACGTGCTGAAGCCGGTCCTCGCGAAAGCAGACAGCCAGACCAGGTGGACGGTGATCGACATCATCAGCGGTATGTTGCACTCGAAGAGGGATCCCAATGCCTCTCCAAGCTCGCAGGTGTCGGTGGGCGACGCTCCAGCAACCAATCTATTGCTGCGGCTGGACTTTGTGAACAAACACTCGCGGACTCTGTTTGATCTACTGCTTGAGCTTGGGCTGGGTGGTGATGAAGAAGAGCGCAGGAAAGTGACGCAAGCCTGGGTTGGCCTTGTGGAGCGCCTGGCTGCAGAGGAATCTCGGGACACTGCAGAAGCTCTTTCGCGCGCTACTGTTCAGTATTGGGTGGAGAATCTTCTCTGCAGCACATGGAGCCCAGGCTCTGGCGAATGCAAGAGTGACATGGATGCCTCCGTGCAGGGCAGGAAAGCAGCAATGATGCATATCGTCAGCGAAGTCTGCAAGCGTCACGGCAGCGAGCGCCTCCTATTCTGCGCAAGCACGACTCTGCAGTACTCTACCGGAAACGTTCCACAGACACAAGTGAAGCTCGGGGCGTATCTCGTAGGGGCAGTGCTCATGGCCACGCAAGCAGAGCGTGCGATCGCAGCCCCGATCTTGAGCAGTATCTTTGCTCGCTTCCCAAGCGGCGACCACAAATCGTACAGACAGGTTTTTGAAGTTGCCGAGCATTTGTCAAAAGCCGAGGGCATGGCGACGGATGCTGAAACGTCGGTCCGCTTGTGGAGCGAGGTCTGTTCAAGCCTCAACGAACCGCGCCACTTGCATTCTTCCCCGGGGCGATTGAAGATGCAAGTGCCAATCCTCACTGCTGTCCTCTGCCAGCTAGTCCGGCTTCTGCCCTCCAAAGCAGAGGACGGGGAGCTGATCGAAGGCAAATACAAAAAGGAGCTCGAGACGCACTGGGCTGCCCTCTTTGAGCAGGTCTGCGAAATGACCAACTCCAGGAACTCTGCCCATTGCCTTGCGGGGGCTGCCAAAGTCAGCAAGGAAATGCTCAAAAGTGCTGCAGTGGTCGAGCCGCTGGGAGCGCCGAGCATCAGCCACCTCGACTTTGTGATGGGCATCATGCTCGACGAGAGCTATCTGGACAGTGCTGCAGTCAGCAAGAGCAAGGGGCAAGGGGATGCGCCAGCGGGCCATCCGTTACAGTCCATCCTGGAGCTGTGGGCTCTGGTATTCCGCAGTGCGTACAAGGCATTTGAGGAGAAGAAAATTGCGCTCAAGCTGTTGAAGTCCATTATCTCTCGAGCCGTTCCCATCCTGGTCCAGACGGTGGCCGTTGGGGGGCACAACCAGGGCCTTCTGGCGGTGGTCTGTGGACCCATGCTGAAGCTCTTGGGCGCCTGCTCGCGCCAGGGCAATGACAGCAAAGGCATTTCGCCGTTGGGGCGCTCGGGGGCTTGTGGTATCGCCGACGAGGTTGAGCTAGTGTGGCAAAAGATGGTTGAGACGGTGTTGAAAGACGCCAACCACACGGATCTCGGCACTTTGTCGCCGCTCCTTGTGTCCGCCCTCTCCAACACCAACTCCAAAATCCAAAACCTGGCCGTGGAGTACTGGAACTCAAACTTGAGCGCGGGTGTTGACAAGTCGGAGCTGCCTGTCCCACTCCAATACAGTCTGAAGAAGCTGTCAAAGCGAGTGCACATCAATTCGCTGCAGGCTGCGGATGACACAAAAGGCTCGGGCAGTCCGACAAGCAACGACGAGAGCCAGATGGACTTCAACTCGCAGTCCCAAGGGCCTGTAGTGCTTACCAAGTCACCCGCACGTCTCATGAATACACAGCTGCATGGCAAGGGCAGCCTGCTGCGCCCTGACAGCGTCGAAAACACCCCTTCGCGCTCGCATGCCAAGGCGCCAATCTCGTCAGCGGACAAGACGGAAGTGAAATCCGACGCGCCCGTCAGCGAGGAGGCCGGGGACGCGGAATATGTGCAGATTGCAAACGCAAAGCGCAAGCTGCTGCTCACGGAGCACCAGCGCGAGGCCCGCAAAGAGGCCCGCACGGCCGGTGCCTTCACCTACAGCTCCTACACCTCGCTCGAGGACCCTGAGTCGCGGATGCAGGGGCTCGAGGGAGAAATGCTGTTGATGCCCAGCGATTCCCGGACCCAGTGGGACTCAGACAAGAGCAGCTGGCCCTCTGCACCCACCTCCAACGCCGCGCCCGCCGCACAGGTTGGTGCTCCGCCCGTCTGAACACGTCCGCGGCCTACTTACATCGGCTCAAGCTGCGCGGCTGCACAGGCCGCGTGTATGCTTCTCGACCGCCCACTTGCAGTGTTTGTCGTTCTTGGGCACACTGCCTGTATTCATGCTCCAGTGATTTAATACATGTTCCAGCGCTTTGAAAAGTTAGATAGAGAGAGAAGTTTAAACGTCCTAGGGGCGAGGAAAAGGGCGAAGGGGCAGCTCCCATGCCATGTCCCTCTCGCAGCACACACCCACCGCATGTGAGCCGTTGCGGACAGCAGAGTAGGCAGCAAACCCGCAGGATTTTACCACGGCCGCCTCAGTTTGTGGAACTCGGTTATTTATTTTTTGAGGCATCGGCGTCCGGCCCCTTGCGGGACCAACCGGCGATAACCCTTGTACCTGTTCCGTCCCCTTCCTCCTTCCTCCTTTCTCTCCTCCTTCTCCTCTTGATTGTCAACACCTCCTTGTCCTCCTCACTTATCCCCGGCGGCCGCCGTTAATTAGTTTTGACAATAAACGAGTCGCCCACCGATTACTTAAGAGAAATGCTCGTTCTCGCCATTGAAATGTTCAATTGTCCTTCCATTTTCGCCTGGGTCCTGCCTGTGTTCGTACGCCTCCAACCAGGCAACGAGGAAATTTTTCTCCCGCGTGTGTGTTGAGTGTTTAATTGGAAAACAAAAGAAACCAATTCTCTTTAAGGTCACCGAGCCGAGTTCCGTACCGTGTGTGTTGAGTGTTTAATTGGAAAACAAAAGACGTCACGGTCACGTATTTTTGTTTTTTCCACTTGGACGAAACACGATGAAGGGGACAGCGAGGGGGAGGAGGAGGAGGAGGAGGAGGAGGAGGAGGAGGAGGAGAAGTCGTCGCCTCCCATCGATGACACGCCACGGAAAAAATCCCGGAGATAGACGTAGAAGTGTTAGTTGAATGCAGTGTGAATTCCGTCGCATTCTTAGCCGTTTTCTGCGTGGTGCAGGCCTCTAATCGAGCAGTAAATGGTGCCGTTCCTGTAGGACCTCCTCGACCCTCCAGCATCACTCACCCGGAGGTGGCCCTGGCGACTGTGACCTGCAGCTACATTGTGGCTGGCACAGGTGGACTCTTGGCTGGGGCAACTAGGTACACGACACGACGACGACGAAGCGTTCCGCCGTGGGGAACGCATGGGCCGGGTGGGGTTCAATTCCCATATTTTTTCCCCCTGGATGGCAGGTCACCCGTGTCTCACCCTACGTGCGAGGTCCCTTTCCCTCCAAGGAGATCCGGCGAATACCGGAAAGGGTTGATCCCGGCCCGCCCGTTGTACCAGGGGGCAGTGGATCGGTTTGGGATCCCGAACCCTCGAAGGAGCGGGTCGGTGATTGGGGCGGACCGGCAACGGTTTGGTCCCTCTTGTGTGTTGCTGAAACGCGTGCCACAAGGCCGAACGGAGAGTGGGGTAATAGTACTCGCCGCCAATGCTGGGCCACGAGTGCCCAGCGGCGGTGTCACCCTGAAGAGGCGTTGTACTTACCGACCTTCAATCATCTATTTGATTGTCAATAAACTTCTCTCTCTCTCTCTCTCTCTCTCGGGGGGGGGGGGGGGGGGGGGGGGGGGGGGGGGGGGGGGGGGGGGGGCGCG
>Ga0315899_10003973_pt1 | contig 16043 bp, 20 predicted proteins | sample LakEriMetagenome_2_FD_203518 | JGI IMG/M metagenome (GOLD analysis project Ga0315899, IMG submission 203518) | Freshwater fungal communities from buoy surface, Lake Erie, Ohio, United States - Buoy 4 MA112 | ecosystem: Environmental > Aquatic > Freshwater > Lake | place: USA: Lake Erie, Ohio... | reverse complement strand
ACAGACGCACCCTGGAGGACATGGGCAGCGCCCCCCCTCCCCCCACCCTTGAGCCCCCCACCTTTTCACCGCCCCAACCACCCAGGCCGGAAGCCATCCCTCAGGAGTCACCCGCCGCGGCGGAGACACCTCTCCCTGGGGAGACACCCGCTCCCTCGCCCTGATCTGCCACAGTGCGGCAATGGTGCCGAATTCGCTGATGAGCACGCCCCAATCCCTGGTTCAAGCCACGATCAATCGGATCGGCGCCCGCCTGGGGGGCCAGCTGGCGGATCGGGCCGCCGAGCTGGCTGTTCTCGCCCAAGACGCCCCCCAGCGTCTCCAGCGGGAATGGAGTCTGTTTTGGGAGGAGGTGGAGCGAGAGGCCCAGCGATTGGAGCGTGGCGAATCGGCTGCCGCGTCCGCTGGGGTCAGTCGATCTCCCGGCGATCCCCAGGAGCGGATTGATGCCTTGCGCGCCCAGGTGGCCGACCTGGCCCAAAAATTAGAGCACCCCACCCAGAGGGACAGCCAGGCGGGGTTGTTTTGATGGGGGAGGCCAGGCCCGGGGCAACCGGTTGGCTCCGCTGGAGCGCCTGGACGCGCCCCCTACGAATTTGGTGGCTGGCCCTGCGCCTGCTTCTCACCCTCTGGTGGAATGGGCGCGGCTGGAGCTATCCAGGGGGAGCCACCGTCGAGCGGAGAGCTCGGCGCCAACGTCGCCTGGCCCGCTGGCTCACCGCCCAGTTCCTCGACCTTGGATCCGCCTTCATCAAGGTGGGGCAGCTGCTCTCCGCCCGGCCTGATGTCCTTCCCGCCGAGGTGGTCGAGGAACTCGCCAGCTTGCAAGACCGCGTCCCGGCGTTTCCGTTTTCGGTGGTCGAGTCCATCCTCGAGGAGGAGCTCGGGCAGCGCCGTCTGGAGATCATTGATCTGGAGGTGGATCCCCTTGGATCCGCCAGCTTGGCCCAGGTGCACCGTGCCAGCCTTAGAAGCGGGCGCCAGGTGGTGTTCAAGGTGCAACGGCCCAACCTGGAGAGGCTGTTTCGGCTGGATCTCGACGTCCTGCAGCAAGTGGCCGCGGCCGTGCAGCGGCACCCCCGCTGGGGGCAAGGGCGGGATTGGATCTCCATCGCCAAGGAATGTCGGCGAGTGCTGTTGCGGGAGCTGGATTTTCGGCTCGAGGCCCAGCACGCGGCCCGCTTTCGGCAACAGTTCCTCGACGACCCCTCCATCCGGATCCCCGCCGTGGTGTGGGAACTGAGTTCCCGCCGCGTGCTCTGCCTGGATTTTGTGCCGGGTATCAAAATCACCGATCGGCAGTCCCTGGTCAACGCGGGAGTGGATCCCGCGAGCGTGGCGGAAAAAGGTGCCGCAAGCTATCTGCAGCAGTTGGTACGTTTCGGCTTTTTCCATGCCGACCCCCACCCTGGCAACCTGGCCGTCGCCCCGGATGGCTCCCTGATTTATTACGACTTCGGGATGATGGGGCAGCTGTCCGAACGGTTGCGGAGCCGCCTGGGTCGGATGGTGACGGCCGCGGCCACTCGAGACGCGTCGAGTCTTGTGGAAGAGTTGCAGCAGGCCGGGGTGATTGCCACGGGTATCGATACTGGACCCGTGCGCCGGCTGGTACGGCTCATGCTGAATGAGGCCCTAACGCCGCCCTTCAGCGGCAACATGATTGAGAAACTATCCGGTGATCTCTACGATCTGGTTTACGGTCAACCCTTTCGGCTGCCCGCTGAGCTGATCTTCGTGATGCGGGCTCTCTCAACGTTTGAGGGAGTAGGCCGGAGCTTGGATCCGGGCTTTAGCCTGATGGCGATCGCACGCCCCTACCTCCTGCCCCTGATGACTTCCAGTGGCCCTGGCCCTAATGCCCTGTTCGGCGAACTCACCCGTCAGGCCGCTGATGTGGGCACCCGCGCCTTAGGCATCCCCCGCCGATTGGATGAAAGCCTGTCCCGAATTGAGCAGGGGGATTTGCAGGTGCAAATCCGAGCTGGCGAAACAGATCGCCTGCTCAGGCGGCTGGCCTTGGCCCAACAAAGCGCGGGGCAGTCGTTTTTGTTGGGGGGGCTCGCGGTGGCGGCCTCCCTGCTGGCCGCGTCCACCCGACCCGCCCTAACCGCGGTGCCTTTGATTTTGGGGTTGCCAGTGGGTTTGGGTTGGTTGAAGGTGCAAGCCAAACTCAAAAGGGACGGCCGACTGGATCAACTCCCGGGCCAACACCCAGGCCCTTAACCCTACCCACGACGCTGATCGGCCCTCAGGCTCCTCCCCTCAGGCCACAGGGGGCTGGGCCTCGGGATTGGGCTCAATTTTGGCGTCAGGGGTGAGCTGATCTATCACCTGGGGGAGAAACTTGGCCATCAGATCAGCCGCCTGGGTGGGATCCACTCCAAGCTTCTCGGCGATGGTCCGCATCTGGGCCGACCCCAAAATCCCGCTGATCGCGTCGGACGCGATGGATTTGTTCTCACCCGTGCTCACCCAACTGGAAAACACCTCGCCAGCGCCTCCAGTTTGAAACTTCTCAGCCAGCCCACTCACCCCTCCATTGTCTTTAAGGAATTGTGAGATGGCCTCTCCCATCTGGGTTCCAGCCACCTTGCTCACAACATTGTCAATCAGATCATCCAACAGGGCCATGGGAACTCATTCAACCTGCCTCCACCCTATTCCCCGACAACCAGAGCCCGCCCCAACCAACGGGAAGCCACCTGATCACTCCAACACCCCTGATCCGTGTCCCCGGGAGCGTGAAAGCCATTGTGTCCTCCGCCATCCGTGATCAGCACCTCTGGCGAGATCCTGGTCTCGATCCTGGCCTCAGCCTGGCGCCGATGCGCCGGCTGGGCCAAGGAAAGCGCGGGTTCAACAGGAACCCAGGGATCATCCTTGGCATGCATCAGAAGCACCGGGGGCAGGGAGTTGGACGGTTCCCGCCCCGCCGAGAAGGGTTGTGGGAGGGTGCTCAACCGTTTGATCGGGCTACAGGAGTTGTAATAGTCGGCCACTCCAGAAAAACCCCAGCGCGGGGCGGTGATCAAGTCATCAAAGGCTCGGATGGTTCGAGGGCGATCAGGACCTGTCAAGCTCTGACGCTCTCGCTCGCTCAGACCATGTGGATCAGCGAGGGTCTGCTCAATCAATCTGCGCACCAACCAGCTTTGGTACAGCGCGTTACGGGGGCGTTCGATGCGCTCGGCACAGCTGGGGAGATCCAGTGGACTGCTGACACAAACCAAGCCGTCCAAAACCCTCGACTCGTGAGAATGACTGGTCAGCAAAGCGTTAAGAAGAACGGTTCCCCCAAGAGAGATTCCAACGGCCCCAAGGGGAAGAGGGCTCCCCTTGGCGGCCAGCTCAGCCGCTAAACGCCTACACGCCAGCAGCACCGGGAGAAGATCCGCGTCGCAGTTGGCCGCGTAGGTGCCTTTTGCCAAGGGTCGCCCAGGCCCCGCGCCTCGCAGATTGAGCCTGAGCACCGCCATTCCCCTGCCCCGCAGCGACCGTCCCAGCCGCCGGGGCCCCGCGGCGTCACTGCCACCCCCAAGGCCGTGGATCACCACCACAAGCCCAAGGGGTGGCCCCTGCCCTGGGGGATCGAGAGTGGCCACCAGCCGATCTCCCTCACTCAAGGGGAACTCCAAGGTTGGGCCCGTGTCCAGCTCGGATCGAGAGGCCCGCAGGGTGTCCCTTAGGGTCTGCAGATCAGAGCCAAGCCAAGGAAAGCGCTGGCGAAACGGAGGCAGCTCAAGCGCTTCCAGGATGGTCACGCCACCGCCTTTACCTTGCCCACACCCATGGACCGCAATTCAGACAAGAGTCCATTAAGCACGGCCTTGGCATCACCAAACACCATGGCGGTCTGTGGAAGCTCAAAGAGAGCGTTGGCGATGCCAGCGTAGCCAGCCCCAAGCGATCGCTTCACCACAAAGATCTGTCGAGCTTGATCCACCTCCAGAACAGGCATCCCATAGAGCGGACTGGAGGGATCATTTTTAGCTTGGGGATTGACCACGTCATTGGCCCCCAAGACGATCACCACATCCGTGCGAGGAAACTCTGGGTTAATGGTGTCCATTTCCACGAGCTGCTCGTAAGGGACATCCGCCTCCGCCAAGAGCACGTTCATATGCCCCGGCATGCGACCGGCGACCGGATGGATGGCGTAACTCACCTCCACACCGTGCGCCTCAAGGAGTTTGGACAGCTCCCGGAGAGAATGCTGGGCTTGGGCCACGGCGAGACCATATCCCGGCACAAAAACCACTCGTTCGGCCTGTTCCAGGGCCATGGCGCATTCTTCAGCACTGCAACTGGTGATCCGGGTGTAGCCGGCCTCGCTTCCTCCGCCGCCAACAGCACCGGAGGCACCCCCCAGAGCCCCCCCGAATAGGACTGACACCAGGGATCGATTCATGGCGGTGCACATCACCTGGGTCAGGATCAACCCAGCCGCCCCCACCATCGCCCCAGCGACGATGAGGAGCTGGCTGCCCACCACGAAACCCGCGGCCGCGGCAGCCACCCCCGAGTAGGAATTGAGCAGAGAGATCACCACGGGCATGTCCGCTCCGCCGATCGGCAGGGTGACGCCAATGCCCAAGAGAGTGGCGGCCATCACTTCAATCCACAGAGCTGGGCCATCGGGATGGCCGCTCAACACCACGGCGGCGGCGATACAGAGTAGGGCAAGGGCACCATTGACAACGTGGCGCAGTGAGCTCTGGGTCCAGGCTGGCGTTTCAAGCCAACCCTGGAGTTTGGCCATGGCCACAATGGAGCCACTAAACGTGATGGCCCCCACGAAAAGAGAGATCGCGATGGAGATCCGTTCGACGAGTCCCGCCTCAGCCCCCTGATAGAGAGCGACCCCCAGGGCCACCATGAGGGAGGCCAATCCACCGCAACCGTTGAAGAGGGCGACAATTTCCGGCATGGCGGTCATGGGCACCCTCATGGCCGTGACAACCCCCGCCAAGCCCCCGAGGGCCAACCCCAAGGCCATCCAGAGCCACGCCGAGGGAGAGGGTTGGGCTTGAACCAGGAGCCCCACCACGGCAATGGCCATGGCCAGGGCCGCCAATCCATTGGCGGCCCTGGCGGAACGCACCTTCGACAGTCCCTTGATCCCCAGGGAGAGCAGCAAGACAGCCACCAGGTCCAAGGCCTGGGGCAGATGGGCAAGGGTGAGGTTCATCAGGAGTTTCCTTTGCGACGAAACATGGCGAGCATGCGATCGGTGACAAGAAAGCCTCCGATCACATTGAAGAGGGCGAATCCAAGGGATAGGGCTCCCATGAACTGAAGCGGGGTATTGCCACCCGCCTGTTGAATCAAGGTGAGCGAAGCCAACATCGTGATGCCGCTAATGGCGTTGGCGCCAGACATCAACGGGGTATGCAGCGTCGGTGGCACCTTGCCGATCAGTTCAAAGCCCAGGAGGCTGCCAAGCAAAAGCACCCAGAGAGATTGAGTTAGAGAGGTCATGATGCTGATCCAGTAGCAAGAAGAGAAGCGCCTGCCTGAGCCACGTCCTCGCGGCGACAGACACCCGCATGGGTGTATAAACACGCCTCGACGATCGGATCCTGGAGGTCGAGGCGGAGGCCCTCCTCAGTGACGAGATGTTCGATCAGGGCCGCCACATTGCGGGCGTAAAGAGCGCTGGCATGGTTGGGCACAGAGCTGGGCAGCGACTCCGCCCCGATCAGTCGCACACCTGATCGAATCACCGTCTCCCCGGGCACGGTCCCCGCGCAATTCCCCCCTTGGGCCACGGCGAGATCAACCACCACCGCCCCAGGCCGCAAGCGGTCCAGCATGGTCTCCGTGATGAGTCTGGGCGCGGGACGACCCGGCACTTGGGCTGTGCAAATCACCATGTCGGCCAAAGCCAATTGCTCAGCCAGCTGGTCCCTTTGGGCCGCCAAAAACGCCTCAGAGGCCTGGGTGGCATACCCCCCACGCTCAGTGGGAAGGTCTTGTTGTGACGGTGGATCAAGAAAACGACCGCCAAGAGATTCCACTTGCTCCTTGGCCGCGGCTCTGACATCCGAGACGTACACCACACCCCCGAGCCGACGGGCGGTGGCCAGGGCCTGAAGCCCGGCGACACCGGCTCCCAGGATCAAGACTCTGGCCGGCTGGATGGTCCCCGCCGCCGTCATCAACATGGGCACGTAGCGATCGAGTTCCGCCGCCGCCAACAGCACGGCCTTATAACCTGCGATGTTGGCTTGGGAGGACAACACATCCATCGATTGGGCCCGGCTGATGCGAGGTAATAGTTCCAGGGCAATCGCGGAAAGCGAACGATCGTTGAGAAGGGTGGTCAGCTCCCGTGCCCCGTGTGGGGACAGCAAACCCACCAGGAGCGATCCTTCACGCAAGCGGAGTAGGTGGTGCCGCCGAGGAGGCTGAACACAGAGCACGCCGTCGGTGGACTCCCACTCAAGACACTCTGGCGACATCACCGAAGCGCCGACAGCGGAGTAGAGCGCGTCTGGGAACCCCGCGGCCTCACCAGCGCCACTCTCGACTTGGATCTCGATGCGGTGGCCCTGCAATCGACGGACCGTTTCCGGAGTTACGGCCACTCTTTTTTCCCCAGGGGCGGATTCCAGGGGCACCAGCAGTTTCATTCCTTACGGGGGGAGGCACCTATTTCCAACTCATTAGATCTGACAGGGCAAGGGAGGCAACTGTCGTCGGCGAATTGTCTGGAGTCCACCACCTTGGGCAGAGAAAGCCGCGGAATTGCTAAGGAATCACCCAGCCCCCCTCAAACATGGTTAGGCATTAGGTCGTGATCCGCATCCCTTCGATGGCCCTGTCCGCTCTCGACTGTCCCAATGGCTTCTGCCACAGCCACCATGGGGGTCACAACGTCGATCGTGAACAGGTGGAACAGCAACTTTCCACCCGTGGGCAATCCTGGTGCGAGAAAGTAGCTGAACGCACCTATGAGATCGCTGTCGATAGTTTTTCTCAAATGGTGATGCCAAGTCTCCACCAACAGGGCTGGCAGCGCCGCCATCTGGATTGGGAATTCAAGCTCTCCAATGAGCCGGCCGAAGTGGAACGCACCGTGGTGGATGGCACCATCAACGCTTTGGAAAGCTTTCTTCGCAGTCGCGAGGTTCAGCGCCTTTTCGTTGAGGAAGTGGTTCAAGGCACCATGGCCGAAGCGAGCAAAAACAAATTACGCAGCGTCGCCATTCGGCATTTGATCGAAAGGGAGATCTTGGTCCTGCTCAGTGAGCAGAAGGAATCTCTGCTCGATCGCATCGGAGAGGCGCTCCGGGAGGAGGCGGAAGGAGATTTCGCCCGCGCCCGTCAACAGGCCAGTGAAGGGATGAGAGAGGTCGAGGAATTGCTCTTGAACCATGCGGAAGCCAACAGCTGAATCCGCGGACTGGATCGAGGGGCGGGAGGGGATCTGACCAACGAGTGCGACTTTGTGTCAAAAAACACCTTTGATCAACGATCACTCAGGCATAATTTCCCAAACCTCGACGCTACGAATGGACAGCTCGGCGCATCGAAGGGTCACCGTCGCATTGTGCTGGGCCCTTGCCAGAAGGGCTGCTCTGGACGGGTTTGAACGATTTGAAGACAGCTATGCCCTCACCGAGGAGTTTCGAGAATGGTTGGTATCACTTGAATCTCACCCCGAACTGGCCAAGGAGACCGTCATGATGGTTCCCAATCACTTGAGAGCCAAGCGACCCGAAACCGACGGTCTTCTGGAAATCTAAAGACAAAGTTAAATTCCCTCTCTTCGTCTTCATCTTTTTTTACGAGGCAAGAGCATCCCCAGCCTTGGGCCCACTCGCTTAAGCTAAGCCGGATTCATTCCGTATTAGCCCATGCATCCACAGGGCAGCTCCCCTGAGCATCTCGAGGCCGTTGAGGGAGATTCCCGCCGCCCCCTCCAAAATCTGGTGATTATTGGCTCAGGTCCCGCCGGGTACACGGCCGGGATCTATGCCGCCCGTGCCAACCTTTCGCCTTTGTTAATCACCGGCTTTCAAAAAGGGGGGATTCCTGGGGGCCAGCTGATGACCACGACCCACGTGGAAAATTATCCGGGTTTTCCTGATGGCATCCTGGGTCCCGATCTCATGGACCGTTGCCGCGCCCAAGCGCTCCGTTGGGGAACGCAGCTGGTGGAAGCTGATGCACTGTCGATCGATCTAGGCCAGCGGCCTTACACCATCCGGACCTCGGAAGGCGAAACGATCCGAACCCAAGCCCTGATCTTGGCCACCGGAGCCAGCGCGAACCGATTGCGTCTCCCGAGGGAAGAAGAATTCTGGAGCCGTGGCATCAGTGCTTGCGCAATCTGTGATGGGGCGACACCCCAGTTCCGCCAAGAACAACTCGCGGTTGTCGGGGGTGGTGATTCAGCCTGCGAGGAAGCGGTGTACCTCACCAAGTACGGCAGTCACGTCCACTTGATTGTCCGAGGGGACAAGTTTCGAGCCAGCGCCGCCATGGCGGATCGCGTGCTTGCCAATTCCGCGATCACTGTCCACTGGAACACGGATGTTGTGGCATTAACGGGTGAGGATTGGCTGAATGGATTAACACTTCAAGAGCGAACAACTGGCGCCAGTCAACAACTCGGTGTCCGGGGGCTGTTTTACGCGATTGGCCACACTCCCAACACCGAACTCCTGCAAGATCAACTTGAACTAGACGACAGGGGTTATATTATTACCCGTCCTGGTCGACCGGAAACCTCTCGCGAAGGCGTCTTCGCCGCTGGTGACGTGGCTGACGCGGAGTGGCGCCAGGGAATCACCGCCGCCGGAAGTGGTTGTCAAGCCGCATTAGCGGCGGAGCGCTGGCTGAGCCATCACCAATTGGCAGTCACCGTGGCTCGGGACTCCGTCGACCCGGAGCCTTCAGGTCAGCCCGTGCAGATCGAAACTAGCGATGCGGAGAATTTCGCACTCGATAACGAATGGCAGAAAGGGGCTTATGCCTTACGGCGCCTTTATCACGAGGGCGCCAAGCCTTTATTTGTGATGTATTCATCTCCTACATGTGGCCCCTGCCATGTTTTGAAGCCTCAACTCAAGCGTGTTCTTTCCGAAATGAAAGGAAAGGCTCAAGGGGTGGAGATTGATATCGAAAGCGATCAAGAAATTGCCGTTCAGGCTGGAATCACAGGCACCCCGACGGTGCAACTATTTTTCAACAAGGAGCTAAAGAAGCAATGGCAAGGCGTCAAACAGAGAAGCGAATTCCGCGAAGCGATCGAAACGCTTCTGTCGTAAGTTAGCGTCTTCTTGGACCTCCGGGGCGATTTCCCGCTGGGCGTGGACTCGCCGCCCCGGCATTCCTTTCCCTGTAGGTGATTCGCCCCCTGGTGAGGTCATAGGGACTAATTTCCACCAACACTTTGTCTCCCGCAAGTAACTTGATTCGAAACTTGGTGAGTTTTCCCGCCGCCCGGCAAAGACACTGGTGACCGGCAGGTTGCTCCAGGGTGACCAGGTAAAATCCATTGCCTTGCTCTTTCTCAATTACTCCGGAGGTTTCGATCATGCGGAACGTGAAGGCCAAATATCTACATCCATTATTCTAGAGGGCGAAGACCTCAAGTCCGAAACCCTGACGACGCTCCTGTTGCACAAGCCCTATGGGGTTCTGAGCCAGTTCACCGCCGAGGCGGGAGCCCGGTGGGGCACTCTCGCGGAAATCATCCCTGTGCCAGGGGTTTACGCGGTTGGGCGTCTCGACGCAGACAGTGAAGGTTTGTTGATTTTAACTTCGATTGGACGCTTGCAGGCACGATTAAGCCAGCCTCGCTGGGGGCATTGGCGCACTTACCACGTTCAGGTGGAAGGGACGGTGTCTGAAGACCAGCTCAAGCTCCTCCGATCCGGAGTGTGCATCCAACAACAGTTCACCCTGGAGGCGAAAGCTCGGACTCTCGATGGGGATCTCTGGGCCCCTAGGAGTCCCCCAATCCGGTTTCGACGAAAGATTCCCACCAGCTGGATCGAGATCAGTCTGCGAGAGGGTCGAAACAGACAGGTGAGGCGGATGACAGCGGCTGTAGGACTTCCCACCCTGCGCCTGATTCGCGTCGCCATCGATTTGATGGATGGTGGCCCACCGTTCACTCTCGCCGGGATGGCCCCGGGTGAGTGGCGACCCTTGAATCGCGAAGAAGAGAGGCGATTACAAGCGTTGCTCACTCAGCCAAGCACGTCGATCAATTGTCGCGCTGTCTGCAGTTGGCCGAAATAAAAATTCGCGCGAGCACGCCGCTCCGAGTCCTCAATGGCGTCGAGGGCATCAAATCCCAGGCTCTGCCAGAGCTCATGCCCGCAAGCCCGATTCACCTCATTGATGGCCTCCTGCTCCAGAAGACTCAGACGCCTTTGGAGATTTTTAATTTGAGAAATAGACATGGACCAGTCAAAATGCCTATCGTAGTACGTACGCACTATAGCGCAGCGATCAAAAGGGGAGCTTCTTTTTGGCGTCCTTGTCAAGATCTGCTTCCATATCCCTCAAGCGCTTTAGAATTGTTTCGTAATACTCCCTAAGGTAGCTTTCGAGCGAGGTGGTTTCCGATGGATCGAGCCCAAAGGCGGCATAACTCTCTTCCATCGGGGCATCCAGAGGTTGCCCACCTCCGATCACCTGTTCAAAAGCAAGACGCTCAGCGACATTCACACTCGCGTCAAAAAAACTAGCCACAGATCGCATCAACCCGAGAAAAACGGGGGGGACACGAGCGATTCGCGCTTCCTTCCCCGCGAACTTCTCGCACAGCTGGGTGATCTCACCCGTCGTCCAAGCACGAGGACCAACGACGGGAAAAGCCTGGCGAGACGTTTGGGGTCGCTCAAGAGCTGCAACAGCGAATCGTGCCAAGTCCTGAGTGTTCATATACGCCACCGGAGTTGGCACTCCACTGACCCAGACCGTTTGCCCTTCGAGGACAGGGATCGCAAATTGACTTATCAGGCCTTGCATAAAGGCCGCGCAGCGAAGAATGGTGTAGTCCAGATTGGAGGCAGTCAACCATTGTTCGGAACAAGACTTGATCTCCATCAAGGGAACATCGAGATGACGATCCGCATGGAGGAGGGAGAAGAAAACCAAGCGGTTGATCCCAGATTTTTGGATCGCGTGGAAGAGATTTAGTTGGCCTGTCCAATCCACTGTGTAGCAAGATCCAGGATCTGAAGCTCTGGAGGTGGCGGCGTCAATGACAGCTTCTTGGCCCTCCAGGGCGTAGGCCAGGCTCTCGGTGTCGAGAAGGTCACCCCTGGTGAGCTCGCAGCCCCACTCCTGCAAAAAGGAGGCCTTCCTGGGGGAGCGAACCATGCAGCGAACGGAATGGCCTTCGTCCAGAGACCTCTTAGCGATCTGTCGACCGAGGGTGCCTGTGCCGCCGACCACCAAAACCCTCATGACCCATGCACCGAAGCGGGCAGAGCCTAGAGCTGCTGGGGGGGCGACGCGCCCCTCCAGGGAGGATCTCAATCCTTCAGAACCTTCAGCAACAGACTCCCACCAAGGAGACCAACGGGGATCAGCACCCAAAACAGAGCGGCTGTGCCAAAAATTTCCGAGGCCATGGGGGAATCCGTGGAGCTGCTACCTATTTAGCAGCCGCTCGCGCCAAATCCCCCGCCACAGTCAAAATGATGTTCCATGGTGCGTCGCTCCTCAGATAACCGGGCATCACACCATTGGCGGTGGCTTGAAAGCCCGCCTCCCGGAGCCCATCCACAAGGGCTGGTAGAGGGGGCTGGGAGCCCGCGATCCCTTTGGCGATTTGGCCGGGAGACCAACTGCACGCAGGCCACCCCCGGTCTGTTCGCAATCGACCTCGCAGACGCTCGGACAAGGGGGACACGCTGATCGCGTGCTGTTGGCCCTCCTCCGCCATGGCATCTAAACTGCAAATATCTTGCAGGGGACCAATCCAGAGAGGCCCGCTGACGGTCAAGGCGCTCAGCCCAGCGGGGCCGCAGAAACACGGCCGCCAGCGATTCAACGTCAGCAAAGACTGAACCTGTTGGTCACCACAGCGATGACAAACCGCGAGCATTCCCAGCTCCCCCTCCTCATGGGGCGAGGGATGCCGCTGGAGACGAACGGCCGTCCGAAAGGCGCGGCCATCGCAGAAGGAAAACACAGGTTTCATCCCACGCCCCTGACTCCACGCCGCCCGCGCGATCACTCCCAGTTGAAGTCGCAAGGCCAGCTCCCAGCTCGCGGGGTGGCATCGGGCCGAAGCCCCAAGATGCCGCAAGCCAGCGGTCCTGTCGTGACCCGTGGAGCCTCGTCCATCCGTACTGGCAAGGTAAAGGACCCCACCGAAAGCCACCACCTCCAAAGCCATGGGGACAAGAGCATGGGGCGAACCGAAGGCGTCCAGATCCACCAAATCGAAGCGCTCGCCACGAAGCACACAATCAGCAAGAAGAAAACGAGCTTTTTGAGCTGTCTGGCGCAGAAGGCAGGTTCCCTCAAGGACGGCGAGATTGGCCCGCGAGAATGGAAGGCGAGCGGGATCAGCGTCATTCACAAAAAGAGATCGTGCCTGGGCCTCCAGTCCGTAACGCAAAGAACGCAGGCCACACCCCGCCATCAGATCCAACACTCGCAAAGGCCGACGTTTGGCCTGGACGCGAGCGAGGAGCACGCCCAGATCCCTCGCCGGACGGGCGCCTGGGTTGAAAAAACCTGTGCCGAGGTGAAAGCGGGCGGCCCCTTCCCTCAAGGGCAACCCATCGTCAGGAGCAACCATCTCGGGGCGCAACCGCATGTTCCTCCGTGATGGTCCACCAGGTTGCATCAGCCGATGAGCCGGCAAGTTTGTTTATCAAAACGTGGTCGTTCTAACGGGGGTGACACCTGTGACTGAGCCATTCATTGAGGATATCGATTGGGGGGCACACCATGAATGGAATTGGAACGGCCTAATTTGCCACTGGCGCCAGCTGGGTGAGCCAACGCACCCACCTCTGGTTCTGGTCCATGGATTCGCGGCGGGCTGCGGGCATTGGCGGCGCAACGCGCCAACGCTGGCCGCCGCCGGTTGGAACGTGTACGGAATGGATCTGATTGGATTTGGGGCATCCAGCCAGCCGGACTCCTTGGCACTCGACAATCGCCTCTGGGCACGACAACTCAACGGGTTTCTCCAAGAGGTGGTGCGACGTCCCTCAGTTTTGGTGGGGCACTCTCTAGGAGGCCTTGTCGCCCTGACGTGCGGCGTGTTTTTCCCTGACTTGGTTGTGGCAATCATCGCCGCACCCCTGCCAGATCCAACCCTCCTGATGCTGAGTCCAGACATGGCGGACAGCAACAGACGACGGCCACTCTGGCGACGGAGGACCAAGCGGATGGTCGTGAAACTCCTTTGCCGGGCCTTGCCCTTGGAGGTCATCATCCCTTTGCTGGTCCACTCACCCCTTCTCGACTTGGCCATTCAGACAGCCTATTTAGGTCCAGTCATGGGCGACCTGGGACTGCGACGCGTCATCGGCCGTCCCGCCCGTCGACCAGGCGCGATCCCGGCTCTCCGGGCGATGAGCGTGTCCATGGCGCTGAGGCCCATAAAAGCGACGGCGCCCAGCCTGCTCAAAAGGCTAGAGCGACCGATGCTTCTGATCTGGGGAGAGGAGGACATCCTCGTGCCCCTGGATGTGGGATGGCAATGCCAGCGGTTTCGACTCGACCTGAGCCTCACAGTCATCTCAGGGTCGGGGCATTGTCCTCATGATGAGAAGCCAGGCCTGTTTAACGAGGTGGTGCTGGCCTGGTTGATGGGACTGCCAATCGGTCGCTGAGAGAGGATTTCAACACGGCCCGCTCCCCAGCGATTACCCTGAGGCAGTGCTGGGAACCCCTTAAGACAGATGAAGCACACTCTCTCCGTACTGGTGGAAGACGAATCAGGTGCGCTTAGCAGGATTTCAGGCTTGTTTGCCCGCAGGGGCTTCAACATCGAGAGCCTTGCGGTTGGCCCCGCTGAACAGCGTGGAATCTCAAGGCTGACAATGGTCGTTGAGGGTGACGACCGAACATTGGAGCAAATGAGTAAGCAGCTCAACAAGCTTGTCAATGTCTTAGGGGTCATTGACCTGAGCAGAATTCCAGCCGTAGAGCGAGAATTGATGCTGCTGAAGGTATCCTCTAACAAAGAAAATCGTGGAGCAATATTCGATCTCGTGCAAGTATTCCGTGCCAAAGTGGTTGATGTGGCCGATGACGCAATGACGTTAGAAGTTGTCGGTGATCCTGGAAAACTGGTCGCCCTAGAACGGCTCCTGACCGGCTATGGCATCCTTGAAATTGCACGAACCGGGAAAGTGGCGTTAGAGCGGGCATCAGGTGTGAATACTGAATGGCTGAAAGCCACTCGTTCCGAAAGCAGAGTTCCGGCTTAAGTTGACGCTAAACAATAAGAAGCTCGTCAAGAGAATTACTGAACAACCGCTTTGGCTCTCAACAATCTATCTCCCTGCTGGATTCGGTCAATAACCTCCATGCCACGAACAACCCGACCAAAAACTGCGTAACGTCCGTCAAGCTCAGGCAATGCTTCAAGGGCAATGTAAAATTGAGCACTACCTGTGTTTGGATCAGATGATCGAGCCATGGCAATCGCGCCTCTCGCATGGGTCAACTCAGGTTTTTGGGGCCCGCCCGCATTAGCCATCTCTTGACCGTATACAAATTTTGAGGAACCCTTAAGGCGAAATTCAAGGGGGATAAGTCTGGCCTCACCAGTAGATCGATCAATATAATTACCAGTTCCATACGAACTGACAGGAGTTTTGGGGTTGGAACTTGTCGGATCACCTCCCTGCACGACAAAAGGCAAGGGTGATCGGATGACACGGTGAAAGACAGTTTGGTCGTAGACACCTTTACGGACTAGGTCCAAATAGTTACCAGCGGTTAGAGGTGCATTCTTTCCGTCAAGCTGAAGGAGAACAGTTCCCTTCGATGTTTCTAATGAAACCATCGCAGGGCCTGACAAACAGGGAGTATTTGCCTTGTCGCATGTAAATGTGAGATCCCGGGTAGCTTTTGAACACGAACCAAGACCTAAAAAAATAAAAACAGAGAAAGCAAAAATGAATTCGCGACGCGGCGAGGGCAAAGCGAATCTCATCAGATACCCTCCAATGGGACATTAAGAAAACGGGCAAGCGTGGCTCCTGTGAATTCAAGGTCAGCCAGAGGGATCGGTTCACCAACACGACTCAAAGGGAGATCGCGACGCCCTTGAACCCGTAAGGCCAGACGTCGCAGGGGGCTGAGGCCTTCACGTACTTCAACCTTGACGGCTTGTATGTCCTTGAGAGGAATATCAATTTCAATCTGGGAACGAAAACCCCTTCTTTTAATAATGGCCCGTCCAGTTCCCTTGTCAAAAAGATTGCTTCCTCCACCAAGATCCACTGCAATCACTGTCCAAAGGTAAAGAGCTAAAAGCAGAGCCGCCACACCATAGAGACCCATGACCAGTCCTTGGGGCACCCAGGGCAAATCAGAAGAATGAATGAGAGGAAAGTAATTTTTGCCAAAACGACTGGAAAAACTTGAAAGTAAGAAGCCGGTACCGCCAAGACTGACAGCTAAAGCCACTACAACGTTGGAAAAACGTCTAGATCCAAGAACTTGCTGCTCTAGGACATTTCCGGCAGGATCAGACATGCGGGGAAGGGGCTCTGTGCTGCTCGTCATTCAAGACTAGGGAGGCATTCCCCCATCTTGCCGTTTCAGAGCCTCTTCAGCGAGGTTGGCAGTGCCAACCCACCACCTGCCAAGGGTGTCAGGCCATGTCACCAACCCCAGAGACTCCCTTTCTCTTGTTACCATCAACGAGTACCCACACCCCAGCGGTGATCCACACCCGCTGGTTCTTCAGTTTTTCTCATGACGATCGCTGTAGGACGCGCGCCAGCGGCCCGGGGATGGTTCGACATCCTCGATGACTGGCTCAAGCGCGACCGCTTCGTTTTCGTGGGGTGGTCTGGTCTGTTGCTGTTCCCTTGCGC
>Ga0315899_10003970_pt1 | contig 16048 bp, 31 predicted proteins | sample LakEriMetagenome_2_FD_203518 | JGI IMG/M metagenome (GOLD analysis project Ga0315899, IMG submission 203518) | Freshwater fungal communities from buoy surface, Lake Erie, Ohio, United States - Buoy 4 MA112 | ecosystem: Environmental > Aquatic > Freshwater > Lake | place: USA: Lake Erie, Ohio... | reverse complement strand
TGAAATAAAACTTTAAAAAAGTTTTGGTATTTATAAAAAACGCAGTATATTTGTATTGTGAATCTCGGATGAAAATGACAGCACTTGAACGAATGAGTCAGGTCCTTAATACACTCAAAAGGTGGTGTCCGAGTGGGTAAGTTGGTCCAACCCTACCAACCGTATCAGAACGAAAAACTGAAGCCCTCACAGAAATGTGGGGGTTTTTAATTTCTTGGGTTTGGATATAATTTTAATTTGGATTGGTATTTTTTACCATAGAACTGAGCTCCCTTAATTTGGGTAACTAATGTAAGGTCATATCTTGGATTTTTACCGTATTGTTTGTCGAACTTAACAATCATATGGTAGTTTGAACCATCGGCAGATGACATCTCAACGATATCATTATCTTTAATTCTTCCTATTAGAATTTGTTCGGCAATTTTGTCTCTGTTATTATATATTAAATCAATTCCTTCTAATGTATTAGGATTAACTATTTTTGGGTCGTAGTGTTTACCCTTTTCTTTATATTCAGGGTCCGACAATCTATAGATTCTTTTAATGTAGTGTTCTTTAGGGTTAATTACAAACTCAACAGTTTTATCTTCACCTGTTCTTTTATCTTTGAAGTTACCCACAAATGGATTAATTCTTCTCAATCTACGAGAAATGATTTCTTTACTAATATTTAACTCAACAGGGTTGATTTGTTCGTTTAATAAATCATTAACATTACCAACAACTTTTATTTCAACTTTGTTATTAACGAATTCTCTTAATATTTGTCTAATTAACAATTCCATTGTTAAATAAATATTTATGATTTAGTTTGGTGGAGTAAATATTTCACCATATATTTGTAGAACCAAAATGATAACACAATCTTTAAAACATAGAACAATGAAAACTATTGAGGTTACAATGCAAGAGATATGGATGGCTACTCGTCCAATTGTCCAAAAGAGTAAGAAGGACTATACTCGTAAGCGTAAACACAAGAACCAATCTTGGGATAAGAATGACTAACGAGTATATCATCTGTTCGGCGATATGGTATAAAGAATTACCGACACAAACATTCTTACCAAAGAACCTTGATAAAGGTGTGGTTGTTTGTGGACACAGACACGGACATTGTATTGACATAATGAAAACACTTGGTCAGTTACGAAGTGTTGTTAATGGACCTGATTCCGTCGGAGATTATGAACAGGGATTTCTTTCAAATAAAGGTAAATTCTACGACAGATTTGAATCAATGAGGTTGGCAATTGATGCTGGACAGGTTGAATACGACAAACTGTATAACCCAAGGATAGGGTTATTCTCCGAAGATTTATATTAAGACAAACCCATCGAATTCGATGGGTTTTTTGTTAACATATAATTCATATTCTCTTAATACTCCATGTCTTTACTTTTCTATTTATTGGTATGGAATTAAACAAACTTCTTACCATAGTTATTCCTTGTAAAAACGAGGGAAAGACAATAGACCAAACATTAACTCTGTTAAATTTCCAAGAGGGAATTGAATATGTTAGAGTTATTGTTGCGGATAACTCTGATGATGATTATACGACATATCATTTAGAACAAAGAAACAGGGATTACTTTGACCTGAGGATAATACAAGGAGGGTTACCTTCCAAAGCAAGGAATAACGGAGCTGAACAATCTGAAACACCATACATTCTATTTTTAGATTCGGATATATTTTTGAATGACCCAAAGTTAATCAAAGGTTGTTTAGATAACATGGTTAATGGGAGATTGGACTTGGTAACCTGTAAAGTTAGAAGTTCAACAGGTAAATACAATTATGTTTTCAGGGTATTTGATTTAATCCAAATAGTTTTCAGATTAATTACACCATTTTGTTTAGGTGGGTTTATGATGGTCAGAACTTCAACGTTTAATAGAATTGGAGGTTTTGATGAATCGGCCAAAGTTGCTGAGGATTATCTGTTTTCAAAACAAATAAAGACAAACAAGTTTAAAATTTATGACTCAGTTGTTTTAACACCACCAAGAAGATTTGAAAACAAAGGACTTTGGTATATGACAAAGTTAATGATTGGTTCATTTTTAAATCGTAATAATAAAAGTTTCTTTGAAGATGGTCAAAATTATTGGGGATGAATAACTATAAGACAATTATAATGAGTGATTTACATCTTGGAGCAAGACAATCACAAACAGATAAGATAATAGAATTCTTGGATAATAATACTTCTGATATATTAATATTAAATGGTGATATTATTGATGGGTGGGCACTTAAAGGTAACGGTAAATGGACACCAAATTGTACCAAAATATTCAGAAAATTTATGAAGATGTCAGAGAAAGGAACTAAGGTTATTTACATACGAGGTAATCACGATGATTTTTTAAAGGATTTTATCCCATTCAAATTAAATAACATAAGGATTGTTAGAAAATATGTATATGTTGGTATTGATGGTAGAACTTATTTTTGTTTTCACGGAGATGTTTTGGACTTTGTAATTATGGAGGCAAGGTGGTTAGCGGTGATTGGTGGATATTCTTACGATATTGTCATTAAGTTCAATACGTTTTATAATAAGGTACGAAAGTGGTTTAATTTACCATATCATTCTTTAGCAAATACAATTAAACAATCTGTTAAAGGGGCTATTAACTTTGTATCTGATTTTGAGACAAATGCTAAAGCGCTTGCCAATCAAAAGGGATATGACGTTGCGGTATGTGGACATATCCATCAGCCAAAGATGGAAATTGATTATATGAATTCTGGAGATTTTTGTGAAAATTCAACATGTTTGGTTGAACATTTTGATGGAACATGGGACATAATTAATATGTCCTAATTAAAGTTTTATTGTATTTATAAAATATGACAAAAAATACAAAAATTTATTTACTTTTATCTATTATCATAATGTCTGTTTTCTTTGTCGTTAAAACATCTGTTTTACTTGAAATACAGGAATCAACAAGAGTTACACGTGGTATTGAATACATTTGTTTTATATTATTCATTCCAATTTTTATATTAATAATTCGTGAAATTACAGGTATCCAAACCAAAAAACTTAACGACACTGATAAATTTATTAATAAAGCGGCTATCATATCAATCACTGATGAAAAGGGTAGAATAACTTATGTTAATGATAAGTTTGAAAAAGTTTCAGGATGGAAATTAGAAGAGGTTATTGGTAAAGACCATTCAATAGTTAATTCAGGTACACAACCTGATGGATACTGGGGTAAGATGTATGAAACGGTTATGAAGGGTGAGATATGGAATGACATTGTTTGTAATAAAGCTAAGGATGGTAGTTTATATTATGTTGATACCTATATTAGAGCTAGATTTGATGTTAATGGTAAATTAGAAGGGTTCTCCTCCATTAGACAAGACATTACCGATTTAAAGACAAAAGAATTGGATATTAGAAACAGAATGAACGCTATTAACCAATCTAATGCGGTGATTGAGTTTGATTTATCAGGGAATATAATTTACGCTAACCAAAACTTTTGTAATGTTATGGGTTATACTCTAAAAGAATTAAAGGGGAATCACCACCGTATATTCTGTACGGAAGAATATTCAAAATCAGATGAGTATAAAGAATTTTGGTCTAAGTTAAAAAATGGAGACTTTGTATCTGCACAGTTTAATAGAATTAAAAAAAATGGTGAAGAAATTTGGTTACAGGCAACATATAATCCAATTTTTGACAATAATGGACAGTCAGTTAGAGTTATGAAAATTGCGGTAGATATTACCGACAAAGTTTTACAATCAAAAGAGATTGAAAGAAAAAATACCTATTTAGAACATGCTGCTAAAATATTAAGACACGACATGCACTCTGGTATTAACACATATATGCCAAGAGGTGTTAACTCATTAGAAAGAAGATTAACTCAAGAAGATATAGTTAATCTTAAAATTGAAGCCCCACTTAAAATGATTAAGGAGGGACTTAAACATTCACAGAAAGTTTATAAAGGTGTTTATGAGTTTACCAATCTTGTTAAGAAAGATGTAGTACTAAATAAAGACGAGTGTAATATCAAAGTGATTCTTGACGATTACTTATCATCAACGGCATATGCTAGTCAGGTAATATTAGATGATAATCTACCAACAATTGAATTGAATGAACCATTGTTCTGTACCGCGGTGGATAACCTAATCAGAAATGGTTTAAAGTATAACGACTCAGCAACAAAGTTTGTTAAGATATATTCTGAGGGTGATTTCATTTATATCCAAGATAATGGTAGAGGAATTACTCAAGAGGATTTTAATCATTTATCTAAACCTTATACAAGAAAAGAAGGACAGAAAGAATCAGGAACTGGTTTGGGTCTCAATATCTGTGTTGCAATTTTAGAAGAGCACGGATTTGAAATCACTTGTGAAAAAAATAAAATTGGAACTAAAATGAAAATTAAAATAAAATGAGAAAGGTATTGTTAGTATTATTATTTGTGTTGTTTGGAATGATATCCTATTCACAGACAAAATACCCAATTAAAACCATCTTCAGAGGAGATTCTGTTGTTATTTTAACAATTCAGCAATCTGACAATATTAATAAGATGATTGAAAAAAACTCAAGATTAATAAAAGAAAATAATGCGAAAGTTCAGGAGTATGTGGGTAGAATTAAAGTACTTGAACAAGAGACTAATAACCAAAAAGCTGATATTGATAGTTTGTCTAACGCTCTATTAGAGTGTCTGAATAGTTTAGAAGTGGTGCAGTATAATTCAGATACATTATTAAAGCAATATGATGAATTAAACCTAACAATCTATGAAATGGCGGTTGGACCAACACTTCTCTATACATTACCTCCATATAAAGATGTTTTATTTTTAAATCTTAAACATTTCAATATGTTTATTGATTCCGATGGGTCATTAATACTTGAACGTATGACTCCGTCTCAAATGAAAAAATACGATAAGTGGAGAGAGACATATGGAAATGAATCTTTAATGTATATTGATTATCAAAAAGTAATTAGGTTCCGAAATTTCCAAGACGAATTACTTGAAAGAGTTATATGGAAAAATAAATTTAATTACGATAGTAAATGAAAAGAATAATTATTGTTTTACTCACACTATTTTGTTTCATTAATGTTAACGGACAAGATACTTTAATTGATGGAATTAACGCAAGTTGGATAGACCCTGAAACTCAAACAGACAGTATGGTTGTATCTGAAATGAGAATTAGGGATTTAATTCCTGATAAGATTATACCAAGTTGGATTGAACCTGATAAAATATTTGACAACCCAAAAGAATTAAGTCAGGAAGATGTGAAACTTTTGGAAGCGGATGTTAAATTTATGACTGACCTTCCACAGAGTTATGATGAGTTACCTAAAGAAGATTTACAGAAAGTATTAACTCAAATTGACAATAAGATTACTGAATTAAGACAAGAGATTGATAATTTAATTAAGGCAAGAGCAAACGAGGAACTTATTAAAACAAAGAAAGGAACATTAACTGGATTAGAAAAGGAAAAGAATATCATCAACTTAACATTAACAGGTGGTGAACTTAAAGACGCAAATGGTAACTTGATTGGGCAGAACGATGAGTTAAAGATACAACAGGACAAACTTAAAAGATATCTTTATATTGCGTTAAGTGGTTTGGCGTTACTTGGTTTAGTAGTTGCGGTTGTGTTACAAAGAAAGAGAATACAGGTTCAAGACGTTGAGATTGAAGAACAACTTAATGATATTGCCAAGAAGAATAGTTACCTGGAACACGCAGCTAGAATCATCAGACATGATATGCACTCCGGTATTAACACATATATGCCAAGAGGTATTACATCATTAGAAAAAAGATTAACTACTGAAGACATCCAAAGATTAAAGATTGAGGGTGCGTTAAAGATGGTTAAAGAAGGGTTAAGTCATACACAAAGAGTATACAAGAGTGTTTATGAATTCACAAATCTTGTTAAACAAAATGTGGTATTGAATAAAACTTTGGTTAACACTAAAGATTTGATATGGAAATACATTTCACCAAATTCTTATAGTTCACAAGTTGAGGTATCTGATTTAAGTGAGATGGAAGTTAACGAAACTTTATTCTGTAATGCAGTTGAGAACTTAATCAAAAATGGACTGTCATACAATGATAGTGAAGTTAAAAAAGTTAAAATATATAACGAAGAAGAGTATTTAATAATTGAGGACAACGGTAGAGGTTTCTCACAAAAAGATTTTGAAAAACATTTAACAAAGTATTCAAAGAAGGCAGATGTCACTGGTGACGAAAAGGGTCTTGGGTTGAATATATGTGTTGCGATTTTAGAAGAGCATGGTTTCAAACTGACTTGTGAGAAGACTGAAAGTGGAACCAAAATGAAAATAAAAATAAAATAAAGAAAAAGAAAAAACATGATTGATTCAATTTTGTTAGTGGATGATGAGGATTTATTCCACTTGGTTTTTGAGGACAGTTGTTCCTTGTTAGACATTACTTTGTCATTAAAGAGTTTGAATAGTTCAGACGAAGCTGCCAAACTATTTGCTGATTGGCAAAAGGACCCTAACGGAAGACCTGAATGTGTGTTTGTTGATTTAAACATTATTGGTTCTTCATTTGACGGAATTGAACTTATCCGTAAGGTTAACTTTGAATATGGTAACCACGTAGTCATTGGTATTATATCTTCAAGTAATGAACCTGAAGAACAGGCTAAAGCAGTTCAAGCTGGTGCTCAGTTTTGGATTATTAAATCTGATGATATTGAACCAAGATTAGAAGAGTTTAAGAAAGATTACGACGGATACAAAAACAGAACCGCACCATTTAAAGTTTACAAATGATTGTTTTAAGTAAAGACACAAAAAAAGAACTAATTGAACTCCTTCAATCCAAAAACATTGGGTTGGAGGGGAACATAGTTAAACTTATTGACCCTGAGGGTGATGATGAGTTTAAAACTTATTTAAAACAATGTGTTGATAAAGATATCGCGGCAAGAAGAAAACGTTTGGAAATGACAAAACAAGTCCAAACACAAAACGCCGAATTAACCAAACTTAACGAAGCCAATCAAACAATGATGGAAGAACTTCAAGAAACATTAAAAAATGTTGAGGAGTCAAAATTAACATTTGAAGTTCAAAACAGAGAACTAAATGAATGGAAACAGGAGAATTTAAGATTGACAGATGAACTCCAACAGGAAATGGTTAAATCAGAACAAGCGAGAGTTGCCGCAGAAAACGCTAAAAACGAAGCAGAAAACAATTTAGATTTAATTCAAAAGAAAACTCAATTTGAGTTGATTAACAATATTGTTAGAGTTGCTCTTTATGTAATCATTGGTGTTGGAACTATAACTACTGGAATATATGTTTATTCTATGACAATAGGGATGGATACAGACATCATCGGCTCCACTTGGAGTAATATGTTTGGTATCCTGTTAACAAACAGTTTTAGTATCGTGGGAACAATACTTGGGGTGAAGTATGGAGCGAGTCCTAACAAAGAAGATAAATAAAAAATAAAAATAAAAAAATGAGTAGATTAAAAAGAATGTTATTTGGAGAAACACCTTACGTTAAGGTGGAAGATAAAAACCGTTTCTATTATATGTTGCAACAGATGCAATCTAATAGATGGAAAATTACAGGGATTATTTTATTCTTGTTCTTTTTCATAATTTTTGGTATCAATATGGCAGTTATGTTCCAAGTTGAGATTGCTGAAAACTGGAAAGAAATGTTGTTGATTTTATTTGGAGCTTTTGTAGGTAACTTGAATAAGGTTGTTGACTATTGGTTCAACTCTGAAGACAGAGATAAGATGTTAATCCAAAAGGTTGATGAAGAAGACGGAAGTAGTTTATCAAATGTAAGTGAATTCCCAACAACCCCAAGACCTCCACAGGAACCAATTATTATTGTAAGACAGGAACCAACTCCTGAACCTGCACCGTATGTGGAACCTGAGGTATATAATGAAGAAGTGTTACCATATGAAGAACCACTACCGTATGAGGAACCATTGATAGATGAAGGGGAAGAAACCCCACCATCAGAAGAAGAAAATATATAATAAAAGAACCCGGTTGACATACCGGGTTTTTTAATTTACATTTATATTATGAATAAAAAATATAAAATACTTTTTGTTATTTGTGCGGTGTTGTTAACACTAATATCTACACTAATAATTTTGCGTAAACCAAATACTGAACCTGTAACTCCCAAAAATGAATTTAAAATTCATAAAAATATTACTGAACCTACCATTGTTGATACTGTAATAGCTGCTGAACCCAAAAGTAATGTTTGGCCAATTAAAGTGGAAAGTGTTCAAAAATCATATGAGAAGAATACGCCTAAATGGCAAGTAATTGCTGAGAATGGTTTGATGTATTATACTAATAAGAAACCTAAGGTTGGTGATATTGCATTTTATATTAACGATAATGATGATATAACTGATAAATATGGTAGAGTGGAAAGAACAAGATAAGGATAACTTTATTGGACTATACAAGAATTACATTCTTCGGGTAGAACAGATGGGACCACAAAAATGGTGGTGGGCAGTGTATAAGGATAATGAGGACTTATGTTATGACAACCCTTTTATAAGAAACGCTGAATATGGAAAAAAACTTGCAGAACAATGTGTCCGAGAGGACGAAAGTGGGAGTTAGATTCCCTAATGAATCTTTTTTTGAGGAAATAGAAATTAATATTGTAAATTTTAAACCCGATAAACATTTTTCTGACGAAATTTTTGGGTGGTATAACGGTACTTACATCTCAATAAAAAAATAGCATTTAGTCTTTTTTATAATATTTATTATAAAAATTAAAGATTATGTTATTAAAAATTGGTTCAAACGGAGAAGATGTAAAGAAACTCCAAGCAAAATTAGGATTAACTGCCGATGGTATTTTCGGTAACGGAACTGCAGCCAAAGTTAAAGAATGGCAAGCATCAAACGGATTAACCGCTGACGGTATCGTTGGTGAGGGAACTTGGTCAAAGATGTTTGGGGTTACGACTCAACAATCTCAGGTGATAAAAGAAGATGTTGTAATTCCTGTTAGTTCAGAGTTTAAATTACAGAATCTTAAAGGACATATTCCTGACGCTGTAATAGCTCAAATTCCTGATACTGCTAAAAAATTCAACATTACTAACCCATTAAGATTGGCTCATTTCTTGGCTCAGTGTGGTCACGAGTCAGGTGGATTTAAGGCGGTTTCTGAAAACCTTAACTACTCTGCTGATGGTCTTAAAAAAATCTTTGGTAAGTATTTCCCTGGCAACCTAAATGAATCATATGCAAGACAACCTGAAAAGATTGCTTCTCGTGTTTATGGTGGAAGAATGGGTAATGGTGATGAATCAACAGGAGAGGGATTCAAATTCCGCGGCAGAGGCTACATCCAATTAACTGGAAAACAAAATTATACAAACTTTGCAAAATTCATCGGTGAAGACACAGTTGCAAATCCTGATTTAGTTGCGACAAAGTATCCGTTATCATCTGCGGCTTTCTTCTTTGATTCAAACAAACTTTGGTCTATCTGTGATAAAGGTGCTGATGATGCAACTGTAACTGCGGTAACAAAACGAGTTAATGGCGGAATTTTGGGGATTAATGACAGAATAAAACATTTTAATGAATATTATAAATTACTATCTTAAAGTCCAATCGTAAAGTGAATTGTCGTATATTTATTGTATATGGATTACAAGAAAATATACGACAATTTTATGCTTGATAGGTTAAATAAAAAACCTGAAAGACTATTACTTAAAAAGACAGGTGTTTATTTTGAGGGACATCACATAATACCTAAATCAAAAGGTGGTGATGGGAATAGTAATAGACCTAAAAACAACCCGAATATTGTTTTATTAACTGCGAGAGAACACTTCTTAGCTCATTGGATTTTGTGGAGAATTTATCGCGATAGGCAGACAGCATTATCCTTTCATAAAATGATGTCAATCACTAAAAGCCAAGACAGAATATCCTCATCAAGAGGATATGGAGAAGCAAGAGAGGCTTTTAGGTTAACTAATATTGGAAATCAGTATGGTAAAGGAAAACCTAAAGTAGTAAGTGACGAGCAAAAAAGGAAACAATCTGAAATTATGAAAGGTAGGTACGATGGTGAGAAAAATCCGTTCTATGGGAAAAAACACACCCAAACATCAAAAGAAAAAATTAAAAAAAGTAGGGAAGGAATTAACAAAGAAATGATATGGAATTACAGCGGTACTAAAATAGTGTTAAAAGATGGTGAAATCGTAGGTGTTTTTGAAAATTCTGAAGATGTCGCCAAATTTATAGGGTGTAGTCATAGTAATGTAAGACACGTTTTATCCGGTAATCAAAAAAGTGCTAAGGGATATCAAATTAAACATTCAAATAAATAAAAATGAATATTTATAGAATATGAAAAAATTTATCCAAAAACAAATTGCTGATATTAGAAAGTTTTCATTTGCTGAGATGACATCAAACTCAAATGGTAAGACTTCAGGTAGTGGTACTATGGGAATATATATCGTCATAATTGGAGGTATATGTTTCCTTATGGGAAGTATTGATAAAATGTTTTTAAGTAAAGATATTGATGTCATTACTCAATCAATCATTTATACAGGTATAGGTGCGACATTGTTGGGTTATAGAAAATCAAAAGATAACAGTGAAGTAATTGCTGATGAAACAAAACAAGAAAATAATGATGAAGTTTCTAACTAAATATTGGAAAGAAGTGACTATTGGATTAGTTTTCATTTCTATGTTAATTGCAATTATCGTATTGTTTAATAAACCACAAGTTACTGTAACTATTGAAGACACTAAGAGAATTGAGATGTTAAGAGACTCAGTTAATGTTTTAAACAGACAGATGAGTGATTTAAGAGTTGCTTATGATAATAAACAAGGTGAAGTAATCACCAAAATTAAATACATTAAAGAAGAAAATGCTAAAGAAATTAGTAATCTTGGTAAGCTTAATCTTGTTCAGCGTGACAGCGTTTGGTCAAGTTTTGAAGCCCCATAGAATTGTATACGAAGGTGACACAGGAGTGTTCTTCAATAAACAACAAGAGTTACTGTTGTTAACCATTATTAAAACTGAAAAGTCCCAAAAGAAAGAGATTGAACAGTTATATATTTACAAAAATAATTGTGATGACCAACTATTAAAAGAACAAAAACATTCTGAAGACTTAAATCGTGCGTTTACAAGTATGGAGACAGAAGCTAAAACACAAAGAGATAAGTACCAAGAAGAGGTTGTCAAACATACTGAGACTAAATTGAAACTTGAAAAACAAGAAGGTAAAGTAAAAACCTTTAGAAACATTGCAATTGCTGAGGGTATTGGTTTAATTGGTATACTTTTTTTAGTTTTACGTTGATTATATAATCAATATTTCTTATTAATTATTTTATGAAAATTTTAGTAACAGGTGGGCTCGGTTTTATCGGGTCCAATTTTTTTAATCATATGAAAGAAAAATACCCAAACTATGAGTTGGTTATTTTAGATTCTGAAACATATGCGTCAGATAAGAAAAATATTAAAGACCATTTTAGAACTAGAATTATAAGTTTTGATATTCTTGAAAGGGACAGACTATTCAAGTTTTTTGAAAATTATAAATTTGATGTTGTGGTACATTTTGCTGCTGAATCACATGTAGATAATTCAATTAGTAATCCATTAAAATTTGTTAATACAAATATTGTTGGAACTATAAATTTATTAGATGCTTCATTGAAAAATAACATTAAATTATTTTATCACATATCAACTGATGAAGTTTTCGGACATCTTGGACCGACAGGTTCATTTGATGAAAAAACATCCTACGACCCAAGAAGTCCATACGCGGCTTCAAAAGCGTCTTCTGACCATTTTGTTAGGGTTTATTACCATACGTATAATTTACCGATTATCATTTCGAATTGTTCGAACAATTATGGGCCAAATCAACATGACGAGAAATTCATACCTACTGTCATTAAAAAAATATTGAAAGGGGAAAACATTCCAATATATGGTAATGGAACAAATGTTAGAGATTGGTTATTTGTAATGGACCATGTTGATGCTATTGATAGAATATTACATAATGGTAAAATTGGTGAAACTTACTGTGTTGGTGGAGATAATGAAATAAGTAATATTAGATTGGCTAAAATAATTTGTGATAAAATTGATAATTTAAAAGATTGGGAACAAAATTCTCATGAGTTAATTACTTTTGTTGAAGATAGAAAAGGGCATGATTTTAGGTACTCAATAGATTATTCAAAGTTAAAAAAGACACTTGCTTGGGAGCCAAAAACTAATTTTAGTGATGGAATTGATATTACCATAGATTATTATGTTAAAAAATTTGGTGAAGAAAAAAATTTAAACTAAATTTGTAAAAAATAAAAATATGAAAGGAAGAACATCTTTAATGGATATCATTTTAGTTAGTGTTATTGGTTATTTTGTTTTGAGGTCAATTAAGTTACTCAAAAATGACCCAAATAATGCATCTGCAGAATCCAACGTAATGAAAATGTTGGAAAAAATATCAGACAAAATTAAGTAAAATCAAAAAAAAGTATTATCTTTGTAAAATGAAACGAGGAATAAAACTAATTCACCCTGATTTTGGGACTATAATTGATAAGGAGTTTTCGGACAAAATACAGTTCAAACTTTTTATGGATTTACTTAATTTATCATTAAACAATGATAGGGTGTTCAGTATATATGATGGTAAAGACGATTTATTCCACATTCCAAACCACATAGTTAAACAATCAATTATTTTTACTTACTAATATGAAAAATTTACTTTTTATTTTATTTGTTTTGGTTGGATTGACTTCATGTGTTAAAGATGAGGAATATAATACAAATATTTCTCCATATCAGAACTATGATGTAACTATTGATGAAAGTCAAATGAATGTACCGGGATTTAGTAATACTACTTGGGTTATTACTCAAATAACTTACACTAATCTTATCTCTGAGGAAAGAACTGATACATTAACATTTACTGTTCAAAATAACTACTCATTTAATAGTCAACCATCTACGTACTATTTTTACTCAACTCCATCCAACTATAAATTGGAATTATATGATACACCTTGGGGTAATTTAGTTGGTACGTTGTATAATTACAATATGAATTATGGTGTGATTGAAGGTTTAACATTTGTTGATTTGATGGATAACACTAAAACTTATAAAGTTTGGATGTATAAATTGTAAAGTCTTTGTTTTACAAAGTGGTGGACTGACTCTATCCGAGTTGGGCTCTTACGAAGGGTGTATTTTTACACCCTTTGTTATATTTATATGATATGGCTAAAATTAAAATTACACAAAAACAATTAGATAAGATTAGAGAGTCTATCGGTACCAATCATGATGGGAACAAGATGACTAAACAACAATTGTTCACAATTGCGACTCTTGCTTATAAAATGTGGGAGAATCTATCTGATGACGACCAATTAGAGGATTGGATGACTTCAAAAGTTGCTCAGACCGAACAAAGTATAATTGCTGTCACTAAGGCTTATTTTTATGATGAGGTTGAGGAGAAAATTGATGGGATGAAAACTTTGAATCCTGGTGATATTGTTATTGGTCAATAATTTGATTCTTCACTAATTCCGCATTATCTTTGTGGGGTGAAGAAGTATATCCACGTAAATCAACACAAAATAAGGGATAACAAAAAGAACAATACGTTAGACCCTGTCATTACCATTAAAGAAGGTAGAAAGAACACATATTGTTCCGAGGTTGAAATCTTGGGACCTAGTCGTGTTGTGTATGGTGGTAATGATAAAACATTACTATCTTGCGGTGCTCGTGTGATTATTGAAACTGAATCTGAAATAAATATAATACGATGAATAGAAAAACTAATGAAACTGATTTGACAGGTTTGGTAATAATGATTATTGTTTTCACAATTACACTTTTGGTAACTTTATTTTCAGTTTAATATGGCAACATTAGAGACACAATATTGGAATTTTTTAGAAAAAAATCCTAAATCTACTCTCACATTTGAGGAGTGGAAACAAAAATGGGCCGATGATATGGGACCCATATTTGAGAAATTAAATAACCCTCCAATTGAATGGAACTTGTATCAGAGATACGCAGATAGTTTTATAGGTTACGAGGACATCCCAAGTTTTGAATGGTTTAAACACGAACTAGAAAACAATGAAAAGTTCAGGGAGAAGTATGGAGATGTTGATTCAGTATATTGTCCTGTATGTTCGGGATGTGGTGAAGATGGTTGTTGTAATGCGACAATGTGTAAAATGAGTCCTGATGGACATTATTGTGAATCTTACTTAAAAGATTTGAAGGTTGCATATAAGATGGACGAGTGGTTTATGTTGAATTTGTACGAATCATTGACTGAAGAACAACGGAAACAATATGATGAAGTTTACGAACAAATATTAGATGAGGTATATGGAAAAAATTGATAAGTTACACGATGAACTTGAAGAGTTTGAAATGGTTCGTTATAGAATGGAGGCTGAAGGATTCCATTACTGTTTCAAACATTATTCATCATTCAAAGAAGTTGAAGATGAAAAGTTCCACGAACTGAGAAGAAAGTATTTGGAGATATCTCACGAGCTTGAGGAGTATGTTCATTCAAAGATTAACACATTGAGAGATGAAATTGATGGATTGGAAGACATCATTTAAAATTGCGATATTACATCCATTCCAAATGGTGTGGAGTTTCTTTGATAACGACGCTCACCGTATTGTAAGTAAAATAGGTTTAGAAATATTAAATAAGGAAAAATAATATGACACTAGGAGAATTTATTAAGAACTTTAGTCATAACAACATCATTAGGTTACATTACAAGGAACCTGGTGGTAATGGACTTGTATTGAGAGATTGGAACGATGTTTCAATGGACCACGAAATACTAAAAGGTAAAGGTAAGAATAGACATTACATCAATAATGAAGTGGTAGGTCTTGCATCAATATATCTTAACTCTGAGAGAGGACATCATTATCCTGAGGCAATCAACATTGTAATTGAACAATTGGAAAATCAGCCTTATATTGAAGAAACTCCTGACGATACTGAATTTAATACTGAAAGCGGCGACTGATATGAGAAGTAAAACAGTAGACAGAATCCTTAAAGAAATGGAGAACGACCCTTGGCATGTTAAGTTAAGAAGGTGGTGGAGAGTTAGACTGCATGTATGGATGTGTAGAACAAGATGGATTTGGGATTTAGAATATGAACGTAATATCTTTAGAAAGAAGAAATAGAAAGTTATGAAAAAAATTAAAATGATAATGCCACGATTCGGTAATTTCACCAATGGATATTATGACATTAGAGGTATTATGTGGTTAGGTCGTCTAAATGGTATATGTACACGCTCAGACTACAACAATATAATTGAAGTCGGTAAATGGGTATGTTTACCAGAATACCATTTGAAAAAAGATAAACAACCACAATTTTATAAATTAGAAAGTTATGAATAACGAAATTGAAATAAAACCAGTATCCGAAATGGAAGCTGACACCACAAGAGTATGTGAAATCAGATTTGATTGTTTGGTTACAATGCATGATGTTGGTTTCAAAAAGTATAAAGGTGTGTGGGGTCAAGAAAACCAATCAAAGAAACCACAATGGTTCAAAGCGAACCAAACAATAACATTAGAAGAGATTAAACATTCTGACCCATATACATTAGGAATGAGAATTAAAGAAATGTTTCATCAATTAGAACAAACAATAGAAAAATATGAACAACCTAGATAAATCATACCAATCACTCCTTCAAGACATTCTTGATAATGGATATACAAAATCGGACAGGACTGGTACCGGAACATTATCTGTATTCGGTAGACAGATTCGTCATAATATGAAAGATGGATTTCCTCTACTTACAACCAAGAAGATGGCTTGGAAAACTATGGTAACTGAA
>Ga0315899_10003969_pt1 | contig 16050 bp, 16 predicted proteins | sample LakEriMetagenome_2_FD_203518 | JGI IMG/M metagenome (GOLD analysis project Ga0315899, IMG submission 203518) | Freshwater fungal communities from buoy surface, Lake Erie, Ohio, United States - Buoy 4 MA112 | ecosystem: Environmental > Aquatic > Freshwater > Lake | place: USA: Lake Erie, Ohio... | reverse complement strand
ATTTCTGTCAAATAAGCACGGAAACCGTTCTTCTTTTGATAGCCTTTACGGCGTTTCTTTTTGAAGATAATTACTTTATCTCCTTTAAGGTGATTCACTACGCGTGCGGTGACCTTAACACCTTCTACAGCTGGGGCGCCAACAGTGATCGAACCGTTATCATCAGTCAAAAGAACGCGGTCGAATTCAACCTGTGTTCCTTCTTCGTTTTGAAGACGATTAACGAAGATCTGCTGATCTTTTTGTACTTTGTACTGATGCCCTGCTATTTCAACAATTGCGTACATAACGTTAATTTTTAATTAGTTTTTCCCGATTAAGGGGTGCAAATATACACATTCTTTGTTTGAAAACAATAACTTTTTTTAGATTCCCTTCGGGATGTATCCGCTTTGCGGACTTATCCCCTCGGGAGTTTATTCACCAAATAAATCCCTGTAAGAATAATCCCTGCAAAGGCGCCGTGAAGCCAGGTGAACGGCTCGCCATCATATACTCCCCATAAAATAGCCACTACGGGAATGAGGTAGGTGATGGACGAAGCGGCGAGCGCGCCAACCTTCTGCGTGAATCGAAAGAATAAGATGTTCCCAAGGGCAGTACCGAGAATGGCCAAGGTTGCTATGAATACGAAACTGCGCCACCCGTGTGTATTGGTTTGAAGAATTTCCATTGTGCCGTCGCCAGCGATCAAGATCCAACAAGGAATTCCAATCACCAACAACGAAAACGCCGAAATAGCAAAGGAAGGCACGCCGTGAAGTTTGCTGTGAATGGTATTCACGCTGAAGCCATAACTTATGGTGGCAAGCACTATAAGCATGCTGTAAGCCATATTCTTCGAATCACCCAATCCACGCAAGCTAATGAGGCAGACAGCACCAATAAGACCAAGCGTTACGCCAACAATCTGCATCTTTCGAACAGACTTCTTGAAAACAAGGTATCCGACAATCAATGTGAATAGTGGGGTGAGTGCATTCAAGATGCCCGACATGCTCGAGTGCAAGAACATTTGTGAGTTCGTGAAAAGGAAAGCAGGAATGCCGCTTCCTAACATTCCAACTACAACATACCACCAGATGAGTTCACGCTTCAGCCAACTTTTGAAAATGAAGGCGAAGGGAAGCATTACCAAAGAGGCAATGCCTAATCTTAAAGCAGCAACTTGATTCGGAGAAAAAACAGGAACCTGAATCCCGTTGGCGTCGATGGCGAACATTCCTCTCTTCATGAGAATGAAGGAGCTGCCCCAAATTGTTGCTAAAATGACAATAACTGGAAGGCTTCGCCAATTGCCTTTCATCAATTAGTTCTTAATGAATGAAGAGCAAGTGCCGTTGATACGAAGTAAGTAAAATCCGGAAGAAAGTTTGTCCGTTTGAATGGAATTTCTTCCAGAATTCAATGTTTCAACTTGAACAATCTTTCCGTCTGCAGAAAGGATTTGAGCAACAACAGATTCTTGTGTTGGATTGAAAATATTCAGCAAACCGTTCGTTGGATTCGGAAACACATCGAAAGTAGCAAGGCTATTTTCTTCAACATTTACAAAAGTTGGGGTAAAGCGATAAACGGTGCCTTCAGCGGGCTCTTCATTCAAAAGGGCATTGGAAGGAAGTCCTTCCGACATTAATATTTCGTTTGGAGTTAAATTCAAAATGGTAGGGTCAGCAGGATTTGCGCTAATACTATAGAATCCATCCCATTCAAATCCGCTATTCTGGTTGAGATTCTCTATGAATGCCATAGCAGGTGCGCCGAAGGCATGTACAATTTCTGGATTTGGAATATTGCTAGGCCCGCAATGGTATTCGAAAATATTTGAATTTTCATACAACCACAATTGGAAAGAAGTCGTGTTCGTATACGTTCCGTTTGCGGCCCAATCTTCATAGAATCCGACATTCAGCCATTCAATTTTGCAGATTTGAAATCCAGGAGGACCTTCTACCACATAGCTCACCGGACTTACTAAGGTGTCATTATCAGCGTTTGCAATGTCATCTAAAGACGGCAGGAACAAGTCGGTGAGCGAATCATCTTGCAGTCCATAGACGGTCGGCCCTAGTTCACCGACATAAAGCGTAGTAATCGTATCGTTAGCCGTATAGAATGTGAATCCAAGCGGAACAGTCCATGTTGGATCATCCCAAATCATTCCTCCATCCAAAGAAACACTCTCCTCAAGGGGAGTGAATGAACTTGAATACGTTGTAAATAAATAATGAGGCCCTACAAGTTGTTGAGCAAAAACCCCAGCCGAAGCTAGGGTTAAAAAGAATGCTAGTATTTTACTTTTCATTTTAAAGGATATTTTCATTGAGACGTGTAAGCTTTACTAAAGTTACCCAAGTCCCTATGAATTACTTGAATGCATCGAATCCTGTTACGTCCATTCCTGTGATCAACAGGTGAATGTCATGCGTTCCTTCGTAGGTAATAACCGATTCGAGGTTCATCATGTGACGCATGATTGGGTATTCACCGGTGATTCCCATTCCGCCTAACATTTGACGTGCGTTGCTAGCAACTGTTTTCGCCATGTCCACGTTGTTACGTTTCGCCATAGAGATCATTGCGCTTGTTGCACGGCCTTCGTTGCGAAGTTGACCCAAGCGAAGTGTCAGCAATTGAGCTTTGGTGATTTCAGTGATCATTTCGGCCAATTTCTTCTGTTGCAATTGGAAAGCTCCGATTGGCTTGTTGAACTGCATACGCTCTTGAGAATAACGAAGAGCAACATCGTAGCAATCTAATGCAGCACCAATGGCACCCCAAGCAATTCCGTAACGCGCGCTGTCCAAACAAGAAAGTGGTCCGCCCAATCCTGAACGTCCAGGCAACAAGTTTTCTTTTGGAACTTTTACGTTATCGAAAATCAACTCACCTGTATCGCTTGCGCGAAGGCTCCATTTGCCGTGCATGGTCGGAGTTGAAAATCCTTCCATTCCTCTTTCAACAATAATTCCGTGAATGCGTCCTTCTTCGTTCTTAGCCCAAACAACCGCAACCTGCGCGAATGGAGCGTTGGAGATCCACATTTTCGCACCGTTCAACAAATAATGGTCGCCCATGTCTTTGAAGTTAGTGGTCATTCCTCCTGGGTTTGAACCGTGATCTGGTTCCGTCAATCCGAAGCAACCGATCCATTCGCCAGAAGCCAATTTCGGTAAGTACTTCATGCGTTGTTCTTCAGAACCGTATTTCCAAATCGGATACATCACCAAAGAAGATTGAACAGAAGCAGTCGAACGAAGGCCACTGTCGCAGCGCTCTAACTCTTGCATGATTAATCCGTAAGCAATCTGATCCAATCCGGCTCCGCCGTATTCTTCAGGAATATAGGGTCCGAAAGCACCAATGCTGGCAAGTCCGGGTAAAAGGTGTTGAGGAAATTTACAATTTTCAGCAGCCTCTTCAATGATTGGAGAAACTTCTTTTTTTACCCACTCACGTGCTGCATCTCGAATCAATTTGTGCTCGTCGGTAAGCAGCTCATCCATTAAATAATAATCGTGTCCTTGGTATTGGTCTGTACGCATGGTTTCAAAAGTTTGGGCAAATATAGTAGTGATTAGCTAAAACAATTAATTATCTGAAGCATTGCGCTCGTACCAGTCATCGGCAGGAAGATTTCTTCCCGAACTAGCTGCTACAGCCAATTCATCGCATCGCTCGTTGTATTTATTTCCTGCGTGTCCCTTCACCCAAACGAATTTTACATTGTGCTTGGAAGCCACATCCATGTATCGTTTCCATAAATCAGGATTCTTAACATTTTTCCAACCGCGTTTCACCCAGCCGGCAATCCATTTCTTTTCAACAGAGTCCACAACGTATTTTGAGTCGCTGTAAATGGTAACCGGACTGTTATCGAATTTCAATAATTCCAAAGCAGCGCATACAGCCATAAGCTCCATGCGGTTGTTGGTGGTGAGGCGAAAGCCTTCAGAAATTTCTTTGTGAAATTTTCCTGCCATTAAGACTGCCCCGTACCCGCCTGGACCCGGATTTCCTTTGGCAGCGCCGTCTGTGTAAATCGTAATCTCCATTAATATCCAAGGAGTTTTACCAAACGGTCAATTTCGCTTTCTATGGGTTTGGTGCTGTCAATGATTAAATCGCAGCGGTCAATGAAGGGTTCGAGATATTCAATCTCTGCCGGACGAACATGATTGTCCCATTGATAACGAACTTCGTGCTCAGGGTACCCGCGTTGCCCAAGGTCGCGATTGATGCGTCTTTCTAAGCGTAAGTCAATAGGCGCATCAAGGTAAATTTTATGATGAAGCTTGTCGAAAATTTCATTGAAATGAAACACAAACAATCCTTCCATGACAACAATGGGTGCCGGTTGAATGGTCATCTTCTGTGGCTCCCATGCCGGATTGTTGAAGTTGTATTCCAAAAATTCAATCGCATTTCCATTCAACAATTCATTCATGTCGTGAGTGAATCGTTCACGTTCTATACCTGTTGGAAGATCATAATTGACCCAGCCGTTTTCATCTCTGTGCTGCTCTGTTTGAGGCTTGTAATAATTGTCTTGAGAGACAAGTGCCAAGTGATCGCTCGGAATGCGCTCTTTCAAACTGCTCAAAAAGGTGGTCTTGCCTGACCCACTCCCACCTGAAATGCCTATGATTTTTACTTCACTCATTTTTTCGATTGCTGCTTAATTAATTCGAAAATTTTCGATTGTGCATCTTCTGCATTCTCAATGCAGAGAAAAGATCCTTCTCCAAATCGAGAAATTTTCTCCAAATTTTCTTTCGCGAATTTACTTCCTTTCACTACAATTACAGTCGTGTGAATGTTTCGCTTGTTGGCCAAACGAACAAGCTTTTCAATTCGCTTTTCATCTTCGGGTTTGAACGCTCCGTCTGTAATGACATAAAGCTGGTTATTTCCTGCATCGATTTTCGATTTACGCAACATGCGGAAGGCGGCGTTGAATCCTGCTGTTCCGCTGGTCTGTCCGTTGGGCTTCTTACCTTCCAACAACAATCCGAGATCACTTATTTCATTTCCTTTCGTTGTAGAAAGGAGCACCTTTGCTTTTTCTGAATACGTCAGAACAGAGAGTTGATCGGTTGCACGCATTACTCCAGATAAGGAAGAAAGGGCTTGCTTAGTCATAGGCCATTTTTCGCCTTGCGCCATAGACCCTGAAATGTCAATTAAGAAAGAAATGTTATTCGGAACATATTCTTTTTCACTGAACGATTTTTCGGGAATAGGCTCCGTAACTACAACCGTTGGAATTGAATCAATGGGAACAATTACAACGGGTGGAAGAGGAGTTTCTTTCTTTTCTAGTTCGAATACAAATCGGTGGTTGTGAAGATTCACCTGCGTAGTGATGGCCTCACCTGAATAGCCCTCTTTTCCTGCGTAAAGGGTGTAGTAGCCAATTGGAATTTCGGCATTCACTTCACCGTCCTTATTGGTTTTTTTTGTGAGTTGAAGTTGGCGTTGTTCAAGCACTTCAACATCTGCATCGCGAATGGGTTTTTTAGTTGCCTTATCAAGAACTAATACGTCGAGTAAAAATTCGCCGCAGCACTGAGTGGGTTTTTCGTTGAAATGCGGACAGGGTTGATCTTCCGTTAAATTCACGTAAGTCACTTCAGCACTTATGGTAAGTGGAGTGGAAACATTTTGCGATGAAAAATACACCGGAATAACCTCTTTGAATTTTCCTATTTTTCTCGGATTGAATTTGACACGAATAACTAAGCTGTCTCCCGGATTTACATCTTTTGTTGAGTACAGAACTTGGAAGTTTATGGAAAAATCTGCACGCAACAAATGATCGGTTTTCGTCCCTTCGTTCCAAATAACAATGTCGGTAACACGCTCAGTGTATTTCGTGAATACACCATAGTTAACGCTTTGCTCACTCCAACGCAATTGCGCACTCGCTTGGAAGCAAAGGAGTGTTGCTAAAACAAAAATTATTTTATTTATGTTGAAGTAATGCATCGGCCAATTTTCGATCGTTCGCGAGACGCGGAATTTTGTTCTGACCTCCTAGTTTTCCTTCCGATTTCATATAGGCATTGAATGCTCCGTTTTTCACCGGAGTAATTTTCAGCTTTTCCAAAACGCTTCCCACAATGAGGTCTTTGTAGTAAACATTTTGTTCTTGCATTTTATTGTCTAGCAAAGTTTGAAGTGCATTCAAATCAGGAACTTCACCCTTGAACTCGATAATCCATTCGTGATAGGGAAGTCCCTCTGTCGGCTGCACCTGCGGCGCAACGTGGAATTCATTCACGGAAAACGAAAGTTGCGATAATGCGTGAGACATGGCTCTGTCCACTTCTTCACCAATCACATGTTCTCCGAATGCACTTGTGAAATGTTTGATTCTTCCAGTGACTAAAATGCGATACGGATTCAACGAAACGAACTTAACGGTGTCCCCAATACTGTATGCCCAAAGTCCTGCGTTGTTGCTAAGGATGAGCGCGTAGTTTACACCCAATTCTACTTCATGCAAGGCATAGCGCTTCGGATTTTCCGAGAAGTACTCTTCTGCTTTAATGAATTCAAAATAGATTCCGCTGTTAATGTTTAAGCGAAGTCCTTCGGCCTCTTGACTGTCTTGATAGGCGAGGAATCCTTCGCTAGCCGGATATAATTCTATGGTTGGAATTTCTTCGCCAATGAGTTCTGCAAATCGCGATTTATAAGGAGCGAAATTCACTCCGCCGAAAACGAACAATTCGAAATTCGGAAAAATCTCTTTGATGGTTTGCTTGCCTGTTTTTTCAAGTAACAATTCGAAATACATCTGCACCCAACTTGGAATTCCAGAGATAAGTCGCATGTCTTGCTTGCAGGTCTCTTCAACAATTCTATTGATCTTCGTTTCCCAATCTTCAATGCAATTGGTAGTGCAGGAAGGCAGGCGATTCTTTTGCAAATAGGCAGGAACGTGATTGGCCACAATACCTGAAAGTCTTCCATAGGGAATACCCGATTCGAGTCTACTCAACTCAGGACTTCCTTGAAGAAAGATCATCTTTCCATCTACAAATTTAGATTGTCCCGTTTCGCCAATGTAGTTCAAGAGCGCATTGCGCGCAGACCCGATGTGGTTTGGTAATGAATCTTGTGTTAGTGGAATGAATTTCGTTCCGCTGGTTGTGCCTGAAGTTTTACAGAAATATTTCGGCATGCCTGGCCATAGAACTGAAAGCTCTCCGGTTTTCGCACGCTCCATGTAAGGCACCAATTCTTCGTAATCGCGAACCGGAACGGCTTTTGTCCATTCCTCGTGGTTTGAAATATTCTTGAAATGATGATCGTTGCCAAAAGCTGTATTGTTCGCCTCGTGTAGGAGCTTTTTCAAAACACTCCTCTGGAAATCTTCGGCATGCAAATTTTCATTCAACAATGATTTTCGAATGCGTTTTCCGAGCCAAAGGCTGGCGCTTGACTTGATAGACATGCGTTATTGCTTGATGAAAATTTGAGTAGAGTTGTGATTCGCTTGGGTCACTCGAACCGTATAGATTCCTGAAGGAAATTCAGAAATGTTCATTTCGGTTTTTGAAACAGCGAAGTTGTTTTGTTTTAGTTGAATGAGTCTGCCCGTTCCGTCGAATACTTCGATGGTAGCCGATTCTTTTTCATTCAAAAGAATGGAAATAGATTCGTTAGCTGGATTCGGAAATAGTTGAAATGACAGACCGAATGATTGTTCGGTTACATTCGAAACAGGACCGAAATTCATTCGAATCATTGGAGTTCTTGTTAGGTAGAAAAGATCGGTGTTTGAATTGTTAAAACGAACCCATGCGCTTAAATCTTCTGACTTTCCAGATAATCCAATGACTGCTTGGAATGCGTTGTTCGGAGATCCTACAACTACAAGGTAGAGTCCTTGTGATAGAAATACAGGAGAGTCGAAAGACAAGACTTTCATGCTGGCTTCTCCGAAGGCGTTGATGTCCGCTTCGGTAACAGCGAAGTCTTGTGTAGTTGCAATTGCTCCGCCAATTCCAGTGGCAAGGGAGAATGGAAAAATGGTTGCGTAAACAGAGCAGGGAAGTGTTGTGCCTTCACCCATTGCGACACTTACGCTGTGCAGTTGTTGTCCGGATGGAAGTAAGTACACCGCTCCCATTTCAAACGGTGCGTTCGCGAAGGCTTCTGAAGGCATGAACATAGAACCTAAACTACTTTCATCACGAGCGTAAGTAACGGGTGTTATTTTAAAGTGTAGGGTATCGAAGTGATTCTCGGTGTTTTCGTCGTTCTCTGTTTGCTGACTGTTGAAGTAAACACTGTAATCAGAAACCACTTGATTCATTTGAAATTCACCGGCTACTAAAACAGTGTCGGCTCCAGGAGCCAAAGTTGGTACATCCGGAGAAGTACTTTCGAAAAGAATAGAACCTGAATTGTCGTCCATCAATCGAGCATCCAATGCAATGTTCGTCTGTGCGTTGGTGCCGAAATTGAATACATTGCTTTTCAAATACACCAATGGAGCGAACGCGCTCGGATACTGCGTGTATTCCATCATTTCGAAACCGGTAGTGTGGTCAGGGTTGTTGAAATCGAAATCTCCGTAGGATGAATTTTCAATGAGTAAATCATTCGCAAATCCTTGCACTAAACGAATGTCGTCGATCTGCCAGAAGTAGTACAAACCGTCGTACACAAAACGCAATTTTACATTGCTTTGATTTCCTGCAGCAGCAGGCAAGGGCATGCGAACGGTTTGGGTATTTTGAGTGGTAATCCCTTGCTCAAGAATGTTTGTGTAAAGAACTTCCCACGGACCGTTGGCAATGGAAATTTCAACGCGCGTATTTCCGAGATAGTAGCGAATGTATTGCTCGAACTCCAATGCGACATTCGCAAAACCGGTAAGGTCAATAGATGCAGTTGTCAAGTATGAAAGGTGAGGCCCAGGCGCCTGTCCCGTTCCGAAGTTATCGACAGTACAAGGATTGAGATTATTGTCCCAATAATTCGAATCGAAAATCACATATCCGTTGGCAGCGGTTGTACTTGCAATGGCTTCACCCACATTTCCATCTGGAAGACAGGAGCCTCTTGAACCAACCAAGTTGTTCGGGTTCGTGCCGGGTCCTCGGTATTCCCAGATTGCTAGCGCCGGTGCACCAGAGTTTATCCAATTGACAGGAATGCCGTTGGCAAAGTCTTCCGACCAAATTACCGTTTCTCTATTGGAAGCGTTGGCGCTGTTGTGAGAATGAATATATGTTCCAGGAGCGGACAGGAATTGTCCTTCCACATAAAATGAAAAAAGAATAAGAGCAAAGGTTAAGAAGCTTCTCATGTTACAGCGTATATACAACAAAGGTATTGTTAAGTTTCAGGAGCTTCAAGGTGAAAATTCGCGAGCCATGAACACCCTTATAGTTAGCAAGTATTTCTTCCGAATTCCAATTGATAGCGGTTACTGTTATGCTTTCCGCAAAAGGCACATCGGTGCCGAAGTATTTGAAAATGGCTTCTTTGGTGCACCAAATGGCAGTTCGTTCTTCGGTGGATTGAAATTGGTTCAATTCATCTTCATTACAGAATTTATTTGTAATCCGGTGAATACGCTCTTCAACCGTTTGAATGTCGAGCCCAATTTCTTCCTCGTGAATAATTATTCCAATAAAGTTCCTGTCGTGCGAAATGCTAATGAAACGTCCGTCGCGAAGAACGGGTTTTCCGAATTCGTTGTATTCAAGTTGATTATCAAGCTTGGCTTCCTTCAATAACAAAAATGTTGCGAAACGCTCGAGATCTCTGCGATTGGGGAGTTTGTTCGGGAAGGAGTTTCCTGCTTTATCGGCTAGGTCCATCCATGCTTCTTCGGACTCTGTTGAGTGCCAGAGAAAAAGGTTATTTATCGAGGGAAGTGGCCAAAGGGGCATGAAAAATCTTTTTGCTAAGTTATTCAACCTTTTGTTTAATGTTCTGTTTATACCTTTGCAACCTAATAATTGAAATAATGAGCCAAACACTCACAAGCACAATGAACTACAAAGTAAAAGACATGTCTCTCGCAGAGTGGGGACGTAAAGAAATTTTATTGGCGGAAGCTGAGATGCCAGGACTGATGTCCTTGCGCACTGAGTTCGGAGCTAGCAAACCTCTACAAGGCGCTCGTATTGCGGGATGTCTTCACATGACCATTCAAACTGCTGTTTTAATTGAAACGCTCGTTGAATTGGGTGCTCAAGTTTCTTGGAGCTCATGTAACATCTTCTCTACACAAGATCACGCTGCTGCTGCTATTGCTGCTGCAGGAATTCCTGTGTTTGCTTGGAAAGGTATGAATGAAGAAGAATTCGATTGGTGTATTGAACAAACGCTTCACGCTTTCGAAGGCGGTGAGCCATTGAATATGATTTTAGATGACGGTGGTGATTTGACGAACATGGTTTTCGATCGCTTCCCTGAATTGGCTGCTGGTATCCGCGGTATTTCTGAAGAGACGACAACTGGAGTTCTTCGTTTGTATGATCGTGAGAAGAACGGAACGCTATTGCTTCCAGCAATCAACATCAACGACTCTGTTACAAAAAGCAAGTTCGACAATAAGTACGGATGTCGTGAGTCATTGGTAGATGCATTGCGTAGAGCGACTGACTTAATGATGGCTGGTAAAGTAGCAGTTGTAGCTGGATACGGTGATGTTGGAAAAGGATCTGCAGATTCTTTGCGTAACGCAGGTGTTCGTGTAATCGTTACTGAAATCGACCCGATTTGCGCGCTTCAAGCAGCAATGGAAGGTTATGAAGTGAAGAAGATGGATACTGCAATTGCTGAGGCTGACATTATTGTTACAGCAACAGGTAACCACCAAATTATTGTTGGAAAGCACTTCATGGCTATGAAGCACAATGCAGTGGTTTGTAACATTGGACACTTCGACAATGAAATTGATATGGCTTGGTTGAACAGCAATTATGGTGCATCGAAAGACACCATTAAGCCACAAGTTGACAAGTATACTTTAGAAGGAAAAGACATTATTGTTTTAGCTGAAGGCCGCTTAGTGAACTTGGGTTGTGCAACAGGTCATCCATCTTTTGTAATGAGTAACTCATTCACGAATCAAGTACTTGCTCAGTTAGAGTTGTGGTTGCACCGCGACAATTACGAGAACAAAGTTTATGTTTTACCAAAGCACCTCGATGAGAAAGTAGCAATGTTGCACTTAGCTAAGATTGGTGTTGAGTTGGAAACATTAACTCAAAGTCAAGCAGACTACATCGGTGTTCCAGTTGCTGGTCCATTCAAAAATGATGCTTATAGATATTAATCTGAGATGAAAGTAATAAAAAGAGGGTTGTCGAAAGACGGCCCTTTTCTTTTGCATTCCAGTGGATAGAATGATTAAATTCGGATTCTAAACAAACCTTCATTATGAATAGAAATTGGCTCCTTCTTGCATTTGCTCTTGTAGCGTTAGCATCTTGTTCAGTTGAAAAACGCGTGTACCAACCCGGCTATCATATTGAATGGAATCATTTTGCTTCGCAAGGCCAGTTTCAAGATGTTTCACAAGGTCGTTCCGAAGGTGCTTCGCAAGACCTTCCGCAGGACCTTTCGGAGAATCTTGAAATAGATGTTGCACAAGATGCTACGCAAGACGATTCACAAGGTGCTTCGCAAGACCTTCCGCAGGACCTTTCGAAGAATCTTGAAATAGATGTTTCACAAGACGCTTCGCAAGACCTTTCGGAGAATCTTGAAACAGGAGTTTCAAAAAGAGAAAAAATTGTGCAGTTCATTGAATCTGTTGCACCCGTTCAAATAAATTCAGCGTTGGCTGAGAGTCAAATGGGTCAGAAGATTGATTCAGATTTAGCGCTAATACTTTTTATTCTGCTCGCATTGCTTGTACCCGCTCTAACTATCTTTTTATTGGAAGGGTTTAGCAAGAATTTTTGGATTGCGTTGTTGCTTATGATCTGTGGATTATCGCTTACTTCTCATTTATTTTTAGTTGGAGCAATTTTAGAAGTCATTGCCATAGTATTAGCTATAGGTGTGGTTCTTAACAAGTCGTAAGATTGAAAAAAGCAAAAAGAGTATTAAAGCGATAGTGTTCTTCCGCCATCAACTGGTAAGTTAATTCCGTTGATGTAGGCTGCTGCTGGAGAGCAAAGGAAAGCAATTGCATTAGCGATTTCTTCCGGCTTAGCCAAACGCTTTAGCGGCACTTCATTTTCCATTTCATGTTTTACTTCTTCGGCTGTATGTCCCGTTTTAGCCGCTTTGTTATTCATGATTTGTTCCAATCGACCTGTTGAAGTGGCACCAGGAAGAACGTTATTTACCGTAATTCCAAATGCTCCTAATTCAGAAGCTAATGTTTTGCTCCAGCTCGCAACTGCACCCCGAATGGTGTTGCTTACACCCAAGTTCGGAAGGGGTTGTTTTACAGAAGTAGAGATGACGTTCACAATGCGACCGTATCCCGATTTTTTCATTCCTTCAGCTACTGCTTGAGTTAACAGTTGATTGCAGATTAAATGCGCGTTGAATGCTTGACGGAATTCTTCGATGTCGGCATCAATCGCTTTCCCAGGATTAGGTCCGCCTGTGTTGTTAACGAGGATATTTACGGTATGTTCAGCGGTTACCTGTTGAATGGCCTCTTTCACCGATTGTGGGTGAGAAAAATCGGCAACGGCGTATGTATGTCTTTCAGGATTTTCCAATTGAGAAAGGGCATGTTTCAACCGATCCTCGCTTCGAGCGATTAGAATAAGCGAAGCTCCTTGTTTTGCTAATTGAGTTGCAGTGGCAAAACCAATTCCTTGCGTTGCGCCGCAAACAACAGCTGTCTTTCCTGTTAAATCTAAATTCATCATGATCTTAAGTCGTCTGTTAATATGCAAACTGGGATAGGTTGCATTTTGTGTTGATTTTGTTTATTCAGTTTTTTGTAAATCTCTAAAACTTCGCGTTCTCGACTTGATATTTTTTCTCCGAGGCCACTATAATTCATAGCCCATTCCAATTCGGGGTAATTAGCGCCTAATTGATCTTCATCGCTTCGGTCATCTCCGAAAAGTCCGTCAGTTGGTGCTGCATTCAAAATATCTTCGTTAATTCCGAGCGATTCAGCAAGAAAATAAACTTCTGTTTTTGTTAAATCCGCTATCGGAGAAAGGTCAACCCCTCCATCACCATATTTGGTAAAAAATCCAACGCCAAAATCTTCTACTTTATTTCCTGTACCGGCAACAAGGTATCTGTGAATTCCAGCGAAATAATATAGGGTGGTCATGCGCAGTCGAGCTCGGGAATTTGCAAGACTAAGATTGTAAAGTGCTTCGTTTTTTGAATGAGGCACTGACTTTACCAACGTTTCGAAAGTAGAAGTTAGTTCTACACGCTCGCATTTTACAAGATCATATCTGTCCTCTAAAAACTTCATGTGCTGCTGTGCACGCGTGACTTGACTTTGCGCTTGATGTATGGGCATTTCAACCAAAAGCGTAGGCTTTTCAGTCATTGCGCAGAGCGTCGAAGTTAGGGCAGAATCAATGCCTCCGCTTACACCAACTACGAATCCGGCCATACCACTTGTCTCGCAATATTGGTGAAGCCAGTCTACAATAAAATCAACAGTTTCCTTTTTTTTCATAAAAAAAATCCCGAACCTCAAAGGTACGGGATTTACAAAGCGAAAGTGAATTCTTAGAATAATATGCCAATGTTCAATTCAACGTAGTTCGGAAGTCCAGACAATTCGAATGTCTTCAATGTTTTCTTACTATCGTTGTTGTAAATGAAAGTGTTCGTGTTCGAATCTTTTGCAACTCCGTTGCCTTTCAATGCATCTGTGAATCCATTTTGAAAAGTAAGACCAGCTAGGATGCTCGTGTTTCCAGAAAGGTTGTATTCAATACCCGCTGCGAAAATTAAATTCGAAGAAAAAATATTTACTTCATCATTCTTGATGTCATTTTTTTCAGTGGTTGTTGATTCGCGGTTTGAAGTCGTCCATTCAAATGAATTTTTATCTTGGTAACTCAGAAAATCAATTTCGTCATTGCTGATTGCCTTGAAATTCATGTTCAGACCTAATCCGAATTGTCCCCAGTAAGTGATGTAGCCAATTTCTGCGGTTTTCATTTTGAAGGTCAATGGAATTTGAAGGTATTGTAATCGCAGATCTCTGCTTATTAGTCCCACTTGTTTCATATCGGAAAGTACAGTTCCTTGGGCGTCCTTATCTTCTCCAAGATATTCAGCGAAGTAAGAATACTTGCCTCCTGTGTTGTTGATGTTGAACCCAGTGCCAATGGCATAATTCTCTGCGAAGAAAATATCGAAATTTAATCCATATCCAAACTGAAGCGACTTGTCGCCCACAGTCATATTTCCATTGTCACTTGCTAGCCAAGAAACGTTTGGAGAGACCTTGAAACCGAGACGGTATTTGTTCGATGTCGTTTTTGCTGCTTGAGCGAATGACAAAGTTGTCAAGAAGCACAATAAAATTAAGATGTTTATTTTTTTCATATCAATGTCTTTTTTAATGACTTTTGCAAATAACTATGCCAAAGCTAACGAATTCCTACCTTCTAGTATTGTCTATTTTGTTGACAATGCTCTGTTACTCGTGCAAAGATGCGGATAAGCATAAGGATATTGATGTAGATATTGAGGGGAAAACCTTGAATCCGCTTAGGTTCGATGAAGATTGTTTTCGCGCAGATTGGAACAATCCCGAGCAGGTTGCAAACCTAAAATCGAAATACGGAAAGTTTTTCTGCTTGTATCTTGAACGAGTTATAAATGCGGGTCCTTGCGATAGCGTTGCTACTGCCAAACTTGTGCAGGGTTTCGTTACCCATTCGGATTTTCAGGATTTGAAATCAGAGATTGATAAATACTATACGAATCAAAAGTTAGACTCGCTGCATAAGATAATTCTCGAGTCTTCGTTGCGCATGCAGACCTTAATTCCCGATATGAAATTGCCCCAATTGATTTGGATGAATTCGGGTTTCAATATTGGTGCTTACAGTACGGATGAGTATTTGGCGGTGGGCTTGGATTTTTATTTAGGTAAAGAAAATCGAATTACGAAGTCGGTGCCTTTTCCACAATATCAAAAAGATGATATGACCCCCGTGCAATTGGTTCCCAATGCCATGAAGAACTTAGCTTATTACTATTTGCTTAGGGCTGATACCGTGAAGCATGAGAATGATATGCTTTCGGAAATGATTTTTCATGGAAAGGCTCATTATCTGACTTGGTTGGCCTTTGAAGAAATTCACGATTCCACATTGATGGCATGGACAGCGGAGCAGTATACGTGGACGCAAGGACATCAGTTAAATGTGTGGAAGGAAATAGCTCGACAGGAAGTATTGTTCTCAAAGAATAGAGTGGAAGTGCAGAAGTGGTTTGAGTACGCCCCCTTCACAAATGCTCAGAATGTGCCGCAAGAAAGTGCTCCGCAGTTGGGTGTTTTCATGGGGTATCAAATGGTGCGGAATTATATGGAGAAACATCCAGAGATAACCGTTGATCGTCTCTTGAAGGAAGACAACGCACAGAAAATATTACAAGCATACAAACCGAATTTATGAAGAAGTCAACGATTTCAATTGAAGTAGAATTAGACGAAAACAATGTTCCGGAAACCATTCAATGGGAAGCGCCCGAACTTGGTAAGAAAGCAGAGTGCAAGGCAATGATTCTTTCTGTTTGGGACAAGGCAGAGGCTAACACCATGCGAATTGATTTGTGGACGAAAGATATGCAGGTGGAAGAAATGACTTTCTTCGTTCATCAAACCCTATTGACTCTTTCAGATAGTTTTGAAAAAGCCACGGGTGATGCCCGAATGGCTGCCACCATGCGTGATTTTTGCGATTACTACGCTGAGAAAATGAAGATTAATCCTCCGCTTTAATCGTAATCTTTCGCGAACTCTTTTCTCCAAGCTGCTATTTGCTCTTGAAGTTCCACACGCCCCATTCTCTCAACAGAAGCCGTAAAGAAGTATTGCGGAAGTTCTTCCCAAGTCTTTTT
>Ga0315899_10003968_pt1 | contig 16050 bp, 14 predicted proteins | sample LakEriMetagenome_2_FD_203518 | JGI IMG/M metagenome (GOLD analysis project Ga0315899, IMG submission 203518) | Freshwater fungal communities from buoy surface, Lake Erie, Ohio, United States - Buoy 4 MA112 | ecosystem: Environmental > Aquatic > Freshwater > Lake | place: USA: Lake Erie, Ohio... | reverse complement strand
GCAAAATCCTGCACATATTGGTCAACCGGCGCGATCATCAAATGCACGTCAAATGGCTTATCGCTATGCGGGCGGAGCGCCTTTACGACAGCGGGGCCGATGGTGATATTGGGGACAAAATGACCGTCCATAACATCGACATGGATCCAGTCGCATCCCGCCGCATCAATCGCACGCACTTCTTCGCCCAGCCGTGCAAAATCGGCGGATAAGATGGATGGCGCAATGCGTACGGCGTTGGTCATGCTACCCGCTTAGACGCTGCACTACAGGCGAGCAAGGCGGCCGCAGGCGTTATACACAGCTTATCGCAATATGCGCGCCTAGCGCCGATAGATAAACAGGTCGCCAATGACATCATGGGTTTCTGCAAATTGGACGAAGCCAAGCTTGCCCGCGACATTATGCGATGCGGTATTTCCGGTATCAATGATGCAGCGAATTTCGCCCAGTCCTTGGCCATCCGCCCAGTTTAATATCGCGGTCATCGCCTCGGTAGCATAACCTTTACCCCAAGCGTCAGGCGTGAAGGCCCAGCCGGCTTCAGGAAAGCCATCGAGCTCTTGGATGCCCCGTTCAAACTGCGCCAGCCCGCCATTGCCGACGAAGCGCCCGCTTGCCCGTTCTATAAATGACCAATAGCCATAGCCCAAGAGCGACCACATGCCGATGCCCTGAAGCATTTTACCCCAGCTGACATTGCGACTGCGCGGCTCTCCGCCAATAAACGCCGTCATGCGCGGGTCAGCCCATGCCGTGGCATAATCCTCCCAATGCGCAAGCGACATGGGCTCAATGGATAAGCGATCAGTCAAAAGTGTGGGCGCTATCGTTGTCATATACTCCCCCGTCGCCCCAGCGCAGGCTGGGGCCCATCACGTCTCTCAGTCTCGTTCGAAAGGCGAGATAGGCTCCAGCCTGCGCTGGAGCGACGTGGTTTATTGATTAAGCATTTCTGACGAACCTTGCCACAAAGAAACCGTCCAACCCGCCTTGCACTGCCAGCATGGGCGGCATCGTGCGAACATGTCCTTGCGCGTTAGCCGTCACCCCAGCGGGTAACTCTGCGGCGGTCGCGGGCATTATTGAATAATCGGGATGCCGCGCCAGAAATGCCTCGGCCTGCGCCTCGCCCTCATGCGGCTCCAGCGAACAAGTGGCGAATACCAAAGTGCCGCCCGGTTTGACCCAATCCGCCGCGCGGTCGAGCATCGCACTTTGAATCGCGGCCAGATTATTAATCGCCTTCAGGTCGATGCGCTGCAACACATCGGGGTGCCGCCGCATTGTGCCCGTTGCGCTGCATGGCGCGTCCAACAAAATTGCATCGAACGGCTGTGATGGTTTCCAATCCATGACATCGGCGTTGACCCGTTCCGCATTCAACTGCGTGCGTTCCAAATTGGACATCAGCCGATCCATGCGCCGCGCGCTGTTATCGAGCGCAGTGACCGCAAAACCCGCCGCAGATAATTGCATCGTTTTGCCACCCGGCGCTGCGCACAGATCAAGTGCGCGCTTACCCGTGCCATCGCCCAAAAGCCGTGCAGGCAGGCTGGCGGCCAGATCCTGCACCCACCATGCACCTTCATCATAGCCATCAAGTTCTTCGACCGCCGTACCACGCGGCAAACGCACATGGCCGGGCATCAGGCTGACGCCGCTGAGGCGCTCGGCCCACGCATCGGTTGCGGACGGGTCGCGCAAAGCTAGGTCCAATGGCGGCGGTTCGGATAATGCTTTTTGTGCGCCCGCGATCATGTCATCGCCCCATGCTGGGTGCCAGCGCATCATCACCGCCTCTGGCAAGGACGGCAGTTCGGGCAAAGTAACTTCAGCGCGCAGCAAGGATCCGAGCACGCCATGCACCAACCGCCTTGGGCCGCCATCGACCAAGGGCAACGCCGTAGCAATGGCCGCATGGGCTGGCGTGCTCAAGCGCAAAATCTGCGCCAGCGCGAGGCGCAGCACCATCCGCGCCTTGGAATCATCTGGCAGAACTTGTTTGGTCTTGCTGTCGATGAGAGTATCCAGATCCACCGACCAGCGCAAAGTTTCCTGCGCAATCGCAATCGCCAAGGCGCGATCCGGTGGCGAAAGGCCCTTGGTCGCATTGGCCGTCGCTTGGTCCATTGGCGTGCCCATACGCATCACAGTATCAAGCAACCGCAAGGCGGCACGGCGGGTGGGTAAGCCAGAAATTTCGTCAGTCATAACCAAGCGCACTAGGCGTCTGCAGCACACAAGTGAAGAGCGGTTATGCGCGGTTGAACTTGTAACGCCGCATCTTGCAAATGCAGGGATAAGGGCCGATATTCCATACAGGCCATTTCGCTCAAGGAAATTCAAATTATGGGCACGCGTCCGCCACATGTCAAAGCGCCGGAATATCTTTCCAAAAGCCCGCCAATCCCGGAGCCTGAAGAAGTCGGTCGCGCGCCAGAGCCCGATGCCGAACGGCCAGATCCCGTGCGCTATGGTGACTGGGAGTTAAAGGGCGTTGCGATTGATTTTTAGGGTCGGGACCACAACAGTCAGCCTATAAACGGCGCAGACACCTCTGGCCGGACGCGGACGAGCCGTCCTGTTGCTTTATCAATCATCGCCCAAGTCGTATTCGCGCGGACGATCACTTTGCCCTTGGCATCAACAAAATCCACGCGCCGATCAAATTGCGCACCCTTGGGTTCGCTCTCAATCCATGTGCGAGCTGTGACGCTTTCGCCCGCCGCGATGTTCCCGCGATAATCAATTTCGTGCCGCGTCACGACCCAAAAATAAGCCGCGATATGCGCCGGCGCAGCAACCGCCTGCCAATGCGACGTTGCCATATCCTGAATCCACCGCACCCAAACGGCATTGTTAACATGCCCAAGCTCGTCAATGTCGTCGGGCTGCGCGGTGAAAGGTCGTTCGAATGGTGTCATTTGTCCGACTTGGCTAGCCCCATCTGCCAAACAATAAATGCAGCCTCTTCGGCATTTTCGCGCAACCGTTCGAACCGTCCGGACTTGCCGCCATGGCCCGCACCCATATTGGTCTTGAGCAACAGCACATTGTCGTCGGTCTTCATCGCGCGCAGCCTTGCCACCATCTTGGCCGGTTCCCAATAAGTGACACGCGGGTCGTTCAGGCCTGCAGTCCACAGCATAGGGGGATAAGCCTGTGCCTTCACATTGTCATAAGGCGAGTAGCTGCGGATATAATCAAATGCGGCCTTGTCGGTGATCGGATTGCCCCATTCGGGCCATTCGCCCGGCGTCAATGGCAGATCCTTATCCAACATTGTGTTGAGCACATCGACAAAGGCGACATGGCTGACCACCGCGCCGAATAATTCCGGCGCCTGATTGACCACCGCGCCCATCAACTCGCCGCCAGCCGAACCGCCACTTGCGGTTACCTTCCCCTTGCTGGTGAAGCCCAAGTCAATCAGGCCCTTCGCTGCATCGACAAAGTCGTTAAAGGTGTTGGTCCGCTTTGTCAGCTTGCCATCCAAATACCATTGGTAACCCAGATCATCACCGCCACGAATATGCGCAATGGCATAGGCAAAGCCGCGATCGACCATCGACAGGCGGTTGGCGCTGAAGCCCGGCGGCATGGCATAGCCATAAGCGCCATAAGCATATAGATGCAGCGGCTGGCTGCCATCTTTCTTGAAACCCTTTTTGGTGAGGATGGACACCGGAACCTTCGTCCCGTCGCGCGCCGTAATCATGACGCGTTCGGTGACATATTGGCTTGGGTCATATCCGCTGGGGATTTCCTGCACCTTCAGCGTTTCCAGCTGGCCATCGGCGAGGGTGTAGTCAAACACCGTGTCGGGCGTGACCATCGATTCATAGCCAAGCCGCAGTTTCGTCACATCATATTCGGGATTATCGCCCAAGCCAGCGTCATAGCTTGCCTCAGGAAATTTTATCCGTTCGACTTTTTTAGCATCCGCATAATCACGGATTTCGACTTGATCGAGGCCGTCAATACGGCCTTCGGTCACATAGAAATTCTTGAACAATGACAGGCCGGTCAAATAATGGCGGTCGGAACCGGCAATCAATGTTTTCCAGTCGCCGGGCGCCTTCATGCTGGCGGTGGCCACACGGAAATTCACATGCTCATCATTGGTCAGAATGAATAGAGTCCCGTCGCGGACATCGACGCTATATTGGCGGCCTTCCTTGCGCGGGGACACCAATATGGGCGTTGCGGTCGGATTATTGGCTGGTACCAAGCGCACTTCGCTGGTGACATTGTCGCCTGTGCCGATGACGATCCAATCCTCTTGCGCGGTCAGACCAACACCGACGCCAAAGCCGATATCGTCTTCCTTATACAGCAATTTAGCCTTGCTGAGTTCGTCACCCAATTTGTGATACCAGGCATTGTCGGTCCGCCAATTGTCGTTGGCAAGGCCATAGACAACGCCCTTCCCATCCGATGACCAAACAATGCTGGACAGCGTGCCGGGGATGATGTCGGCCAATTTCTGGCCGGTTTCCAAATTGCGGAAATGCAGGTCAAAGCGCTCAGACCCATTATCATCGTAGGCATACGCCAAAATCTTGCCGTCAGGGCTTATTTCTGCGGCACCAAGGCGGAAATAAGCCTTGCCCTTTGCCAATTCATTTTCATCAAGGATAAGCTGCTCCGCACCGCCTGCAACGGGCTTGCGATAATGCTTGCGATATTGCGCGCCTTCTTCGAATTTCGACCAATAGATATAGTCGCCATCCTTTTGCGGAACGCTGCTGTCATCCTCTTTGACGCGGCCTTTCATTTCCTGAAAAATCGTTTCGGTCAGCGCGGCCTGCGGCGCCATTTGTGCTTCGAAATACGCATTTTCAGCGCCCAGATGATCGAGAATTTCCTTGTCATCAATCGTCGGATAGCTTGGATCACGCAGCCAGTGATAATTATCGGTAATCGTCACTCCATGATGGGTCGTCTGATGCGGCCGCTTTGCGGCGACGGGCGGTTTCATGTGCGCGTTGGCTGTTTCGGTCATGGCTTCTTTCTGGGCGTATGCGGGCGAGGATAATGCGCTGGTTGCAAAAATGAGTGGGAGCAGTGCTTTCATGAGACGACTTCCTCGCGTATATGGAATTCCTAACCATATGAACGGAAGTCCGACATGTCTACCTATGAAGCCCGCCTTGCTGCGCTACGTGCGCAACTGAAGAACGAACAGCTCGACGGTTTCGTCGTGCCGATCTGCGACGAACATATGTCGGAATATGTCGGCGATTATGCGCAGCGGCTTGGCTGGCTCACCGGTTTTGGCGGGTCGGCGGGTTCTGCCGTGGTCTTATCCGAAGAAGCTGCGATCTTCACCGATGGCCGCTACACCCTGCAGGTGCGCGAACAGGTCGATGGCAGGCATTGGCAATATGTGAGCGTGCCGCAAACGAGCATCGCTGACTGGTTGCAAGACCATGCCCCCGGTGGCGCGCGCATTGGCTATGACGCATGGGTCCACACCAAAGGCTGGGTCGAAAGTGCGACCAAGGCACTGGCCGCCAAGGGCGCGGAGCTCGTTGCAGTGAAAAGCAATCCAATCGACAGGGTGTGGGCTGAACAACCGCAGAAAAGCGTGGCCAAGCTGATCGTACACGACACCCAATATGCAGGGCAGAGCAGCGCCGAAAAACGTGCCGCTGTGGCCGAGTGGCTGACGACGCATAACCTCGATAGCACCGTCATTTCCGCGCTCGATTCGGTGGCGTGGTTGCTGAATATCCGCGGCTCCGACGTGTCGAACACGCCGGTCGCGCTTAGCTTTGTGCTGGCTTATGCCGATGGCACGGCGGACCTGTTTGTCGCGCCCGAAAAGATTGACGACACCGTCCGCGCGCATCTGGGCAATGCCGTGCGCTTGCGCGATCCGTCGGAGTTCGTACCCAAATTGCGTTCGATGAATGGCAAACGCATTGCTGTTGATCCCGACCGGGCCGTGTCCGCAATCTTTGGCGCACTGCAAGCAGGCGGCGCACATATCATCGAAGCGCGCGATCCGACCATCCTGCCCAAGGCAGTCAAAAACCCTATCGAACAATCTGGCCACCGCGCGGCACAAGCCCGCGATGGTGCCGCGTTAAGCCGGTTCCTGCATTGGATGCACGAGACCGCATATAAAGGCGAACTGAACGAGTTATCCGCCGCCGCCCGGCTCAAGGCATTCCGCGAAGATACAGGAAAGCTGCACGATCTGTCGTTCGACACCATCTCCGCAACTGGCCCCAATGGCGCGCATTGCCATTATAAGGTCGATGAAAACACCAACCGCAGCATTGAACCCAACAGCATCTATCTGGTCGATAGCGGCGGGCAATATCTGGACGGCACCACCGACGTCACGCGCACCATCTGGGTTGGTCCAGGGCAGCCCACCGCCGAGATGAAAGATCGCTTCACCCGCGTACTAAAGGGCCATATCGCCTTGGCCTGCGCGGTCTTTCCCGAGGGCACCAGAGGCGCGCAATTGGACAGCATGGCACGCGCACCCTTGTGGCAGGCCGGCTTGGATTACGCCCATGGCACGGGTCATGGCGTCGGCAGCTTCCTTGCCGTGCATGAAGGCCCACAACGCATCGCCAAATTCGCCGGCGGACAAGCCGGCAGCGACGAGCCGTTGCAAGCAGGCATGATCCTGTCGAACGAGCCTGGCTATTATAAATCAGGCGAATATGGCATCCGCATCGAAAATCTGGTGCTGGTCGAAGAACGTGACATTACCGGCGCGGAAGGCCGCTATTTCGGGTTTGAAACGCTCACCTTCGCACCCATCGACAAGAATTTGGTGGATGTCGGCTTGCTCAACGCGGACGAACTGCGCTGGTGGAATGAGTATCATGCCAAGGTGCTTGCGATTGTCGGGCCGCAGTTGGACGGCGAAGATTTGGCCTGGACGACGGAGGCGTGTGCGGGGTTGGCGGCAAGTTAAAGCGCCTCAAAGCTTATGATGCGCGCCCAAGCTTGCGCGGATCCGGTCAAGCGTTGCTTTGCGGATGGCATTCTTGTTCCATGCATAGGCAGGGGCGGGGAGTTGCGCGAGTTGGCTGGCAACGGCTAAGGCTTTCACTTCCACCTCATCTGCTGGTGCCAGCAGATCAAGATAGCCCGCTTCCAGAGCGCCTTGCGGGTTGTAAATATTGCCCTGAATCATCGCGCGGGTCAGGTGCGACGGATTGAGCCGATCACGTGCCAGCTCCATCGCGAAGATGGGCAAGTTCATACCCGTAATCGCTTCATTCGCGCCAATTTTATAGTCGCCCGCGGTGCCGACACGCGTGTCGCAGGCGTGTAGGATGAACACACCCATTGCGATCGCATGGCCGGTGCAGGCCGCCACGACGGGCAACGGCCCGCCATAAAGACGCAGCAACAATTCCGCGCCTGCATCGAGCAATTTATACACGCCGTCCGCGCCAAGGCTGGCAAAAGCATTCAGGTCAAACCCTCCCGAAAACCGGCCTTCGCGGCCGGTCAGGACAATGGCTTTGGCTTCGGCCTCGGCGGTGTCGAGCGCGGCGTTCAAAGCGGCCAACATGTCGAAATTGATCGCATTGGCCTTATTATCGTCCATGCGGATCAAGGCGATGTCGTTGGTGATCTGGACAGTGGCGGACATATTTGCTCTCCCTTGGTGTAGTCATCCGACTAAAGCCCTGCTTTACGTTCACGTCAACTTGAAAAGTTGTGCGTGCCGTCTCACACCCCAGGCATTATTCCAGCACATCCCTACACCAGACCAACACCCGAAAATTTGAGGCATCTTCATGACCCAGACATTTTCCGAATACACCCCCGCCGACGTCTGGGAATGGAATACCGAAAATGGCGGTCAATTCGCCAATATCAACCGACCAATTGCAGGCGCCACCCATGACAAAGAACGTCCGGTCGGCAGGCATCCCATGCAGCTCTATTCGCTTGCTACGCCCAATGGTGTGAAGGTCACGGTGATGCTTGAGGAGTTGTTGGCGCTTGGACATCGCGGCGCAGAATATGATGCGTGGCTGGTCAACATCCGTGACGGCAACCAGTTTTCGAGCGGCTTTGTCGATGCCAACCCCAATTCCAAAATCCCCGCTTTGTTCGACCATTCAACGCCCACACCAACGCGTGTGTTCGAGTCCGGTTCGATCCTGCTGTATCTGGCAGAGAAATTCGGTGCGTTCCTTCCGACCGAGCATCATGCACGAACTGATACCATCAACTGGCTCATGTGGCAAATGGGCAGCGCGCCTTATTTAGGTGGGGGCTTTGGTCATTTTTACGCATATGCGCCGTTCAAATTCGAATATGCCATTGACCGTTTTGCGATGGAGGTAAAACGGCAATTGGACGTCCTAGATCGCAATTTGGCGGAGCGCGAATATATGGCAGGCGATGCTTATACCATTGCCGATATGGCGATTTGGCCCTGGTATGGGGCGCTGGTCAAAGGGCTGATTTACAACGCAGGAATGTTCCTTTCGGTGCATGAATATAAAAATGTCATCCGATGGACCGATCAGATCGCAGAGCGGCCCGCCGTTAAGCGCGGGCGCATGGTCAACCGCGTGATGGGCGACCCCGCCAGCCAATTGCATGAACGACATGACGCAAGCGACTTCGACACCAAAACGCAGGATAAGGTCAAAAATACGACCTGATAGCTGTCTGTCCGTCGTCAGAACTAACTGACAATCATCGTATAAGGACGCCTTTCACGCCTTGCGGAAATGATATGTTAGAATGTTTTCGATGACTTAGCAGAATACTTCAGGTGTTAACGGATTCTCCGGTTCAAACAACTGGTCGGGAACCCAGGTTCCAGTGCCTGAACCATGGCGGCTTCGTCTCTAAGGTCGTTGCTCGGACGATTTCATATTCGGCTTATTGCCTTCGCTTAATGTATCTTCTTCATAGCCAACTATTACTTTCCCGCGTTTGATCCTGCCTTGTTTGAGCAGTATCTCGGTCTTTCCCTTGATCTGGTTTGTGTAGGAAGTGATCGCAAAAGTTCGCGAGTCATTTACAGGTTTGCCGTTGATGGTCAGATTGCCGATCACATGATCTGCATGACCGCCTTCCATGTCAGCGATGTCATATTCATAAGAGTTGACCTTAAACGTTTTCACAGCAGCGAATTCTTCATAGACTTCATCCCACATATATTGCTGGAAATGCTGTCGAAGGTCGCTGTCGAAATTTGTGAAATAGAAACGCGCCACATCTTTGTAGATCTTGGAGACACCACCGCGGCTGAAGGCGCGCAGCGAGTTTACAAACTCGTTAGCATTCTGATCGAGGAGGCGGTCGACGTTTTCTGCAGTAAATGATTGCCCTTGCATCGAGGGTGATCCGATGTCGCCCAAGAAGAAGCCGTAAATGACCTTTGGATCTTCCCAGTTGGGGTATACGATATTTTCCCTGATGTCGCGCAGGCTTAGCTTCGAACCGTTTACGGAAATCACTTTTGCGTCTTGGAGAGGAACCTTGCCCTCGCCAATCAACAGATTGCTAGGTTTCATAACGGGATAGTTCTCGGCGATCAGCATCGTCACTGTCAAATTGTGCAGGTTTATCCAATAGACCAACTGCTCTTGTTTGGGCAATGCCGCTATCTCGGTTGTGTTGGCGAGATCCTCCAGGTCGCGTTTATATTCCTGAAGTGTGAGGACATGTTCCGCTCTCAGTTTCGAAAAGGGAATCTTGTTCCCTTCCAGACGATAGGGCGATGTATGTTCCGCGACGAAGCGACTGCCGGTCAAAGGCTCCGGTTTGGGCGCGACTTGGCGGGTGGAAACGCCCGTGAGGAATACAAGATTGTTGAGAATTTCGTTCCAATAGTTATAATCGATTTTCAGATCTTTTTTTGGCGCTGGCACGAATTTCGCGAATTCCGGCGAAACCACAATGCGATCAGACCGCTCGCCTGGGGCTTGCAACGCAAGGGACTGAGCAGGTATCATCAATGACAGCGCCACGATGCTGGAATGTAAAAACGAATATCGCATGAATCGATCCTTAAGCCGACATTTCCTCATTGGTTGTAAATTTACCTAATTTGCAATGAGATTTTAGCGAGAGAGCTTTGAGCGCAAGCATTTTTGCGCTTTACCAAGCCAGACGCATGAAAGTAGTATTGCCTACAATCTTTTAGAAGCCCTGAACTATTCCGCTTGGCTGGTGCAGGCACTCGCGCCTGAGTGCGATCTGCGCGTCGGCAATTCCCAGCTCTGCAGCCTTAGGGTAACAATTAACAGCCATCGCAACGTCCTGCGCTACCGGATCTCCTGCATTGGCTATTCTTATAAGGTCAGCGAAGTCTTTTCACTCATAAGCAGCTTCTGCATTGTCGCTCTTTGTGCATGCAGGATGTGGTGGTACCAGAAACAGTGCCAGCAAGCCTAAAAGCAATGGTTTCTTCATAACGCCTCACAATACTGACTAAAAATCTATCATGTTTCTTTGAATGGGCAATTGTAATTGCTTCAGTTCGATCAACCGAGCAGAATAATATGTGAGAAGGAACTGTGGGTCCCATTAGCCAGAATAAGGGGGCGCCTCAGTGGGGTCACGTAAGGTAGGTTTTCGAAGGGGGTGGGGTGTATTTGGGTGCGAGGCAGTCGGCGACTAGCCCTGCACAAAGGTAGGTAGAAAGGTGGGTAAATCCACACTTTCCAGGCAAGTCTTTGATATATTTAAATGCGTGGCGGAGACGGAGGGATTCGAACCCTCGGTACCGGATTTACCAGTACGACGGTTTAGCAAACCGTTGGTTTCAGCCACTCACCCACGTCTCCAGTGCGCTTGGCATCGGCGGCCTATAGCGGCCCAAGCATTTGGCTGCAATGGTTATTGACACGGACGACAGATAAGAAGAAAATTAAGAGTGCAGGTTCAATTTGACGCGCAGTGAACTTGCTTTATCGCCTGTTCATCATGCGCTCATCCAGATAGTCCATAGCGCAGGAAATATAACTTTTGAGGTGGGTCCACATGTTTTTGGCGAAAATGGGATTAAAAAAACCGATACATTATCTGGTGATGCTGCTGGCGGCAGGCGCGCTTGTTTCTTCGCCCGCACAGGCGCAGATCAGTAATGTTGATCCAAATGACGCGATTGATGCAGATCTTGGTACCCCGCCTGCTAGCCCAGATGCCAGCTCGGGTAATGCGCCAATGGCGCAAGGCGAAACGGTCATGCAAGATGGCGTGCCAACCGAAGCCATGCCCGCAGATGGCTCCGCCGCCCAACCCGACATTGCAGAAGCGCAAGTGGCCGTGCCGACAGGCGACACATATCAGCAAGACGACCTTATTGGCGCTGCCGAGGGCGTGTTTGGAAAAGGCGCACAAGGGCTTGGTTTGTTAATTGAGGATATCCTCAAAAAACAGGGGCGCCCTAATGGATATATTGTGGGGCGTGAAGGCGGCGGTGCTTTTTTGGTTGGCCTTCGTTATGGATCTGGCACGTTGAACCACCGCGTCGAGGGCCAGAAGCCAGTCTATTGGACCGGTCCCTCCATTGGTCCTGACGCAGGGGCAAATGCGGGAAACACCTTCATTTTAGTTTATAATCTGTACGACACAGAAGACATCTACGAACGCTTCGCAGCGGCAGAAGGCGCTGCCTATTTAGGTGGCGGCTTCAATGCCAGCTACCTGCGTCGCGGCGATGTCGTATTGATCCCGATACGGGTAGGCGCAGGACTTAGGCTGGGCGCAAATGTGGGCTACATGCGCTTTTCCAAAAAGCAGCGCTGGTTGCCCTTTTAACGCGCGCGGATATCCTCCATCCGTTTGAGATAGCGGGCAAGCACGTCAATTTCCAAATTGACGTGCCGTCCAACATCGAGCGTGTCTAAGGTAGTCATCTGCGCCGTGTGCGGAATGATATTCAGCATAAAATGCGCTGTGCCATCAGCTTGGTCTGCAATGTCGTTGACGGTAAGCGATACGCCGTCGACTGTGATTGAGCCCTTCGCCGCAATATAAGCCGCAAGCGAAGATGGCGCCGCAACCGTTACTTTCCAACTGTCCCCAATTGTTTCGCTGGCGACGATTTGTCCAACACCATCGACATGGCCGGTAACGATATGTCCGCCCAGTTCATCGCCAACTTTTAAGGCGCGTTCGAGGTTCAGTCGGGTGCCTTGCTCCCACATGCCCGCTGCTGTGCGCGAAATGGTTTCTGCCGATGCATCAATCGCGAACCATCCATCGCCTTTATCAACCACAGTCAGGCATACACCCGAACAGGCAATAGATGCTCCAATGGCAACAGTATCCATGTCATAGGCGCAGGATATCACGAGGCGCAGATCACCACGCTGTTCGGATTTCCGAATGCTGCCAACGTCCGTGATGATACCTGTAAACATATATGCTGCACCCTTTTTCTAATTCGCTTTTTCGTAGACTTCGAGTCGGTCTTTACCAAGGTTGCGGGAATCCATAAGCTGCCAGCTTCCGTGGGCATCGTTAAGTTGGGCAAGGCCGATGTCGTTCAAACATGCCTTGCCAGCGCCAATTAATATAGGTGCGCGATATAGCATGAGCCTGTCAACAAGCCCGTCGCGCAAGAAAGCTGCCGCTGTCGCCGCACCGCCTTCAACTAGCAAACTGTTGCAGCCCAACTTTTCAATATCATGCGGCGTACGAATAGCCTCCCAACCCTGCGGCGCGTCGGCGCTGCCAAGCATGATCCTGCGGGGTTGATATGCGCCCAGCCCAGCAAGCCGGACATTAAGTTGCGGGGTATCGGTACGAACGGTCCCTGCCCCCACCAAAATTGCCTCAGTGCGCGCCCGTTCGACATGACTATGCGCGCGCGCAACGTCGCCCGTAATCCACCGGCTGCTGCCATCCGCCATCGCGATTTGGCCATCTAGCGAACTTGCGATCTTCAAGGTTACAAAAGGGCGCCCGCGCTCTATCCGGCTCATAAAGCCAGCTAGGCTTTGTCGCGCTTGGGATGCCATGACGTCAGAGGTGACTGCGATGCCCGCGGCTTTGAGCGCCTCCATACCCGCACCGGCCGTACGAGGATCGGGGTCTTGCAATGCAATGACAACTCTTGCGGGCTCTGCTGCCGCTACTAACTGGGCACAGGCCGGGCCGCGTTGTGACATATGGGCGCAAGGTTCAAGCGTAACGTAAATGGTACTGCCCCGCGCCGCTTCTCCGGCTTGCGCAAGCGCCATGGCCTCTGCATGTGGACGGCCACCGGGCTGTGTCCATCCGCGGCCAACGACGCGGTCGTCTTTCACGATGATACAGCCGACGGAGGGATTTTGACCCGTTCGTCCAACACCGCGTTCAGCCAGCGACAAAGCCGCCGCCATGAACCGAAGGTCGCTGGCGATAGCTATTGCCCTGCTCCTGCAGAAGCCGGAGCCGCAACGGCTTTTTTAGCTTCCTGCGCGCTTTGTGCTTCGCGTTCTATCTTGTCGACGTCCATACCGACGGCCCGTCCAAAGGCTTTATATGCTTCCTTTTCGCGCGCGCGCATTTCGTCTTTCAGCTTCTGGCGCTCCGCTATCGCAGCCTTAGTCTCTTCAAGTGAGCGTGTGGCGGGCCAGCTTTCAATATAAATGATTTCACGCGGCGGTGGCGTAGCCTTCGCGATGGAATCGAGATAAAATGTATAGATGATGATTGCCGTCGGCAGGCAGGCCGCCAAAAACAACCAGGGGCTATGTCTGCCTGACGTGCGCAGAAACCCGATAAGGTCGCGGCCAGCATTGCGGAACGATACATCTTTGAAAAACGCCATGGCACTCCAATAAGGCGCGCGCTGCGCGATTTCCAGTGCCCACTTTCAAGGCGAGCAGATTATCCGCCGCTGCGGAAGGCATTGGTGATCGGGTAACGCCGGTCGCGGCCAAAATTGCGTGTCCCAAGCTTTACGCCCGGCGGTGCCTGCCGCCGTTTATACTCGGCGAGATATAGCAAACGTTCGATCCGCGTGACCGCATCTCTGTCAAAGCCAAGTGCGACAACCTCATCCACGGAACGCTCCTCCTCCACCAAGGCATGGAGCATCTTATCCAGAATGGGATAATCGGGCAGCGAATCGCTGTCTTTCTGGTCCGGTCGTAATTCCGCGCTTGGTGGCTTGGTGATGATGTTATCCGGAATCACTGGCCCGTCAGGCCCAAGGGCAAATCTTGGCTTGTGACTGTTCCGCCATTTTGAAATGGCAAAGACGGTCATCTTATAGGCATCCTTCAACGGATTATATCCGCCGGCCATGTCGCCATAGATCGTCGCATAACCAACGCTCATCTCGCTCTTGTTGCCGGTTGTTAGCAGCATGTGACCAAATTTGTTGGACAATGCCATGAGCGTGAGCCCACGAATACGTGACTGAATATTTTCCTCGGTGATATCGGCGTTGCGGCCGGTGAAACTACCCGACAGCATGTCATCTAACGCCTCTACCGCAGGCGAAATGGGGATTGTGTCAAGTTTACAGCCAATCATCGCGGCGCATTCGGCGGCGTCATGTAGGCTCGATTGGCTGGTGTAGCGACTGGGCAGCATAACGCACCAAACGCGATCAGGTCCAAGGGCGTCCGCGGCGATAGCGGCACATAAAGCGCTGTCGATACCACCCGACATGCCAAGCACCACGCCCGGAAAGCGGTTGGTGTCGACATAATCGCGCAAGCCGACGACCATCGCACTATAAATGTCGGCGGGATGCTCCTCCCACAGCGCCTTGGCGCCATCGGCACATTCCCAGCCCCCTGCCCGGCGGTGCCAATGCGTCATGCGCAGATGTTCTTCCCAATCTGGCAAGCGATGCGCAACTACACCATCTGCATTGAGCACAAAGGAGCAGCCGTCAAAGACGAGCTCATCCTGTCCGCCCACCCTATTTAGGAACATTAACGGCAATCCGGTTTCGCGGACCCGCGCCGCAAAAACTTCTTCCAGCCGCCGATCATCCTTGTCGATTTCATAAGGGCTGCCATTGGTCGATATCAGCAGCTCCGCGCCGCGTTGCTTTAAATGCAGGCTGACCGGTGCCAACCAACCATCTTCACAAATAGGCACACCCAGACGCACACCCCGAAATTCGATAGGCTCTGGCAATGGACCCGACGCAAAAATACGCTTTTCATCAAAAGTCCCGTAATTGGGCAGTTCATGCTTGTATCGGACGGCGGCTATCCGCCCGCCGTCGAGCAAAGCAATGCCGTTATATAACGCACCATCATCCGCAAAGATCGAGCCAACGAGCATTGCCGGTCCGCCATCAGCAGTCGCAGCCGCAAGCTTGGCCAATGCTTCGGCAGCACGTGCCGCAAATGCAGGCTTTAAAACCAGATCCTCGGCAGGGTAGCCAATCAGTTGCTGCTCCGGAAACACAATCAGATCAGCTGACACGGCCTTCGCCCGCCATTCCAGCATTGCCGCAGCATTACCGGTTAGGTCACCGACACGCTGATTAAGCTGCGCGATTGCAATGTTGAGCTGGTTTGTCATGCCCCCACCCATATTGTCCACAAACTAGCGGAGCAAGCCGATTGTCAGGCCAGCCTCGCATCGCTAGAGCGGCACAACAGATTTCGGGGACACGCATATGAAATTGATGACGGGCAACAGCAACCTGCCGCTAGCACAAGGCATTGCCGATTACATGAAATTGCCGCTGACCAATGCCAGCGTCCGCCGTTTTGCCGACAATGAAATTTTCGTGGAAATTCACGAAAATGTCCGCGGCGAAGATATGTTTGTGATTCAATCCACCAGCCATCCCGCAAATGACAATTTGATGGAGCTGCTGATCATGATCGACGCGTTGCGCCGAGCGTCGGCCAAGCGCATCACCGCCGTCCTGCCCTATTTCGGCTATGCGCGTCAGGACCGGAAACCCGGACCACGCACGCCGATTTCGGCAAAGCTCGTTGCCAATCTCATTACCGAAGCTGGCGCTGACCGCGTGTTAACCGTTGATTTGCATGCTGGGCAGATTCAGGGCTTTTTTGATATCCCAACCGACAATCTCTATGGCGCACCCGTCATGAGCGCGGACATATTAGAGCGGCA
>Ga0315899_10003967_pt1 | contig 16052 bp, 9 predicted proteins | sample LakEriMetagenome_2_FD_203518 | JGI IMG/M metagenome (GOLD analysis project Ga0315899, IMG submission 203518) | Freshwater fungal communities from buoy surface, Lake Erie, Ohio, United States - Buoy 4 MA112 | ecosystem: Environmental > Aquatic > Freshwater > Lake | place: USA: Lake Erie, Ohio... | reverse complement strand
GGGCAAAATCACGATCAGCCGCAACAAAAATCTTCAGCACGAGATCCGAATCAATTGCGAAGTTTCCTTCAATTCCATTGTCATTGATTGAAATAGATTCCACCGTAAAACCTTCTGCACTGTTGCCCAACTCCCTGAATGACCTCAACGATGTTCCCATAGAGTAGGTTGTAACAACCTGGTCGATAGGACCTATTTCCCTTACTTGTCCATGTTCCAAAAGCACTCCTTTGGTGCAAAGCGATTTCACGGCAAGCAGGTTGTGGCTCACGAAAAGAACCGTTCTTCCTTGTCCGCTCACATCCTTCATTTTACCAAGACATTTCTTCTGAAACTCTGCGTCACCGACAGCCAGCACTTCATCCACAATCAGAATTTCAGGCTCCAGATGTGCTGCAACTGCAAAAGCCAGTCTTACATACATTCCCGAAGAATACCTTTTCACAGGTGTATCGATATAGCGCTCCACCCCGCTAAACGCAACTATTTCATCGAACTTGGAGCGTATCTCGGATTTTGTCATCCCCAGTATGGCGCCATTAAGAAAGATATTTTCTCTACCCGATAGCTCGGGATGAAATCCTGTGCCTACTTCCAGCAAGCTCGCAATTCTTCCCTTCACACGCATACTTCCTGTGGTGGGTTGCGTAACTCGCGACAACACCTTAAGGAGGGTTGATTTTCCTGCGCCATTCTTGCCCACGATACCCAGAACATCTCCCTGGTTTACTTCAAAACTGATGTTTTGCAGCGCCCACACTAAATCACTTTCGCCTTTCACAGCGCGGTTGTTTACCTCGCCAATTTTAAGATAGGGATCTTCCTTTCCGCGAGTAACAGCCCACCAACGCTGAATATCATGAGCAAGTGATCCTGTGCCCACTTTCCCCAAGCGGTATTGCTTACCAATATTTTCTATTTCAATAACCGGTTGAGCCATTTGTTAAACAGTATCCATGAATGATTTTTCGACACGACTAAATACCACCACTGCAATAAAAAGCTGGACAAGCATAAACACAGCGGAATACGCAAGACTGGCAACACTGAAGAAACCTTTACCCAAGAAAATATACTTGAAGGTCTCTATGATGGGCACAATCGGATTCATCAACATTATTTCCTGCGCTCGGGCCGACATGGTTGAAATTGGCAACACGATAGAAGAAGCGTAAATGAGCAATTGAACACCAAAACCAACCAGAAAAGTCAGATCCCTGTACTTGGTAGTGAGGGAAGAAATAAAGATTCCTGCACCTAGGCCCAAACCTGCCATCAGTGCTACCAATACAGGCAATAACCAAATAACTTCCCAGTGCGGTTGTATTTGCTGCTCCGTCAACAAGAAATACATCCAAACCGAAATGAAAATGCAAAACTGGACAGCAAGCTTGATCAGATTGGATACCAGAACAGATAAAGGAATAATGAGTCGTGGAAAGTACACCTTACCGAAAATGTTGGCGTTTGCTGTGAACGTTGTGGAGGTCTTCGTCAGGCAATCAGCGAAATAGGTCCACAATGTTATGCCTGCCAAGTAAAAGAGGATTTTCGGAACCCCGTCCGTGCTCATCCCCGCAATGGTGCCAAAGATGATTGTGAATGTTAACGAGGTTAAAACAGGTTGTATGATCAACCAAATAGGCCCCAGGATTGTCTGTTTGTAGGTTGCTTTGAAATCGCGTTTTACCAATAGCAATAACAAGTCTCGGTATCGCCATAAATCGGCCAAGCCTAACTGAAACCACTTAGCCTTAGGTGTAATGACCAAATCCCAATCGTTATTTTCAATCACTTTGCTCATTCAAATGCATCGTTAATTCATTTACTTGTCTTGCTCTACTGTTTACTCCATATAAGTAGCGGATGAACTCCCGGTTCGCGGATTTTACCTAATTCAAATTCGGATCTCCGAAAATGAACATACCGAATTTTCTTCCCGATTTTAGCTTCAGCCTTTTCGATTTGTTGAACCAAGAAAGTCTTATTCATTTCATCGCCTACCAGCACCAAATCGATGATATCGGTGTCGACTCCCTGAGCAAGTTTACCAACCAAATAAACACATTCCAAGTCACCAATATGCCTTAACACGTAATCTATTACATGGTCAAGCCCGGTCAGTTTCATCAAAATCGAGTTGATGTCCTTGAAGAGTGGGTGATGTGTGTTCACTTTGAACATCTTCTTGTTTCCTTCTTGGCGTGACTCAAGGAATCCGGCTTTTTCAAACTTGTTCAATTCTATACGAATGCCATTGGTTGATTCTCCGAATTCATCTTCCAAGTTTCTCAGGTAGGCACTGTTGCTGCTGTTCAAAAAGAACTTCATCAGCAGTTTGATGCGCGTTTTGGAGGATACCAGAGTTTCGATCATAGATTGAGTAACAAACTTACTCAAAATTTACCTTGATTGTTCTACCCCACTCAAAAAGCACATGGGCAGCCATTGGGTTGGAGTACTCAAAACGGGCGTGTTAAAAACTTGACCTCGCTTCGCCTTTGCAATGCCGCGTAAAAACTACCTTGCTTATCATGGTTAGCTATCTCGATCTTGTCCTGTTAATACCCATTGGTCTGGCCATTTGGCGCGGTTGGCGCAATGGTTTTGTAATGGAAGTGTTTTCCATGCTGGCGCTTTTCGTTGGGCTTTATGCCGGCGTTCATTTAAGCGACTGGATGGCCAATTTCCTTCGTACCAAATTCGATATGCAGTCGGAAAGTCTTCCCATTGTATCCTTCATAGTAGTGCTTGTGATGGTCTTCGTTGGGCTTTTCTTTCTTGGCAAGCTCATTACGCAAACGGTTAGTGCCGGCGGCGCTGAGCGCTGGAATCAGATAGGGGGCGCTTTTTTCTCGCTCACCAAAACATTGCTGTTCTTGAGCATTGTATTTGTGCTGTTCAATGCGCTGGATCGCAAATACAGTTGGTTGCCCAACAAACAAAAGCAACACTCCTATTTCTACGAACCAATCTATAACTTCTCCTTATTTCTTCTTCCTTCGATGGAAGAAAGTGAGTTTTTCAAGAACCTGGAAGCGCAGCAGCTTGCGCCCATTCTGGTTGCGCAAGAAGAACAAGCGAATAGTTCAGAAGAAACCAGGAGTCCGGAAAGCACCCAATCAAACTGATGATGAGCCGGCGCACCTCTGTGTTTTAGAATATCTGCCTTACGTCTATAATTGCACGGCTTATAAATGAAAGGGGCCGCCCGTTAGGACGACCCTTTGTATTTTAAAAAATGTCACCTATTATCGAATCACAAGGCGAGCGCTTTGTGCCGAAGCTCCGCTGCGAATTTCAACTGTATAAACTCCCGCGCTCAACGCAGGCTCAATGCGAATGAGATTCAATCCGCCGTTTAAGTTTTCCTGCGATGTATACACCATTTTACCGGTTACATCCAACACGGTGAGTTGAGCCGCTGTGGGGCGCGATGCATGCGTTTTAACCACAACAGGACCCTCAGAAGGATTAGGGAATAGCGAAAGGTCAAATTGAGTTTCTTCCACTTCCGAAACAGCGGTTCCTACAAGTGAGGTACTTGAAACAAACGAAGGGCATTCATTGAACTGTTGTATTTCCACGCTGTAATTGCCCGGTGTGGTCCAATCATAGGTTGCACCGGTTGCGCCCGCAATCGGGTTGCCATCAAGATACCACTGATAGCTGATAGCGGGATCGATACACGTGAGGGTGGTGTTGTTGAAAATGAACTCAGGCGTAAATGGAGTAAGATCAGCAAAACGGATATAACATGGATACGTTACCTGATCAATAAACGCATTGCGGTTGTGTTGCTCATATTGTATGTATTCGTTGCGGGTTACTTCCCAGCTATCAGGTAAATCCTGGAAGTGCCATTGCTTCAGCAAATGTTCATTCTGCCCATACTGTATGGTGATTGAAATCTGCTCAGGCAAACTGAAGTCATCAGCAGCTGTGTTGTTTTTGGTTGCATGATACATGACTGCACGGGCCGCGTTGCCCTTGAAGCTATCGCGCATTTCGTATACGGTTTGGCCCAAGGTGTTTGTGCCAAGTTTACAGTCTTGATATGTGCTGGTTGGATTGACCACTTCGCCGTAAGGATAATTACTGCGCACTGCATTCACCTCGTTTTGCCAAACCGGAGAGAGGTTGTGCAGATCGCTTACTTCCGGTGACTGATCAAAACTAGCATCGAAGTAGGTAGGCATCCAGCTTTGTGGGAAGTGGTGCTCACGACTGAGGCTCGTCCATTGGAAACCGGCTTCGTATAAAAAGGGAACGCCACTGTATTGGCACTCTACCATATTCTGCGTTACACCGCCTACCACTGTATCGCGCACATAGAAATTATTGACCAGTGTGCTTATGTAGTTGCTATAGTAGATCTGAAAATAGTTGGAAGGATTCATAAGAGCAGTAAGATCCGCAACCAGCGAAGGGCTGGTTAGGTTAATTGCACTGTAAAGTGATCCGAAGTTAGGTGCAGGAGTATCGACGGTGGATGTGGTTGGGTTTGCGGTAAGGTAATTTTCGTAACCAAGTTGTCCGTTGAAGGCAAATACTGCAACGTAATACGTAAAGCCGGCTTCAATTCCACGAGCATCAAAGGCTGTTGCTTCGCCTACATGCACAACCTGCGCATTACCTATCCACTCTCCACGCACATAGGTTGAACCGTCCATAGGCATTTCCGTAATAGGCGATCCTTTTTTGCGGAGCACGAGGTAGCCTTCCGCAGGCTGTGTCGCCGCAGTAAAGCTTGTTTGGAAATCCCATGAACGAACATTATCAAAAGTTACCGAAGCCGCTTGAGAAGTTGGCTCGGTTGCAAGACCACCGGATACTGCATACAGATTTACTACATAGGTTGGTTCACTTTCATCATCGCTGGTGATGGTCAAGGTGCAATAATGTGAGCCATCGAACGTGGGTGTGAAATTGACGACCACGACATCCATTGCATTCGGTGCTATTGAAAAAGGTGTGAAGTTGACGGAAAATTCTGATGCGTTGGGACCCGAAAGCTCAATAGCTGAAATATTCAGAGAAGCGGCTGAGCCCAAATTCTGGATATAGAGTGATTGACCGAGATTATCGCCCATGAAAATTGTGAATCCGCTCGGAACATTGTTGGTAGCGTCGGTAACATTGATTTCCTGATTGGCACCGGCGGTGGGCGCGGCCAGGGTAATTTCATCCAAAGCAACGTTGTGTCCGGTTTGCTTTTCTGTAAAGTACCAGCGGATGAAACGAGTATCGGCAGCCGGATTATCTGTAAAAGCGGTAAATGCAGTAGCCGGAAGTTGACCGTCTACAAGCGTTCGCAGTGCGGTAAACGTGGCGCCATCGGCGCTTTCTTCAATCGTAAATGTGCCATCAAACGTTCCACCGCTATTTTGTCCTTTGAGGTAATAGTTCAATGCACCGGGTTCTTCTGCGAATTCGAGCAATACGTAATCACCTGTAAAATCGAGACGGCAAGCCTGGCCGTTTTGTCCATTCAAATAGCGTGTGTTGCTGGCGCCGAGCGATTCTGACCATCCGGCAGGAGCGTTCACGTCGAAATTCCACGAGGTAGGTAATACCGCTTGTGCAGTTGCGATGGTGGTTAAGATGACCAGCAGCGCTGTGCAGATAAAGGTTGTTGTTCTTTTCATGTATGGTACTTGGTTAGTTGCTTATCGAATTGTGAGCGTTAGTCCTACGGTCCAGCGCAATCCCATTCCGTAGTATACTCCAGCAGAGGTAGAATTGAAGCCGGGGTTGTTTTGCGGTCTGAACTCATTGTTGAGCGCATCCGTTATAAAAACTTCGTTGGTTACATTGAGGATGTTGATGCGCAAGGCTAGGTTGTAATCTTTCGAGATATCGCGACCATAACCCATGCTAATGTCGAGCACATTGTATGCAGGCATTCTCCAGGATTGCTTACCCGCATTTTCTCCACTCAATCCATCCGGGTTGAATTCAGCGAAGTTGTTGTCGAAAATGGTGAAGCGTGGTTTTACGTAAAAGCCTTTCAACGGACTTAAGCGCATGGCAAAACTGGTTTGGAATTGCGCAGCATCACCCACTCGTATGTTGCGCGCATCGAACTGTATTGGGTCGCCCACTGTATTTCCATTCTCGTCTGTAACGTATGCAGTAGCTTTCGACTTCCAGCGCCAATCTCCTATTGAAAGCACGCTTTCAAACGAAAGAAGTCTATCGGCAATCCATTCAGCCTCCAACTCCACCCCTTGGTGCAACGCACGCATTCCCGGCACGTTGTAATAGAAATTTTCAGTTCCATTGGTTCGCGTTCCGGTTACCGGTCGATTGTTCCAAATAGTGTAATACGCATTCAACGTTGCTCTGAATTCCTTCGTGTTATAGTTGGCTCCTACTTCCGCTGAAGAAATTTCTTCGTTCCGCAAATTATTAAACGTATTCAAACTTGTGCTGTAATAGGTATTTGCCAACATGGGGGCGCGCGAAAGGAATCCGGCGTTCATAAATACGGCAGCACGCTTATTGAATCGGTAGTTGAAACCGGTTTTGATTGTTCCTCCATTGAAATTCTTCCATCCGCTTTCTATTTCATTGCCTGCTGAATCGCGAAGTGCAAAATGATCGATGCGGTTATAGCGGCTGTTCGATGCAGTTGCATTCACAAAGGCCGTGTAGCTTTCACCTGAATATTCGGCAAGTGCAAACAGGCCCGATTGCAACACATTGCTCGTAATGTTATAGTTAATGCGATCGCCTTCGTAACGAATTACTTTTCCCAACGCGGTGTTATTGTATTCCGAGGTGATATTTTGGTCTTGGATGTAACGGTTCTCGGCCGAACTCTTCTTGTCTATCAAAGCATAGTCTGCTCCCAGCAGGTCATATACAATTTGATAGCGATCCACAGTGTAGTATCGCACATCCAAACCTCCCGAAAGCTCGAGTTGTTTGTTGATTTCAGATTTAAATGTAGAGAGGAGACCGTACCATTTGTGATTGTTGATGCTGGACTGCAAATAGAACGATGCGGCATATTTGGTGGGATCGTTCACATAGGCTAAATCAGCAGGGCTGATAACAACACCTAAGAAATTAGTGAAAGTCTTCGTGTTCTTATCGTACATGAACTGAAAGTCGATGTGCCCGGTGGAATCAATTTGAGGATTGTTTGAGCGCATACCTCCACCCTGACCAAATGATGCATAAAGAACGTTGGAAAGAGCAAACTTTTCGCTCGGTGTCCAGAAGTGCTTGAAGTTCACAATGGGCTTGTGGTAGTAGTTGTTGCGGCCCGACTGCACCTCAACGGGGGCCTCAGCATCGTAGCGGTTGCGCGACAGATAGCCCCACTCCGAGTTGAAGCGGAGTCCTCGATCGAGTGGAAGTTTAGCGCTGTAAGCGCCCGCTGTATCGGCACCTTGTGCCAATGCAAAATCAAGATCATAAAACGATAATCGATTCCTTCCCAATCGTTGTTCATGTTCTTGAGGGCTGCCCATGACCGATAGCGAAAAAGAATGCTTATCGAATTGCTTCTGTAGTTTGAGGAAATAAAAGAGCTGTTCGGAATTGAGTTGTTCAACCCAGCCATCGTTGGTTTTGTAGGAAAAGGCAGCGGTAACACCCCAATTGCCTTTGAGGCGGCCGCTATTGATGCCGAAGCCCTGACGCAAATTATTATTATTGCCTATTTCGGATGAAAGACGAACGGAAAATCTTTCCTCGATGCCTTGTGTCATGATGTTGATGTTACCTCCAATGGAGGGCACAGCCAACTTAGAAGCACCAAGACCTCGCTGCACTTGTGTTTTCTGGGTCACATTGTCGAGGCCAAACCAGTTGCTCCAGTATACCCATCCATTTTCCATATCGTTCATAGGAATACCATCAACCATCACCGACACGTTGCGTTGATTGAATCCGCGAATATTCACTCGCGCATCACCATCGCCTCCACCCGATTGTGTAGCATATACACCGGGTGTGGTGTTCAGAATCATAGGAAGGTCTCGTCCGGCGAGCTCTTCTTTAATCTTAATAGATGAAATATCACTGAAAGCCACGGGTGTGCGGCGACCAACCGCCATGTCCGATATCACATTCACTTCGGTCATTGTTGCGCCTGCAGACAGATAAAAGTCAATTACCTGCTCGCGATTGCTGACGGTAATTTTCAGGGACTTGGCCTCCATTCCCACATACGTGCACTTCAGTGTAAAGGTGCCTGCGGGCAATTGTATGCGATAAGCACCATCGATATCGGTAGCCGTTCCTTTGCCTTCGTAATACATTATAAATGCCCCTGGTAAAGCTTCATTGGTGAGCGAGTCGCGCACAACTCCGGATACATAAGCCTGCGCAGCAGCGCCAAGGCTCACCATAACAAAAAGAGCGAGGAAGATTATTTTCTGCATAGCCGACACGTGTTTAAAGCAAAAGAAAGGGGTAGCAAGACCCCTTTCAAGACTCGAGTTGGAATGAGTTTATCTAGAAACAATTTTTTGAACAGATTTTTTTCCGTCGGTAAATACAACCTCAAGGAAATAAACTCCCGATTCTGCCGCAGGAAGCTGAATATTGGCATAAAGCACCTCATTCAAATTGCCGGCATTCACCAAACGGCCATCGGCTGCAAGCAAACGATATGATTGTAAGCGCTGGGTGCTTTTTAAAGCAAAATACCCATCGAGTACCGGATTCGGGAAGATGGAGAATGAAGCGAATTCATTTTCTTTCACAGACATTATCTGGCAATCACACATGTGCTCGCCCAGCTCGGTAAACACATCAGACGGGAGTGAATCCCATTCAAGAGAAGGGTCGAATTCAGCGGGATTTGCTGTTACTCCATTCAACACGGTTTGCTTGCGGATAAGCGTATTGTCGGTTGTCCACCAACGCGTAGCAGGGTCACCCAACTGCCACCATCCACCACCCGGGTCATATCCGATTTCACCAATGATATCAAGAATCTGATTACCATTTTTAACGAGCACAAAAGCATCGTCGCCATTGAAGTACATGGGTGAGTTGGTTTCCACATATACAGGATTCAAAAACGTATCGGCAGCTGCTTGCAATTCGGCAGCGAGCGGAACTTCGGTTCCAGTTCCGGAAGGATCGCGCTTGTCGAGGGCGAATACACGCACATCAAAAGGTTGAATAGTTCCGGTAATAGGTAAAAGCATCGGTATTCCGGCACCGTTACGATCGCGGCCCATCGAATACAAACCATCCAGAACAATTGGGTTTGGAGTTGGGTTGTAAAGCTCAATGGCTTTGTTGTTTTCAGAACCCTCTACATATTCAGAAATGAAAATGTCGAGGCAAGTGTTTTGAGCAATAGCGCTCACCGCAAGTATGGCTGCGGCTGTCATGAGTAGAAGTTTTTTCATGCGGTTATTTAAATTAAGCAAGCGGACAAAAGTAGACACAAGTGCACATCAGGCAAACAGTTGCTTGCAAACTTTATGTGGATGTTTGATCCTATTAAGTTTCTCTTCATACAGGCCACCCATCCAAATTTTAAACGTCTGATAATCAGTGTGGGCTTAAATAACAATGAAGCGTTTGCAGAAGACTTATTTAAGTTGGTGTATCGAGCTTTTCGATTTATCTTAGCCACCCTTGAAAACGAAGGTGAATAAGTTGGATTATTCTAAATTTTTGTACGTATGAAAACATTGAAAATGCTGCTGGCGGCAGTTCTTGTGCTAATCACCCTCAATGCAAAAGCTGCTTGGGATATCTATAAGGCAGGATTGAGCATGAGTGCCGGAGGTTATCACGACTGTCAGTTAGATGGCGCAGCTCCCAATTTTCAGAATAAATATTTCGGAAGATTTTCTTCGGGAGGAACACTTACGATTGATTTCGCCGAGATGCTCACTTATAAAAACGGAAGCTCCAATGCATGCGGGGGTAATTTACGTTACCGTGTCTACCGCACCTGTGACTCTGCACCTGCATACAGCACACTGGCACTAACCTTCTGCTGCAACTACAACCAATCCAATGCATGCTCGGGTGGCTCGCCATGCGGCCCGGATTTGAGCAGTGCAGGCGATCAAAAATGGGTTGGTACGCCCGGCACTGCCATCAACCTCATCAGCGGTCTTACCCTTTCAGGCACCTACATTATTGAAGTTTATTTTGAAGCAACAGGCTCAACATCCAACGCATCGGGCTGCGAAGAAACCAAATTTTCCAGTAATGGCGGGGCCAATTACAAAGCCTACTTCGAATTTGAAACGAACGACCATTTCGCCGATAGCAATTTTTCAAGCCCTACGTGGAGTGGTGATGCTTCCAATTTTACAGTTGCCAATAACTCAACTACCTCCGGTTTAACCGGCAGTGAAGCCAACAGAACCTTCACTGCAAAACTGAACGTGGCTTCCGGTTCAGGCTCACAGTACATCAGCACGCAAATAGCCACCTGGGACTCACAGCAAGAATGGTACTTCTGGGTAGGACGTGACGGCACGGGAGGAGCACCTTCCGACTTGGATGATAGCAACCAGGAAGCTATTTATCTGTATGCCAACGAATCGAACCTCGAATCGGCGACGGTGGACGGATACCGCATTCTGCTTGGGCAAACAGGAACATCCTACATCCGCCTGCAACGCATCGACAATGGAACGGCTACAACCGTTTTCACCTCAAGCACCGGGGTTCCAAGTTCACTTACAGACTATGGAATTGCCTTTAAGGTTACCCGAACGCAGCTGGGTGTGTGGACTATTTACACTTCAACATTGCCAACCAATAGCTCAAACACACAAGCAACACCCTCTCCAAACAGCTGTGTGGAGTCACTCGCAACGGTAAATCATGGTTCTGTAACTGACAATTCTATCGTCCCGGCAGCAAATGGATATTTCGGGTTTTTAGCTGTTCACGACGCCACTGCAGAGGGCCGTGCAGCAGCAGAATTCGACAGCTTCCGCTTCCGTGCATTTCCTCCTGATACCTACGTGGAATTCAGTGGAACATTGACCGGACAAGTGGTTGAGAACGCTACTACAGCCAATAACTATGCAATCTCAATGTCGATTGTAAACCCCTCCAGTACCGAAGCAACCAGCGTTCAGATAGCACTCATTGCGGGTGATGCTGCCCGAATTGGAGGTGGTCCAAACCCTTCGACTCCATATGCCGCTTCTTACACTACGCAAACAGTGACCTGGAGTGCCGGTCAATCGGGAACAAAAACAATTTACATCGACCCGGCCAATAATAGCCTGTGCGATGACATTGAGAATCTTGCCTTCCGTTTACAAAACGTAAGTGGCGGAACTAATGCTTTCATTGGCAGCGCCGACACTTTGTACCTCGATGTAGTAGATGATGACAAGGGCTACGAAACACTGGTTAATCAGGATTTTAACTCAGGCAACCTCAACGGCTGGAAAACCAATGGAAGCGCTTGGAGCGCAAACAGCTCTTCGCCCATTGAAGGGTCCCATTCTGCGCGCCACAGCACACAAGGCGTTGCAGGCCAATCATCGCTTGCCTATCCGATCGACGACGCCAACCTTGTGGGTATTACTACTACTTGGCGTTTTGAAGTTGCATTTGCGAACGATGCCAGCGCCAACAATAATTTTCAGATTTTTTTGGCGGCCAACGACTCCAATTTTTACAGTTCAAGCGTTGATGGATATGCCGTTGTAATTGACCAATCATCTCTACCTTCTGCAGGAACCGCAGACTACGTGCGACTTTACCGTGTTACCGATGGAGCATATGCATCAACGCCTATTGTAAATTCTACAACTGATTGGTTGGATAATGTAAACGGTGGCTCACGTGTGGGTTTTGAAGTTGAATTGGGAGAAGATGGAACTTGGAATTTACGTGTGGATAATAATGGTGGCTTTAACAACCTAACATCGCTCGGAACAGGAACAGATGCAACAGGGGGTGCCATTACATTTCCCAATGTAAAATACTTCGGCGTGCGTTTCAAATACCTGGCAGCCGCATCAGACCTATTCCGCTTCGACGATGTGTCTGTAACTCAATCAGGGTGCAAGCGGCTTTGGTACAGCCAAGCCAGTGGCAACTCAACCGATGCCATATGGGCTCCTACCACCAGTGGCACCGGGCAAGCTGTTGTTTCGGGACGCTACGACCGATTTGTATTACAAAGCGGACATACCATAATGGCAAGCGGCACTTGGCTCATGAACGACATCACCATCAGCACAGGCGCTACATTAACCGCCGGATCAGCCGAGTTGCAGGTTTATGGCAACTGGATTCGACAAACAGGAGGAACCTTTACTGCAGGAACTTCGACGGTAGTTTTCAAAGGTCAGCAAGCACAAGAAATAGGTTTTGAAACCGGAGCACCTACAACTGCCTTCCACAACTTGACTATCGATAACGATGGTTTCAACGTAAACATCAACCCCTCGTTAGTTACCGTTACAGGCGTTGTATCCATGCTGGAGGGGACCCTGCAAACAACCGGCGGCCTTCGACTCATATCGAACTCCACAGGTTCGGCATCTATCGGCGAAATCAAATCGGGAGCCGCGGTATCAGGCAACGTAGAGCTGCAACGCTTTACTCCGTCCATTCCCAATTCGCAAGGATACTGGTTCAACCTGACCTGTCCAATTCAAGGACAAACCCTGGCAGATTGGAACGACGACATAGTAACCACAGGATTTACAGGTTCTGACTTTCCAACCTACGGGTTCAACAACATTCAATACTACAATGAATCTGCTCCGGGCACCTCTAGCCAAGGATATGTGACTGCAACGAACATCACGAATACGCTTGTCCCCAATCGCGGCTACTTCATTTGGTTGGGTGGCGCGGTTCAAAACCTCGACAACACCGGATTGATACAAAGCGGACAAATTACCATTCCGCTCAGTTACACCGTTACTTCGCCAGGGGGAATTTTTGACTATGGTTGGAACCTGGTAGGCAATCCTTATCCATCCGAAGTTGATTGGAATCTGGTTTCTGCATCACTCAGTGGTCCGAAGGTTTATTACGTCTACGACTACCAGTCATCCGCTTACAAGTTTAGAAACGCATCAACCAATACCGGTACTGCATCACGCTACATTGCACATAGTCAGGGCATCTTGGTAAAGGTGAATACCACCGGACAAAACCTCGTTTTCCAGGAGGCGCACAAAACCAATACAGGCGCTGCATTTGAACGCAGCGAAGATGCGTCGAATGCATTTGTAGCCTTGCGATTTGCTCGCGGAAATAAATCGGACGAGTCGATGATTCTTTTCACTAATAACGCCTCAACTGAATATGATTTGTATGATGTGGCCGATTTAGAAAGTCCTGTTTCGGAAGCTGTTGAAATGAGTTTGCAAGCCAACGACGGTTCACCATTGGCACAGGATGCACGACCCTTTGCTGCCGAGTTGGAAATACCTGTTTGGCTCGATATGCCGGAAGCTGGAACTTACACGTTTTCGGTAATGGAAATTCAGAACTTACCCCTGGGTGCATGCCTCACTGTTGAGGATGTAATGACAGGTGATGTGATAACATTATCTCAGGGCGCAACCATTTCAATAGAATCAACGGAAGCATACAGAGGTGTTCGCTTGGTTATTCGCGCAACGCCGGCGGCTCAAACCGTAGTAACAGGAACATCTTGCTTTGGTATTGCCGATGCTTCCATTGATGTAAACGTTCCGTCGTCTGATTGGAGTATATCTCTGAGTGCAGAAAACGGGTATGAATTCATGTCGCAGGGTTCTGTAACTTTCGATCACCTCACAGCGGGTGAGTATTTGTTACAAGTTGAGCACGCCACGTGCGGTGTTTCTTCTACTCTCGTCCAGGTAGAAGAGCCTGCTGAAATTCAGACTGCCATTACCGGAATTGAAATAGTTGAATGCAATGCCGGTTCTAGCGGTATGGCAACCTTTGAAGTGGAAAATGCACATTGGTTCACATACGAACTGCGCAATTCCGTGAATGCTATTGTGCGCAGCGGAAGCATCGAAGGAGCTACCGCTGTAGTCGACGGATTATCGGCTGAACTTTATAGCTTACATATTTTCACTCCTTGCAGCAATGAGGTGATACAACTCGATTTGCGTGATGAACTGGCTAATTCTGTTGTAGTTGAGCACACCATCACGCCTGCCGCCAACAACACGACTGAAGTCTATCTCCACGCCGTGAGCACACAACCCGGTGCATGCACATGGACCTTCTCCGATGGAACACAGCTTAGTGGCAATGAGCAGCTAATCACTCTGGGCGCCAACGAGGTTCTTGGTTACACCGTGCTTTGTGATGGCGTTTGCGACGCGACATATTCCGAAACGATTCAAGCCATCAGTTTGAGCAATGATGAAACGAATTCGAACAACACTATTTCGTTTGCACAAACAGAAGGAGCTGTGCGTTTATTATTCGGAACTATCGAGCCACAAAGAGTTGAAGCTCGCTTGCTCGATGCACAAGGCAGAATGATTGAGGTTTCATCTTTTGTAATGACAAGCGGCATGCAACGCGAATGGTCAACCCAAAACTTAAGTGTCGGAGTTTACACACTCACAATAAGCTCAGATGGTAATGCCATCTTCACCCGAAAATTCATGAAATAAAAAAACAGTAATAACTAGGAAACCCCGACCCTTGCGGGCGGGGTTTCTTCTTTAGCATGACAGCCAATCGTTACATAATTGTTGTAGCAGCCGGAAGCGGAAAGCGCATGGGTGCATCTCTTCCGAAGCAATTCCTGCCCATTGCCGGTAAGCCTATCCTCATGCATACACTAGAACGCATACACGCGTTTGATCCTGCCATAAACATTCGTTTGGTGCTACACCCCGATTTCTTCGATTATTGGAAGGCCTTAGTGCAAGAGCATCACACGCAAATACCTCATCAACTTATTGAAGGTGGCGAAGAACGCTTTCATTCGGTGAAACGAGCTGTAGACTCGATAAGCGATCTAGAAGCAATAGTAGGAATCCACGATGGAGTGCGCCCCCTTGTGAGCGATGAAACATTGACTCGTTGTTTTGAAAAAGCCGAACAAGTCGGAAACGCAGTACCTGTTATACCTGTTAACGACAGCTTACGCGTTATAAAGGACGATAGCAACCATGCAGTAAACCGCTCGCATTATCGGATTGTACAAACGCCTCAGTGTTTCGTAATGAGCGAGCTGAAAAAAGCATTCGAACAGCCATTCAACGGCTCCTTTACAGACGATGCCTCTGTTGTAGAAGCCGCGGGATCTTCAATTCATCTGGTTGAAGGTAACCGATCGAACGTCAAAATTACTTCTCCCGAAGATTTGGCTTGGGCGGAATGGAGTTTAGGAAGCGGTCGGGTTTGACGATGGACGTGTGCCTTGTTCGTCGGGGATGCCCAAATAACTGAAGCTATTCCAGGGCCACACGCTCTTTTTGAGAGCAAATCGAATAACCCCAACGAAAATCAAACTTGCTCCGGCATAAAAGACCCAATGGCTAAACACACTGTTTTCAGGCGTTTCGAGGGTGCCAAATGAGCGAAACATCACGAAGGCCATCGCATTGTTTATGAAGTGAGCAAGCATGGAGCTCCACAAGCTTCCGCTCCAGATAACCAAATATCCCAGCAATGCACCCATCATCATACGAGGAAGAAAACCATAAAACTGCACGTGTATCAAACTAAAAAGAACCGCGGTAATCCAAATCGCAGCGTGAATATTTCGGGTCATTTTCGCAAGTAAGGGCATCATCACACCACGAAAAACCAACTCCTCACAGAGCGCAGGTATTATCGCAATACTCAAAAATGCCACGGCCGACGGAACGCCCGAACCGGGCTCCAGAAACATGCGCGTCATGCGCTCGGCCAATTCTTCCGTTGGTTTAAACGTTCGCTCCAACCATGAGTTTTTCGGAATCATCAGCTCATTGATGAAGGAGGAGAAATCGATGAGGGGAGCAGCACAAATAATTACTACCGGAGACAGCAACACCAGCATTCCACCTTTCGTTAGCAGCAGCCTATGAATAGATGCTCCACCGAAAAGAACAAAAAATAGGAGCACAGGAAGATCAAAGCCA
>Ga0315899_10003966_pt1 | contig 16053 bp, 21 predicted proteins | sample LakEriMetagenome_2_FD_203518 | JGI IMG/M metagenome (GOLD analysis project Ga0315899, IMG submission 203518) | Freshwater fungal communities from buoy surface, Lake Erie, Ohio, United States - Buoy 4 MA112 | ecosystem: Environmental > Aquatic > Freshwater > Lake | place: USA: Lake Erie, Ohio... | reverse complement strand
TGTAAAGCAGCTAGAAACTCAGCTAGTCCATCGGTCATCGGCGAGCAAGCCGAGCCAGGGGGATGATCGAGATCGGCCAAACGAAACGTTTCCTGAGCCAACGCCTGTGCCTCTGGCCAAGAATGCCCCGCGAGCGTGAGGACAACTGCGGTGCTGATTAGATTGTGTTCTCGTGCCGCGATGGCAGTAATCCCGCCTGGATCCAGACTGTCTACCTCCGGGAGGACGCCGAACGCACATTGGAGCAATTGCTCAAGCTTGTCTGAATGAGACCTCCCATTGGAGAGGTTGAGGCAGTGTTGAATGCGAGTCGTGGCGATTGCGAGCAAGTGAGGTTCACTTCTGCTCAGCGTGCCGTCTTTGTCGAATAGCACAGCCCTGATGTTCGCTGGCTTGCCAGCAGACATCAAGGGCTGACCCCGCAATAGCAAGTGGACCATTTACGGCCGCTTCGATGGTGGATGGAGCCTCAGTCCAGGTTGGCGCCAAGGGGCTCACCGTCCTCGGCTTGCTCAAGGAGCATTTGCTTGTAGCGAGCTGCCATTTCTTCTGCTTTATCAAAAACTTTTTGGGGGTCAGTGAGCATGTCACCAGGCTCTGGTTCGAGCGCCTTGGTCGAGAGAGAAATGCGCCCCCGCTCTGCGTCAAGATCAATGATCATCACTTTCATTTGATCATTGACATTCAAAACAGTGTGAGGAGTTTCGATGTGTTCGTGACTAATTTCCGAGATGTGAAGTAGTCCGCTCACGCCACCAATGTCGATGAAAGCACCATAAGGTTTGATTCCTCGAACGGTGCCCAAAACCACTTCTCCAACTTCAAGGCGATTCATCTTGCGCTCAACAAGAGCGCGTCTGTGGCTGAGAACCAAGCGGTTTCTTTCTTCATCCACTTCCAAAAACTTAAGTGGCAGGAAGTCGGCAACCAGCTCTTCCTTCGCCTTTCGTGTGCTGATATGACTGCCGGGGATAAATCCACGAAGTCCTTCTACGCGAACCAGTGCTCCACCTCGGTTGGTGGCAAAAACTTCGCTATAAATTGTGGCATCTTCCTTCTGAAGTTGCCGAACCCGCTCCCAGGCTCTCTGATACTCAATACGGCGGATCGAAAGGGTGAGCTGACCGTCCTCGTTTTCTTCACTGAGAATGAAAAATTCCCTTACTTCCCCGGCTTCCAGCACATCAGACAAATGCTCCACTCTGTTGATGGAGACTTCCTGCAGGGGCATGAAAGCGGCTGTTTTGGCACCAATATCAATCATGGCCCCCTTGGATTCGAGGGCGAATACAGTGCCATTGACCACATCTCCAGGCTTGAAGTTGTAGTCGTACTTGTTCAGCAGGGCAGCAAACTCATCGAGTGTGAAGCCAACAGCCTCCGCTTCCCTCCCTGATCCCCGGCTGCTGGAGCTGTCTGCTGCAGGAATCTCATTTGGAAGGCCCAGGTCAGCTAGGTCGTCCATTTCAAAGGGAGCGTCTGCTTCCGCGCTCTGCAGCTCTTGGGAGGAGGTGACGGTCATAGGGGTCAGGCGGTCTGCCGGAGGCAGTAGGAAGGAAACGCACAGCCCGCCGCCGCGGAGAGTGCGCACAAACAGTAATCCTAGCCTTTGGCGGTCAGGTCGTTCACCATCCTGTTAATTCACCACAGAAAGCCGCTGCTTGGTGTGACCGGTTCGACGCATCTGGCCCAGTCCCTCAAGGGTGGCGACGAAGTCAGACACGCTACGGAATTGTCGGTAGACGGAGGCAAAGCGCACGTAGGCAACCTCACTCATGGTTTTCAATTGCTCGAGCACCAACTCGCCAATCTCATTGCTAGAGACCTCCCGCTTGGCCCTTTGCTGAAGAAGCAACTCAATGTCGTCCACCAGCCGTTCAAGCACGGCAGGCTCAAGGCCTGTTTTCTCACAGGCCCGAAGCAGGCCATGCAGCAGCTTGGATCGATTGAACGTTTCTCGACTTCCATTCCGCTTCACCACCGTGATGGGAACTGTTTCTACCCGCTCGTAGGTGGTGAAGCGAAAGTCGCAGTTCAAGCACTCGCGGCGTCGGCGCACACTCCTTCCTGAGTCTGCAGCTCGAGACTCAAGAACCCGACTATCGGTGTGTTGGCAGGAAGGGCATTGCATGCCCAAAGGCACATATGTTTGCAATTCTAATCAGTTTTTGCCCGTTGCAAAGGGTTTCCAACAAAAAAAGCCCCATTTAGGGGCTTAATGAAGTGAAGTGGGTTAATCACTTACCGATTTTAGGAGGATCCCGGAAGGCGATCGCGAAAAAGAGAGTGGAAATGGCAAGAGCCAGAATCAAGATGTAAGCGAAGCTCTCCATGGGGAGGTTGGGGGTGAAGGGCAGGAAACCAGAATTTCAGCTGAGAGGGGTTCCCGCGGGAGGGACATAACCCTGGGGAAGACGACGGGTGGATCTGTCGCCAAGCTTCTGGAACAAACCGAATTCCACCTGTTCACCAAGATCGGGATCGATACCAGCAAACACATCTCTGAAGAGTGTGCGAGCCCCGTGCCAAATGTGGCCAAAGAAGAAGAGCAGGGCGAAGGTGGCATGGCCAAAGGTGAACCAGCCGCGGGGAGAACTGCGGAAGGTACCGTCAGAGTGGTAGGTCTCCCGATCAAATTCGAAGGCTTCACCCAGCTGGGCCTTGCGAGCCAAGCGTTTGACGTCTGCAGGGTCTGTGAATGTTTGCCCATTGAGTGCCCCTCCGTAAACAGCAGCAGTTACGCCCTGTTGCTCAAAGGAGTACTTGGCTTCGGCACGACGGAAGGGAATGTCTGCACGAACAACTCCATCCTTGTCTTGGAGAACCACTGGGAAGTTTTCGAAGAAGTTGGGCAACCTCCTCACTTGTAACTCCCGGCCATCTTTGTCGGTGAACGAGATGTGGCCAAGCCAACCTGTGGGGAGGCCATCTCCATTCACCATGGGGCCAACTCGGAAAAGGCCTCCCTTAGCAGGGCTGTTCCCCACGTAGTCGTAAAAGGCAAGCTTTTCCGGAACGGAAGCCCAGGCCTCCTCTTGAGAGGCACCTTGGTCTAGAGCTGTCTGAACGCGTCGGTTGATTTCATTTTTGAAGTAGTTCTGATCCCACTGATACCGAGTGGGACCAAAGAGTTCGATCGGTGTAGCGGCAGCTCCATACCACATCGTTCCTGCCACCACGAAGGCGGCAAAAAAGACCGCCGCAATGGCACTGGCCAGAACCGTTTCGATGTTGCCCATGCGGAGAGCTTTGTAAAGGCGCTCTGGGGGGCGGGTGGTGATGTGGAAAATCCCGGCAATGATCCCCACAATCCCGGCTGCAATGTGATGAGCAACAATGCCGCCTGGGTTAAAGGGGTTAAAGCCTTCAGGACCCCACGATGGCTGCACTTTCTCTAGGTGACCGGTGAGGCCATAGGGGTCAGAAACCCACATGCCTGGGCCGAAAACCCCTGTGAGATGGAAAGCTCCAAAGCCGAAGCAGCCAAGACCTGCAAGCAGGAGGTGAATTCCGAAGATCTTGGGGAGATCAAGGGCAGGCTCTCCTGTGCGAGGGTCCTGCCAGATCTCGAGATCCCAATACGTCCAATGCCAGATGGCGGCCAAGAAGAGAAGGCCACTGAAAATGATGTGGGCAGCCGCGACGCCTTCAAAGCTCCAGAACCCTGGATCAACACCGGTTTCTCCGGTGATGCTCCAACCGCTCCAGCTGCCAGTCACTCCAAGGCGGGCCATGAAGGGCATCACAAACATGCCCTGGCGCCACATCGGGTTAAGCACCGGATCAGAAGGGTCAAAAATGGCGAGCTCGTAGAGCGCCATGGAGCCGGCCCAGCCGGCTACTAGCGCAGTGTGCATGAGGTGCACGGCGAGCAAACGGCCCGGGTCGTTGATGACGACCGTGTGCACCCGATACCAGGGCAATCCCATTGGGGTCAGATCTGGGTGTCTGGAGATGGTAAAGGGTGTGGATGGCCGTACGGGGCTTCAGGTTACGGACCGCAACTGGCAAAGTTTCAAAATCTCCACCAATCGGGCCCGACCATGCCAGTGATCCGTTTTTTGAGAGAGGGCCTCGATGTCGAGTGCTACCCCGGCGAAAACCTGCGGGAAGTGGCCCTGCGGAATGGGATTGAGCTCTATGGCTTGAAGGGCAAGCTCGGGAACTGTGGAGGCTGTGGCCAATGCATCACCTGTTTTGTCGACGTTCAGGGTGCTCAGCCTGAGGCCCTTAGCCCCCTCACCGCTGTGGAAACCCAGAAGCTCCGTCGTCGTCCCCAAAGTTGGCGCCTGGCTTGCCAGAGCCTGGTTCAGGGGTCATTGGTGGTGCTCACCAGGCCCCAGACAGGCCTCGCCAATGCAGAGGCTGCCTGGGAGCAGGCTTACCAGCAACCCCTGCCGTCCGGCCCGCTGGCCTGGCCTGAGCTAGATGATGAAGAAAGCGCACCAGAGGAACCTGCTGCTGGGGGTTCAGAGGCTTTGCCAACCGCAACGACCGATGAAGGCCTTGAGGAGGAGGTGGTGGAGCGGTGATACGTTCACTCCATTCCCGATCCAGCCATGGAAACCAATGATCTCGGCTTTGTGGCCAGCTTGCTGTTCGTCCTAGTTCCTGCTGTTTTTTTGATCGTTCTTTACATCCAGACCAACAGCCGTCAAAGCGGTTAGCCACTGTCGTCTTCAAAGCCCCGCCCGGGGCTTCATTTTTTTGATTCGGGCTCCCTCACCAGAAGCACTGGGGCAGGAGCGTGAACCCTGATGTAATCGCTGACGGAACTTCCCAGCAGGCGATCCAGGTCCACCAAGCCCTTGGCCACCAGCGGGCGCCGGTCCTGGGAGGCGATCACGAGCAGATCGGCCTTCACCTCTTGAGCTGCTTCACAGACCCTGCGGCCTACATCGCCGGTTTTGTGCATCGGTTGCAGAACGACGCCCATGTTGCGGGCGCGGTTGACAGCTTTGTTGAGCACCTCGTCTGCTGGAGACCGCCCCCCACGTGAGGGAATGATGTCCTGGCGAGAGACGTGGACTCCGATGAGGCTGCCGCCGGGAATCTCGCGCACAAGCTCGCAAGCCAATTGGATGGCGTCATCTCCGACCCCAGTGCCGTCCACAGTGACCATCACCCGATTGATCGCCCTCACGTAGATGTCATCCCTCACCAGCAGCATGGGCCGAGTGGAAAGCTGAAACACGTACTGGCTGGCACTGTTGCTCAGGATGGATTGCAGACGGTTCAAGCCCCGAGAGCCCATCACAATCAAGTCTGCATTCACCTCTTCCGCAACGCTGAGCACCGTTTGCTTGGTGTCACCCTCTCTCACTAGGCTGGTTGCCTCGCTTGGCTCGAGTTCCATCCTGTCCATGGCGGCTTCAATCAACGCCTGCGCCTGTTGCCGATGGGTTGACACATCATTCATGCCCTGCTCTGAAATCACATGCAGGAGATAAACCTTCGCCAGTCGGCATGGCGGAATGGTGCGCAGCATGCGCACCATCTCCTCCACATGACCAGTGCCGGAGTCGGCGATGAGCAAAGTGCGAAACACAGACTCTCCTCGGTGCTGAATCAGCCTATGGCTGAATGAATGCCCTTCCTCCTCCGAATGCCACACAGCGTGATGCAGTCCCTCCCCCTGCCTCCGCCGGAGGCCACTTGGCGCCTGGACAGGCGTGTACTCCCGCAGCACACGGACCACGCAGGCGTGATGTGGCATGGGGCTTACTTGGCTTGGCTGGAAGAAGCACGAGTGGAGGCTCTGGCAACGGCGGGCCTGGCCTACAGCATCCTTTCCGGCCAGGGATTGGAAATGCCTGTGGTGCACTTGGCCATCAATTACCTGGCCCCTCTGGTGCATGGCGATCGGGTGGAGGTGCGCAGCCTGGTTTCGCCTCGGCGCGGCCTCCGATTGCCATGGCATTCCTGGTTCATCGGCCCTGGGGGGGCAGTGGCGGCTGAGGCGCAGGTGGAGCTTGTAGTTGTGGATTTCTCGGCCGGTCCAGAGCACCGCCGTCCCCTGAGACGACTGCCTAGCGATCTGGCACAAGCGCTGAAGACCCTTACGGAAGGACCCGGCCCCCAGGGTGGTACAGCTGTACTGTAGGCAAAACGGTTTTTGGTGTTGGCGATCTCCTCCATCCCCAAGTTTTCCCCCGCGCCATGGCCTTGGCGAACGCGGCTCTGGTGGTTGCTGTGGTCGCGCTGTCCAGGAGTAGGACCGCAGCGGACTTTGGCATTGATCCAAGCCTTTGGCTGTCTAGAGACGGCCTGGAGAGCTTCTGGCCCCACTCTGGCCAAGCTTTGCCATTGGTCAGATCGGTTGCTGGTTGCTGTGGAGAGCTATCGCCTTCAGTGGGGCCCCGATCCTGTCCCTCAGGCTGCACACCTTTGGAATGGTGGACGTCGCGTTTTGGTTCCTGGAGATCCTCGCTGGCCCGCGGGGATCGATCGGGCGCCACCGCCCCCTGCTGCGCTGTATTGGAGGGGGCATGGCAGTCTTTGGCCCCATCTGAGTGCCCGCAGGGCGGTGGCCGTGGTGGGCACCCGCAGACCCTCACGCCATGGGCTGAGCGTTGCTCGTCAGATTGGGGGTGTTTTGGCCCAGGGGGGCTGGCCTGTGGTCAGCGGCTTGGCGGCAGGGATTGATGGGGCCGTTCATCAGGGCTGTCTGGAGCGGGAGGGGGCCCCCATCGGTGTCTTGGGGACGCCCCTTGAACGTGTCTACCCGCGCCAACACGCTCATCTGCAGGCAGCTGTGGGCGAGCGTGGCCTCCTCCTCAGTGAGCTGCCCCCTGGAGCCTCGGTGAGCAAAGGCTCCTTTGCCCTTCGCAATCGGCTGCAGGTGGCTTTGGCTTGTGCCGTCATCCTCGTGGAGTGCCCGCTTGGCAGCGGAGCCCTGCATTCTGCGGAGTTGGCCTGGAAAGAAGGGCTTCCCCTCTGGGTGGTCCCAGCCGATACGGGTCGGGCTTCTGCCGAGGGGAGCAATGCACTTCTGGCCAGAGGTGCCACCCCTCTCACGCGCCCTGAGGAATTGCTCACGTTTTTGGGGACAGGGCCCTTGGGGCTACCAACGGCAACCCCGCAGCAAGTCCCAGAAACGCCTGCAGAGGAAACCAGAACACGAAAAGGTCGAATTCTGAGCGCCATCGGGCGGGGAGCCTCTTTAGAGGATCTCTGTAGCGCCATGGAAAGCTCATCCCAGGAGCTGCTCCCCCACCTGCTCGATCTGGAGGCTTCTGGATGTGTCGTGATGGAGCCAGGTCTGTTTTGGCGGCTGAGATAAACCCTCCTCCGGCAGAGTGCTTAGGGTGTCAACATTTGTCCTGAAAACTTGTCTCTCCCTAGCCCAAGTTCCCCCCATTTGCCCCCGCCGGGCTGGGTGGAGATCCTTCCGGCGAACGAGTTCATGGCCTGGCGTCAGCAGCTCATGGGTCAGGGAGGAGAGAGAGGCTCCTTGGACTGGTTATTAGATGTTGCTGCTGGTCTTCCCCGCTCTCGGCTTCAAGCCTTGAAACTCCATCCCCGCAGCACGGTCAATCTGACCCGCTCTTGCAAGGAGCTTGAGACCCTTTGGAAGGAGCACCTTTCCAAATCTGTCCCCCTCCAATATTTGGTTGGACGCTGCTACTGGCGCAACTTCGAGCTGGAGGTCGGCCCAGCTGTGCTGATACCGCGTCCTGAAACCGAGGCGATGATTGATGTGGGATTGGCACTGATGCGCATGGTTGCGGAGGAGAAAGCCCTAGCTCAGGTGTGGTCAGAGGACCTCCTCTGGGCGGATCTCGGCACAGGAAGTGGCTGCCTCGCCATGGGTCTTGCGCAGGCTCTCCCCAAGTGTCGAGGATTGGCTGTGGATGTCAGTGCTGGGGCGTTAGCTCAGGCGCGTCTCAATCTGCAGAGGGCTGGTTTCGCCAATCGGGTGGATTTGATCGAGGGAGATTGGTTTGGAGCCCTTCAGCCCTGGTGGGGAAGTCTGCAGCTCGTCCTGGCCAATCCGCCCTACATCCCATCCAACGAAGTGGATCACCTCGATGTGATTGTGCGAGATCATGAACCTCGCTTGGCCCTGGATGGAGGCGACGACGGATTGGCCTGCATCCGCAGCCTCGTCCAGGACGCCCCTAGAGCTCTGGCACCAGGTGGGTGGTTGCTGTTGGAGCATCACCACGATCAGAGTGCGCAGGTGCTGAATCTCCTGGCCGCACATGGGTTGGTTGATGGGCAAAGCCACCTTGATCTTGAAGGGCATCGACGCTTTGCCAGTGCCCGTCGATGCCCCGATCATGAAGCGCCGATCCCAGGGGAGCAGCCATGAGCCAGATCCTGTCTATGCAGGCTCTTCTGCTGTGCCTTCAACGGGATGAACCTGTGATCATCCCCACAGACACGGTGCCTGGACTGGCGACTCGCCCCTGTGCCGCCCAGAAGATCTGGACCCTGAAGCAACGTCCACGCCAGAAGCCGCTCATCTTGATGGGAGCGGATCTCGCCCAGCTCGAACAAGCCCTTGCTTCTCCATGGTTGCCGGAGTGGCATGAGGAAGCCGAACGGGTTTGGCCTGGACCCGTGACTCTGGTGTTGCCAATGGCAGGTCCGATTTGCGAGGCCTTGAATCCCGGCGGGGCAAGTCTTGGACTGAGGGTGCCGGCCTGCGCCAGGACCCAGGAGTTGCTTCGCCATGCCGGGCCGATGGCCACAACAAGCGTGAATCGGTCCGGGGAGGCACCTGCCCTCACCGCTGAAGAAGCCAGCCTTTTGTTTCCTGAGATTCCCTTGCTGGGTCCATTGCCTTGGCCCCCTAACTCAGGCATCCCCAGTCAAGTGCGTGCCTGGAGCGATGGGGGCTGGAGCGTCTTGCGCGTTCAACCTCCCAACATGGATTAATGCTCTTTCTTGGTTTCCTGCTTCTGCTGGTGTTGTCTTTGGGCCACTGGCTCTTCACCCCTCTCCTCAGTGCCCTCACACCACTGCTCTCCTTGGCCTGGCTCGGCTGGTGTGCACTTGCTCTGCTTCTCTGGCTGTTCTCCGGTTCAGAAGGCGAAGAGCCACCCTTCAAGCCGTAGATCTGAGGCAGGGAGGTCTCGCGGAACGGAGAAACTCCACCCCTTGCAGCCCTGGTCACCTTCAGGAGACGCGCGCTGATGGCTTAAAGCTTGGCTGGAAAACTTGGGCGAAAAGAGGAAATGGTTGTTGGCGAAGACTCCCGAGACGAGAGGGGCGTGAGGGCTTTTGGGGGGCTGGGACGAGGGGTTTGCTGATGTGCATGCCGAAGGCAATTCCAGCGGCAGTCAGCCCCAACAGCCACAAAAGTCGCCCCCTCACAACTAGGGAGACGGGTGCTCCGTCCTGTTGGGATGAGGGGGAGGCTGGCGAGAGCAGAACGTTTGAACTCTCTGCAGCCAATGGAAGTGTCTGATGCAGTTGGTGCAAAAGATGGGCACGCTCCTCCCTCAGTTGCTGATTGCGATCCAGAAGGGGTTTGAGGCGTTCATTGAACTTGTGCTCAAAGATCTTGGGCACATCCTTCAACAGCCCTTGGTAGCTAGAGATCTGGCTCTGGGTAGCCTCGATCTCATCGAGGGTGGCGAGATGTCGCTCTTCCTCGTCGGTGTGGTTGGGCATCGAAGAAAGGCTGAAACAAGCCGGCTAACGGATTTGAACCGATGACCTTCGCTTTACAAAAGCGCTGCTCTACCGCTGAGCTAAGCCGGCTGGACATCAAATCCACCTTACCCCTCGCCCAGAGCCCAGAGCACCAGCTGGGTGCGACTGTGGCAACCGGTTTTCTGCAATAGAGCCGAAACGTGCCCTTCCACGGTGCGACGACTGAGCATGAGATGGCTCGCGATGTCGCCGTTGCTGCAGCCCCGCAGGATGAGCTTCAACACTCTGCGCTCAGCTGCGGTCACACGAATGGCTTGCTTAGACACACGGGCCATAGGACAGTGAATTGGGGATCAAGTGTTCCCTATGGCGGTCTGGTCAGCGTTACGGAAGAGTCTCAGCCTCGTGCTCGGATGGGACGCTTGCTTCCGAGGCATGGGGGGGGTGGGTTGCACTGTCCGCAGGGGGAACGTCCTCGGGGACTTCGCCTTGAGGAGTCGGAGCGTCTCCGCCAACATCTTCCGAGGAGACGCTGTCAGCCAGGACAACGTCTTTTGGAACGCCTACAGGCATGGCCTTGGCACGCCGTATGGGCAAATTGGCGACCAGTGCGGTGACGCGGTCTTCCGTGGCAAGGCTCACGTCACCACCCTCGAGATCAATCTCCACGTATTTCTGTACCACTTCCAGAATCTCGCGTCTCATCTGCTCTAGCAACTCGGGATTGAGATCACTGCGATCATGGGCGAGCACCAACTGAAGCCTCTCTTTGGCTGTGGTGGCACTTGGCTTTTGGAGTCCGAGGAGCCGTTGAATGAAGTCAAGCAACGCCATGGATCAGAACAGCCCTGCCAGGCGAAACTTGGACATTAAACGAGCACGAATTCCTTTCTTCTCTTTTGAGGGGTCGATCAGGGGGACATCTTCACCACGTAGGCGTCTCGCAATGTTGTGATAAGCCCTCCCAGCAGCAGATGAGGACTCTGTGAGTGTGAGTGGCTCGCCTCGATTTGTGGAAACAATGACTTGCTCATCCTCCACTACCAGTCCAAGCAGAGGTAGGGCCAAGATATCCGTCACAGCATCCACGGCGAGCATCTCCTGGTTGGCAACCATTTTGGGCCGCACCCGGTTCAATACCAGTTGCACAGGCTGAACATTCATTGTGTTCAGCAGCCCAATCACCCGGTCTGCATCCCGCACAGCTGAAATCTCAGGGGTTGTGATCACAATGGCCTCCCGGGCTGCCAGGGCGGCATTTTTGAAGCCTTGCTCCACGCCGGCTGGGCAATCAATCAGCACATAATCCGCCTGGGCTGCGACCAAGTTCACAATCTTCTGCATGTCTTCTGGTGTGAGCCACTCCAACATGCGGGGATTCCCCGCGGGGAGTAGGCAGAGGTTGGGCTGTTGTTTGTGTTTCACCAAAGCCTGTTCCAATCTGCAGGTTCCGCTGAGCACTTCTTGGGCTGTATAAATGATTCGATTTTCCAGGCCCAAAAGCAAGTCAAGATTTCTGAGACCAAAATCCGCATCAAGAACGGTGGTGCGTTCACCTAGTTTTGCTAGAGCGATACCAAGATTGGCTGTGAGCGTTGTTTTGCCAACTCCACCCTTGCCGGAGCAGATCAGAATGATGCGCGCAGGAGGAGAAATCACGGGGGAAATGAACATTCGTGCAGGTTAGGCCCGGTCGGATCCCCTCTAGGCTTCAGGCTGTCCAGGCTGCTTGGCCGGCACGCCAGCCAGTGTCCAGAAGGGGTCTGCCGGATCAATCTGAATTCTCCCATCCACGAGGTGGGCCTTTTCGGCCAGGCCTGCAGGCGGTGCCTCCGCTGGACCGCGCGCCACCTGATCGGCAATCCGGATCTGGATCGGATGCAGATGGAGCGCCACAACAGTGGCTGTGCGGTCTCCAGAGTGGCCGGCGTGGGCGGTGCCCCTCAGTCTTCCCCAAACCATCACGTGCCCAGCCGCAGTGACCTGGGCGCCAGGGTTGACATCGCCCAAAACAAGGAGGGAGCCCGAAGCGCGCCGGTGGTCGCCCGAACGCAAGGTGCCCCTATGGATGGACAAATCGTCTTGCGACAGCGCGGAAGATGGCCAAGCGATGCCACTATCTGGATCCGTGGAGTCAAGGGCCCAGTCCACGGCCAACCCGAGCCCAGCGGCCGCCACCATCGCCCCTTCCTCCCTGCCGCAGACCTTCTCCAGCGAGAGAGAGACGGAATCCAAAAGCACGATCAACCTCTCGAAGTCCCTGACGCGCAGGGGCCAGTGACCGCTGATCAGGGTCACCACCCCAGTGTGATGGGGTTCGAGCAGAAGGGCATCCTCCACTTCGGCCACCGGGTCTCCAGCCTCCTCCCAATTGGGTAACCGAAGCAGGTGGGGCTCCTCCTGATTGGGGGACGGGATCAACAGGGCAGGCATCGCCATTGGGGCAGTGCCTCAGACCTTAGGCATCCAGTCTCAGCTGAATCGTGCTGGCCACCTGCTTGGGATACACCAGCCAGGCCCAGGGATCCTGGATCGTCAAGGACTGGACCAGCCTGGAATGGACTTCGAGTGCCGCCAGCTTTTGGCCGTCCCAGAGTCGCAGGCCACTGCGATAGGGGTCATAGCCACAGGTTTGGCCTTCAAGGAGCGCACAGCAACCCTCTGGGTCCAGCCCGGCCCGGTTGGCTTCTCGTTGGGCATGGGCCAAAAGCTGGAGTTTGCGCGGGGTCTCAAGGTGACGCACATCGATTGCTTTGAGCAGTTGGCGATCCAGCAGACGGGTGCAGGGATCGCGGAGTTCAGGTGGTCCATCCAAGCGCCAGCGACTGAGGTGATACATCGTGCAAACATCATCATTTGCCAAGAAGTTGCTTAGAGAGAGAGTCTCCGTTTTCCACAGCCAAGCTGCCATCGCCTCATCCGCCCAAACCTTTTGGGGTCCGAGTCGACGGGCCACATCAACGACGCGCTTGAGCAGCCAATTGCAAACCACATTCAATCGATGATTGTAGACACTCCGATACATCAAATGCCGTACCACGAGATAATGCTCAACCGCCAACAGGCCCCTGGGGTGGATCGCGAGAGATCCATCAGGCGCCAGAACCAGACCAGCCAAAAGGCGGTCCAGATCCAATTGGCCGTAGCTGGTACCGGTGCTGTAGCTGTCGCGCAACAAGTAGTCGAGTCGATCACAATCCAGTTGGCTGCTCACCAATGCTTTGATCACCGGTTGGCCGTGCTCACCCCCTTCGAGCAGCGTCGCCACAGCCTCGGCTGTGCCGGGCGCTTCGGCGTCTAAGCGATCCCGCAGGGCAACGTCCTCTCGGATCAGCCGGGCCGACCAACCCTCATGGCGGATGCCAAACATCTCTTCTCCGCTGTGGCTGAAGGGCGCATGACCGATGTCATGCAGCAGGGCGGCGGCGTAGAGAACCACCCGGTGTTCAGCCAGGTGGGGGTGGGAGCGTTCCAAATGTTGCAAGGCCCGCCGTGCCAGGTGAAGGACACCCAAAGAGTGTGTGAACCGGCTGGATTCCGCCCCATGGAAGGTGAGATGGGCAGGGCCCAGTTGGCGGATGCGCCTCAATCGCTGGAAGGCAGCGGCATCAATGAGATCGACGGCCAGAGCCTCTGCCGGCTTGGCCCGATCCAGCTGGATGGCCCCGTGGAGGGGATCGTGATACGTGCGTTGCTGGACATTCATGTTGGCGCGACTCGAGATTCCAGTTGCTTCACAAGCAGCTGTTTGGCAGCATCCAGCCATCGGTCGTCCCTGCCGCCTGGATTGAGCGGTTCTGGTTGCGGGAGCTCAATGTCTGGCGTGATGCCAAGGCTTTGAATGTCGCGTCCTGCCGGGGTCAGGTAGTGGGCCACCGTGACGGCCAGCCCACTGCCGTCCCCCAGGGGAATCAGAGTTTGAATCAGCCCTTTGCCAAAGGTCTGAGATCCGGCAAGCCCTGAGCGCTTGTTGTCTTGGAGGGCCCCCGCCAAAATTTCACTGGCACTGGCTGTGCCTCCATTCACCAGTGTCAGCATCGGCCCGCTGAAAAGTTGCTCCGCGGAACTCTGCTGGTTGGCTGTGATACCGCTGCGATCCCTTGTCTCCACGATGGGAACATTCCCCAACAAGCCATTGGCAACCGCCAAGCCAGCGCTGACAAGGCCACCAGAGTTGTTTCGCAGATCAAGGATCAACCCTTCCACGGGCCGGTTTTTTGGAGTGTCCCCTTTCGCAAAGGCGAGGAGGGCTTGCTCCACCTGGGGAGGGACAGGGTCACTGAATTGGGTGATGCGCAGGTAGCCCAAGCTATGGCCCCCCACCATCAGGCGATGACTCCTCACGGGTTGGAGGTCCACTTTTCGTCTTGTGAGCTGCACGTCGCGCACTAGCCCTCCTTTTTCTCGCAGCCGAATCTCCACATCCGTCCCGGCAGCCCCGCGCAAGAGGGCCACCGCTCTCTCCAGCCCCAGGTCATGCGTGGCATGTCCATCGACAGCCAACACTTCAGTGCCAGAAACAATCTGAGCCTCGGCCGCTGGGGAATCGTCCAGGGGGGCAATCACAACCACCTGCTGATCTCCGTGGCGCAAGCCGAGCTGCAAGCCCACCCCTGAAACCGTGCCCTCGTTGCTTTGACGGAGCGCGGAGAAATCAGACGGGCGCAGCATGCGCGTGTAGGGATCCCCGATTGGGGTCAGCATGGAGTCAATGGCGTCGTAGGCCTCTCTTGAGGTGAGGATGGGATGCTCAAGGGTCTCCTGCCTCACTTGCCGCCAGTGGAGCCGTTCGAGCTGGTCGGGATCGACGTAGCTCTGGTTCACCAGTCGCCAAGCCTCCACCACCAGTTGCTGGGCATCATTGAGAGCCCAAGCCTGCTGCGGTACTCCTAGTAAAAGAGCAAGAGCCCAGGAGAGGCAGATAAGCACCCAGGATCTCCTGGGTCGCTTTGATCTCCGTTGTTCCCTCTGCTGGCCTCCACAAGGTGTTGCAAAGGGTTGAGGGCTGGGTCTGAGAAGGGGGGGGACGCTCACGGGGCGGGAGGGACGATCAGTAGACTTTCGCAACCAAATGCCTTCCGCTGCATGGCGAACTCGTCACCTGCTGCGTCCGACTCCAAGAACCCGGTCTACGAGTGGTTCAATGAACGACTTGAGATCCAGGCCATTGCGGATGACATCTCTGCCAAGTATGTCCCTCCGCACGTCAATATTTTTTATTGCCTGGGGGGAATCACTCTCACATGTTTCCTGATCCAATTCGCAAGTGGCTTTGCGATGACGTTTTATTACAAGCCAACCGTTGCTGAGGCTTATGCCTCGGTGCAGTACCTCATGACCGACGTCAGTTTCGGCTGGTTGATTCGCTCCGTCCACCGTTGGAGCGCCAGCATGATGGTTTTGATGTTGATTCTGCATGTTTTCCGCGTCTATCTGACCGGCGGATTCAAGCGTCCTCGCGAACTCACTTGGGTCACTGGTGTGGTCATGTCCGTCATCACTGTGTCGTTCGGAGTCACGGGATACTCCTTGCCTTGGGACCAAGTTGGTTACTGGGCGGTCAAAATCGTCTCCGGGGTTCCCGCTGCAGTTCCAGTTGTGGGTGATTTCATGGTCGAGCTTCTCAGAGGAGGAGAGAGTGTTGGCCAAGCAACCTTGACACGCTTTTACAGCCTCCACACCTTCGTTTTGCCTTGGCTGCTCGCCGTTTTCATGCTCATGCACTTCCTCATGATCAGGAAGCAAGGCATCTCAGGTCCCCTCTAGAACCTCAACTAAGTTTTTCTTCCTCACAGGATTTTCCAACCATGCACATCCTCAAGAAGCCTGATCTCACCGATCCAACTCTCAGAGCAAAATTAGCCAAAGGAATGGGTCATAATTATTATGGCGAGCCTGCTTGGCCGAATGATCTTCTCTACATTTTCCCAGTCTGTATTCTTGGCACCATCTGCTGCGTTGTAGGCCTTGCGGTTCTCGACCCAGCCATGCTCGGTGACAAGGCCGATCCATTTGCCACTCCCCTAGAAATTCTCCCCGAGTGGTATCTCTACCCGGTTTTCCAGATCCTCCGAGTCGTTCCGAACAAGCTTTTGGGGATTGCATTGCAGACCATGGTGCCCCTGGGTCTGATGCTGATCCCCTTCATCGAGAGTTTCAACAAATTTCAAAATCCGTTTAGGCGCCCTGTGGCCACATCAGTGTTTCTGTTTGGCACCCTTTTTACGATTTACCTCGGCATTGGCGCTGCTCTCCCCATCGACAAGTCTTTGACTCTGGGCCTGTTCTGAGCAAGCTTCACGGTCTTCCCTAGGCCCACTCTCTCAACCGCAGCCACCAGGCTGCGGTTTTTTTGTGTCCCTGCCCAGATCAGCCCCGGGACAGACCTAACAAGGGAGGGATTTGCGGTGTTAGTAGCGGAGAGCGAGGGGACGCTGGAGAGGTTGATGC
>Ga0315899_10003962_pt1 | contig 16061 bp, 29 predicted proteins | sample LakEriMetagenome_2_FD_203518 | JGI IMG/M metagenome (GOLD analysis project Ga0315899, IMG submission 203518) | Freshwater fungal communities from buoy surface, Lake Erie, Ohio, United States - Buoy 4 MA112 | ecosystem: Environmental > Aquatic > Freshwater > Lake | place: USA: Lake Erie, Ohio... | reverse complement strand
GAAAAATTTAACTCATTACGAAAAAGAAGAACTTTATGAGGAATGTGCTAAAATAGTTGATGCAATTAAATTCCTTAAAAACAAAGTAAATGGCTAAACAAGCAAGTGCTTATACATGCGAACCCAGTGATATAAAGGTCTCAAGACCTAATATCCACGCTAAAACTAAAACAAGTAGTAACAAACGTTCAAAAAATTATAAAAAAATTTACAAAGGTCAAGGACGATGAGTAAAAACAGTGTTATGGCTAATGTCAAAGCCTCTCAAGAATGGACAGAGTGGATGGACCAACGAAATCCAGATCGTGTCAGTCGTCGACGTCAAAAGAGTAAAACCCGCAGTTACATGGAGTATCTGGAGGAGGATGACTTTGAGTATGACGTCTAAATTTAATATTAGTGAAGCTATGGAGGTCATGTCTGATGAAGACTTGATCTTCATAGCTGCTACTAACCCTAAGCTTTTAAGAAATTTATGTATTTTCTGGTCCTTAGAACTACAGTTAAGGAAAGAAAAATGTAAAACCCAGAATTTTGAAGTGTGAGATTTCTTTCTTATATTTAAGATATAAGTAAAAAAAGAAATGCCTATATTTAAAGTTTGGAGAGATGGTAAATATGAAGAAGTGGTTCAAGAATCTAGTCAATACGAGTTTGTACTTGATGGAAGTAGGTTTCATGCTACCCAACGGATCATTTACTACCACCGCCACTCATATCCTCCAGCGCTGTACATTGACCAGGAAGGAAAAAAATTTATAGTACCAACTTGGACTGAAGTACATCCCGCTACTCAATTATGTGATATTAGGTGGGAACCACCAGTCACTAAAGAAACTAAAAAAGAAGTTAAAACATTTGCTTCTTCAAGTGATGCTTCAATCAAATATCAAACATCAAAAACTACTTTGCCAACTGGTGAAGTAAAATATTCTTGTAACTGCCCAGGTAAATGGAGGGCAAAGGATGGTCAATGTAAGCATATTAAAGCTTTAAAGGGCGTCTAGAATTTTGTTACCGCAAAAAAAATCCTTATATTTAGCTCATAAATTTAAAAAATAAAAGTTATGAAGGTTCAAATCAAGAAAATGTCAAATTTCAAGTTTGACTCAAAGTTGTTTACACCTATGAAGACTGGAACTAGGATTGACACTTTCTTTAGTTCTGATGGTGGGGTTATGCCTGGTACTAATTTTGTTATTACTGGAGACCCAGGTGTGGGTAAAACAACTGTGTTGTTGGACGTTTTGGCTGACTTGCAAAAGAAAGGAAAAAAGGTATTGTTTGTTAGTGGTGAAATGAATGCCATTGATATGGTTGGTTACTGCAAACGCTACCCTAAATTTGCTAATGTTGATATTCTATTCCTTGGTGAGTATGCTGATTCAGATCCTATGGTTGTACTTTCAGCTGTTTTGAATGAGGGGTTTGATTGTGTTCTAATTGATAGCTTAGCTGAAGTAGCTAATTCTATTGTAGACTTTGAAGGAAAAGGTACTTACAAATCAGCTACCAGTAAAGTATTGACCTTGATGGAGGATCATAACTTAGGTAAAAATAAAACTGAAACTAATACTGCGTTTTTGATTATTCAACAAGTCACCAAATCAGGAGCGTTTGCTGGTAGTAATCGAATCAAACATATGACTACTGGAATGGCTCATATGAAATTTCAAGATAGTGAGCGTTACCTTGTATTTAGTAAGAATCGTCGAGGTGGTAATATGAATAAATTGTTCTTTAGCTTGAGTACTAATAATCAAGTCAACTGGACTTATGAAGCACCTAATAATGAGTAATTAGTTTATTTTTAAATTTATAGAATTAGACCCCAACTTGGGGTCTTTTTTTTATATTTATAACTGAATCACATCATTATGAAAAAATTAGCTTTATTATTAGGTTTTATTTCCCTAATAGTTTCTTCAACAGCTCAAGAACCTATGAGTTGTTTTGCTTTAGGTGATACAACTAATGTATTACCTATGGGTTTTTTAAAAAATAGAAGTAAAAACCGTAGCAATACCCCTAAAGAAATCCCTATAGTAGTTCACATAGTTCATACTGCTGCTATAGCTGATACCTATATCCCAGTTGAAGTTATACAACCTGCTATAGATCAATTAAATGTTGATTTTGAGGGTACAAATATATCTTTTTATTTAGTTGGGTATGATTACACTGATTTATCTACTTACTCATGGCATAACGCTTATGTGAATGGGCAGGTTTGTTTTCCTACTTATCAAACCCAAGCTACCCAATTAGCTAATGATATATCTTGGGATATATCTGAATATTGTAATGTCTATGTTATACCTAAAATGTGTGATACTATATTAGGATATGCTTATGTTGGGTATGGGCCTGATAATGCTGATGATGGAGTTTGGGTATTAAGTAGATCTTTTGGAGTTGGGGATTGGCCTCATTTAACTCCATCATTAAATGAGAATGAAACATTAACTCATGAAATAGGTCATTACTGCGGTTTATTCCATACATTCCAAGGAACAGGCAATTGTGGTGGGCAAGATCCTAATATTCCTTGTGAATATGAAAATGACTATGTCTGTGATACACCACCCCATAAAGCTAGTGTTGGATGTCCTGGAGTACCTGGTTATTATTGCCCTACAACAGTATATGATGGGGCCCAGTTCACAGCCCGTAACCATATGGATTATTCATCTCAAGTGTGTAGAGACGAATTTACGCCGGGTCAAATAGATAGGATGCATGCTATGCTTGAATATCAAAGATATGAATTGTATAGTGATGATACTGTCGTCCCATTTTGCCCCGGAGACTTTAATGGAGATGGTAATATAGGAACAGCTGATTTATTAGTTGTATTATCCAACTATGGTTGTGTTGGCTGTGGGCCATCACAAGGTGATGCTACTTTAGATTATATTGTAGGTGTTAGTGATTTAAACTGGATATTAGCTAATTGGGGTGAAACTTGTGGAGATGGAATAGGAATGTTAGAGGGAGATAATGTTAATTTACCTCAATCACCTTCAAAACCAAAACAAACTATTCCTTATAAGACATTAGCAGCTATATTAGTTCAAGAACCAAGACCTATTTTAGAAGTAAATTATTATGATATTGTAGGTAGAAAGGTAAACATAGTTGAAGTAGCAAGTAAGCATGGAATATACATTGTTGAAATAATACTTGAGGATGGAAATAGGATAGTTTTAAAAACAATCTTATAAAGCAGCTTTGCCCCACACCCATCCCTTCTTATATTTATATACAAATATATTAAAAAATGAAAATGTTTTCTCAAGTGAGTGTCCCAAATCCACAATCGGGAACCGAGTATGTAATAACAGCTCAAATTAGCAGCTTGTTTAATGATGAACGTGAGGGTCCATTTTATTTTGTCCAAGAAACAGGTAAGGGTGGAGCCCAACGAGTCCAAAAAGTAGACTTTAGGAAGGGTAAATACTACCATCACAGTTTGATTAAACCCCTAAGTTAAGAGGGTTGGTCCTTATAAAAAATTTTCTTATATTTAGGTCATAAGAAAAAATAAATGATCAAAACAAACCAACCTCAAATTGGCTTGAAAGAACTATTCAAACAAGCTAAACAAAATCTAAAACAAGGTAATCTTGATGAAGCTCGAGACTTGATTGACTTTGGTATATTGAGAATTGCTCAGTTTAAAGAACTTGATGATTTGAAAGATGATGATTCAATCGAAGGTGTTAAAGTTGATTTGTGGTTGACTCGGTTTTGGGTGTTTTTGGAAAATAATGAACTAATCTTGGAATAATAAAAGTCATGAATAAAGAAATTTCAGCCCATATCAGAGAGATGGAAGCATTACTTAAGGCTATTCTCTCAAATGAGAATACTGATTATGATGCTTATGATAATGCTACTTTGGCTTATTATGAACTTAAAGGATTGAAAGATGCCCTCCAAAAAGAAAGTGAAAGTGTTTGACCAATATTCAGACGCGTTTATATATTGTGTAAATAACGAAATTAAAAGTTATAAAATTTGTAAGTATCACACTCGACCCAATACTATGAGAGACTGGATAGTTATGAAAAACGGACAGGTTTTGAAAGTGTAATGGGAGAGAAAAAAGGACTTACAGTAAAGTTGATTTACCCATTCCCGGTTCAAAAGTGTTTGGAAATAGAGTTGAATGGGGTGTGGTATAGAGTTACAGCAGGTGAGTTTAGGAGTTATAATGGTAGACGTCGGATTACAATAGATTATGATGAAAATAGAAACCCAATTTATGAAGAATATTTCGGACCCGTTTATAAGGAAAGGACAAACACCGTCATTAGTAAATGACTATAAGGATGAGTATGGCGACACATTTGAAGACTTTATTGATGAGTTGCCTATGCATAAGAATAATGGTAAAACAGTAGAGGACTAATGATGAGTTTTATAGTTAAAGTTATTTTTATAATTGGTTTATTGATAGCCGGTGAGTGGGTTATAAAGAATCTATATGGTATTTGGAAAGAAAAGTATGAAAGAAAAAAACAACGATATAAAGATTTTTGATTATGAATTTAAGTAAGAACCTAACACTAAGTGAAGTAACCAAATCAAGGACAGCTATTAATCTTGGTATTAAGAATGAACCCAATGCTGAACAGCTTGAGAACTTGAAGATTATAGCTAATGAGGTGTTTCAAAAGATTAGGGATCATTTTGATGTGCCTATTAAAATATCAAGTGGGTTTAGATCTGAGGCATTGAATAAAAAAGTTGGAGGAAGTAAAACTTCTGACCATATGAAAGGATGTGCTTTGGATATTGATATGGATGGATCCACTTTTGCTCCTTATGCAGCCAATTGGGAAATCTTTAATTACATTAGAAAGAATCTCCAATTCAGACAATTGATTTGGGAATTTGGAGACGCTAATAACCCAGACTGGGTACATGTTTCTTATGTTAAGGGAGATAATAAAAAGGAGGTTTTGAGGGCTATTAAAAAGGGTAAGAAAACAGTTTATGTGCCTTATAAAGATTAAAAAGACTTTTTTAAGAGGCTTGTTTTTAGGATAAAAAGATCGTATATTTAGTTTATAAGATTTGAGAGATGAAATGGCCGGATGGTGAAATTGGTATACACGACAGACTTAAAATCTGTTGAACCGAAGGGTTCGTGCGGGTTCGACCCCCGCTCCGGCTACCAAGCAGTTCTTTGACATATTGGCATAAGTAACAAATATGCGCTCATAGCTCAGTTGGATAGAGCAACAGCCTTCTAAGCTGTCGGTCGATGGTTCGAGTCCATCTGAGCGTACTAAAAATTATTATTGAATAAAAAATGAATCCAAACATTGAACGAGTTGAAAATTATTTGAGGGAAAAAGGAATTAAAGTTAGAAGCTCCTGTTATCCCGATGATTGGCAAGGCCCAGCTGAATATAATGTTTATTTTGAGCAACGTCGCGCTGAGTTGCTTGAGAGACAAGGTTGGGTTAGGAAAAGTTTTTAATTAGTTTATTTATCGCGTTCTGCACCTCTACGAATTATTAGGTGCGATTAACTGGGGGCGTAGCTCAGTTGGTTAGAGCAGGATGCTTATATCATCAAGGTCACAGGTTCAAGTCCTGTCGCCCCTACTGGGGGTTTGTTCGTTTAAAGCCAATTAAGGTATTCGAAAGAAAATCAGTGGTGTCCCAGAAAACGATCTAAAAACATAATAGAAGATCAGATGAAGTTAAATACTTCGGTCGTAGGTAGCGCCGCCCATAGCCAGCCTTAAACGTGTTGGGTATCTGATCTTTTTATGACCTCTTAACTCAGCTGGCTAGAGTATCACACTTTTAATGTGAGAGTCGCGGGTTCGAATCCCGCAGGGGTCACATTTAAGGTCGGATGTCCGAGTGGTTAGGTGAATCTTTGCAAACGATTTAACACTGGTTCAAATCCAGTTCCGACCTCTACTTCCCCATAGTATAATGGTAATACAACGGGTTTTGGTCCCGTAGTTTTAGGTTCGAGTCCTGATGGGGAAACTAATTGCAGTAGTAGCTCAACGGTAGAGTTCCAGTCTTCCAAACTGGTTGTTGTGGGTTCGAGTCCCACCTACTGCTCACACGCGTCAGTAGTTCAATTGGTAGAGCGTTGGTCTCCAAAACCAAATGTTGCGGGTTCGAGTCCTGCCTGGCGTGCTAATGCTTCTGTAGCTCAACTGGTAGAGCAACTGATTTGTACTCAGTAGGTTGCGGGTTCGATTCCTGTCGGAAGCTCAAAATAGTCAGGTAGTGGATATGTAAACGGACTCAAGTTCGGTAAGTTGAAATGGAACAACACTCATTACGGAGACCACAATTGCAGGTTCGATTCCTGTTCTGACTGCAAAGAGAAGTTCTTTAATTTATTAACAATTTAAAATTAAAGAAATCATGGAAATACTATATTTTAGTTCAGGTATACTTACAGTTGTATTAGTTTATATGGTTGTGAGTGTGTTTAAGTTAAATAAAAAAGTAAATCTTTTGGAAGAAAGTGAAGATTTTGCTAAAATAGAATACAGCAACATTTATCGCACCATAGAGGATAATGACAATAGGATTGCAAGAGAAATAGAGAATATCTATCGCACAATTGATTCTCGTGTAGATAAATTGGATGATCGTCTCAGCAAAGAAATTCAAGGACTTGATCATACTATACATAGTTCAATTGATAATTTAGAACGTCGTTTGAGTACTAACAAATAAAAATCAACAATAAAGAACTTCTCTTTGGGGGTATCGCATAGTGGCAATTGCTGCTGACTGTAAATCAGCTCCTTATAGGTTCGGAGGTTCGAGTCCTTCTACCCCCACGCCGCTGAAGACTGTGTTAAAAGAAAAGGGCGGAGAAATTTGTTTCTCGCGCCCTTTTTCTTTATATTTAGGTAAATAAGAAAAAATGAAAACAGTCTTTATAGGTGATATTCATGGACGTGATGTTTGGAAAAACATCATTGAAATTGAAAAGCCTAACCGAGTTGTTTTTATTGGTGACTATTTTGACAGTTTTGATATTAGCCCAGCTGAACAACAATATAATTTTAAAGAAATTATTGAGTTTAAAGAAAAGGGTGAGTGTGAAGTTATTATATTAGTTGGTAACCATGACTTCCATTACTATCCAGGTGGTGAACAATATTCAGGTTATCAACGCGGAGCGGCTCCAGCAAATAGACAATTGTTAGAGGAAAATAAACACCATCTACAAATGTGTTATTTGATGGATAATATTTTGTGTTCACATGCTGGTATTGGTTATGATTGGTTAGTGGTTCAAAATGGGTATGGTAATGAACCAATTGATGAATTTGTAAATCATATTTGGCAATATAGACCTAATTCATTTATGTTCTTTGGTCTTGATCCTACAGGTGATAGTCAAACTCAAACTCCAATTTGGATTCGTCCATTGAGTTTATTGAGAGGAAATCGTAACACATTCCTTAAAGAAAAATATATTCAAATTGTAGGTCACACTCAAGTAAATATGATTGATATTAAAGGTAAAGCAACTGGTGGTAATTATTATCTTATTGATGCTTTAGGTATTGGTGAATATTTGATTCATGAAGATGGTGAGTTTAAATTAGGAAAATTTAACAACAAACAAAAATAAAACAAAGAACAGCAATGGATACTGTAAATGAATTGAACCGTAGGAACCTTAGTGGAGTGTACATCTTACACAAGTTTGAAGATGAAGACAAAAAACAACCCACTTGCTTTGAGGATTGTCCCGTCGCAGTACAAGATAAGTGGTTAGAATCTCTTGAACTTGATGCGGTTCGAAATCTTGCAAAGATTTTGGGGGGTGCTTTAAGGGAGATTGGAGATCAATTTGATATTGTTAATGACTAAGATTTACTGCAACTAAACCTATAACACTAAAGAATAATGAAAACTGTTTATGTTGTAACTGCACATAACACATATCAGGGCAACCAACATTCCTATGTTGTTGGTGTATATGAGGATTGGGAGGATGCTAAAAAAGCAGCAAACATTGAAGAAATGAGTAGAGGAGGGAAGTATGAATGTAGATTTAATGAGTTTATACTCAATGAACTACCTTAGGAATTAACACGAAAAAATTATGAAAATTACAATTGACTTAAAAACACTATCTTCTGAAGATAAAAGAGAGTTTTTTAAATTAAAAATTCCTTTTACTTTAGGGGGAGCTCAAAAAGCCAAACTAACAGAAGAAAGATTACGTAAAACATTAAATGAAGGTCGTCCCCCTACTACTGATTATGATTTTAATAGTGGGCCTGGGACTTTTTTTGGGGAACAACGAGTAGAACTTAAACAACTTACTCTGAGTAATGATAAGGCTCAACAAGTTAAACCACTTTTATATGATAAAATTCTTATATGTTTAGAAACTAAAGAAAGTTCATTTTGGTTTGTAGTAAATACTAGTGAAATTTCCCCAAAAGTTTCTACTAAGGATAATCGTTATAAAGAAAAAGGTAAATTACGTTTAAATGGACAACATAAGGGTAATCTTCATGAAGGTATGATCCAAATGGATAAAAATACTAAAAACTTTATCCTAGGTAAAACCAATAATATTACCCCAGCTAATAATGATGAATGGAGTGATTTAGTCACATTTATTGGTAAATATCCTCCCTTAAATTACCTAAAAGATGATTTAGGTTTAACTGATCAAGATATTCTTAGTATATTGGTATTTGTGAGAGATTATTAATCTCCTAATTTATTAATATATTTATGATAAAATTATACTATGATAGAACATAAAAGTATTGAATATCAAAATAATATTTTAGGGCAATTTATGACTCCTGAAAGTTTAAGTAGTTTATTATTAAAAGATTATGAAATTAAAAGTGATGTACTTTATATAGAACCTTCTTATGGATTAGGTAGTTTTATTAAAGCTTTATTAGATAAAGGAGTAGATATAAACAATATTAGTGGATGTGAATTGGATGGTTATTTATTCCAAATTTGTAATTATAAATCTTCTAATCTTATAAACACTAATTTTTACAATTACCAAATATCTTCAAATAAAAAATTAGTTTTTATAGGTAATCCTCCATTTAGAACACCTGCCTTATCTTTAACTACACATAGAGAAGAAGTAAAAGGTTTAGTTAAATATTATTCTATTAGTGGTATTAGAGAAGAAGCTGTATTCTTTTTTTTAAAGACCTTAAAACTTATAGAAGATAATAATACTGGGGGAGAGATACATTATATTTTACCTAAAACTATTCTAACTAATAATTCAAAATTTTATTCTAAATTTCAATCTTTAATCCAAGAAAAATTTAAAATTTTATCTATAAAAGATTTAGAACCTAATATATTTAATAACACAGCTTTAGAATTAGTATTTCTTTCTTTAGAATACCAACCTAACCCTTTAAAAATTAAATTAAATACCCAAGAAAAATATTGGGATTACCGGAATATATTCAAAACCACCCATTTAGGCTCAGTTCCTTGTGAAAGTACTTTTGTATCATCTACCGATGAAAATATAGAACATTTCCAACAGAGATTGCTTAAAATGTTCAATGAACCTTTCCATAACCTAGATAGTAATTTAAGGTATAAGGGTAAAGCTCATTTAAGTGTTTTAAATAAAAACAATAAAGATTTACTAAATAAAAAACTAAAAATTATTTGGAATTATATATCAGAAATAAAAGAAATGTATGGGGGAGAATTTAATAAGTATTTAAATGACATTTCTAATTATAAACCTATAAACCATAGAAATGAAATTCGTTTTTATTTTAGACATCCTTCAATAAAAAAATGTTCATTTGTATATAACTTAAATCCTAATCCCCAACCCTCATTTTATTTCACTGGTAATCCCTCTAAGTTATCTACAGATTATATGGGTTATTGTGATTTTGATGTTACTTGTAATAGTAGTCCGGGGGCTTGTCGCACAATACCCTTATCAACATTAAATGATAATATTAAACCTGAATTTAAAGAATGGTGGGATAAAAATATACAAAAAGATTATAAATTTATATTTAAAGTTTTTCAAAATGTGATAAACACTGAGTGGTATAAAAATATGAAAAAGAAATATAATAGATTTTACTTTGGGATTCCTAGTGATAAAAATTTTATTTTAAGCCTTTTAAATGATGAACTGCCTGAAGATTTAATATGAAATAAATGAAGAATAAATCATGGAAGCAACTTTAAACTTTAACCTACCAGAAGATGACCGTGAGTTCCGAATGGCAATCACAGGTAAATCAATGTATACTGTTTTACGGGAGTTGGATGAATGGTTGAGAAGTAAAACAAAATACGCACCTGACTCCATGAGTCAGGATAAGATGGATGCGTATGAACTTAGTAGAGAAAGACTGTACCAACTATTGAATCATTATAATATAGATTTAGAATAAATAAATAATAAAATGGAAACAAAATTTCAAGTAGGCGATAAAGTATATAAACCAAAAGGTTATAAATTCCCTTGCACAATTGTAGGTGTATTTAAAACAATAGAAGGCAATATTAGAGTTGTAGGAGAGATGGATGAATTTGGTCTCCTTCATATCTTTAATGAGGAACAGTTAGAACATTATGGTAAATAATTTAGATAAACAATATCAATCACTCCTTCAAGACATTATTAACAATGGAGTAGAAAAGAAAGATAGAACTGGGACAGGGACTATTAGTGTGTTTGGTAGACAGATCCGTCATAAAATGAGTGATGGTTTTCCACTTCTCACAACTAAAAAGATGGCGTTCAAAACTATGGTAACTGAGTTGTTGTGGTTTTTGAGAGGTGATACCAACATCAAGTACCTTGTTGACAATGGTTGTCATATTTGGGATGGTGATGCTTATAAGAATTATACTAAATCATTCCTTGGCTATGAAGATATACCATCTCAAGAATGGTTTATAAATGAAATCAAAACCAACCCAGATTTTGCTAATCGATTTGGTGATCTTGGTCCAATTTATGGTAAGCAATGGAGAAAATGGGGAAGAAAGGGAAAGTATGTGGTTAATGAAGATTTAAAGTTTTCAAATGGAACATTTACAGAGATAGACCAAATCGCAAACCTAATCAATGACCTCAAAACAAACCCAGACTCAAGACGATTGATGGTTAGCGCTTGGAATGTAGGTGAATTAGATCAAATGGTACTTCCACCTTGTCATTATGGATTTCAAGTTTATACAAGAGAGTTGAGTGAGAAAGAAAGATTGGATTTGTTTAAAGTCGATAGTATTGACAGAGTAGATTCATATGGTAAATGGTTAGACGATAATGGATATCCTAAACGAGCAATCTCTTTAATGTGGAATCAACGTTCAGTAGATACGTTCCTCGGTTTACCATTCAACATTGCTTCTTACGGACTATTACTTGAAATAATCGCTAAAGAAGTGAATATGATACCTGATGAGTTAATTGGTAATTTAGGCGATGTTCACTTGTATTCTAACCATATTGAGCAAGCTAAAGAACAAATTAGTAGAGAACCATTTGAATTACCCAAATTAACCTTAGAACACAGTGGTTTAGATCCTGTTGAGTTAGTTTACAAGTTAGAAGATTATCAATCACACCCAACAATTAAAGCACCTCTATCGAATTGATGTATATTTATTATTAAATAGTATATAATATGATGGCATCAAATTCATTAAGTTTAGTATCTATATTAAATGAGATTAAACGTGAACATAAAAAAGCATTAAAAAAAGTTAAGCGCCAAGCATACACTTCACTATCAATATCTGAGATTATAAACTCCGGAGCGTTAGGTAAAAATGAGACTTATGCTTTAAAAATGTTTTTTAAACATTATAATAATAGTTCAGTTCCCTTATTAAATGAAAATACTATTAAACGAATTGATGCTCATATTTATACATTAAATGAAAACCATATAAATGAAGGACTAGCAGATTGGCTTAAAGGAGCTGGAGCGAAAGCAGCTGAATGGGTTCAATCAGGATGGGAGGGTGTTAAAAAGGTTTGGAAAAATTTTACTGATGTAGTAACTCAAGTTGTTAACATAGTAAAAGAAGGTTTACAAAAATTAGCTGAAGCCTCATTTGCAAAAGTTAAATCTATAGGATCATCAATTAAAGCAGCATTTGATAAACAATCTGAAGCGTCCAAAGAACATTTAGACCAACATGACCCTTCAGATATTAAACAAGAATGGGATACCATAACAAGTTCAGTTAGCCATTTATCTTCCTACATACCAAGTTTGACATCTGGTGCCGCATGGGCTAATAAAGTTATGAGTGGTGATGTAAAACCTGCTGGTGATACATCAGATGTAAAGGAGGGTTTAAAATTTGATAAATTTATTATTAAGGGTCTTTTAAATTTAAATGAAGGATTCCATGTTGAAGATCTATTAAATAAAGAAAAAAATCCAACTGCTCATAAAATAGTACAATGGATCTTAAAAGCTATTAGTTGGGTATTCAATCCAATCAATACAGCTTTAAAATATGTGGCTAAGTTTATAGTAGGTGGATGGAGTAAAGATGGTAGATCTGGCATTCTATATTGGTTAAATTTAACAGCCTCTAAATTAGGTGGACCCGCTGCTATTGGGTACCCCATATTAGGATTTTTATGTATGGAAGCTACTGAGGTGTGCCTTTCTGGGATGAATTTAGCGACACATGGTAAAATGTTAGGGGCACTTCAAGTTGGTGTTAGTGCTATTGACAGTTTAGGAATTAATGTGTGGGATGCTTTACATCATTTAATAGCCCATGTCCCCGCTTTAGGTACTGTAGTGACAATAGTTGAGTGGATTTGTATAATATATGCTATGGGTAATTTTATATTAAACGTACTCCCCCAACTTGTAGCTAAAATCAACCCAGAATTAGCTAATAGTATGCATTAAAAAATTTACTTAGAATTTTGCTCCCATAAATAGGATTCATATATTTAGGTTATAAGATTTAAATGTTATGAATATACAACTATTAGAGCAATTAGGGTTTATCAAAGAAGATGGTTTTGATACTAGCGATGATGACACTCCTGATTTCTATTATTATGTTTTAGATATTGGGGGTGTTTGTCTCATCACTAATGACAGTGATGATGCTGAGGAAAATGGTTGGTATGTTGAATTGTTTGAAGGAGACATCCGATTCACTGACATTGAACAACTCCAGGAACTAATTACTCTTTTAAAGAAAAATCTTAGAAATTTGGATAACTAAGGGAATTTTCTTATATTTAAATTATGAATTAATTTTTACAACGGGGTGTAGCTCAGTTGGTAGAGCGCTCGGTTTGGGACCGAGAGGCCGCAGGTTCGAGTCCTGCTACCCCGACTAATTAAAAAAATATATGATTAAATTATTCCAATTTAGGGACACAATTAGCGGGACTAATTTTATTCTCCGTTATCTATTAGGTATAACTATTATTACGGCTAATGCTTTTGGTTTAGGGTATAATATGGCCGCTGAAAGATATCCCTTAGTTATACTATTTGCTGTTTTGATGACAAGTGGTATTATTATCAATTTCACTACATTTTATAAACGAATTATGGCTATCTATCCTAAAATTATTGAATATTCAATGATCTCATTGGTTACAGTGAATCTTATTCAATTATTCACTGCAAGTGAGGTTGTTAGAAATGGCATTGGGTTGTTATATTTCATTTATATGTTAGTTTTAGCTTTCTCTAATTCTGATATCAAGGAACATAAAGGTTAATGGTTTTTAGGTTCTATTGTATTTATAATAGAACACTGTCCAATGGACACGGTTATTATGTTTAATAAGTAAACAAAAAATAAATAATTATGAGTAATTCCAAATTAGTAGATGTTTCTAAAACATCAGTCCAAAACTTTCTCTCGTTCATGAGGAAAGTTGTAAATTATGTTTTTCTTCTCCTAGTTCTGGCTGCAGGTTTCTTTGTAGGCAAAACTTATGTTGAACTTAAACCCGAAGAAAAGGATCCATTGACTACTCAAAGTGTAGACAAAGTATCTATTGCAGTTGATGAAAGTAATCAAATTTTGATTATCAATCGGGAAACAGGTGAGTACCAAATCTACTCAGATTCAGTTGGTATCACTATCTTTAAGATGTACGCTAACAGGATTTATAGTACTCAACCTTAACGCCCATGACTAAGATTAAATTCATAACTGTGGCCATTATTGTCCTAACTTTTGGACTAAGTTTGACCCTTAATTCTCCAAGTAATGAGGTTGATTTAGGTGGCTTACCTACCATCAACGAAGATGATCCACCATGTCTTCAGATGTATTATTACATTGAAAAATATTCTGAAGAGTATAAAATACCCCGGAAATACGCATATGGAGTTGCTTATGCTGAGACCCGGTATCGTGGACCATTTGATTGGAAATATAACCACGCTCAAACCAGTTACGCTGGGGCTTTGGGGCCAATGCAGATAATGCCCTCTACAGCTAAACTTATCAATGGAAGACCAATTCCAAACTCCACTCTAAAATCAGACATTGAATTGAATGTTGAAACATCAATGAAACTGTTGCGGAGGCTTAAAAACAAATATGGAGATTGGAAGGTGGTCTTTGGCTGTTACAATACTGGGAGGCCAATAGTTAATGATTATGCTCACAAAGTGTATAATTATGACCCACAATGGGCTCCAACAGCTATAAAGTAATATTAGAGTAATATATTAGTAAAGATTTAATAATAGAGGGTTTGGCTTATGCCAAGCCCTCTTTTATATTTATATTATGAAAAAAGGTCAAACTGTGGAGTTTTATTTATTCGGTGTTAAGGAAAAAGGTACCATTTCCAAAGTAAACGAAGATAAAACAGTTAATATAGAATTTGACAGTTATACTTACCCAAACACTCAAACATTTAAAACGTTACCAAAGAAAACCAAAGAAATACCTCCCTGGTATATTCTAAAAACCAAGTAAACAATTATGAAACATTTTTATTTAATTTTAGGCTTATTCTCTGCCTTACTTATAACTTCTTGCAAAAAAGATGATGTTATTGAAGTCCCTGATAACAAGACTACTAACACAGTAGTCTCAAATGATATAACTGAGAATACTATTTGGACTAATGACCAAGTATATGAATTAGGAGGAAGAATCACAGTAACAAATGGAGCTACACTTACAATTGAACCCGGAACTATTATTAAGGGTCAAGCTGGTACAGGACCTAATGCGACTGCTCTTTTAGTAGCTAGAGGCTCTAAACTAATAGCTGAAGGTACAGAAGATGCTCCTATAATATTTACCTCAGTTGCTGATGAAATCAGTCTTGAGGATGTTGAGGTTGGAGTTTTTTCAAGCCCAAATCTTGACCCAACTGTAAACGGATTGTGGGGTGGAGTTATTATTTTAGGTAATGCCCCCATTTCAGCTTCAAGTGAAGTAGATGGTGTATCTCAAACTCAAATTGAAGGTATTCCCACCTCTGACCCAAATGGTTTATATGGTGGTAATAACCCAACTGATAACTCAGGAGTCCTAAGATATGTCTCAATCCGCCACGGTGGAGCTAACATTGGCTCAGGTAATGAAATAAATGGTTTAACATTAGGTGGAGTTGGTTCAGGTACAGTTATAGATAATATTGAAGTTGTGTCCAATCAAGATGATGGTATTGAATTTTTTGGTGGTACAGTTAATGCTACAAACATTGTTGTTTGGAATGTAGGAGATGATGCTATTGATACAGACCAAGGATGGAGTGGAACATTGGATAACTTTGTTATAATAACTCCAACTGGCCATTGTTTTGAACTTGATGGCCCTGAAGGGTCATTAGTAGCAGGACATACTATTAAAAATGGTGAGGTTAGAGCCTCAGGAGCAGAAGATCTTATTAACATGGATGATAATAGTAGAGTTAATTTAGAAAGCATATACTTTACAGATATAGATCCTAGCCAAAAAATTAACAGAGTTACATTTGAGGTTGGGGAAGTAACATTTACTGATATATTTTTAGATGTTGATACTCTAGAAAACCACATTAACGGAACACCCCCT
>Ga0315899_10003960_pt1 | contig 16066 bp, 18 predicted proteins | sample LakEriMetagenome_2_FD_203518 | JGI IMG/M metagenome (GOLD analysis project Ga0315899, IMG submission 203518) | Freshwater fungal communities from buoy surface, Lake Erie, Ohio, United States - Buoy 4 MA112 | ecosystem: Environmental > Aquatic > Freshwater > Lake | place: USA: Lake Erie, Ohio... | reverse complement strand
GATGACATGGTTGGCGTCAACTGGATGCATGTACACCCATTCGTTGTCGCCATGCGAAATCAAAGTTCCACCCATACCTTGATCGCAGAGCCAGAACAGAACCCCACGGCATTCGCGTGTGAGTGACGTGAGATCAGCAGAGAAATGAATCATCGCGAAACTTTGCAGATTGTCCGGGCCTTCCATCACGATTCCAGATGCACGGCGAACTGCGCTCGATGCACCATCGCAGCCGAGTACAAACCTAGAAGTGATGAATTCTTCGCGCCCATTGAGCGCGACAGTCGAATTCACGTTCTCTTCGTCTTGCACCATTGATAACCACTGCGTTGAATACTCAACTGCGATACCCATGCCTGAGAGTTCATCAACCAGTACTGGCTCAAGAATGTGTTGTGCCAAGTTGCGTAACGGAGTCGGTGTGAGGGCCAACATCTCGTCGCCTTGACGTTCATATGGGAGCGAACCCAGAACTGTTCCACCAAGTTTGGTGACCCAATGAACTTGCCCGGCAGCCTGTGGGTCTTGGGCGAGTGAGCGTAAGTGATCAACGTTGACGCCAATTTGTCGCCACACTTCAAAAGTACGGGCGTTAATCACATGGGCGGCTGGAGCGCGCTGTGGCCCTTCGCGTCGTTCAATAATGCGAACCGAATGACCCATTTTGTGCAACAACATTGCTGCGCTGATCCCTACAGGGCCTGCTCCAACAATAAGGACATCAATTTCAGAAGTCGTTGTCATTAGAACAGACCGCTGTACGAACCACCATCAAGGTGAATGCTTTGACCCGAAATGAAACCGGCTTGCGAACTACACAAGAAGGCACAGGTATCGCCAACTTCTTCAGGGCGACCAAGCCTTTTGGCAGCAATCGTCTGCGCCATTTCTTCATACGCCTCTTCAAGCGTGATGCCTTTGAATTGCACAGCGAGTTTGGCCATACCTAGTTGCCGATCGGTGTTGATGCGCTCGGGCAAAATGTTGTTGATCGTCACGTTTGATGAAGCGACATCTTTTGAAAGGCCTTTCGCCACCGACATCAATCCAGTACGTGCAGCTGAAGACAGTCCCATTGGCGACAACGGACTCTTGGTCATTGCTGATGTGATGTTGATGATGCGACCGAACTTGCGCTCAACCATTCCGTCAAGTACATCGCGAATGAGAAGCAAGGGTGCCAACATATTGCTATCAACCGCACTCAACCAGTTGTCGCGGCCCCAGTCTTGAAAGCGGCCAGGTGGTGGGCCGCCGTTATTGGTGATCAAAATGTCGGGGCGGGGACAAGCGTTAAGAAGTGCGGTCCGTGTTTCATCTAGTGCAATGTCACCAACAACACCAGTGACCGTCCCCTTGGCGATGAGTCGTAGTTTTTCGGCGGCGGTATCAAGACGATCTTGGTCGCGACCGTTGATGACGACATTCACGCCTTCTTTGGCAAGCGATTCGGCACAAGCAAAACCAAGGCCAGCGCTCGATGCGGCAATGATCGCGTTCTTGCCTGCGATTCCGAGATCCATCAGAAATCCAAATCGGCGGGCGGGTTAGGGCCCCACTGATTGATACCCGCAAAAATTGAATGCTTATTGAGCGGTGTTGACGCAACGAGCAGATCGGTGTCGGTCCAGTGTTCAAGCGTGAAGCCGAGCGGATCTTTCCAGTAGTCAAAGATTTGTCCACCCAGAATGTGGCGACCGACTCCCCAGTAATGACGAGCCCCTGTTGCGAGTAGCGGTTCGCGACCGGCCATCAGGTCATCAAAGTCGGCGACTTCCCATGCGCAATGGCCGAGACGTGTTTCGCCTGTTTCCAAAATCAGCAGCGAGTGATGATCGGTGGGAATGTCGCCACGATCGCAACGCATGAATCGACCAATGGGTTGTTCGGGATCTTCAACGTACATATCGTCCGATCCCAAAAGGCCGAGAGTGTTTGAATACCAATCGGCAAGGCGAGCGAGTGATGTTGTCTTGATCACTCCGTGGCCAAATCGTTTGACTTGCGATGGGCCAGCTTCAATACGTTGCAGTTCGACCGCCCGTGGACGTGACTGACCATTGTTGTAGGCGGCGTGTGGACGGACTTCAAGCGGTGCGAGTCGCTCGGCATCGGCGATGACTTCAATGCGATTTCCGTCTGGGTCGGTGAGTCGCACGATCAAGCCGCCACCCGGCTCGGTGCAATGTTCAATGGGTGCCCCAGTTGCTTGCGACAAGGTCTCAAGGTCGTCGCGAGTTGCATTGAAGGTCAGTCCGATGAAGGCAACTTCGCCACGATGCGTCACGTGAACATGGTGATCGGCGTCAGTGCCGCGCATGTACAACGCTTCGTCGGTGCGGGCCGACCGCACCATGCCAAAGTTTGTGAGATACGCCTCCATCACATCAAGGTCGGGGCCTTGAAATCGGGGAAAGGCGATATCGGAAACTTTGATGATCGGATTGCTCATACATGAGATAGTACGACATCAAACTATTTCTTGGCAATCGGCAAATGGGCAATTAGGGTGAATGTATGGGCGTAGAGAAGCTGATTGACGAGACGATTCGCACCTGGTCAGACGAACGACCTGATCTTGACTTTGCATCAATGGAGTTGTCGCTGAAGTTGAACTCGATTGTTCGGGCAGTGAGCGATGAAATTGAGCGACGGATAGACGATCTCGGAATCAACTTAGGGGAGTTTGATGTCTTGGCCACATTGCGTCGCCATGGGCGAGGAGCCAAGTTGACGCCAAAAGAGATTGCGGCGGCGACGTTTGTAACGCCGAGTGGATTGACGAGTCGACTCGCACGGCTTGAGAAGATGGGTCTGATTAGTCGGCATGCAGACCCGAGTGATGGTCGTGGTGCGTTAATCAAGATCACGCCGGCCGGGAAGCGTGTCGCCGATCGCGGTATAGAGATTGTTGTGGCGACAGAAGATCGTTATATGAATGAACTTTCTGAGCACATGAAAAAGGGTCTTGATCAGTCGATGACTCGGCTGATCAAGACCCTTGATGTCAGTGGATCCACTTGAGGTTTACGCGAGATCACCCATAGCGAGGCGACCTTCGAGACCGACTGGGGGTAGAACGGTCGGGTGTCCTGCCCACACCTGCACGTCATCGCCAGTTCGGCCGTCTGGTCCCTCGGCGATGAGTTCGACAATGAGGCCTGCCACGTCATCGGCTTGCATCGTCCCCGACGGCAATGGCCGATCACCCAGCACACTCAAAAACATCGGGGTAATGGTGGCACCCATACCAAATGAGTTCACGCGAATCTTGTGCGGGGCCAGGTCGCGAGCCCATGCATTGGTGATCCCTTTGATTCCCCATTTTGAAGAGTCATATATATCGAAGTTCTTGCTGCCCACTGGCGGACGCTGCACGTCTTTCCACGGACACTCTTGGGCGTGAGTGTGATCGAGCAATTCTGGCCAACCACACGTATGTATATGGTCGGTCGTGATATTCACAATGTCGCCACCGGTTGCGAGCATGTGGGGAATCGCGGCTCGGCCGGTGAGGTACACGCCCCGCAGGTTGACGTTGATGACGTCATCAAAATCTTGGATGGCGCGTTCATACGAATCTCTCGTCGGTTGTGTGGGTCGAACAATGCCCGCGTTGCTGACGACGATGTTGATTCCGCTCATTGCCCGAGCGGCATTATCTACAAAACTTTTGATCTGCATGGGTTGGCTGACATCGGCGACCTCGGCATAAACAACATCTGTCCACTGCCGTAGCTCTTCGCCGACTTCAATCACGCGCGGATCTTTGTCGCAGATTCCGACAGATGTTCCGGCTTGCGCAAGAGACTTTGCTACTGCATATCCGAGTCCATTGGCGGCGCCAGTAATGATTGCTTTTCGTTGCACAAGTGGTGTGACCATATCTGCAAGAGTAGTTTGTCTGCATGGTTGTCAAATCAAAAACACCGGCGAAATCGAAGGCGCCGGCGAAACCTGAAAAACGCTCTTATGTTCGTCGGGCGGATATTGAAGAGCGTCTTGTTGACACTGCACTGCGCCTTTTGCTCACTCGCGACCCCGAATCATTGACGATTCGCGAAATTGCTGCTCAGGCAAAAACTCATCACCGCTACATCCCCGATTACTTCGGAGGTAAAGGCCCACTGTTTGCTGAAGTCTTTCCACGAGCTAGTGCATCCATTGTTGGCATCGTTGAGGAAGGAACTTTCAAAACCTTTCCGAGTCCTGAACTGGTGCGCATGATCCGACTCGTGAGTTGGTTGGCGGTCAACGAGCCGAGTTGGTTTAGGACTCGTAAAAATGGAATGGTTCTTGAAGCGGTCACTGCGTACTACCAAAATACATATGGTCTGAATGATGCCAATGCTCGTCATATGGCGCAAAAGTTAGTGGCCGCAGTGGTCGTGTCAGTGCTGTATCCAGAGATCGTCGGTTTCAATCGTGATCAAACGAAAGAGTTTTTGGAAAGCGACCGAGCCATTGCGCTTTTTCTTGTGAGCCAACAGAAGACGGCGAAGGCAAAGAAGTAAGAGCCCGTTCTTAAATAGTCGTTGGACCGTGAAAAATGTCGCCATTGTTGAAAATGGCAACTCGGGCCGGACACGGTAAATCGACAATCAAGTTTTCCGTGAGTGTGACGAAACGCGAAGTCCAACCTTCGGGCATTCGCCGAGGCTTGATCTCGCTGCGTCGTTGATGCAGATGCGACTCAACGGCTTGCGGCAGCAAGGTGGTGCCGCCAACAAAATCATCGTTGGTGTCGATGACTTCAAGAGTTCGGCCAGCAGCAAAGTACACGCGATGACTTTTGAATACGGGCAATACGGTGACGCCTTCGAAACCTTTTTCGGGTCGACCAGGACGAGCGACTAAAGCAAAGGTGTATTCACCAATGTGAGTTGTTTCAACAGGGCCATCGATTTCGGCATTTGGTGGACGGCGAAAGAATGCGGCGTCGTGCTGACTGCGACCAACTCCAGATTTCCTGAAACCTTCGGGCACGACGAGCGCTGCGTATTCCTCGGGCGAAATGGGTTCGGTTGACAGCCACACACCGAAAGTCGTGTCATCCATGACTTCGCCATAGAACTCGCAACCGCCAAGACTCCAATTGGCTGACCAACTGGGGTTTCCGCCGATCAGATTCGTGATGTCTTCAATGTTCATGCTCAATTCCGTGATCTACTCAGGAACTCTTGCTCATGTACTGAAGTAACAATTGGGCGATTTCGGGGCCATGGGTGTCTTGTAAGAAGTGGCGAGCGCCCGCTATTTCATCAAATGTTGCATGAGGAATGAGCGACGACCATTTGCGACCCCATTCGGTGACGAAAACTGGGTCTTCGTTTCCCCACATGAAGTGGATGGGGATTTTCAAGGCATTGATTGCTGCGAAATTCTGCTCTTGATTGGCAGCATCGCCCGAAACCATGTCGTGAAAGGGAATGCTCATCGGGAAACGGTAGGGCCCAGCGTGGCCTTCGCGGCCAAGCCCGGCAAACGGTGCGTCGTAGGCACGTTGAACATCGCCGGCTTCACCTTCGTACACGGGGGTCTCACCTTGCAACGCTTTGAAAACAGAATCTTGCGGAGTGATGCGCGCCGTGGCCATTGCCATGAGTCCGCCAAGCGTGAACTTCTCGGGAACGTTCGCTTCGAATAATCCACTGGGTGACCATTGCTGAATCCACTGTTGAATTCCGGGCGTGTATTCGTAACCATCGTGATGCAGCCAAGTGTTCATGATGCAGAGCCTTGAAAATCGTTCTTGCATTCGTGCAACTTGTGCGAGACCAATTGGGCCGCCCCAGTCTTGAACCATGATGGTGACATTGCGTAGATCAAGTTGTTCAACGAATTGCTTCATGTTCTTGGTGTGGCGTGCAATGTTGTACCAAGAAGCATCAACAACTTTGTCTGATCGACCAAAGCCAATGTGGTCGGGTGCAATGCAGCGGTAACCATGTGCGACGAGTTCTTTGATGATCGTGCGATAGAGATACGACCATGTCGGCATACCATGCATCATCAAAACAACCGGTCCATCGGCGGGGCCTTCATCGATGTAATGCATGCGCAATCCATCAACGTCATTGTCGGCAATTTCGAGGTAATGCGGTTGAAATGGAAAGTCCGCCAGGTCGGCAAAGTTTTCATCGGGCGTGCGGAGAAATTGAGTAGTCATGAGAGTCTTACCAATCTTTTATCGGATCATCGGCTCATAGTAGTCGTTGAGATTCATTGAGTAATTTTGAAGACTGCCCGACTATAAGCGTGTTGGAAGCGGCGTCATGTCGTTCTTCGAAAACTCGGCGTATGCCGTCACGCCACGAAACCTTGCACGGGCCAGTGATTGAAATTCGCTTACTCACATCGGCGATCGAGCCCCGCAAACTATTTGCTATTTCAACGACGCGTACGTCTGGCGTGCGGCCAGTGAGTTCACCCATGTACGCGCACCATTCATGTACCGAAGGTGTTTCGTCACCGGCCCAGTTGACAATCGTGGCCGGAACGCTTGCCGCGTCAAGTAGCGATTCGAGTTGATCGTTGATGTCGTCCTGGTGAATGAGGCTGTAGCGACACGGATCCCAGCGTGAGACAACGGGCTTATCGGCCATGACCCAATCAAGGTGGTACGTCGGTAGTCCGCCGTTGGGCCCATACGAAGCGTTCATTCGCGCGATGGTGACGGGCAGGTTGTAAGCGCGAGCGCAATAACGTGACACGGCCTCTTCGGCAATCTTTGAAATTGAGTAAGTGGGGGACATGATGTAATTGACATCACCCAGTGGGTCGTTCTCATTGAAAGCGTGTAGTGCATCATCAACTGGTTTATAGATCGAGTGGGTCGACATGACGAGGGCCGCCTTGGCCTTTTGGCAATGCTGTAGTAGCAGGCCAGTTCCTTCGGCGTTCACCGTGATGGCGTGGTTGTAATCAAGTCCTTCGGTTTTGAATGCTGCAAGGTGGATCACGTAATCAAAGTCATCGGGAAGTGATGAGTAATTGCCTGATGACAAGTCAATTGAACGGGTTGTTACGCCGAGAGATTCAAGCAGTTCCCTTGATCCGGGTTGATTGAACCTGGCGACTCCCCAGACATCGTTGTGAGGAGCAAGAAACTGAACGAGGGGGAGACCAATCTGCCCCGACGGACCAGTCACGAGAATCTTTTTGTCGGTCAACATCTGTATCAGTCAACCACAATCTCACTGAACTATTGGCGTGGAAAGAATCGGGAGATTCAAAGTACTGTCTGCCCCAATCTTTGGTATTTCTAAGTGATTGAAAGCTCTCGGGTTTCAGGGTTGAGTTTGAGTTTCCAGCCGCCTTCGTGGGCGGCATGGTGATGCCTTGAACACAACGGGATCATGTTGTTGAGATCGGTCGCTCCACCGTTTTCCCAATATTCAATGTGGTGCACGTTGCAGTGATCGAAAATCACTTCACAATCCGGGATTGCACATGTCGGGTGTATCGCTTCGAGCGCTCTTCGTTGGTGAACGGTCGCTAACCGTTTTGATCGGCCGACATCGATCGGGACTGATCGCCCGTCAAGAACAACCGGCAAGATTTCTGCTTCACAAGCCAGTCGGCGCACCGTATCAACCGGTAAATCGGCTCCAAGTGCAGTTCGGCAGGTGCCACCAGCATGCAAACCGTGCTGCAAGGTCTCGAGATCAACATGAACAACTATCTCGGCACGAGCTGGGACGTCGGATACTGATTCGTTGGCACCATTGACTAAAGCGATGAGAGCTTGGGCTTGGCGGTGATCGTTTGGTTCGATCCAGGGCATCACGTCAACGGGTACTTCTTTGTCTCCCGAGTGGAACATGGTCTCAACTAGGCGACCAATCTTTGATTTCAAGATTGATGCGCTGATCGGATCAAACTTTCCGCTCACCGACAAACAACCATCGGCCTCTGTGCGCATCTTGAAGAAGGTCTCACGCTTTTGACGCTCAAAGGTTGACAGGCCGTCGTCGGTGACAACCGACTTAGCCGTTTCCTTGACGAGTTGATCAAATTGCGATGCTGTCATCGTGGTTGATGCTTCAACCAACTCAGGCAGATGCGCCATGAACGCATCACGTTCAGCTCCAGCGATCTTGAGTCCACGACCCAAAGCGTCAACGTGAGCTGCCGTCGTGTCACCAGCAGCCAACACTGCACCCATCTCAGGTGCAACTTCAGTGACGAGTCCACGTGAAACGACTTCTCGAGCTTCACGAGATGTAAGGCCACCATGAGCAACCAGTTCACGCTCAGGGATCACGAACGTTGGTGCGACTGGGTCGTGCATCAACGAAATCATGCGAGCGTTCGCTTCAAGCATCTGCGCGTCAAGTTTGGCTTGACGCGTGCGAATGTCGGCCATGAAGGCACGCAATTCAGCGATGTTCATTTCGCTGATCGCGACAGCTTTGTGGCCTAACGCTGGCCCACTCCACTCGAACAGAAACTTCAAAACAACCCCAATTTCATTGACTTTTTAGAGACATTTACGCTACGAACGTATGTTCTAAAGATACAAGAAGGGTGTTACAAAGTCAACGCAGTCAACAACAATTTCCTAAAATATTTGGCAGGATTGAGTTATGCAATTTTTGATCTCGGTAATTGATGACCTCACTGCTTCGGGCACCCCTGAAGAAATGAAAGCGATCGATGTCTTCAACGACAAGTTGCGCGCGGGTGGTCATTGGGTATTCGCTGGCGGGCTCGCAGCACCACAGACTGCGATGGTGATTGATAATCGCAACGGCGCAAACCTCACAACAGGTCAACCGCTTTTCGCGGCGCAGGAGAACTTCAGTGGTTGCTGGATTATCAACGCGCCAGATATTGAAACCGCACGCGCCCTTGCCTATGAAGGTTCAAAAAGTTGCAATCGTAAAGTTGAACTACGACCATTCTTGGGATAAACAGAAATCATGGCTGAGAAAGTGACCGGACCGGCGTCGTATTTTCCTTCAATTGAAAAGAAGTATGGCAAGCCCATTGAACATTGGATGAAAGAGCTCAAGAAGGTGTCAAAATTGACCCACATGGAGCAGGTCGCTCATCTCAAAGACAAGTTTGAAATGGGACACGGTCACGCCAACGCGATCGTCGCAGTTTTCCGCAAAGAAATGTGACTAGGGTTCAATTGTGACTACTTCGCTTTCTGACCACGATGCCATCCGCCAAGTTGTAGCAAGATACGCGCGTGGTGTTGACCGCCTTGATGCCGATGTGATGAAGTCGGCCTACTGGCCAGAGGCAACTGACGACCATGGAGTGTTCGTCGGTAACGCAATGGTTTTCTGTGAACGCGTCGTTGAGACACACAAGCGATTCGCCGGCACGATGCACTGCAACATGAACCACGCAATTGAGGTTGAAGGCGATAAGGCATCAGGCGAGATCTATAACGTCACGTATCTATTCCGTGAAGAAGGCGATGTTCACTACATCGACACGTGGTTTGGGCGTTACCTCGATCAATACGAGAAGCGCGCCGGTGAATGGCGCATCATCGAGCGTATTTGTGTTCACGAAAACACCATGAGCCAAGTAGTTGACGTGCATATGCCTATTGATGCGCCAAAGTTCCGTCACGGAAGTGCTGACAGAGGTACAAACACTCCACTTGGCTATTGACGGGCCTTATCCCGTGGAGTGCAAATGACCCAACCGCAAGGGCGGTATTCGTTGTTTCGATACAACTCTTGGGTGGCTCCAGTAGCCTCTGTGAAGATGATGCGCAGTGTGTTCGGCGAATTTCGTACGACCGCAAGTGCGATCGCCTATGCAGTGTTGCTTCGAGTAACCACCGGTTGACTCAGAGGAGGAGGTTCATGAAACGGTTATTGAGACTTCCTCTTGCCCTCGTGATCTCTTTCTCGTCGCTTGCTGTGGTGACGAAGACTTATGCCTCAACGGATGCCTCTGAATTCACGGTCGGTGTTGGTGGTGTTGATTTCGACGGAGCGGTCTTGGTGCAGGCGCTACCCGATGCGAGCGCGATTGCAGTGATCAAGCACGGTTTCGGTCCGGACGGCAGTACCAGTGTGCGAAGGATTGGCACAGATGGTGTCACTGCATGGGTGACCACCTTGACGAACGCGGCTGACCATGGTTTTCATGGTGCAGTGTTTGAGAACGCAGCATTATTGAATGACAACACTGTTCTTGTCGCAGGCTACGACGACCCTGCGGGCACCCCGAATGGAAAATTTGATGCCGTGTTGTTGGCAGTTACCTCAGGTGGTCAAGTTTCAACTGTTGATACTTGGGGAGGGACTGGTTCGGACTTCGCTCGTGCAATCGAAGTGTGTGCCGACGGGTCTTTCTACGTTGGTGGCGAATCATGGGGAGCTTCGGCGTCACCCTCCGAAACGAGCGCCATTGGTATGGCCGACATATTCATCACGCGTTTCGGATCAGACATGTCGCGTCAATGGACTCGCGCCATCGGTTCAACGAACAACGACGATATTGGTGCGATGAACTGTCGGCCAGACGGTGGTGTCGACTTGAACGCGTGGGCAGCTGGTTCGGTGAATGGTGAGGGAAGCGACAGCTATTACAACTTCTTCATCGCTCGATTGGATGCAGCGGGCAACACAGTTCGTACCATCGTGACCGAACTTGACCCGGGTCAATGGGGTCCGCCAACATCGGTGTATGCCGCTGACGGAAGCTATTACGTCACCGGCGAGTCAAATTCAATGTATCCAAATATGTCCTGCACAGAATGGGCTCTCGGTGGAATGGCTGTGGCGCACTTTTCGGCCGACGGCGAATTGTTATGGCGATCTATCCTCGCTTGCGGTAATAGTCCGAGTCGTATTGCTGTTGGAGCAAGTGGTGACCTATTCATTATTGGTTACGCACAGGTTCGCGTTGCGGGTCAAAAGAAGTACGGCGGTACGGACATGCTCATCCATCGCTATTCGCCAGATGGTCGACGAATCTCGACCAAGCAGTTCGGTTCAGAATCTGATGACTCCCCATTCACTATGTCGCTCGACTCCACTGGACATCTTTACGTGGGAGCACAAATAACCGGAACGTACGATGGATACGCCACTGTTGGTTCTTGGGATGCTCTCGTCATGCGTTTTGATGTCGGTGATGTTGTGCCGACGACAACAACTACAACTTCGACCACTACAACTTCGACCACTACAACGACAGTTGCGCCGACCACAACGACAACGACAGTTGCACCGACCACCACGACGACAACAACGACGACAGTTGCGCCGGCCCCGTCGATAACAATTGCTCCTAAAGCAGCGTTAGTTCTTCGCCCTAAAAAGTCAGTAACACTGAAAGCGACAGCCGTTTACGGAGGATTGTCCGTTCCGGCTGGAGCGAAAGTGACAGCCGCCGTTTCGTCAACTTCAAAATCAATTTGTCGTGTTAGTGGTGCCACATTGAAGGGCGTCAAGCAAGGATTATGCCGAGTCGTGGTAACAGTGAAGAGCAAGACGGGAAACAAGAAAAGCACTGTCGTTACATTGAACGTGACTACTTAGTCAACTGGACGATCATTCTCGTGGCATGGGCTGAGGGCGAGTTTTTAGGCGCCAAACAGCATTAATTTTGATTTACGGGTGTCGCGCGATTTGGTCAAGAATGTGGGCGACACGAATTGAATCGGCGCTTGAGACCATCCAGCCATCGTCGCTATCGATGACTCGACTGACATTCTCAACCATTTCGACAAATGCATTGGTGACTGCGAATTCTTCAACCACATCGTTGATTCGCAAAGAACATGCTTCATTCCAAGTGGTGAAAGACTCGCCAGCTTCGGTACTGATTTGACCGAGTGTTCCTCGAACAATGAATTGCTGCTGGCTGGGTAATGCAAAGGAGCTCACTGCGTGCGCCGTCATTGAATTGTTAATTCGTACCGACACGTCAGTAGTCAGGTCGATACCTGTTGGTCCGACCACGCGTGAAAGTTCTCTGATTTCTAGGTCGGTTGCACCTGCGGTGAATGCAACCCACGCGTGAGCCTGATAACAACCGACGTCAAGCAAAGCCCCGCCGCCCATTGCTGGGATGAGGCGATAGTTGTCGGTCATCTCCGAAGTGAAAGTGAAAGCAGTCTCGATGTGCTCAATGGCGCCGATTGTCCCACTGGCGACTACTTCAACCATGCGGGCGAATCTCGGGTGCCATCGGCCCCACACTGCTTCAATAAGTAGGCGGTCATGACGTGACGCGCAATCAAACATTGCCTCAGTCTCGGTTGCGTTGAGTCCAAGTGGCTTTTCGCAGAGAACATGTTTGCCGGCTTCGAGCGACTTCGTGACCCACTCAAGATGTTGACTATTCGACAAGCTGATGTACACCGCATCAATGCGTTCATCGGCCAAGAGATCGTCGTATGTCGCGTGAACTCGTTCGGGTTCAAGAGTTGCTGAACGCTGTTCATCGCGGCTGGCTACTGCGTAAAGGTGTGCTCCGCGAGATGCGTGCACGGCGGGGGCGAGGCCACGACTGGCGACAAAACCAGCACCAAGAAACCCCCAGTTCGCTGTCACTTGTTATGACCGCCGAATCGCAGGCACAATTGGCATCGCATTTTGCACGGCTGATTGTTCGGCGGCTTGCATAATTGCCACGACATTTCGCGATTGCAACGCATTGACTTCCATCTGTGTTCCGTTGTTGATCAATTCGACAATGGAACGATGGAACTCGTGGGGTGGTAGTGGCTGCAGAGGTGCAACGCGAGATGTGCCATCGGTGTGATGAACGGTCAGGATTGCAGGTAAGTCAGCAACTGCTGGTTCGCCAGCCGGATCCCAATCGCCGATGATTGCTCCCTGCGTGCCCAACACATAGAACTTGGGCTTGCGAGCCGCGGCGAGGTCGGAATGAACAAAGGTCGCTTGCTTGCCGGTCGTGAAGGTGACCGTGACATGGGCGTGATCGGCATTCGTTGCATGAGTCCAGACGCGCTTGTGGTTTTGTCCACTCACGTGAGCCACATCATCAGGAATGATGTTCAGAATCTGATCGAGGAAATGACTGCCCCAGTCAAAAATTGCACCACCAGAGACTTCGGCGTTTGAGTGCCAGTAATCGCACGGCCGTGAATATCCGCCGACGAAACTGTCGTAGTGATAGACATCACCAATTTCGCCAGAACGAATGATTTCGCGCATGGTGACAAAGTCATCATCGAATCGGCGATTCTGGTACACAACGAGCATGAGCTTCTTGGTCGACGCAAGTGCCATGAGCTCGTCGCATTGATCGGCAGTGAGGGCCATCGGCTTTTCAAGCACAACGTGGATGCCGCGAGACAACGATTCTTTAGCCCACTGGTAATGCGTATTCGGCGGGGTTGAGATAACGACAAGGTCGAGAAGTTCAGAATTCAGCATTTCGGTTGCATCGCCAAAGGGTGTTGCTTCGGGTGCAAGTTCGAGTGCTGCGGCAACACGGTCTGGATTCATATCGCAAACGGCGGTCAGCTCAAGGCCAATGGTGTTTTGGACGGCGAGGTTGTGCTCATGCCCGATTGCGCCATAGGCAAGAAGACCGACGCGGATATTGCTGTTATTCATTGCTTGAGATTATCCCTCGTGCGCGCAGAACAGGAAGGCGCAGGGCTAATTTCAGAGTGACAAGTTCTTTCTGATGGTGAGTAATTGGCGGCGCAGCATGATGCCATCGCCAGGGCCAAGAATGACTTTCTCAATCACTGAACCCAGGGGCACTTTGATACGCGATCGCATGCGTGTCACTAAACGAGTTCCTAAAGGGTCATCGCGTAATTCGTAGGCGAGGGTGAAATGTAGTTTGGGAGACTTTTTGCCCAGCGATTCAATCTCAAGAACAAAGTGACGCGGTGAGTCAACAATGGTCGCAGTGAATGAAGATAAGCCCGCAGGAATTTTGTCTCCCGATTCAACTGTTTGCCATTCGTCATGAATAGTTGTTGCACTCTTGCGACCAAGATTGTCGAGCCAGTCGTAGGTGTACCAACCGGCTCGTCCAAAACCCATTTGTCGAATCCATGGAAAAACCTTTTCTGGGGGAGCAGCAATCGTGATTGACCGAGTTGCGATGAGTGTTGCATCGCGACACAACTCGTCGCCGATCACCGAACTATGAATTTCTTCTTCGGTTGCGCCCCAGTATTGAAAAATCATGATTGAAGAGAGGGTAACAAGATTTACGCACGGATGAGACTTGTCTACAATGTGATCCGACCGTAGGAGACTTTGTGAGTGTGCCAGTGTTCGTTGCCCAAGAAATTGGCCACACCTTCATTGACGAAAATGTGTGGATGCCCACCGTCACGATTGACGTATCAGAGTCACCCGAGATCGCAGACCTAGCCCGAGTGCATGCCGTTGAAGGAGTCGGCGATGTGAATACCCATGCGATTCGTCAAGATGATGCGGTTGTTATTGGTGTGCGGTTGACGACTCCTGTTGAGGCAATGTTTGCCGTGGCATTTAGTTATTCAATGCACCGAGAGTTTCTACATGAAGTGGCAGATGCAGGAACCCTTGTCTTTGCAACGACGAATACCGAAAACGCTCACGAAGAACGACCCTTGTGGCTGAGCGTCTTTATTGATGGCGCTGGTTTGCGCCGAGCCTTAACTGTCAACGCCGATTGATTTGTCTACAAGGTCACCTAAGGACCTAGTCATCGTTGAGTAATTTCAAGAACTCGACGAAGTCTTGAGGAAACTCGATCTGTTCCATAGTTCATCCTGCGAAGTTCGAGCGCGTGTTGAAGACGAGCCTGTGGGGTTTGAGCAGCCCAGAAAGCCCGGTCGCGTTGAGCGGCCTCACCGTGAGAAGCGGCTATTTGGATCGTCTTGTTCATCGCATTTTTAGCCTACCTATCAAAAGGGGTGGGAGTGCCGAAATGAAGCTCCACGGTTACAGCGCAGGAGCAATATCAATCCTGATGAAAGGTGTGGCGGCGAATTTCGCAATACACCCGGCATTGTTTTCCAATGCGGTGCCTGCTCTTTTGGGTAGAATTGAAACAATGCATTCCATCCAGAAGGTCGTAACTCGAAAGCGCAAGGGCGACGACGATGCTGCGTGGACATATTGGGTCACCCGACCCGTTACTGAACGTCTTGCGAAGGTGGAAGAACTACGGGCCGAGCATCACGGATGGACAATTGAATCTGAACCAAGACTTTTAAGAGTTTGTCGAATCATTCGTCGCTCATGAGGTCGAGTTCCTCATTGTTGGTGGATACGCGCTAGCGGCACATGGTCACCCGCGATACACCGAGGACCTTGATGTATGGGTGTGGCTCGGACCGGAAAATGCACAGCGAATTCTTGCCGCCATTGAAGAGTTTGGGTTCGGTGATTTGGGACTCACCGCTGCAGATTTTCAAGAACCAGATGTGATGGTGCAGCTCGGCCGAGAACCTCAACGCATCAATATTTTGACGTATGCGTCAGGGCTTCAATTTTCTGACGCATACAAGAATCGTGTCTTAGTGAAAATTGGCAACGTTGACGTGCCATTTATTTCCGTTGACGATCTTCGAACCAACAAGATGGCGTCAGGCAGGCCACGTGATCTTGCGGATGTCGCCGACTTGCCACAGGCTGAGTAACCTCCACAAAAATGACGAAAAGTGTGTCGGCAAATTTCGCACCACATTTCGCACCATCCCCGCCTTCGTGAGGCTGGTGCACAATTCGGCACCGCAGTAGTTTTGTAGGGTATCGTGAACTTTTGACCCTCGGGCGTGTAGGGTTTTTCGATGTTTGCTGTTAGTGAGTGTGAACTGCCGGAGACTGGCGGGTCGATGTTTGTTGTGTTCGCCGGTTTGTTTGTGTTGGTTGCTGGTGTGATTGTGACCCGTTGGGTCCGTCGGTCTGCTGGCCGGTTGTCGGTGGTGGTGGTCCCGTTGGTGTTGCTGGGTGGTTTCGTGTTGGCGCCGCAAGTGGTTGATCCGTGCGCGCCAGAGCCGCTTCTAGCTAACAGCACTCTGCCAGAGCTCTGCTCAGGTGTTGGGCAGATGACTAAGGAAGACGGGACCGTCAGCCAGGTCCCCGTGCAGCAAGTCGGCCAGCAGGTA
>Ga0315899_10003959_pt1 | contig 16066 bp, 11 predicted proteins | sample LakEriMetagenome_2_FD_203518 | JGI IMG/M metagenome (GOLD analysis project Ga0315899, IMG submission 203518) | Freshwater fungal communities from buoy surface, Lake Erie, Ohio, United States - Buoy 4 MA112 | ecosystem: Environmental > Aquatic > Freshwater > Lake | place: USA: Lake Erie, Ohio... | reverse complement strand
GCGGTCCGCCAGCGTGGACTTGCCGTGATCGATGTGCGCGACGATGCAGAAATTGCGGATGTGGCTGAGATGCAACGGGGCCGTCCTCTGAAGTACCGAAACTGGGATAACCTTTCAACATAGCAGGGCCGGGAACCGTGCCCAAGGCTGAACGCAAAAGGCCGGCTCCCGTCGTCACGATGGGGAGCCGGCCTTCCTGGTTCGCGTGCGCGTCCGCCTTGGCGTCAGCGGGGGGGCTTGGGCGCGGGCGGGTTGACCACCGGCCCCGGCGCCATGTGCGCCGGTATCGCTTCCACCGGCTTGTCCGAGACCGGGGGCATCTTCAGTTCTGCCGCAGCCGGCATGTTCGCGGGCACGGGCCGCCGGGGCGTACCGGGAGTCGGCATCGGAAAGAGCGCCATGCGAGCGTCAATGCAGGCGCTCCCCACGGACCGAGCCGGGATGATCTTGAAGGACTGCCCGGAGATCAGCTTTCCGGCACCCCAGTTGAAGTCCGGGTAACCGACGATGCCGAGCGCGCCGGTATAGGACACATTGCCGCTTGGTACCGAGCTCGCGGCCCCGTTCCCGCAACTCTCGACGAACGTAAAGGCATTGGCCTGAGCGGACAGCAACACGGGGGACGCCGCCTCGGCCACGGTGATGCTCACGACCGCTGCCTCGTCGAACAGTTCCCGTCCCAGCACACCGATCACTTCCTGCACCGACGTGACGGCCGTGTCCAGCACCATGTCGGGCGCCCAGCGGTTCTGCTGCACGAACGCGTCGAGATTGGGCTTCGCGCTGGACGCGAAAGCCAGGATGAGGGGACGCGAGCCATACGTCGTCAAATGGGCGAGTTCGTCGGCCTGGAGCGAACGCACCGGGAGTCGCTTGCCCCTGCGGACCGACGACGCCCGCGTGGGGGCGACTGGCGACAGCACCTGCACCGCCGTCTGCCGCGGACCGCGGGTGACCGCCACAACGACCGTGTGTGCATCCTGATCGGCGACCAGCGTCATCCCCGGCCACTTCTCCACCGCCCGGACCGGCGTGACTTTCGTCACGCTCACCGACGGCGCCTGGGCGCCAAGAGGCGCGAGGGCCAGCGCGGGAAGGATCACCGCCACTGCCATGCGAAATCTCGTCAATCGGAACACGTGCCCTCCCTGAAGGCTCTTTGTCGCCGAACTGCTTCGCTGCCCACTTCGTGAAATAAGACTCACGTCGCAGAAGGCCGCAACCCGACGGTAGTCGGCGCCGTGCCTGTCCCCAAGCCAACGCGGCCCGTGCCGGCGCCCGCGCGTGGCCGAAGAACGAAATGCCTGCCATTGGCGTACGTTGTGGCATGTCCCAGCCCCGCGCCGACCAACTCGATCCCGCCGTCCTCGCCGCACTCGGCCACCTCGAGCTCGTCGCCCGCTGGGTGGTGGACGGCTTCATTACCGGGCTCCACCGGTCGCCGCGCAAGGGGTTCAGCGTAGAGTTCGCCGAGCATCGCCCGTACATGCCGGGCGACGACCTGCGCTACCTCGACTGGCGCATCGCCGGCCGGGCCGACCGCTGGGTGGTCAAGCAGTTCGAGGAAGAGACCAACGCCCGCGCCATGCTCGTACTCGACGTGAGCGCCTCCATGCAGTGGACCGGGGACCCGTCGCGCCTGTCCAAGCTGGCCTACGCGGAGCGGCTGGCCAGCGCCATGGCGCTGCTGCTGCTGCGTCAGCGGGACGCCGTGGGGCTGGTGCGCTTCGACGCGGGGCTGCGTGATGTCGTACCCCCGCGCTCGCAGCGCGGGCAATGGCGTCGGCTGGTGGCGGCCTTTGGTGAACCCGGCGGCGGAACGGCGTCCAATGTGAGCGACGCCCTTGCCGCGGCCGGCAAGCTGGTGCGCCGCCCGGGGTTCGTGGTGCTGCTCTCCGATCTGCTCACCGACCCCGCGCCCGCGGCCGATGCCGCGCGTACGTTGCGCGCCCGCGGCCACGAGGTGCTGGTGCTGCACGTCATGGACCCCGCCGAGCGCGACTTCCCCGAGAGCGGCGAGGCGCGCTATCGCGATCCCGAAAGCGGCCACGAAGTGCCGGCCAGCCCGGGCGACGTGCGCACCACCTACCGCACCACCGTACAGGAAGCGCTCGCCGACTGGAAGGCGGCGCTCGGCCGGGCCGGTGCCCGCTACGCGCTGGCCTACACGGACGAGCCATTCGGGCGGGCGCTGCGCCATCTGGTGGGGGTGAACGGGCGCGGGGCGATGGTGTGAGCCGTGCCCCAGGCGCCGCGCCGCGGCGTGGTGGTGTGCCGCCGGATGGATCGATGTATTCTTCTGTTGTACGATTTCGCGATCGATCGCCTTCGCCGGAGACACCATGGACATCGTGACCATTTCGCCGAAGTTCCAAGTGGTGATTCCGCGCGCGGTGCGGGAACGCCTCAAGCTCGAGCCGGGCCAACAGGTCCAGGCCATCGCCTACGACGATCGGGTGGAGTTCATCCCGTTGCGCCCTGCACGCGCCCTGCGCGGCTTCCTCAAGGGTCTCGATACCACCATCGCTCGCGATGGCGGGCGTGGCGCCGATCGTGTCTGATAGGCACGTTGGCCCGGTCGGGGCTGCGGCGTGGTGAAGCGCGCGCGACTCAACGTCGTCGATTCCTCCGCCTGGCTGGCCTACTTCGCCGATGAGCCGACGGCGGCCGTGTTCGCACCTCCCATTGAGCACACCGAGCATCTCGTCGTGCCCGCGATCTGTCTCACCGAGGTGTTCAAGGTGGTGGCCCGGCAGCGTGGCGAAGGAGACGCCTTGCAGGTCACGGCCGTCATGCAGCAGGGGCAGGTCGTGGCGCTGGACGAAAGTCTTGCCCTCACGGCGGCCAAGCTCGGGCGGCAGTACAACCTGCCGCTTGCCGACAGCATCGTCTACGCCACCGCGAAGATGGTTGGCGGTGTGGTGTGGACGCAGGACGACGACTTTACGGACTTGCCCGACGTGCTCTTCCACCCCAAGCAACGCACCCGCTGATGGCGCACCCGCTGATGGCGCACCCCTGATGGCGTTCTGCTGATGGCGTTCCTTGCCCCCGCCTTCCTCGCCCTCGGCCTGCTGGCCGGTGTGCCGCTGCTGGTGCACCTGCTGCGCCGCCGCGTCGGGCGTGTCATTGATTTCCCCGCCGTGCGCTATCTCGAGCGCATGGAGCAGGAACACAGCCGCGATCTCAAGCTGCGCAACCGGCTGCTGCTGCTGCTCCGGCTGCTTGCAGTGCTGGCGTTGGCGTTGGCGGCGGCGCGCCCCATCGCGCGCCTGCTGGGTGTGGGGCACGCGCCCATGGCCGTGGCCATCGTCGTGGACAATTCGCTGAGCACCGGCGTGGTCCAGAACGGACAGGTGCGCTTCGACAGCCTGCGAACCGACGCACGGCGCCTGGTGGATGAACTCACGGCTGACGATCGGGCGTGGATCGTGACGGCCGACGGCCGGGTCATTGGTGGTGGGCCGGAGGCGCTGCGCGCCGGGCTCGACGCGCTGCAACCGGTGGGAGGGCGCGGCGACCTGGCCGCCGCCACTCGCCGCGCCGTGGGACTGGCGCGCAGCGGGATGCCCCGCACCCCGGTGGTGGCCATCGTCAGCGACGGCCAGCGCAGTTCGTTTCGCAGCGACTCGGTCGTACAAAGCGACGAGGTCCCGGTGGTCACGCTGCTGCGCGGCGGCCCCCTGCCGCGCAATCGCGCCGTGCTGCAGGCCACGCCGGAACCGGTACGCTGGACGCCCGGTGGTACGGTCACGCTGGCCGTCACCTCCCCCGATGCGGCCGCGTGGCGCCTGACACTCGATGGCCGCACCGTGGCGCGTGGCACGGTGCCGCCCGCCACCCTCGACGCGCCGGCGCGCGTTACGCAGCGTCTCGCCAGCACCAGCAGCGGCTGGGTGCGCGGCAGCGTGGAGTTGGACGCCGACGCGTTGCGCGCCGACGACACGCGGTGGTTTGCCGTGCGCGTCGCGCCGCCACCCACGGTGAACGTTCGCGGTGAGGGTGGCCTGTTTCTGGGCGCCGCGCTGGGCACCCTCGTGGACGAAGGGCGGCTGGCCCGTGCGCGTGCCGGGGAATCGCGTGCCGTGACCGTATCGGGGGCCGACGCCCCCGGTACCCGGTTGCCGGTGCTGCTCACGGCACCACGCGACCCCATTGGGGTGGGGGAGGCCAATCGCCAGCTCGAACGCCTCGGCATCCCGTGGCGCTTTGGCGCCATTGCCCGCTCACAGGTGCTGGCCCGCGTGCCGGCGCGCGGCGGCGCCGCGGACACCAGTTCCATCTCGGCCCGTGCCTTCGACGGCACCCCGGTGCGTACCCGGTATCCCCTGCAGTACTCCCCGGGAAGCGGGGCGGCGGCGCCGACCAGTGCCCCCGATACCATCGCCACGGCCGGCGGCGCGCCGTGGGTGGTGGCTGGCGAGGGGTACGTGCTGCTCGGCTCGCCGGTGGACCCCGAGGCCACTGACCTGCCGCTCGACGCGGCGTTCGTGCCCTGGCTGCTGGAGGCGCTGGCGAGGCGGTTGGGCGACGACGGGCGCCTTATCGAGGCCAGCCCCGGTCAGGTGGTGAGCGGCCTGCGCGACATCTCCGGTCTCGAGGCCCCCGACGGCACCGTGTCGCCGTTGGCGTCCGATCGGCTCACGGTCCCCGCGCAGGCCGGGGTCTATTTCCTGCGCCGGCAGGAGGCGAGGGCGGGGGCCCTGGTGGTGAACGGGGAGCCGTCGGAATCGGAGTTCGCCGCCGCCTCCGGCACCAGCGCCAACACCAATGCCGACGCCACGGTGGCGGGACTCGTGGTTGGTCGGGACGTGGTGGCTGCCACCGATGCAACCCAGTGGCAGGACGCCGTGTTCTCCCGGGCAGCGGGGCAGGCCCTGCTGTTACCCCTCGTGGCGCTGGCCTTGGCCGCGCTGTTGGCGGAAGCCTATGTGAGTGGTCGTTAGGTTTCCGGCTTCCTGTTCTCTTGCTCCAGGTTGTAGATGGCACTTCCACGTCTGCTTGACGCGGTCGCCGGGCTCTCCGCCTTCGACCGTGTGCTCAAGACCCTCCCCGGTCCGGGTGGGTCTCTTCGTATTGGCGGCCTCGCAGGGTCCGCCGATGCGGTGCTGGTGGCCGCGCTCGCGCGCGCGCTGCCGCAGCGGCTGGTCGTGGTCATCACCGACCAGCTGGGTGACGCCGAACGGTGGCTCGCCGACCTGCAGGCGCTGGTCGACGATGTGCCGGTGGCGCTCTACCCGCCGCGCGAAGGATTCGGGGAAGTGGAGCCGCACGCCGAAGTGGCCGGCGAACGGGTGGAAACGCTCGAGAAGCTGGGGCGCAGCGGTGTGCGCGTGCTGCTCACCACGTCGCGGGCGGTGCTCGAAAAGACCGCGCTCCCCAGGGCGCTCTCCGGGGCTCGGCTCGAACTGCGCAAGGGGGATGTGCGGCGCCCCGAGGAGCTGGCGGCGCACCTGGAGGGTATCGGCTTCGAGCGCGTGCCCATGGTCGAAGACGTGGCGCAGTTCAGTGTGCGCGGCGGCATCTTCGACATCTATTCGTTCGGCATGGCGGAGCCGGTGCGCCTCGAGTTCTGGGGCGATGACATCATCGAGCTGCGCCACTTCGACCTCAACACGCAGCGCAGCACGCGCGACGCCGCGGTGGCGCTCGTGCTGCCCGTGGACGGTCGCGTGCAGCTGGGCGACGACCGCGGGGAGCGCGTCACGCTCCCCGAGCTCTGGCCCGCCGATTCGCTGGTGATCATGCCGAGCGGCAGCAGCGTGCTGCCCGAACTCGTGCGCACCTGGGAGGAAGCGTCGCATCATATCGAGCTCGCCCTGCGCCGCGGTGAGGAGTACACGCACCGCGACCGGCTCTTCGTGGAGCCGCCCAAGATGGCGAGCACCCTCGCGCGCTTCGGCACGGTGCGCTTCAACCCGCCGCCGCAGCGCGCCGTCAGCACCAATGCCGCCGACCATGTGCCGGTGGGGCCGGAGCCCGACGTGGTGTTCCCCATTCGGCATCCGGAAACGATCTCCCGCGACCTGCGCGTGCTGCGCCGCCTGCAGCGGGACGGGCTGCATACGGTCATCCTGTGCGACAACGCCGGCCAGGCCGAGCGCCTCGAGGAACTGCTCGGCGAAGACGGGCCCGTGGCCGCGTCGCTCGCCATCGGCGTGCTGGGGGGCGGCTTCGTCGTGCCCAACGTGGTGCGGGTGCTCACCGACCACGAGATCTTCCGCCGCGAACGCCGCCTCCGGCGCGCGCGCCGCTACAGCACCGGCGCGTCGCTCGAGTCGCTGGGGGCGCTCAAGCCGGGCGATTACGTGGTGCACCTCGAGCACGGCATCGGCATCTATCGCGGCATCGAACAGGTGTTCGTGCGCGAGGCCACCATCGAAAGTGCCGTCATCGAGTACGAAGGGGGCGACCGGCTGAACGTGCCGCTGTACCGCATCGATCAGATCGAGCGGTATCGCAGCGCCAGCGATGTGAGCGACGACGCGCCCCCGCCGCGCTTGCACAAGCTGGGGGGCAACAAGTGGAAGGCGCAGCGCGACAAGACGCGCATGGCCATCCTGGAAATGACGCAGGAGCTGCTGCACCTCTATGCGCGCCGCAAGGTCACCACGCGGCCGCCGCACGGCGCCGACGGGGCGTGGCAGCGCCAGCTGGAGAGCAGCTTCCTCTTCGAGGATACCCCCGACCAGCGCAAGGCCACCGAAGACGTGAAGCGGGACCTCGAAGGCGAGCGCCCCATGGATCGCCTGCTCGTGGGCGACGTGGGGTACGGCAAGACCGAAATCGCCATTCGTGCCGCCTTCAAGGCGGTGCAGAGCGGACGGCAGGTGGCGGTGCTGGTGCCCACGACCATTCTGGCCGAACAGCATGCGCGCAGCTTCGGCGATCGGCTGGCCGACTTCCCGGTCACGGTGGAAGTCATGAGCCGCTTCCAGACCGCGGGGCAGCAGGCGGTGGTGGTGGAGAAGCTCAAGAAGAAGCAGATCGACATCATCATCGGCACGCACCGGCTGCTGAGCCCCGATGTGGCGTTCGCCGAGCTTGGCCTCATCATCGTGGACGAGGAGCACCGTTTCGGCGTGAAGCACAAGGAGCGGCTCAAGCAGCTCAAGCTCAGCACCGACGTGCTCACGCTCACGGCCACCCCCATTCCGCGCACGCTGCACCAGTCGCTGGCGGGGCTGCGCGACCTCACGCTCATGCAGACGGCGCCGCGCGACCGCTCGCCGGTGCTCACCTTCGTGGAGCCGTTCGACGACGCGCTCATCGAGGAGGCGGTCAGCCGTGAGCTCGACCGCGGCGGGCAGGTGTTCTTCGTGCACAACCGCATCGAGACCATCGAGGCGATCGCCGACCACCTGCGCCGCATCGTGCCGCGTGCCCGCGTGGGGGTGGGGCACGGGCAGATGAAGGAGCGCGACCTCGAGAAGATCATGCGGCAGTTCGTGGAGGGGGAGCTCGATATCCTCGTCTCCACGCTCATCGTGGAGAGCGGCCTCGACGTACCCAATGCCAACACGATGTTCGTGAACCGGGCCGACCATCTGGGGCTGGCGCAGCTGTACCAGCTGCGTGGTCGCGTGGGCCGGTCGCACCGGCGTGCCTACTGTTACCTGCTCGTCCCCGACCGGGTGGACGAAGACGCCGAGCGCCGTCTGGCGGTGCTGGAGCACCATACCGAACTGGGCGCCGGCTACCGGGTGGCCCTCAAGGACCTCGAGCTGCGTGGCGCCGGCAACCTGCTGGGCCCCGAGCAGTCCGGGTTCGTGCACTCGGTGGGGTTCGACCTGTACCTGCGCCTGCTCGACGAAACGGTGCGGCAGCTGTCCAACGACGGGTCGCAGAAGGCGTGGATCCCGGCCGACGTGACCCTCGACTTCCCGAGCTTCCTCCCCGACGACTATATCGCGTCGCCGGAGGCCAAGCTGGATGTCTACCGCCGCCTCACGGCGCTGCGGGATGCCAGCGCCATCGAGGCGCTGCGGCAGGAGGTGCGTGACCGGTTCGGGGCGCTGCCGGCCCCCGCCGAGGCGCTCTTCGGCAGTGCCATGCTGCGGGTGATCGGGGCCGCCCTGGGGGTGGAGGGGGTGCTTGTGCGCGCTTCCGAGGCGCGTATTACTTTCAGGGCTGACGCAGTTCCGCGCCTGAAGGGGCTGTCTGCGGCGTTCCACGGGGTACAATTCCAGGTGGATGTCCGCCGTGCGCAGCCGTTGGCTCTCAAGCTCACCCGCCTGGGGGGCGCCGAGATGCTCGACGGGCTGGTCCGCGCCCTCAAGGCCCTCGTTCCCTGACCTTCGTCTCCGCTACCGGAGTCCGACCTGATGAAATCATACCGTTTGTCCGTGCTGGGTGCCGTCGCGTTCGCCGTTGCCTGCGGGGCAGCGTCCAATCCCGACGTGGCGGCGACCGCCGGCAATCAGCAGCTCTCGGCGGCTCGACTCGCGGAGATCGTGGGGCAGTCGCAGGCGCCCCTCGAGAAGGATGTGGCGCGCTCCATTGCCGAGCTGTGGGTCAACTACCAGCTGGTCGCGCTCGCGGCGGCCAAGGGTGACTCGCTCACCGATCCGAAGGTCATGCAGGACGCACTGTGGTCGAATCTCGACAACATCCGCGTGAAGAAGTTCTACGACAACGTCTCCAAGGGCTGGCAGGCGCAGGTCCCGGGTAGCGACGAGGAGCGGTACAACAGCGGTGAGGCATATGCCGCCCGGCACATCCTCATCAAGACCGAGCAGGGGGCGACGCCCGAGCAGATCGCGGCCGCCAAGAGCAAGGCGCAGGGCATCCTGCAACAGGCCACCCCCGCCAATTTCGTGTCGCTGACCGCCCGCTCCGACGAGCCGGGCGCCAAGGAGCGCGGCGGAGATCTGGGGCTGTTCGGCAAGGGCATGATGGTGCCGGAGTTCGAGAAGTGTGTCGCGGCGCTCAAGCCCGGCGAGATTTCCAAGGAGCTTTGTCAGTCGTCGTTCGGCTTCCACATCATCTACCGCTCGCCGTACGCCGACGTCGCGGAGAAGTTCGCGCCCATCGCCAAGCAGCGGAACGTGGCCATTGCCGAGAGCACGTACCTGGCCAAGCTCGAAGCGAGCAACGAAGTGAAGGTCGAGGCCAACGCCACGGTGAAGGCCAAGGCCATCGCGAAGAACACGCTGGGCTACATGAAGGACAACGACGCCATGGCCACCTACAAGGGGGGCAAGCTCACCGCGTCGCGCTTCGCCGATTGGCTCGCGGCCTATCCGCCGTCGTCGCAGATCCGCCCGCAGCTGGTGCAGGCGCCGGACACGCTGGTCGAGAAGTTCGTGAAGCAGATCGTGCGCAACGAGCTCGTGCTGCGTCAGGCCGACAGCGCCAAGGCCACGGTGGACACGGCCGAGATGTCGAACCTGTTCCTGAACTTCAAGAACGCGGTCACGCAGTCGTGGGCATCGCTGGGGGTGGAGCCCACCAAGCTGGCCGACAGTGCCAAGGCGGCGGGCGGCGACAAGGAGAAGATTGCCGGCGCCAAGGTGGAAGCCTTCTTCAGCAAGCTCGTGAAGAACGAAGTGCCGTTCGTGGACGTGCCGTACCCGGTGGCCCGCGCGGTGCAGAAGAAGTACACCTTCGCCATCAACGAGGCGGGGCTCGACAAGGTCATCGAGCTGGCCAAGGGCGTGCGCGCCAAGGCCGATTCGAGCAAGGCGCAGCAGGGTCCGCCGGCGGCGCCGGGTGCGGCGGCGCCGAGCACGCCGGCTCCGGCTCCTGACACGACCAAGAAGTAACCGCCCACTCCGGTGGGTCTCAGCGCCCCGGCCGGCTTCCGGCCGGGGCGCGTTGTACACGGGGCCACGATGGCCGCGCTGCAACCCTGTTCCCGCCCGCGGGTACCTACCCGAATGATGCCTCGCATGAACCACCGCCTCCTTGTTGCCGCTGTCGCCTTCACGGCGGCGCCCGCGCTCGTGCGCGCCCAAGCGACCTCCGCGTCACCCGCCGCTGCGGCGCCCGCGCCCGCGGCCGACACGATTCGCGGTCTTCCCATTGACGGCATCGCCGCCATCGTGGGCGATCAGATCATCCTCGTGTCGGAGGTCATGACGGCGGTCAACCAGGCGCGGGCGTCGGGCGCCAAGGTGGAGTCGGCCGCCGATCTCGCCAAGCTCGAGGCCGATATTCTCGAGCGCCTCATCGACGCCGAGCTGCTGGTGCAGAAGGCGAAAGACGAGAAGGTGGAGGTGCAGGACGGCGACGTGGCCAGTGCGGTGGATGACCAGGAGAAGAACATCCGCAAGCGCTTTCAGAGCGACGCCGAGTTCAGGGCGGCGCTCAAGGAAGCCGGCATGGGCACCATCGAGGAGTGGCGCAAGATCACCGGCGATCAGTTGCGCCGCGACAAGATGCAGCAGCAGGTCATGCAGAAGCTGCAGCGCGACGGCAAGGTCAGCGCCGTGAATGTGAGTGAGGAGGAGATCCGCGACGCGTTCGAGGTGTTCAAGCAGCGCATCGGCCCCAAGGAAGCCCGCGTGGGCCTGCGGCAGATCGTCGTGGCCACCAAGCCCAGCGAGGCGGCCAAGAAGCGCGCCCGCGACAAGATCGACTCGCTCTGGAACGAGCTGCAGACGCGGCCGGAGGACTTCGAGCTGATGGCCAAGAAGTACTCCATGGACGGTTCGGCGGAAATGGGGGGCGACCTCGGCTGGAACCGCCGCGGGCGCATGGTGCCGGAGTTCGACCGCATGATGTTTTCCCTCAACCCCGGCGTCGTCAGTCCGATCGTGGAGACGGCCTTCGGGTTTCACATCATCCGCGTGGATCGCGTGCAGCCGGCGGAGGTGAAGGCGCGACACATCCTCATCCGCCCGCAGGTGGACTCGAGCGACGAGCGCCGCGCCAAGGAGCTGGCCGACAGCATCGTGCTGGCGTGGCGTGCCGGCGGCAGCTTCGACTCGCTCAGCGTGAAGTTCCACGACAACGCGAGTGGCGAGGACAAGACCATTCCGGAGTATCCGCGCAGTGAGTTGCCCGAGCCCTACCGGAACGCGCTCGAGGGGGCCACGCTCAACCAGATCGTCGATCCGTTTCCGCTCCCCGATCCGTCAGCCGGGGTGGCGAAGTTCGTCATTGCCCAGGTCACGTTTCTGGACGAGGCGGGGGCGTGGACGCTGAACGAGGCGCGCGATCGCATCCGCGATCAGCTGTCGGAGGAGCGCAAGATGCGCCGCCTCATCGACAATCTGAAGAAGCAGACCTATGTGAGTGTTCGCTACGATCCCACCAAGCAGGGGGGTGGCAATCGGTGATGCGGCTGGCGCTCACGCTGGGGGACCCGCGGGGCATCGGTCCGGAGATCGTCGGCAAGGCGCTCAGTGATCCGCGAATTGCGGCGCTGAGCGCCTCGGCGCATGGGCCAAACGCGGTGGCGTGGCGGGTGATCGGCCCGCGCGGCTGCGGGCTGCCGGTGCACGACGATCTGGGCGCGTGGGCGCCCACGGGCGATGCGGCGCGCGATGAAGCCGCCGGCGGGCGCTTTGCCGGGCGTGCGGTGGAGCTCGCGGCGCAACTCGCGCTGCGCGGCGAGGTCGCGGGCATGGTGACGGCGCCGCTCGACAAGCACGCGCTGCAGGCCGGCGGCTTCGATTTTCCCGGGCACACGGAAATGCTGGCCCGGCTGGCGGGGGTCCCCACGGCCATGATGCTGGCCAGCGACCGGCTGCGGGTGGTGTTGGCCACGACGCACATCGCGCTGCGCGACGTGCCGGCCGCGCTGACCCGCGAGGTGCTGGCGCAGACGTTCCGCACGACCCACGAGGGGCTGCGCCGCGATCTGGGCATCGACGTGCCGCGCATCGCGCTGTGCGCCATGAACCCTCACGCCGGTGACGGTGGCCGTTTCGGTCACGAAGACGATGACCTGCTGGCGCCGGTGGCCCGCGCCTGCGGCATGTTCGGCCCCTTTCCCGCCGATACGGTGTTCGTGCGCGCGCTGCGCGGCGAGTTCGATGCGGTCATCGCGCCGTATCACGACGTGGGAATGACGGCCATCAAGGTGGCGAGCTTTGGCAGCGCGGTGAACATCACGCTCGGCCTGCCCTTCGTGCGCACCTCGCCGGATCATGGCACGGCGCTGGACATTGCGGGGCAGGGGATTGCGAGTGCCGAGAGTCTGGTGCGGGCGATGGCGGTGGCGGTGGAGATGGTGGAGCGTCGGCAGACGCGAGACAGCCGACGGTAACGGCGGTGTGCCGTGACCGCGACCCGGCCCCGGCATGGACGCCGGGAGCACGCTGAGGGGGTGCCGGTCAGGTCGCGGCGGCGGCGGGGGGCCGGGTTTTCCCGCCGGGGATCATTCCGAACCGGCGGGCCGTTGTTTTGGTATCCCTGTCCCCGCTATCTTCTAAGGCTATGGAAATTCGCAACGTCGCCATCATCGCGCACGTCGACCACGGGAAGACCACCCTCGTCGACAAAATGCTCCGCCAGGCCGGAGCCTTCCGCGAAAATCAGGTCGTAGAAGAACGCGTGATGGACTCCAATCCGCTCGAGAAGGAGCGGGGGATCACCATTCTGGCGAAGAATACCTCCATCCGGTGGAAGGACACGAAGATCAACATCGTGGACACGCCGGGGCACGCGGATTTCGGCGGCGAAGTGGAGCGCATTCTGCGCATGGTGGACGGGGTGCTGCTGGTCGTCGACGCCTTCGACGGCCCCATGCCGCAAACGCGCTTCGTGCTGCGCAAGGCACTGGAACTCGGGCGCACGCCCATCATCGTCATCAACAAGATCGACCGTCCGGGGGCCGACCCGCTCCGCGTGCACGACGAGGTGCTCTCGCTCTTCATCGAGCTCGAGGCCACCGAGGAGCAGCTCGACTCACCCGTGGTGTACTGCTCGGCCAAGAACGGCATCTCGACGCTCGATCTCGACCAGGAAGCGGTGGACTTCGAACCACTCTTCGAGACCATCGTCAAGACGGTCCCGCCGCCGCCGACCGACAAGGACGGGCCCTTCCAGATGCTCGTCTCCACGATCGACTACTCGGCCTATCTCGGCCGCATGGCGATCGGGCGCATCGAGCGCGGTACGGTGCACATGGGTGACAGCATCACCCTCGTCACCCCCGACAACAGCGCGGCGCCCGTGCGCGGCCGGGTCACGAAGCTGTACGGTTACGAAGGGCTGGAGCGCGTGGAAATCCAGGAGGCATCGGCGGGGGAGATCGTGCTGCTCGCCGGCTTCGAAAACGTGGACATCGGCACCACGCTCACCGATCCCAACACGCCGGACGCGTTGGAAGGGATCAGCGTGGAGGAGCCCACGATCAGTGTCGACTTCGTGGTGAACAACTCGCCCTTTGCCGGCAAGGAAGGGAAATTCGTCACCTCGCGGCAGATCCGTGAGCGGCTGTACAAGGAGCTCGAGCGCAACGTGGCCCTGCGGGTGGAAGACAGCGACACCACCGACGCCTGGAGCGTGTCGGGACGTGGTGAGCTGCACCTGTCCATCCTCATGGAGACGATGCGGCGCGAAGGGTTCGAGTTCCAGGTGTCGCGCCCGCGCGTGATCACGCGCATCGACGACAATGGCCAGAAGCTCGAGCCGTTCGAGGAGTTGGCGATCGACGTGCCCGAGGACTATCTCGGCGTGGTCATCGAGAAGCTGGGCCCCCGCAAGGCCGAGATGATCGAAATGAAGAACCCGGGGCAGGGGCTGGTGCGCCTGCTGTACCGTGTGCCGGCGCGCGGGCTCTTCGGCTACCGCTCGGAGTTCCTGACCGATACGCGCGGGACGGGCATCATGCACCACCGGTTCCTGGAGTACGGGCCGTGGGCCGGGCCGCTCTCGGGACGCTCGCGCGGGGTGCTGGTGTCCATGGAAAACGGCACCATCATTGCCTTTGCGCTCTTTTCGCTGCAGGAGCGTTCGACGCTCTTCGTCACCCCGGGCGACGCCGTGTACGAGGGCATGCTCATCGGTGAGAACTCGCGTCCGGGCGACATGGACGTGAACCCCTGCAAGGAGAAGAAGCTCACGAACATGCGCTCCAAGGGCGCGGACGAGGCCATCGTGCTGGAACCGCCCCGCCAGATCACCCTCGAAAGCGCCCTCGAGTACATCGAGGATGACGAGCTGATCGAAGTCACCCCGCAGAGCATCCGCCTGCGCAAGCGCATGCTGGCCGCCAGCGACCGCAAGCGCGTCACGCGCGAAGTCAAGCGCGAACGGGACCGCGCCTCGGCGTAACCGCCCGTCTCCGCTGCCGCAGTCACCATCCGGGCCCAGCCGATCACGGCGGGCCCGGGTGCGTATCCGGGCGCGTTTTTCGGGGTATCGGTGCGTTGGATCGGCTTGCGCCCTGCGCGTCGCCTGCCGATACTCCCGCACAGCAGGCACACGCGTTCCCTTTCTTTCACACTCGCAGGAGAATCGTCCCATGTTGGAGCTGTTCGGGTCGTCGTCAATGGACGCGCTCGAAGAGAAGGTGCAGTCGTCGGTCTTCATGCTCGCCGCCGACGACGACGAAGAGTTCGATGACGAGGGCTTCGACGAGGACGATCTCGACGAGGATGACGACGACGACGACGTCGATTTCGACGACGATGACCTCGACGACGATGAGGACGACGAGGACGACCTCGACGACGATGATGAGGATCTCGACGACGAGGACGACGAGGACGACGACGACGACTACGACTTCGACGAAGAACTCGGCTACGGCGACGAGGACGATCCGGACGCGTGATCAGTCCGCTGGCCTCCCGCACGGGAGCAGGCGGACGGAAGACGGGCGACCTACCGGTCGCCCGTTGTGCGTTTGGCCGAGGCGTGGCGCTGGCCGAGCGTCCGCCGCAGGGATCGTGAGGAAAAGCGGGCGGCTCCCTTTACTCGAGGATCGCCAGAGGATACATTATGCGGCTCTGGTGGATTGGTGGCCCGGTTCGGGCGCCTGGCACCGGGCCTGTAGCTCAGGTGGTTAGAGCGCACGCCTGATAAGCGTGAGGTCAGAGGTTCAACTCCTCTCAGGCCCACTGTCGGTTCATCGCATTTCGCACATGTACGCAAGGGCCTCGGACATTCCGGGGCCCTTTGCGTTAGGCTCACTGCATGCGCTCGTTCCTTCGTAGCCTCACTGCCGCCGTCCTGCTGGGCGGCGCCGGGTCGGCCGCCGCCCAGCCGCCGTCGGCAGGCGACTGCACCGCCGAGACCCACGCCCGCCTGCTCCAGCCGGTGCAGGACCAACCCGCGGCGGCGCGCGCCGTCTGGCTCGACGCCCGCACGGTACGCTGGCCGCAGGCGCCGCTCGATAGCGGCCGGTTCGTGCTGTATGCCAGCCGGGGGGCGTCGCTGACGGTGCGCCCGGGCGAACGGGTAGCCGGCGCCACCGACACCGTGCCTCTGGTCGGGCGGTCTGCCGCTCTGGCCACGCCGCTGGCGCGAGCCACCCGCCACGTGCTCCCTGGGGCCACGCTCTCGCTGGCACGTGGCGGAGCCCTGCCTCGCATGCTGCTGGCGGGGCCGCTGGTGCTCGTGCGCGAAGACGGGGAGGGACGGGTGCTGGCGGCCACCCACACGCAAACCGCACGGGCACTCGACGCGCTGTACGCCACCGCCGCCGAATCCATGACGCTGGGAGCCCAGCCTGTTGCCGGCCAGCGCACCCGATTTGCGCTGTGGGCGCCCACCGCCCGCCACGTTGCCGTCTGCCTCCACCAGGGGACGGAGGGCGCGCGCACCGTGGCGTTGCGGGCCGACACCGTCAGCGGCGTGTGGGCGGCCACGGTGCCTGAGGCGCCACAGGGCACCCCGTACCGCTATCTCGTCGATGTGCACGTCCCCGGGACCGGGATCGTGCGCAATCGGGTCACGGATCCCTGGTCGCTGGCCCTCACGGCCAACTCCGCGCAGTCGGTGGTGGTGGACCTCGCCGATCCGATGCTGGCGCCCCCGGGGTGGAATCGGCGACGGCCGCCGGCGCTGACCCATGCGGTGGATCAGGTCATCTACGAATTGCACGTGCGCGACTTCTCCGTGCAGGACGAGCGCGTGCCGCCGGCCCATCGCGGCAAGTACCTCGCGTTCA
>Ga0315899_10003957_pt1 | contig 16068 bp, 7 predicted proteins | sample LakEriMetagenome_2_FD_203518 | JGI IMG/M metagenome (GOLD analysis project Ga0315899, IMG submission 203518) | Freshwater fungal communities from buoy surface, Lake Erie, Ohio, United States - Buoy 4 MA112 | ecosystem: Environmental > Aquatic > Freshwater > Lake | place: USA: Lake Erie, Ohio... | reverse complement strand
GGAGAAGGAGAGGGAGGGCTTCTCTCTCTTTCTCTCTCACTTTCTCTCTCTCTCTGTCCCTCCCTCCCTCCCTCCCGTCCTCCCTCTCCCTCCCTCTCCCTTTCTCTCTCTCGCGCGCGGGCTCTCAGGCTCCCTTTTTCTCTCTCAAATGCCTGACACTATCCTCAGAAAATACTGTTTATTGAGATCCCTGACCGTGAGACGCCGAAGGCGAAATATGTGAACAAGTTCACTTGCCCGCTCTTCAAACGGTCGTGGGTCCTCGGTGCCGCTGCTGGCTTACTCTGGCCCGCTCTGTCGTCGTTGCGCTCTGTCGTCGGGGCCAGAGCAGTCCTCCGCATGCAAGACAGAAAGCTGCAGAGCGCGCACACACATACAGAACCAACTCCACCTCATACATGACAGCGTCCGCAAAGAATGTGGTTCTAGTAGCGCAGATGCTACTAACAGTGTTGCCAGTGGGACTTAGTGCATCATCACTTCATCCTGCTCTCTTTATCTTTCTCTCCCTCCTCCGATCACTGCCCTTCGGCAGAATCTTCTGACCCCGTCGGCATCAAAGCCGCAACTCCGATGTCCGCGCCTCCGAGCCCTCAGCAGCAGCTGCCAAATCTCCAGTGTCCATCCAGCAGCAGCTAGCACTTTGTCAAGGCACACGCCAGCCTCATTCAGGACTACAAATGCGCAGTGTTGGGCTAGCAAGATCCCGACGCCGTCATTCACGCCCAAGCAGCTCCCGCCGCAGAGCAGGCGCCCCAAGCCACCACCCCTCTCCTCATTCCAATACTCTGGCTGGCGTATCAACTGCGGTGTATAGGTTACTGAATTGAGCACCAATACACAACACACTCTCTCCCTCTTAACCAATGAGCCCAGATGGCAGCAGCCAGAGCCCTTGTGGAAAATGCTGAAAACGCTCAGGAAGGACGTGGCCCGAGGATGCCTGATCAACGACGCAGCACCTGGGAAATCATGCGCGAATGGGCACCTCACAGAGACGCGTGTGCGAACGGCGCACCGCATGCTGTGGCATAGCTTTGCACCAGCGCCACACCACGCAGACCTTCGACTGCATGTCTCGGACGGTGGAGGGCCACTCGCGCCTACAAGACTCAATACATCCACTAATTCTCAACAAGCCACCCAACGGGCTTGGAAAAAAGAAGACGCCTCATTTACGCTTGCGCTTTATGTATCTATATACACACATACCAAAACAATCGGCACGGGAGATCCGCCGCCACGCCACACGCGTCCCAGGCAAGAGGCCCCGGGACCGCGACTAGGCGTGCCGAGGCAGAGAACCCGCGTGAGCAGCATGGGCCTAGTCCACGGGAATGCCAGCGGCGATCAAGGTCTTCTTCTTCTTGACCTGCTTTCCCGTGTGCTGGACATCAGACAAAGTGCCTGCGAGAGTGGTGCCGTCGGCTCGCTTCAGGAACTTGTTGCCCGACACCACGGGCGGTGGCTTGCTTCGTAGTGTGGACAAAGTCACAGTCTGCCAACACAGCGTGTCGGTCAACACGTGGCATTTGTTTCCCTAACAGCAGCGCGTAAGTTTTCGCATTTCTGCAAGTCATATGCCACGAGATCCCTTGATGATATCTGCATATCAGTCTTAGAAAGAGCGAAAGTAGTGATGCGCCCTGCCTTAGCCGCAGGCGCCCAGGGTCCTCTAGTAATATCAATTAAGACAAGTACTCCGCCTCGTAGCGTGTGACAGCATAACATGCAAACTGAATGCATGCGCATGGTATATACATATGCATGATCCCATGCAGCATGCCTACAAGTAGCAAGATCCGACCTTGGCATGTATAGCACTCGTAAACTTTGTGTACATAAGATCACACGTACACTGCACACTGTGAACATGTGTGTAGTATCCAGGGTCACATCTAGTACATAGGCCATGTAACATAATATGCATAGTATACACCATACATTTACTGTGCATATGAACATACAGTGAATGTGCACTAGAACCCACACACACATAACATATGCTATGCATATGCACATGCAGTGAATATGCACTATGACACACACACACACACAGTACACATACAATATAACATGCACAATACATACACACACATAGTTATATATAGTGTTCTCACCTTAGCAATGTGCTCCACGACCTCGACGTGCCCTGCCTCATCAAGGCAGACGCCCGGCGGGGGCAGTTCGCCAGCCTCGACCACCGATGCATAGATTGGCACCTGCGTGTCACACACCAAAGGCATGTGTCAGCATCAAGATGTACTCTATCGCGCGCTCTCTCTCCCCCCTCCCTCACGCCCGCGCTCCCCCCCCTCTCTCACACACGCACCTGGAAGGTATCATCCTTGACCTCAGACACAATGGAAAAGGCGTCCTTGATCGTGACCCCGGCAACAGGTGCGGATATCTCCACCCTACTCTCCCGCCACGCAAGTCAGCGTGACGCAAGGCACACATGGAGCCTTGCATATGACACGCACTCACATCAAACTTTACTCGGAGTAACTAAACTAAACTAAGGCTTCGTGTGCCTTGCATGTGACACGCACACCCATCAAACTTTTACACACTCTCACACTCAAGGCACACATGCAGCCTTGCATATCACATAGCGCAAAGCATCAACGCACTCATGGGTTTAGGCTCATGGGCTTGAGCCTAAAACCCTAAACCCTAAACTGCAAAGCATCAACGCACTAATACATGCCAGTAGACGTGTGTGCACGGCAAGGGCGCGCGCGCGCGCACACACACACACACGCACCAGACCACGACACTCATGCCCGCCGCCACCTGGCAAGGCGTGTAGATGACAGAAACATTGGACAATTTTGGCTGCAGACCACACAAATTTCAGCCGGAGTATGTAACAAGAGGATGCAGAGGGGAGGGAGGTCGGGGGCCGCCAGGAGGGTGCGGGCGAGGGTGGCGGTGAGGGGGGGGTGTAAAGAGCGAAGGGTGTGTCAGATACGGAGCTTGGAGTAACCTGTCTGATCCGGTACTTGGAATAGTCGACACCGGCATTGAGGATCGTCAGCTTATACCGATACACGCACCCTGCCGGCACCTCCCCAAACTTGACCACGGGCGGGTACGATCGGAAGACTATGCCGCGGCCCGGCGCGTCCTCCTCCTCCGACGACTCGTCGTCGGGCATGCCAGTGCCCTGCGTCGCGGGGCGCATCTCCGACGCGGAACCCGGGTGGATTGAGAGGGAATCTGGCGTCTGCTTATCAGTCATGGCTGCGCGCGGCGGGCCTCGGGCAAAAGGGGCCTCGGCTTGGGGATAGGCGCCTTGTGCCTTGGCATGCTCGGCATGGGGAAAGGTGACAGAGCCACGGGGGGCGGCCGACGACAAGGAGGACATGCCGCCGGCATGTGTGGGCGACATGCCACCTACGTTTTTGGTGGATTTTCTGCGAAAGTTGGCGGGCATGACGTGCGCGCCCTTACGCGCTTCCACGATGCGCTCCTGCACCGACTTTTCCAGGCGCATAGTCTCTTGCGAGCGCACGTCCGCGAGGTAGTGCGCGTCGCCAATCTGGTCTTGCTCCTCACGCCACTCGGCGTGGGTTTGCAAACTTCGCCGCAGCAGCACCATTATCTCCTTGGCCAAGGGCGGGTAGTAGACTAGCTTTTGCAGCACGAGCCGCGTCCACGGCGCAGGCTTGCCGCCCACCGTGCCCGGATCCGTGCCCGACGACAGGCCTTTGTGCTTGATGAGCGGGGGCATGAGGTCGTCGGAGAGCAACTTGATCCCAGCCGCGGACCCCCCTAGGGGATACCGGTGGTCTGGCGCCAGCACCGTGTAGCTCACCGCCCCGGCCTCTTCGTCCTCGGGAGGCAGCGGCTCTTCCACGACGCTCCGCCCATGCTGCGCGGCAGTGCGGATTAAAAACCGCGCTATCCGCTCGTGCACCAGTTCGTACCCGGAGCCATCGCGCCGCAGCACAAAGAGCCTGTACGGCTCCAGACGCGCAGAGGGCTCGGCCTCAATCTTGGGCGAGGGCGGGCGCAAGTCCTCCATGCCACCGCTTGCCTCCATCGCCATCTTGTTGCGCGCCTCGTCTGCCGCGGAGATGGCGTCGGCGTTGCGCTTCTTGAGAGCCAGCTGCGCCTGGTTCGTCACCTTGACCTCACCCTTGCTGGTGATGGAGTAGGTGTTGCCACCGTGGTCGCTCGTGAGCATCGAGCCGGTGATGAGGCTCATCGAGTAGGTCCCGGCGGACTTGTCGTCGTGGGCCTCCTCGGTCTTGCTCGTCTTGTTGCTTTTGACCGACTTGACAGACCCTGCGCCCTGCCGCGCGCTGGCAGCATCGTCGGGGGCTTTGCTCCTGCCGCTCTTAACCGACTGCGCATCCGCCGCACTTTTGCCCTTTGACACCCCGCTCTTCTTCGACTTGCTGTCAGCCGCCGACCCCTGCTCCGATGCCAGGTCTATGGGCTCCCCTTCCGCAATCAGCACAACCTTGCCGCCCTTCACCGAGACAGTCAACACCGAGCCATCCCGGCGCCGCAGCTCAATAAACCCGGGCCCGCCCCCCAACGCCGGAATGAGGCACAGAGTGCTGCCGTCTTGCATGGTCACGCATGTTTGCCTTGGGCTGGGGCCTGTCTCTATGGGGGCCATGCCCATGATCTTAATGTTGCGCCGTGGGCCGTGATCGTCCGGGCCAGCTGGGTATGTCACCATCTCGCTCCCGTCACGGTGCATGACGAGCTCCGTGCCATCGCGGCGCGTCACTGTGAGCACAAAGTCGCCGCGGCTCACCATGATGTCGCCGCTCTCAGGCTGCGCACGCTTCTCGACCTTGACAGGCGGGGCGGGCACAGGCGCGCGCGCCTTGGGCGCCCCTCTGATTTGCCGCTGCCCCTTGCTGTTGGTCCAGAGCCAGCCGCACCCCGGGCCCAGGCTCTCGGCACAGCAGCTGTTCGGCATTTGGATCTCACATTCGCCGTCGGCGCGCCACAGCACCACGTTGCCCTCGCCCACTAGTGCGCAACTGGTTACCGCAGCCCTGTCTGCCACGGAGAGGGCGACGTCGCCCTCTACCGTCAGCTGGCCCTTGGGCTTGGGCACCATATCCATTTTCGCGGCATGCGCGGCCCAATCGAGGCGCTTCTGCTCGGCAGCTTTGTCCACGCCCTCCACCGGCTTGCCAGACATTCTCAAAAGTCAGTGTCCTATACATTTACTATATAAAATGATCATAAAGAGGAATTTTCAGAATTTAAACCTTGCTCTTGGGCCGCGACTGCCACACGGTACCGTCAGACCGCAGCGTCACCATGAGACCCTCTGGCATGCTCACGCTCACGACTGTCTGCCCGTCCTCCCTGCGCGCCATCGCGCACGCGCCATCCTCGTACGTGAGCGTGAGCTTGAAGGTGTCATCCTGGTCTTGGCGCATCACCAAGGTGTGGCGCGCGGCGTCCACTGTCAAGATGCGCTGCTGCCCCACCTTTGTCATGCACACTCTGGGGCCGTGTGACAGGAAGCACACGTCCCGCGATTCCTGGATCCGCAACGCTTTTTTCGCATCCATTTCATACCACGTGCCTGATCGCGGCAGGGCTAGTTCGGGCAGGGCCTCCTTGAGTTGCTCGAGCCTGAGCGCCTCAGCCTCTTTCTCCTCCGCCTCGATGCGTCTCCTCTCCAGCTCCTCCTCGCTCACCTCCTCCGGCGCCGCCCCCTCCTCCGCCTCCTCCTCTCCCTGCTCCTCTTTAACAGCGCCAATGGAATCCATCCCCGCTTCCTGCTCCGCCAGGAGCGCGCGCTGCTCGGCCTCGCGCGCGTCATTGTCCTCCTTGCGGAACACGAAACGCGTTTCAAGCCACTGCCAGAAGCCCAGGAAGCACCGCACAGAGGTCTCTCCCCGGTTGACAGCTTTCCACACCAGGTTTTGCTGGCGGCTGAAGGGGACGTGATTGCAGACGAGTGCCAGTATCAAATCCTCTCGCGCGTAGTAGGTAGCCTTCACCGTGGGGTTGATGCCGTGCGGCGCCTCGAATGCCTCGCGCAGGATCTGCTTCAAGGCTTCTGGCCCGTGCTCTTCTACCATGGTGTAGGGCGCCAGGCTGATCTCCTCCATAAACCATGCGTTCACATTGATTGCGTCACCTTTGTCGTCGGTGATGAAGTTGACCAGCCGCTCCATCTCCGCCAGGACAAGCCCCCTCTTGATCTGCGAGGGCGAGAGCGTGTCCGGCAGCATCGTCACCAACTCGGTCATCTCCAGCCCGATCTCCGCCTCAGTCATACCTGGCTCCTCCGGGTGCATCGCCGGCACGCGCGCGCGCACCACCGCATCCAGGAGGTCGTTGACAGCCTGCTCCTTGGCCACCCAGCTGTCGCGTTGCGTTTGCGGCACCTTGGGCGCCCCGATGCGCTGAGACTGTTTGTCGCCCTGCAGGACCAGTGGGATGTCCATACGGCGGTTGGGCAGCTCCAGATTGTTGCGCTTTGGCAGCTCCGCGTTGAGGGTATAGAGCGCCTCCTCCAAGGCGTCTTCGATCTTGAGATTGTTCACCCGCTCCGCCACGTCCGGGTGGTGGTGCGGTGGTTGGGCACAGTCTGTGGGTGCGGAGGCGGTCGCGAAACCGCGCTTTGCCACGGAGAGGCAGGTGTTGTCCATGTCTGGGTGTAGTCTTTCCACTTGTTCTATCAGGGCATTGAGTATTAGCGCCACCGACACCGTCGAGGGGGGGCCCGCGCTGAGCACTTGATGGTAGTGGCGCATGTTGATTTCCTCCGCCTGCGTCTCGATGCGCTGTAGAGGGGCCATGTAACCCATCCATTCAAACTTGGCCTGGATTATCTGGAGCATCTTTCTCCCCAGCGCTTCCATTGACGCCTCAGCGTCGCAGTAGGTCCCGGCCGCAGGATCAGACGCGACGAGCTCGAGCGTGTCAAAGCACACATTAGCTACAAGCTTGTGCGAGCAGCGTCCTGACTGCGCGGTGGTCTCCACCCGCACAAATTCCTGAAAGTCGGCAAACAGCTTCTCGCGCGCCCTGCCCTCTGCCAAAAGCTGCTCCGTCGCTGCCTTCTCCTCCTCTGACGGCTCAGGGGGCGGCTCCGCCGCTGCCTCCTCGCCATCCGCAGGCGGCAGCGGCGGCGGCGGAGGTGGCGCTGTGACCAGGACCACCAAGTCGAGTGTGCCGCCCTCAAGCGAGGCCTCGAGCGTGGGCATGTCTTGCCTGAGAGGGAAATCGTTGATGAACACTTTAAAGCAGCGCGGGCCCTTGTCGACCTGTATTAATTTGCCCACAGGCCCCTCGGCAGAGAGCGCTGGTGGCTCTGCAGGAGCCGCCTCGCCCAGTAAATTTTTGAGCAGCTTCGCGTACACGTCAGGGGGGATCGGGTTCGGGGGATCGGCCTCTTTGCATGCAGCCAAAGCAGCGGCAAGCTCTTCGTCTTCGCCGGCAGCGCCTTCAATGTCCTCGCGTGTGACGATCTTGAAGCCGGCGCCGCTGAAGCCCTCCAGCTGCCCCTGCCGGGGTTCAAGTCGGTATGCCAGCAGAGGGTAAGAAAACAAAAGGCGAGTCCACCGCCGCTGGCGCACGCCCCCGTCTGGCGATAGGCCCGGCGGGGCGGGGGGCGTGCGCATGCCATCTCTCCGTGGGGGGCAGTGTCAGGGAGAGAGGGAGCAGTGGCAGCGGGTGGGAACTTGGCAGATCCCGCGCAGGGTCCAGCCCAAATACCCACAGCCACAGCATTGACACGTGCGCAGTGCGGCACTGTGCTGGCGCTGCATGCTATGCAGACCTGCAGATCCTCAATCTTGACGCCTTCACCCGCGAGAAGCGCAATCGAATAGCAGTACGGCAGGGACGGCTCCTTGGACGCGCCGGAGTCCTGCCCGGGCGGCGCCTCGCCCTCGCCCTCCATTGCCGGCTCCTCCTCGCCACCGTCCGCCATATCCCCGTACCCCCCCCCGGTTAACGGCTGTTCACGAACGAACTTTGTAGCATGGCCAGAAAGTGAGTGGAATGTGGATTGTTGGAAGGCGGTGACGGCGATGCGATGCGCGGGACATTACAGCGGGACAATCTGGTGCATCGGCAGCACGGGCGGAGGAAGCGCCGACGTCGCGTACGTGCATGCTTCCTTGCGTGGATGCTTAGATCCATTGGGGCCGCGCAAGCAGAGGGCTAGCTGACCCCGACTAACACCTGCGCCCACGTGCGCCGTCCGTGCATGCGACCAGGTGGGGCCGGCTGCTACCGACTGCCCTCGCGCTCGCGTGCCCGGCGCACATGGTCTGCTTTGGCCCAGCCGCGCCCGTCTCGACCTCGCGTCCTGTGCACCGGCACGGCCCTGCCGCAAGCATGTACATGCTGTGCGGACCGTCCCTCCCGCGGCTCCGTGCCGCGGAGCCGCGCGCACCCGGTGCTGGCGTGGCTGGGGCGCTCGGTGCGGAGCGCCGCAGCACACTGCAGGGCATCATGCACAGCCGCAACCTAGCCCGGTTGACGGCGCTCGAGGCCAAGAAGGGCAAGGGCACCGCGCCCAACAAAGCCGCCAAAAAGGGCCGTGCCGCATATCTAGCGGCCAAGGACGCCCTGGCGGCCAAGCGGGCGGCCGTGTCGTCTGAGGATGGCGCCGTCGTGCAGGACGGTGCGCAGCCCCGCCCTGGCGAGGTCGACACATGGACCATGGAGGAGGCCTGGGAGGACCACACGCAGGCGATGGCGCGGGCCATGACCGAGGCGGCGCCTGATTTTGCCCAGAGTGCAGCGGTGGTCGAGGTGGCCCTGGGCGCGCCCGAGCAGTGGTGGCGCGAAGTGGTGACGCCGCGGCTGGCGCGCATTGCCGCGGCCGCCTACGAAGGCCTCGAGGCAAGCCACGGCAGTCTGCGGGTGCTGGACGTGGGGACGGGCACCGGGACGATGCTCCCGCACTTGACAGCTGCGCTCCCACAGGGCATCCATGGGTCGGTGGTCGCTGTCGATGTGTGCGAGGCCATGCTGGACATCGTCGAGGAGCGCTACCCCGACGTGCCGCTGCTGACTGCCGACTTTTCTGCTCTCACGCCCATGGATCTCCACCCCTTGTTCGCCCCAGACGACGTCACTGACGCCCAGGCCACGCCGGCAGAGTGGGCGGCCAGTGGCAACGGCAAGGTGGACGTGGTGATGCTCAACGCTGTTTACTCGCTGATGCTCGACGAGATCGACACCCTCGAGGCAGGCGCGCGCCTGCTGCGCAGGGGTGGGCGCCTCGTCCTGAGCCACCCCCTGGGCAAGGCCTTCGTTGCCGACCTACAAAAGCAGGTGCCGGATCTGATAGAGCATCCCCTGCCATCCGCACACCACCTCGACAGCCTCATCAAGTACCTGCCGCTCAAGCGGCGCGCGACAGTGGAGGAGGAGGAACTCTACATCACCGTCCTCGATCGCACGCCCGAGCAAGTGCTCGAGACTGCCCTGTGCATGCGCGGCCCCGTGGCCTCAGGCTGGGGGCGCGGCGGCAAAAAGCTTGGCGTGCCGACAGCCAATTTGCCTGAGTCCCTCTTCCCCCAGGAGCTACGCGACGTACCCACGGTATCATTGCGTACGCACTGTATGACGTGTGATGACGCGGGACGCTTTCAGGGAGTCTATCTTGGATGGTGTGATGATGTGATGATGTGATGATGTGATGACGTGATGACGCTTTCAGGGAGTCTATCTCGGATGGGCGGGGGTCGACAGCAGCGCGGAGCCAATCAAGGCCGTGGTCAATGTTGGATATTCGCCCACGTTTGTCGGGGCAGAAAACCCCGAAAAGGTGCGATTTCACAGCTTTTCGAGTGCGAGCACCGCTGGCCTGGGCGCGAGCTGCGCATGTGCATGTTTTTTTTTTGTTAGTATATACATGTGCTTCTGTTTTTTATGTACATGTGTTTTAGTTGTTTTTTTTGGTGAGTGTGCGGTATGCTTCGATGCACACTTGTGCTTCTGCTTTTGTTTTGTGAGTGTGTGCGGTCTGCGCAGATGCACAAGTTGGCATGTTGCCATGCTTCGTATGCAATGGATATTAATGTATATTGTGACATTTGGCCGTGTAACGCTTATTCATGTACGGTGGGCATGTTTCGTATGTAATGGATATTAATGTATATTGTGACATTTGGTGGTGTTTATACATACACAGGTGGTAGAGGCACACTGAATGCTAACGTGTTGCTAATGTGTTGCCAATGTGTTGCTAATGTGTTGCTAATGTGTTGCCAATGTGTTGCTAATGTGTTGCTAATGTGTTGCCAATATGTTGCCAATGTGTTTCTAATGTGTTGCTAATGTGTTGCTAATGTGCTGCTAATTTGTTGCCAATGTGTTGCTAATGTGTTGCTAATGTGTTGCCAATGTGTTGCGAATGCGTTGCTAATGTGTTGTGGCTGTGTTGTGGCTTTAGGTGGTGGAGGCACACTTGTTCAAAGAGTTTGCGGGTGACTTTTACGACAAGGAGTTGCGCTTGATGCTGACAGGTTTAGGCTTAGGGTTTAGGGTTTAGACATGCAGGTTTAGGCTCTAGGGTTGAAGGGCTTAGACATGAACGCACACAGACACACAGACACACAGACACAGACACACACACACACAGACAAACACACACACACACACACACACACACACACATGCACGCACACACGCACGCATGCACACACGCACGCACACACACAGGCTATCTGCGGCCAGAGGCCAAGTTTGCGGGATTCCCACTGCTGCTCGCCGCCATAAAACAGGACCTTGCCGACGCCAAGGCTTGCCTAGACCAGGTCCCTAAACCCTAAACCCTAAACCCTAAACCCTAAACCCTAAATCCTAAACCCTAAACCCTAAACCCTAAACCCTAAATCCTAAAACCCTAAACCCCAAACCCTAAACCCTAAATACCTGGGTTTAGGATTTAGTTTATGGTCTCTCTTGACACTGATGCATGCGGCAGCCACCGTTGGCGGCCCTGGCCAACCACCCATTCTTCAAATGTACTAGGACACTGGCTTAGTAGTTAGTACTAGGACGTAGTTAGTACTAAACTACACTTCTCAACACTTTTGCAGCCACGCTTCGCGGCCCTGGCCAACCACCCATTCCTCAAGCCTGACTCGGGGCTCAAGGCCTGGCAAGGCACACGTTCGCAAAAAGTAGAGAGAGTGTGTTGTTTATTGGTACTCAATTCAGTAACCTCTACACCTACACCGCAGTGGAGCCCAGCAAGGCACACGTTCGCAACACGTACTCTCTTTATCGAGAGACTGATATAGGAAAAGAGACCTAGTATAGAGTGAAAGAGACCTAAGAGACCTACACAACAGAGACCTAGTATAGAGTGAAAGAAACCTACTAACACACGTTCGCAAAAAGTACTCTCTATATCGAGAGACTGATATAGCAAAAGTACTAGAGCGCAGACTATCAAGAATTTGCACACATTCGCAATAGTTCTCTCTATAAGAGAGTCTTTGTATAGAACATGTACTAAAGCACTGACTTTGAGAATTTCTGCCCAGAGTTGTCCTATGACGCAGCGCTCTTGGCCTCCAAGTAGCCATTTTTTTTTTAGAATTTCTGCCCAAGACTATGACGCAGCGCTCTTTGCCTCCACGTAGCCAAGTGACGTCAAGTGACGCGGCGAACCCCTAAACTCTACACTAAACCCAGACAAAACCCTAGAGACACACACCCTAGCCCAGTGACGCCTGTCCGCAACGCGGCCAAATTCAAATGGTTTCAACAAGGCTTGAGCGCCCGAAGCACTGGGGCTCTCTCGCTGGTACTGCTAGCGACGCCAGGCTGAGCTTGCCGCCGCCGGCTCGCAGCTGTGATCGGATGCTCGGCGTGCATGCGCACGCGCCGCACGACACGTCGCGCACAAGTGCTCCAGGCTCTTGCAGTCGTCATAGGCGCTCTCCTCTCCGCCCTCGCTCGACTCATACACCGGCGATGCCGTCAGATGTGACTGTCTGCTGGCCTTGCTTGCATCCGCCGTGTGTCTCCTCGCGCGCACACCATCGCGCACACTACAGCGCACACGGGCACATGCAGCGGCGCGCATACATGCGCGCGCTTGCCCATGTCTACATGCGCATTGTCGCATACGCACACAGCACCTATCTCACACGCTCTCGGTCTGACACACATTTGCGCACACACGCACATGCACATGCACACAGCCAGACAGACGGCATCACACACTGACGGGACGGGATACCACAGATACCACAGACACCACAGGAAAGACACACAGGAAAACACACACACATGCAGACACACAGTTGCCTACATACACACATACACACATTAACACAGGCAGACACACAAAAGAACATGCGCGCACACACATATACACAAACTTTCATACATACAGAAATACACACACACTTGATCACACACACACACACACACACACACACGCACATGAACACACACAGTTGCCTCCATATACACATACACACATGAACACAGGCAGACACACAAAAGAACATGCGAGCACACGCACACACACAAACGCACACACACACACACACACACATGAACACCGCGCGCGTGCACACACAGACACACACGCGCACACACACAAACACACACACACACACACACACAGACAACGATCCTACGCAAATATACACAGACACAAACGCGCACACAGACGCTCGCGCGAGCCCCCCCCCCACACAAGCTCACAAATACGCATGCGTATGGATATGCAATGGGCGCCACTGCTGTACACAGGCTGTTCTCCTCTCCAATGGGTAGCCCTTTTTGGGTATGAATGGGCACGGCATCGAGTACCACTGGCAATAGACGCCACACACTGCTCTACACACACTGTTCTCATCTTACCCACACACCATCATTCTCCTCTGGGCGCACGAGAGGCGCAAGGGCTACTCCAATGAGAAGCGGGTGCGTGGTGTTTATTGCCAGTGGTACTCAATGCCGTGCCCATTCATACCCAATGCTGCCACCACTACATGAGGGATCAGGCGACATGGCTTTAGCAATCAGCTCCAATAAACACCACACACACACACACTCACACCTCCAGTCACGAGACACGCAGCAGCCAGAGCGTCGGGCTGCCTCCTGCCCAAGCCCCCCAGCCTCCTCCTCACCGCTCCTCCTAGATCCCCCACCAACCCCTCTCCCAACCATCCCGCCACCACTCCACCACCGCCACAAACACCTCCGCCTCCTTACGGGATGCCTGCTGCTGTGTGCCTCAAAGAGGCTCTTTGTGCGCGGAGAGACGCATTCTTGCGCCGCAGAGCCATCGTCGTACGTGTGTATTGTCACACACACACACACACACACACACACACACATCACTCACATCGGCGGCTGCCGGGGCGTGAACTTGTATTGTTGTGCCCTTGTGAGACTACAATCATAGAGAGAGGGATTTGTTTATTACTACAATCATATCACCATCATATACGTCACTTCATGGAATACATCACACGCGAGCCGCTGTCGCGGATCCCGGGCATATTTCCGGCCTCCAGAAAGGCCTGCTCAAGAGCCTGGGCCCGAGCAGAGGGGAGGAGGAGGAAGAGGAGGAGGAGGAGGAGGAGGAGGAGGAGGAGGAGGAGGGGTGTCGCTGGACATGCTGGGGCTCCGTTTTGGAGAGGGGCAGGAGGCGCGGGCGTTCATAAGCGTTTAATTGTCTATTATGGTGACCTCACAAAAGGAAAATGAGGGAGGTGACGACGACGAGGCCCGATGTCAGCAAGCAGATGAGCCAAAGCTGGTTGCGGCCCTCCTTGGACTTAATCATGTCCTTTACCTGCCCCCCGTCCACACGCTCCCGGTCAGCCTCCTGCTTGCCGACCGCCGTAAGGGCGTAGGGAATATGCAGGGCGCCGCCTTAGACCCCCCGTTAAGGAAAGTTCCTAATAAAGTTCTACCGCTGCCCTCTCTCGCGCGGGCGAGCAAGGTCATATGAAGGTACATGCGTGTTTGTGTGTGTGTGTGTGTGTGTGTGTGTGTGTGTGTGAGGGCATATCACCAGTCGATTGACATCGTCCATGTTATGCACAGCATAGTCGGTGCGATTTTCCAGGTCGTCTAAAATCGCCTCTTGCTCCTTGAGCTCCGTATGGATCGAGAGGCCTGTGATTGTTACAACCGCCCACCAAGTCAACCGCCACAAAGCAGGAGGGATTCTCGGTGCTTTCGGCACAACGCGGTTAAGATGCAAATCACACACGCTTGGCATGCGCAGCTCGAAGGGGCAGGCGCGGCTACTGAGACGCACCCATTTGGCCTAGCCGCGTGACGGACTCGCCCAGATCGTCTAGCACCTCGTCCTGCTCCCTCTCAATCAGGGCCCGTTTGAGCTGCTCGCCTCCGATAAAGTCATCGTTTTCCTCGCGCAGCGCGGCCTGAGCGGCCTGCTGGGCAACGCGGTCTTGACTGCTCCCCAACAGCTGCGAACGCTGGTCGCCCTGGCTCAAGCCGCTGCGGTGGTTCGCGCTGGGTCGGTATGCGGCCATCTTTTGCCGCACGCCGCGCACAAAGGCGCGTCTACTCTCCACCTCGCCGCTGGTCAGCCCGTATTTGCCCGGGTTTACCGTGACCCTGCACAGAGGGAGCAGGAACGTGGTCAGCGCCCGCGCCCCGGGAAGTGCGCCGTTGCAATGAGCCGCTGACCTCTCACTCACCTCTCAATGGACTCGTCGAGCATGCCCAGGTCGAATTCAATCTGCTCCACCGTTTCCTTCACCTTGCTGCAGGGGAGGACAAGGGCGCGGGGCGGGCGGACGTCAGTGCGGCACCGCGCTGCGTCAACGCCGTGCGAATGCACACTGCGGCACCGCATTGCTCGCGCACTGTCCCTCCACGTGGCACATTTCGCATGGCACCTCGTAGGCCATCCCCGGTTCCGGGCGAGCTCCACCACGGCAGCCTCCACCTCAACCTTGACCTCGTCAAAGGGATCCACGCCTGCCATGGCCGCGTAGCGCCGGTCCTCTCACCAAAACTAGCCCACAACAGCTCACGTCAGCAAAACTGACCCGGCCTGCCGGGGAACAGTTTTGTACGAAGTTCGTGTTTCCTAGAAAAACAAAAACTGCGCCGAAACCCGTTCTAACCCGGCTATGGCGAGCAAAGCGAACGGTAAGGGGGGGTAGGGAAGAGATGAGGGAAGGACAGGGCCAGGTGCGCGATGCCGAAGCAGCTTCACCTCAGTGGCGTCCAGCTGCAGGCGTCCTGTCTTTCTTGCCACTCCCCCCACCAGCCAGCACCCTCCTCCAGTGCAGTGCCCCTGGCCAGGGATCGCCAGAAACCGCAGCCGGGTTGCGAGGACTGTGGGGCGTGCCCCAGGACACGCGCATGAGTGTGGGTCATTGTTTGACTGGCTGCATATTTCGGTGCTGCTGCTGCTGCGTGGGGGCGTTTGCCGCCGTGCGCAGGGCTGGGTATTCTCGCCAAGCGCGTCGTCCAGCAGCAGGCGCGGCTTGTGCGGCCTGTCCGAGGCGGCGGCCACCACCAGGAACATGCAGACCCGGCCAAGTACGGCAAGTTCCTGCTGCCCCACGTGGCCGATGGCCACAAGCAAGTTGCCAAGGTACGCCCCCCTTCCTTTCCCCGAATGGTTAAAAAGGACGCCACAACGCTGACGTCGTTGGCGAGTGGGACTGGGGCGGGGGAATGCGGCATGGTTTGCGGCGTGGGATTGCGAGGGGCAATTGCACGCCGCCGTGAGATTGCGAGGGGCAATCTCACGCCGCCGTGGGATTGAGTTCCACAATTCCACGTGGAATTGAGTCCACGTCGTGGGAGTTCGTCGTGAAAGTGCCGCGTGTTCGCAGGATGAGTGTGCGGTGTGGCATTGTGGTGTGGTAGTATGCCGTGGGAATATGGCATGGGAGTATGGATTGGCAGTGTGCTGTGGGAGTGTGATCGTGAGAGCTACGTAGCTCAACACACACTCATACTGATAAATAACATGAGTGTGCACTTATATATATGCACACACTCCCACACACTCACTCCCGCAAGGAATGGGAACTCCTGCTTTTTGTTAACCGGCGTTGTGGTGACCCTTTTTCAGATACTGCAGCCCATGTGGCT
>Ga0315899_10003955_pt1 | contig 16071 bp, 14 predicted proteins | sample LakEriMetagenome_2_FD_203518 | JGI IMG/M metagenome (GOLD analysis project Ga0315899, IMG submission 203518) | Freshwater fungal communities from buoy surface, Lake Erie, Ohio, United States - Buoy 4 MA112 | ecosystem: Environmental > Aquatic > Freshwater > Lake | place: USA: Lake Erie, Ohio... | reverse complement strand
TTTCCCTCCCTGACTGGCAAAGTCGATGGGCTCGACATAGTTCCCTGTCGAGTTGAGGCCGTACTCGCATGCCCAAACCCTTCGTCGGATGGCAAGCCAAGAAAACCACTGAGGTCGTTTCGACTCGGCACGTTGTATCGATTCGCAGCAGCAGCTGAAGCACCCGCAGATGCTCCACCAACACGCGCGGCGCCTGCCGTCCCGACTCCAGCCCCCGGACGACCTCCTCCGCCAACTCCAGCAGGTCCCGCCATACCGGCTCCAGTTCCGGGACGTGCTCCACCGCCAGCTACTGAAGGCCTGCCTACTCCCATGCCGGCTCCAGGTCTTGCTCCTGGACCAGCACTGCCAGCCCCGGCTCCTCCTACCGGTCGGGCTCCCATCGAAGGACTCGGACGAACCCCGCCCACGGCTCCACCACCGCTCATCCCACCGCCGCCTCGCGAAACACCACCGCTAAAGCCACCACCTCCGCCTCCTCTTGCACCACCGCCACCTCTGGATCCGCCCCCCCTCCCCGCGTGTGAGAAATCTGCGAGTGAGAAACTAAGGATCGAAACACAAAAAGCTGTGAATAGGAATCGTTTTGACATTATGAGGCTCCGAAAAATATTGGATGAGTGAAAGAGTGCTGCAATGATCGTGGCAAATAAGATAGAGTCGGATCATTTACTCGCCGGTTTGCGTCGGATGATGACTTCGTCGGTATCGAGAAGACGGATTTCGCCAATCGTTCGATCCATCGATTGCCATGCATAGGCATTGTCATCCAATCGGCGTAACACGTTGACAGCCGTTGTGGAAACATTCGTGCCTGTGGTGCCAGTAACCTTTGCAAGCCAGCCTCCTTCTGTTGCAGACCATATACCGATCGCATGACCACCATCCGGTGTGAAGTTCCAAGATTGGACGTGGTTGGCTTGCGCATTCCAGCCGATAATCTGCAGACCCGATGTTACCGTTCCGTCCACCGCAGTTGTTGAGTAGCTGCGCTCAACAAACTTGTTGTTGACGATCCATCGGCATTTCGATTCGGTCCGAGCCCCGTTTTCTTCCGCAGTCCACTCACCGATCAGCCAATCAAGATCGGCGAGATCGTCCGAAGGAGAAGAAGTGTCCACCCCAGTATCGCGTACAGATGCCAACAACCACTTTCCATCGACTTTCACGTGGACGGCCGTGTACTTGCTAACTTCGGCGGCAGCATTAGGCGAAGGTTCGACGATCGACTGTCCGTCTTCAATCGCCACGCTTTCACTCACCAAACGTAAAGAATCCGTCACAAGTTGCAATTTGGCTTCTGGCCGCGCCGTGAAGATTGCCGCGAAATAAGCTTCGATCGCAACACGTCCAACAACTGCCTGACCAGACTCATCTACATATTCTCCATCTTTCGTCCAGAAAGCCGCAGAGGCTTTTGCATCTCGCTTATTGAAGGCAATCACTGAGGCAGCAACCTCTTTCCTAATCGCAGTGGTGATCGGATCGGAACCTAGTTTCGATTCGGAACCGTTTGCGGTGGAAGAAGCTGCAGATTGTGTTTGCGACTGGGTCGAACGACAGCAGATGATTCCTAATAAAAGTGCAGTACAGAAAAAAGAAAGTTGTCGGCGCACGATTGATTTTCCAAAAATGAAGAGAGGATGAGTCGTCCTTAGCATTGTTTCCAAGGGGCTGTAGTTTACACCGCAAGCGTGTCCTTAGCCTAGTGTTTGCTTTCAAAAAGTAGATCGAAAACCTTGCAGCCCATTGACCGAGGACGCCAGAGAAGGTGACTGTCTACTCCTGCTGCATGAAAAAAAGAGCGATCTACGAAATCGAAAACGCGGAAGTCGCCAAATCATCCCGGTATTTTGAAAGTCATCGCGGTATTTTGAACAACTAGCAATGCGCAGAGTCCCAAATGACTATACAGTTTTTCGTTTCTCCATGGAGATTTCCAGGTTTGGATGGAGCAATTTGTTGCGACAGCGAAATTCTGTGAGCTCCAACCGTCGTCTTTAGACGAATCATTCCAAAATCTCTGATTTCTGCTATCGGAAGTGGAACAGCTTTATCGATAAGGACCTAGAGGATTGTTCTGATTTGGAAACAAGGATGTTGCCATGAAATGTAAGAATGGGAAGTTCTGGTTGCGCGGTGTGTGTTGCGCGGGGGCCTTGGCCTTCGGGACGAGTTCGGTTCAGGCCCAAACATTGGGTGTAGAACTTCATAATGTTGTCATGCCTGCATCCGGGGGTATGGGCGGGGTGAGTATCGCACGTCCGCAGGATTTCCTTTCTGGAATCAATGGAAACCCGGCATCGTTGACGCAGTTCCAGGGGACTCAGTTTACCTTCAGCGGCGCTTGGGCCGAAGGGACGTTCAATCAGACTCAAACTGGGAATATACCGTTTGTGGGACCACCGATTGTTACACCATTTTCCGCGAAGTCTTCGGCACCGGGTTCAGCGGTCGCCAACATCGGGGTTTCCCAGGAACTCAGTGAACTTGGTCTGCCTGCCACACTCGGAATCGGATTCGTTACGACGAGCGGTGCCTTGACAAGCTATACGCACGTTCCCCAAAGCGGCGGAACGGGAACTGGATTGTTTGTGTTTAATCTGCCTGTTTCACTCGGTGTCGACATGACGGATCGTTGGTCGATAGGAACATCTGTGGCGCTAGGGATCGGTATCTACGATGCCCCCTTCGTCGGTGTTAGCAACATGGTGATGGACTATGCCGTTCGAGGTACGATCGGCACCAACTACAAATTGAATGACTGCAATACCATCGGTGGATATTACCAAACCAAACAGAATTTCAACTTTGAAAATGGCTTCATCATCAATCCCGGGCTTGCTCAGATTCCCCTAGATGTAGCATTGGACATGCCCGAGAATCTAGGCCTTGGTATTGCAAACACCGCCTTGATGGACGGTAAACTGCTTTTGGGCGTCGATCTCGTCTACAAGCTGTGGGATAACGCCGACACATTTGGCGCGATCTACGATAACCAACTTGCCGTTCAACTGGGTAGCCAATATTCCATCGGTAAATATCGTCTTCGATCGGGATACGTCTGGGCTGAAAATCCAATGGACCAGGCACCAGGTCCGAACATCGGCGGTGTGATCCAAACAGATCTACGCGCCGTGCGTTACACGCAGGGGTTATTAGCTGTTACCTCCCAGCATCGCATTTCGGGGGGTGTTGGTATCCAGGATTTCCTACCAGGAATCGACTTGGATGTGATGGCAGGTGGTATGTTTCGTGACTCGGAACAACTCGGTAATTTCACTTCTACCTCGATCGCGAGCTACTGGCTCGGTGGTGGGATGACCTGGCGATTTGGTCGAGGTTCGTGCGATCGCCTCAATACTCCGAATCAATGGTGCAACAACCATCGAGAATAGCTCCCGCTTGGTGGGGTAGGCGGTTTGAGAGTCGTCCACCGACTTGAACGTAGTCGCCGCCGATTTGACGTCGCCACCGCTGCCGAAGCGGTGGAAAGTCGTAGCCTGTCGAGTCTACCGGCGATCTTTGGCCTGTCCACCACCTGGCGACGGTAGCTACCCCATGTGAAAAGTGGCGATGTCTCATTCGGTTTAGGTTCGCTCTTTTGTCAATCGAAAGTACGCCGGGCAAGATTGCGCGGCGTGCGACATTTAATCGATCGTTTGAAGGGCCTTGCATGCCGCAATCCGGCGTTCAATTTCCTGGGAGAGTCTACGTGTTTCTTTTCCGCCGAGGCCTCCATAGTCCGATTGGAACTCATCGCTCGTAAGACCTTCGGGTAAGCCATCGATCGATGGGAAAAAATCTCCGATGTCGATTCCCTGACTAATCCGCGTCTGCATGCTGCGAGCGTTTGATTGGTTCTTCGTGGCTGCAACTGCCAACAGCGTACCTGCGCGATCGGCTGTTAAATCGACAAAGGAAAACCCCGAGCCACCGTTAGCGTCCATCATTTCTTTTCCGATACCAACCGTCATCGATCGGTTTTCATCAGACAATATCGCGAGGGCGGCACTGACCCAAAAGTGACGTACCAAATCGTTTCTTCCCCGCAGAGTGATCCGATTGCGCATCGCGTCGATCTCAGGAATGCGGCTGAGCTGAATGGGACGTTGGGCAACTTTTGCTACGCGATCTTCACCCAAGATGACACCTAGCGCAAGGATCGCGGCCTTGTTCGGATGAATAGCGTCTGACCCGTGCGAATTGTCTTCGGCAAACGAGAAAGCTAACTCGAGAAGCTTGGCAAAGCCAGCATCGCCACCCGGAACGACGTCCGCATTCGCAAGCAGGTACTCCCCCGTGGTGCGTGCATCGTTGGCAAGATCGTCGGAGATACGGGTATTGGTGCCCCAGAGATAAGCTCCTGCAAGCAAAATCACTAATGAGCCGATGGAGATCCAACTGCGACGAAGTGCCAGTCCGACGAGTGCTCCTACGATGGCGCTTGCCACTCCCAGTTGTATCTGCAGGAATATCGGGAAATAGCCGTAGTTGATCCATTGGCAAAGAACAGCCAATATCGGTGTCAGTGACAATACAATCGGCGCGGCAGTTTTCATGGGAATCCGTGTTAAACTAAGTGAAAGAATAACACCGATCAAGGACAATCCAGACGTCCGCAGCGCGATTGTCGCAAGGACTCGCGATGCGGTCTCTGATACTTTGAGGACCGAACGAATTCCATCGACTGCCCAGTCGGGTGCGCCTAACGGACGTGGATCAGGAACGAAACAAAGCAACGCGCACCAAACAACCAACAGGAGTGCCCACGCCATCGGGACGTAGTGTGCGAGCTTATTTTCCTGCATATTGTTTACCTTCATCCTAGCAAAGAACCGACAGGGAGATTTCCAACAGGGCATTTGGCTTTGCTCAAGACGCGTTCCGAAGTCGTGCCTCGAAGTCCGTCAAGGAATCCGTCTGGCCCATCGGTTGTCATCACGATTAGATCCGCGCTGACGTGATCTGCTGCTTGCAGGATCATGGATGCCGGATCCCCATCCAACACGAGCTCGTTCCAAGTCCAGTTGGAACCGTTGGGGATGTCGACTTGTTTCGCATCCATAGGTGGACTCACACGAAGAAGTGTTACCGTTCCGGACGCAACACCCAGGCTTTCAATTAAACGCACCACCGCTTCCACCGCAGGTTGTGGATCGGGTGTTTCGGCAATCGGAATAAGTATGTTATGTAGAGTCACCGAGCCATCTTGTCGAGACACGAATCCGTTCACTCCAGCGGGGATGAAAAGCGTCATTTGCTTCGAAGCGCTCGCGATAGGCTCGCCCACGGATTTACCGATCCAGCGCATCATCCCTTCTCGCGGATGAACCGAAAGGACGATCAAATCCGCGGCGTTCACCTGAAGGTAACTAAGGCATTCTTTAACGGGATCCTGGTTCTTGGCAATGATCTTTCGCACTTCGATTTCGAGCTTTGCGACAGCACTTTTATCGCTACCTTTCGGAATAAGATTCCATCGTTCGAGTGTGTCTCGTACACCCGGGAAATCTTCCCAATTGGCTGAAGAACCAGGTTGAACATGAAGGACAGTTAACAGAGCCTTGCTCGCCAAAGCAAGTTTCATAGCATGGGCAAAAGCTATTTCGCTGCCCTCGGAAAAATCGGAAGGAAGAAAAATGGAACTCACTTTTCGCTCTGGATACAAACGGTCATTGCTCATTGGATACGGGTGCTACGGTATGTGGATCAAAAGTGCGTCAAAACGAGCCAGCAGGGCTCTTTCGCTCCTATCTACTGATTCAACATTCTACTTGCGCTTCACCGATTTTTAATTTTTATCAGCAACTTTCCTGATTCAATCGCGACCGATTGTGGGTTTACGCAAAGGCTAGCGCGTTTTCAACGCTTCATTCCTGGAGAAGTGGGATTCGCCGGAATTCCAAGAGCACAGGGAATTGTGGCGAATTCTCCTAAGTTCAACCCAATCGTTTAGTATGGATGACGCACTAGTCCTCATTGACGATACCACTGCAGACTTACGACAAGACTGCAGAATTAGACTGAAATTTACATTCAGTCTCCTTTCCTGAAGCGATCTTTAGACTAGACTTCGGTCAAGTGTGAGTACCGCGTCGTTTTGTAACGCGTGTAACGCATGTAACGCGTACAAATCGTTTACTGTTCCGTTTTTCCAGGAGAAAATATATGAAATGGTTGGGTCTCTTTTCAAAAATCCAGCTATCATCGGTGTTCAGCGGGGTCTTGGCCTTTGTCGCATCGACAGGTGCTTTGGGGCTTCCAATGAATTTCGTTGTTGCATCAGAACCGCCTGAGGCCAGCACAGCTTTGCCGTCCGGCAGTGCATTTACTCGAAACGCACTCTCCGCTTCCGACAAGGACGTTATAGCGAAACACAATCGACTCGTTTCGACATCCGCAGCCCAAGCTGGCAAGAAGCCAAACATCGTTGTTCTCTGGGGCGATGATATCGGTGTCCATAATATCAGTGCCTACAATCACGGAATCATGGGGTACAAGACGCCCAACATTGATCGAATCGCTCGAGAAGGTGCATTGTTCACGGATGCCTACGCGCAGCAAAGTTGTACTGCAGGTCGCGCATCGTTCATCCTCGGTCAGCATCCCTTTCGAACGGGCTTGCTCACCATCGGTATGCCGGGCAGCACGCACGGTATTCCTGATTGGACGCCGACCATTGGCGACTTGCTCAAAGAGCAAGGTTACGCCACAGGACAGTTCGGAAAGAATCACTTGGGCGATCAAGATAAGCACCTACCAACGTTGCACGGCTTTGACGAGTTCTTCGGCAACCTTTATCACCTGAACGCCGAAGAAGAACCAGAGACCTATTACTACCCGAAAGACCCAGAGTTCAAAAAGAAATACGGTCCCCGAGGCGTTCTTCATTGCAAATCGGACGGTAAAGGTGGACAAACCATCGTCGACACTGGCGCACTCACTTCCAAACGCATGGAAACCATTGACGAAGAAGTCCATGCCAAAGCGATGGATTTCATCGATCGCAATGCAAAGGCCAGCAAGCCATTCTTCCTCTGGTACAACAGCACCCGAATGCACGTCTGGACACACCTCAAGAAAGAGTCGCAGGGTAAAACCGGCATAGGACTTTATCCGGATGGTATGGTCGAGCATGACGGCTTCGTCGGGGGAGTTCTCAAGAAACTCGACGATCTTGGATTGGCAGAGAATACAATTTTGGTGTACGGCACGGACAATGGTGCCGAAACTGCATCATGGCCGGATGGCGGCATCACTCCGTTCCATGGCGAAAAGGGGACCACTTGGGAAGGCGGCTTCCGAGTGCCTATGTTGGTACGTTGGCCTGGTGTAATCAAACCGGGTACGTTCATCAATGAGATCTTCTCCCAAGAAGACTGGATGCCTACGCTGCTTGCCGCCGCTGGTGAACCGAACATTGTGGACAAACTCAAACAGGGTTATAAGGCCCAGGGCAAGTCCTTTAAGGCTCATCCAGACGGATACAATTTCGTACCGTACTTTAAAGGTGAAGTGAAGTCGGGACCGCGGGAGGAAATACTCTACTTCGGCCAAGGCGGGGAATTGAACGCAGTACGCTGGAAAGACTGGAAGGTTAACTTCGCTGTGGTAGATGGAAACATCGCTACGGGTACACGAAAGATCACTGGCTGGCCTTTGATCACTCACCTCAAAGCTGATCCGTATGAGAAAATGGCCCTCGAGTCCAGCATGTACATGCGATGGTACGGGGACAACATTTGGTTGTTCGTGCCCGTGCAAGCAAAGATCAAGAATTTTCTTATGACGATTCCTCAGTTTCCGTTCCAAGAAGGCAGCAGTTTGAATGCGGCAGGGATCAACTACCAGACGCTCAAGGCAGCAGCGGCTCTGAAACGTTTGAATGAACTCGAAACGATTGGTACCCCTGGAAATTGATCGATGGGTTGGGATCTCGGTCTCAACTTGTATAACAGATGGATATTCATTTGTAGTCACGATTTTGGAATCGTTCCAATTTGGACTATGCTGATCATCTCTTCTAACAGCATGTCGTTTTTTACTAGGCTTTGTTTTCAAACCGGTATTCACGTAGAGCGTCTCTCCGAGACGCTGGCATTTCGCGTCTCGGAGAGGCGCGACCACGTGTTTGGAAACAAAGCCTAGTGTTCTTTTCCGTTTTCAAGGAGAACTTCTATGAAATGGTCGGGTCTATTTTCAAAAATCCAGCGAGCTTCGGCGTTGAGTGTCGCTTCGGGGGTTGTCGCAGCGACCTGTTCATTGGGCATTCTAGTGGATTCCGTTGGTGCTGCAGAACCGCCTGAGGCGAAAGCAGGCAGCGCGGCTCAGTCATCTGATGAAACGAACCGTCGGGAGCAACTTTCCGATGCCGACAAGATCGCGTTGGCGAAACACAATCGTCTTGTTTCGACCGCAGCAGCACAGACAGGCAAGAAGCCGAATTTTCTGATCATCTGGGGTGACGATGTTGGGTGGAATAATACCAGTGCCTACAATCGCGGAATGATGGGGTACAGCACGCCGAATATCGATCGAGTTGCAAAAGAAGGTGCGTTGTTCACGGACTGGTATGGACAGCAATCGTGCACGGCGGGACGTGCTGCGTTCATCACAGGCCAAAGCCCCTTCCGTACGGGCTTGCTCAAAGTAGGTGTGCCAGGTGCGAAAGAAGGGCTTTCGGACAAAGACCCTACGATTCCTGAGCTACTGAAAAATTATGGATACATGACCGCTCAGTATGGCAAGAACCACCTAGGAGACTTGGACGAATTTCTTCCTTCGAATCATGGTTTCGATGAGTTTTATGGCAACCTGTATCACCTGAACGCAGAACAAGAGCCCGAGCATCCCGATTACTTCAAAGACCCTAAGTTGAAAAAGCTTTTTGGTCCACGAGGAGTCATCAAATCGTTTGCGGGTGGCAAAATCACCGATACGGGACCACTGACCATCGAACGCATGAAAACGATCGATGAGGAGATTACCAAAGGTGCCATCGACTTCATGGATCGCGCGGTGAAAGCCGACAAGCCATTCTTCTTATGGTGGAATTCAACCCGTATGCACATTTGGACTCACTTGAAGAAAGAGTCCGAGAACAAGACGGGTTTGGGGATCTATCCTGACGGAATGGTTGAACATGATGGGCATGTCGGTCAAGTTCTGGATAAGCTCGACAAGTTGGGCATTGCGGACAACACCATGGTGATGTATTCCACCGACAACGGTGCCGAATGTTTCTCCTGGCCTGATGGGGGCAGCACCCCATTCCGTAACGAGAAGAATTCGAACTGGGAAGGTGGATATCGAGTACCGTGCATGATTCGCTGGCCCGGTAAGATTAAACCCGGTTCGATTATGAACGGTATTTGCTCGCACGAGGATATGATGCAAACGATTATGGCTGCTGCTGGCGAGCCTGACATCAAGGAAAAACTGATGAAGGGGCACAAAGCCAACGGCCGGGACTTCAAAGTCCATCTCGATGGCTACAACTTGATTCCTTACCTGACTGGCGAAACCAAAGAATCACCACGGTCAGAATTTTTCTATTGGACTGATGACGGGAGCTTGGCGAACCTTCGTTATGACCGTTGGAAAATCGTATTCATGGAGCAGCGCGGCCACGGTTTGGAAGTATGGCAAGAACCTTTGGTGACTTTGCGTTTTCCAAAGTTGTTTTGCTTGCGTACGGATCCGTTTGAACGAGCCGATCACGAGGCGGGTGATTACGATCGATGGCGAGTCGACCATGCGTTCGTCTTGCTTCCAGCGATTGCATTCGTTAGTCAACATTTGTCAACGTTCACCGAGTTTCCGCCTAGGCAAAAACCGGGCAGCTTTAACTTGGACGGTGTTCTCAAGAAGTTACAAGAAGGGGGCGGCGGCAACCGCTAGGTTTGTTTAACCGTTTTTTGTAATGGATCGCCTTTATTGCGGCCAGCCCCTTACGGGCTGGCCGTTTTGCATTCAACATCGGTAATAGAAACCAACGCAAAACACGGAACAGGGCCAGTCATGGAATCAAAAGAATCTCGAGCGCTTTATCAATTCTTCAGTCGCACAGTTCGTCCATTTTTTCTATTGACCGGTGCCGGAACTGCTCTGGTTGGACTTTATGCATTTTTACCATCTTGGGCTATGCCCAACGTAGCGAAGTTGCCTTACCTGCAGGACTACACGATCATAGTCCAGCACTGGGGGATCATGGTGGGCATCATGGGCATCTGCATGATGCTTGCAGCCATCGTTCCTGAATGGCGAGTTCCTATTTTGCTTTACAGCGCGTTTGAAAAAGCCTTCATGGTTTGGCTCGTTCTGTCGAACGCGCGGCAACCTTTTGTAAACGGCTTTTGGGTTCCCTTTGCTCTCGATTCTACCGTAGTCATCTACACCATTGGCTATTTCCTGACCTGTGGATTTCGCAGTCCTGAGCCGAATGGACTTGAGACGCCCCCCCAGTAATCTTGCGTTTTGACTACCGGTACGCGCGACGTGACCGGTTGGCCGCTGATTGAGAACCTCAAGGTGGATCCGTACGCGAAGGCGAACTGAGCGAAACTTTGAAAACACCAGCTTGACGAGTTCTCGCATACAAAAGTCCCGTATGTCGTAAGAAGCCACTGGGTTGCGAATCCACCAGCGTCGCAATATACTCCCGAGCCTAGGACTGACTTCTTATTCCACGGAGATACCCAGCCCATGGCGGATAGTGATGTTCAGGAACTGGTAAAGTTCAGGTCTGGATCGAGTGCAACCGTGGGCCTAGCCCCGCTGAATCCGGGTCCGTCGCCGCAGGACATGGATCAGGCCATCAGCGACGCCACTCTTGCCGTCGACGACCTTCGCTGGCTTCAGCCAGGTGACACCGTATTCATCAAGCCGGTTATCAACTCAGGCAGGCCTTACCCCTCTACCACTAGCGCACTTGCCGTGGCAGGTATGATTCGCCTGCTCAAGAAGAGGGGGGCTGGGCGCGTCGTGGTGGGCGATATGAGCGGCGTCTTTCACTTCGATCAGAAACCGGATGGCTGCAAGAGCAGCACACGCGAACTGGCGAAGAGTGCGGAACTGTTGCACGCCGTCGAGGACGCAGGCGCCGAATGGGCCTTCTTTGAGGAATCGGGCTGGGACAGCTTCCACGAAGAACATCCCGCTCACGGTTCTCACTGGCAGAAGGGCCTCATGCTACCGAATGTGATTCGGGAGGTGGATCATATCGTCTCGATGCCTCGCTGCGGCCGACACTCCCTACTGGGCAATACGCTGGGACTGAAGTCCGTGGTCGGTTACATGCGATTCGACACCCGTCTGCAGTACCATCACGCTGCCAGCAGCATCCAGGAGAAGACAGCAGAGGCCAACACCGTTCCCACCCTCCTAGAAAAGCAACGCTTGACCGTCACGGCAGCTGACAAGGTGCTGGCAACGTTCGGTCCGCACAGTGGTCATGTGATGGTGCCGCAACAGGGGTTGGTCATTGCGTCCCGTTCCATGGTAGCCCATGACTTGATATCGCTTGCATGGCTGATCCTGCATTGGAATCAGGCGCCGTGGAGCAGCAAGCTAGCGTTGACCGATCCGAGCAGCAATAAGTTCACGACCAATCTGGCGAACCGCATGGTATGCGGCGTCCTGGGCGGATGGAGCAGGGTGATGAGCGCCGAAACCATGGAGCATTCCCCGCGGCCGGAGATCTGGCGAGATCGTACGTTGAGGCGGGCCTTTGAACTGTTCGGGGGTGTGCCAACCATCGAGCTACAGCCGACTCAATCCAGTATATCGCCGCAGCTACTGGCCGAGTTCGCCTCCATGGTGGCGTTGCCCCAAGCCATGCGAGCAGCCTAGGGTCTAAGTAGCCTAAGGTGTCATCTAATCAGCCTAAGGTGTCAGGTACGAATGGCACTGTCGATACTTTTGTTCGATACTGGCGCAGCGTTGAAGGTCGCGGCGATGCTACGATTTAGTTTAAGCGAATTTGCCGATGCAAGTAGACTGGGATTGCGGCGAAACCTCTCCTAGTGATACGTCTTAGATCGGCGCGACCTTTCCTGATTTGGTATTGGGAATAGCATGAACAGGAAGGTCGAATGCCTTTTACTTCGCCAGCCCGTTTCATAGCATCGTCATTTTCCATTTTTCGTCGATCCTTGCTTCAAAGCGAGGAACTTCCGTTGACCGATCTGATCGATCAACAGCGTTTCCAAGCGATCTTCGAAAAGCACAAAGTCGATTTTGGTAGCGACTTCGACGACGTCTACACCCCTTCGATTACGCTCTGGGCTCTGCTCTCACAAGCACTCTTCTCCGGCGAACAAAGTAGTTTCAGAGCTGCGGTACTTCGCGTTGCTTCATTCTGGGCGACCGGTGGACCGCGTTCGGATTGGATGAGTTTAGAGCTATCCCACCAATAGCCAGCGACCATCGAGCTTCGGCTAGTCGATGCTGCATGAGCTTCACGACAACGATGCAACTGCTAGGCACAATTGGTTGCTCGGTACGGTAACCGGCGTACCTGACACCTTTTTGTTCAGTACCGGGCAAAAACGGCGAAGCTTTACCAGACTGTCTCAAAATCAACTTCGACATCGCTTACGAAGGACAGACGAATCACCTTGGCCTGGGTTTCAAGCGCATACTTTCCATCGCGGAGTATCCATTGTTCGACTTGTTGCTCATAGGGGTCAACGATCCAATATTCGTTCACACCCGATCGTTCGTATAGGTCTTTCTTGATGGTCCTATCATTTCCTGATGTTGAAGGTGAAAGGATTTCGACGACCAAATGGGGTGCCACTTTGATTTTGGTCGGCGTGATCTTGCGGACGTTCTCATTGAGGATAATGACGATATCGGGTTGGACGATATCAAACTCGGAAAGCTGCACGTCAATGGGGGCATTGTAAAGCAGGCCAAGGCCCGCCAATTCAATCTTTGTGTAGAGCTGATATTGCAAGCGTTTGGAAACGTGCTGGTGCTGAGTGCTGGGAGAAGGATTCACGAAATGTTCTCCATGGATGATTTCATGACGAAGCCCATCCTCAGGTAGTTTCGCATAGTCTTCGTAGGTCCACTTCATCCCGTTAGGAACGATGGTACTCATGATTCTCCCTGTCCCTCGATAAATCCAACGCCCAAACTAACGCCGGCATTAGCGAAAACAACCTTCGAAACTATTTTCGCTTCGCATCGCTTGGTTGGCAAGTCCGTGGCTTACTTCTTCGAGTCGCGACGAGCCTGATTGCGTTTCCCGGTCGCACTCGCATGTGCGCGAATTGGTTTTACCCCGCCCCTGGCCATTGCCGAAGATTTTGCAGCCGCTTGAACGCGAACGCTGCTCTTGGTCGCGACTGAAATTGGAGATTTTTTCTTCTTGGCTGGTAACTTCGTGGTGGTTCCTACGTTCGTCGCTGGTTTCGAGATAGCCTTCGTTGCTTCGGTTGTCTTGGTAGCCGGACGAACGACCTTCTTGGAGGTAGCCTTCTTAGCTGTTGCAGGCGACGGCTCCGTGGTTTTGCTTGCGGACTGGGTGGACTGGGTGACTGGCACCTGTTTCAACGACGCCGCTACGTTCATCTGATCCTTCGCATCCGCCAGTACGGTTCGCACGTCGGCTCGTCGAGCACGATGCTGCGCCTTGACTGTCGGCGTTTTCTTTTTGGCCGCAGTGATTGTTTGAGTGGATTCCTTGGCTTCGAGCGTTTCGAGTCGATTGGAAAGACGATCGAGCGTTTCGGAAAACAATTGAGACTTCAATTCGGTCCGTGCATTATCGGAATCCAATTTGGCTTGCGATTCCTTTTTAGTAACGCGTACAAGCTTCTCGGCTTGACCACGCCATTTATCCCGCAGAGATCGCGCGCGAGTCACTTTCGATTTCAATTGCTTTGCATCGAAGTTTTTTATCTGCTTGGGTGTACTGTCGACGACCAACGCCAACTCGATCGAATTACAGATCTTTCGCGCCTGTTGTAAAGAAATTGTCATACTACTTGCTTTCTATTGCTGTTAAGTTGAACCCGCGGACCGGACGAGCCCGATTATACAGTTTCCCAAGGGTCTCATGCTCGACCTTAGGTCTCAATGGCTCCATAATCGAATCAAATTGTCATCTGATAGCATCGTCATTCAATCGATATAGTTAGGATGAACGGCAATGACTCACTCTGGACGATGGAGGGTCACCGATGGATGTTCGCCGAAAAGTTGGCGGTACTTCGCTGCGAACCGGCCGAAATCAAAAAAACCATTCTCGGCAGCAGCCATCGCAACGGTGGATTCACCAGGATCACTGCTCTGCAAACTCTTTCGGGCTTGATGAAGACGATAATTGATCAAGAATGCTTGCGGGCTGATATCGAACTGATCGCGAAAAGCATACTCCAGCGTTCTCTCGCTCACGTCAAGAATAACCGCTAAATTGCGAACCGACATTTTAAGGCCTTGGTAATCATGAATCAGTTCAAGGGCTTGAGCAGTAAGCCGCCTAGCATTTGTGTTGGAACCCTGCGCACCAGGTGCGTCGCCGTTCCTCAAAACTTCGCAAACAGTCGACACCAGATCATCCTGTAGAATGACGAAGTCGGGTGAGTGCAAAGACGAAAAGCCCAGCCTTTCGCTGTACTTTTGAATTTTTCTCGCCTGCGAATAGAGCCTCTTAAACTCCTGGTTTTTGAGTTGCGGTACGAAGACCGATGAACGTCGGATGGTAGGTTCTGTATCGCCGAACAAAAGTCTCTCGGGAACAAATACAGAAAACCAAGTAACCGCACCGTGCCCGGCGATACCAAACTCGGCATTGGGGGGGAAAACGGCCATTGCCCCGGGACCGATTCTTAGCCCGTTCACACAAACGGGAATGCCAGAAAGCTGGAAGTAAAGCCCCCAACCACTCTGATGCATCTTTCCAAAAGCCAGGATTCCGCTCCCTTCAGCTGCGAACTGAAGTCGAAGGGAATGCAATTCAATTTCTTGAAGGGACCATAGATGTTGTTGTCGAAGCGGGTGAATCAGACGCACATCCAAATCGACACCACGAATGGCACTTGCATACGCATCGAAGTCAATGAAATGGAGCGGATTCATAATGGATTGACAAGTCGGTAAGGAATTCTTCGTTGGTAGCCGCCAGGTAAGATTGCGGATTTTACGTAGACCGTGAGACGTTTTCTTGGATTATAGGTGAAAATCTGCGTGATTCGAGGACAGGTGTTGAAATGCGGCCTCGTTTTTGACAAGCAGTTGAAATCTAGGCAACCACATTCGCGGTCGCCGGGTTATACTGAAGTTCGAGAGTATTGGAAGCTTAGGCTTCACATCCTTGAGCGATTTTGGTGATGTATTTTCAACATTGTTTCACATTTAGAAAGAGCACAATATGCTTAAGGTGAGAGTGGCAGTTCCATTCGCTGCAGCCCTGACTTTCGTAGGGTTGGTCAGCGGCATCGTTTCAGCACAGCAGCCAAAGAAACCGAACATCGTTGTTATTTGGGGAGATGACGTCGGCCCGACAAACCTTAGCATTTACAGTCGCGGTGTGATGGGTTATCGCACACCGAACATCGATCGCATTGGGAAAGAAGGGGCCGTCTTCAGCGACCATTACGCGCATCCCTCTTGCACCGCCGGGCGTTCCGCATTTATTACGGGCATGTACCCCATTCGGACGGGCCTGACGTCGGTGGGAATGGTCGGTGGGCCTGTCGGTATGCAGGCTCACGACGCCACTCTCGCGGAAGTATTGAAGACGCAGGGCTACTCGAACGGTCAGTTCGGCAAAAATCACCTAGGTGACCGGAACGAGCATCTGCCAACGATGCACGGATTCGATGAATTCTTTGGCAACTTGTACCACCTGAACACCGAGGAGGAGCCTGAAGACGAAGACTATCCTTCCGACCCGAAGTTTAAAGAGCGTCACGGGCCTAGAGGTGTATTGCACACTTGGGCAACTGACAGCGTGAATGAGACGGTCGATCCTCGGTTCGGAAAAATAGGCAAGCAGCGGATAGTCGACACCGGTCCACTGACTCGAAAGCGGATGGAAACTGTGGACAGTGAGCTTAT
>Ga0315899_10003954_pt1 | contig 16074 bp, 10 predicted proteins | sample LakEriMetagenome_2_FD_203518 | JGI IMG/M metagenome (GOLD analysis project Ga0315899, IMG submission 203518) | Freshwater fungal communities from buoy surface, Lake Erie, Ohio, United States - Buoy 4 MA112 | ecosystem: Environmental > Aquatic > Freshwater > Lake | place: USA: Lake Erie, Ohio... | reverse complement strand
TACCCAACAAATATTTTTTCCTGATTTACCAGATGAATTTGATGGGTTTAAAATCACTCAAATTTCTGATGTTCATAGCGGTAGTTTTGATAATCCAGATAAGATTAATTATGCTATTGATTTGATTAACGAACAGGCATCAGATATGATTTTATTTACGGGGGATATTGTAAACACCCATGCTAAAGAAATGTTACCTTGGATTACAACTTTTAATAGAATTCGACCACATAAACATGGAAAATATTCGGTGTTAGGAAACCACGATTATGGTGAATATGTAGATTGGAAATCGGAAAAGGATAAAGAAGCCAATTTTAAAGCTATAAAAGAGTTGTATGGCAAAATTGGTTTCAACTTAATGCTAAATGAACACACCTACATTTCAAAAGGGGAAAGTAAAATTGTTGTTGTTGGAGTTGAAAATTGGGGAAGACACTTCAAGAAAGCAGGAGATTTAAATAAAGCTTCGGAAGGATTAACCCAAGAAGAATTTAAAATTTTGATGAGCCACGACCCAAGTCATTGGGATGCTGAGGTGAACAACCATCCGAAAGATTTTCATTTAACGCTTTCGGGTCACACCCATGGATTGCAATTCGGAATTGAAATTCCTGGGGTATTAAAATGGAGTCCAGCGCAATATGTTTATGAACAGTGGGCTGGTTTGTATGAAAAATCGGGCAAATATATCTATGTAAATCGTGGTTTTGGCTATCATGCTTACCCGGGTAGAGTTGGAATTATGCCTGAAATTACCGTAATTGAACTAAAAAAAGGTTAAAATTTAGTATAATTACTTAAAAATGCTACATTTGTACTATAATATTTCTTTTTTTAGCTAAAGAAAATAAAATATTTTGGTTTTATGTCAAAATTTGGAGAACTTATCAATGCTCAAGTTCCAGTGTTAATTGATTTTTACACCGAGTGGAATGAATCTTCTATTTCGATGCATCCTGTAATTAGAGATGTAGCGGCAGCACTAGGAGACAAAGCAAAAGTAATTAAAATTGATGTCGATAAAAATCAAGAATTGGCCGAGGCACTTCGCATTAAAGGACTACCAACTTTAATGATTTATAAGTCAGGTCAAATGATTTGGCGTCAATCGGGTGAGCTAGATGCCAATACCATTATTGGTTTGGTACAAGAACAAGTTTAGTTCAATACTTCGCAAACAAATCCTTTTTCTTTAATGAATTCTAAAGTTCTTGGCAATACATATTCCAAGTTCTTGAATCCTTTTATGCTATCGTGAAAAACGATAATACTGCCGCTTTTACAATTTTGTATTACATTTTCTAAGCACTCTTCGGGTGAAATCGATTGGTCGTAATCGGCACTAAGTACATCCCACATAATTATTTTGTACCCTTCATTTCTTAATATTTTAGATTGTGAGGGTTTGATTTTTCCGTAGGGTGGACGAAATAAGATGCATTTTCTAGTGCTCATTTTATTCAATTCGCATTCAAATAATTTAGCATTATCTACATAGTCAGCAGTTTTGGTTTTCAAGCCGTTTAAATGATTGAAAGTATGGTTCCCAACAACATGACCTTTTTTAATTATTTCTTGGTAAATCTCAGGATATTTTCTCAAGTTATCTCCGATGCAAAAGAAGGTTGCTCTAGCCTGGTATTGCTCTAATTGATTGAGCGTCCAGTTGGTGATTTCGGGAGTAGGACCATCATCAAAAGTTAAATAAATTTTATTTTCATTATTGGGAATATCCCAAATGTAATTTGAAAACAGCTTTTTTATTATCCAATGGGTTTTGATCCAACGTAGCTTCATTTTTCAAAAATAAATAAAAAAAATGCCAATAGGATTAGTATTGGCATATAATTAATGACGGATTATTTATTCGTTTTCGCGTTGAAATCTTGAAAAGCGGCCATTGCTTGCATTAAATTCTCCTCTGCTTTTGTTGTACAGTTCGATGTCACCATGTTCTTTAATTACTAGTAACAAACTTCTATATCGCTCAATTGCTCTTATAATGTCTTCGGCCATAAAACTTTGATCAGCAAAGCTAAAGGTGCTGTAATACAACAGTTCTTCCTTGTATTTATTCATTAATTTTCCAACTAATTCTCTAGCTTTTTCTTTCTGTCCAATTTCATAATAACCAGATACAAATGGCTCTAAAGTAAGGTAGTACCCATAATAATCAACAGGAGTTTTTGTAACTGCGAGGTCAATTATTTTTTTGGCTTTGTCCAATTTACCTTCAGTAATTAATTGTTTTGTTAATCGAGAAAGGTTAGTTCTGTATGAAATAGCATTTCTTCTAGTTTCTGGGTCGTGGTATATTTTAGTACTTTCTCCGTTACCCCAAAACCAACGCATTGCCAAATTATACATTTTATCGGTGTCTATTCTTCCCATATCTGGGTAATCGTCTTCGTTTACTGGAGTTTTTATCGGAACTAATTTATATACCATTCCGTCCATTTGCAGGTAATCTTTCATCCATAAATAATCGTCATCACCAAAGCTTCCTGGACTAAAATAAATTGGACGCTTCCATTTGTTGTTATTTAATATATCCAACATGATCAAACGATTTTTGTATAATGCTCCGCCTTTAATATCAATATCAATGAATGGCACAATTGAATCATTTAATGACGGATTTACAATTTTGTTTGCAATCACATTATTTTTATTCACCTGAAAACGAACTTTATTCGTAGGGAAGAAATGCAAACGGTGGCCGCTCTCCATTTCTACTTGAGACAAGGTGTCTTCTCTTTTTCCAAATTCAATAAAATCTTTTAAATCCCAACGGCTATCTACTTTTTTGTTAAAAATAATTACATCGCGGTTGTCTGCCACATATTGTTGGTGGTTAAATGAAATTGGCAACCCATCCGATTTGTATGTTTTCATTTTCATTTGATCGATATACCAATCGGTCATTAATAAACTAGTACATACAATTTTTACATCGGTTCTATATCCTTCAATTTCTTGCGCATACCAAAGCGGGAAGGTGTCGTTATCTCCAATGGTAAATAATATTCCGTTTTGATCACAAGAATCTAGATAATTTTTAGCCATTGCAATAGCAGTATATTTTCCTGAACGGTCGTGGTCATCCCAGTTTTGAGTAGCCATTAATATTGGAGCAATCAGTAATGTTGCAGCAATAACTACTGGCCCCACCAATTTAGAGGCAACTTTTTCTTTAATCATTTCATAAATGGCATACACACCAAATCCTACCCACATTGCAAATACATAAAAAGAGCCTACTAGGGCATAATCTCTTTCACGTGGTTCAAACGGACGCTCGTTTAAGTATATTTTTAATGCTAATCCAGTAAATAAGAATAATACTAAAAGTACATAAAAACTTTTAAGATCTCTTTGCGCATGATACATCAAGCCCAATAATCCTATGAAGAAAGGGATGAAATAATAAAAGTTTCTTCCTTTGTTATTTAATACATCTGGACTAATGTGTTCTTGAGATCCTAGGTGAATTTCATCAATTGCTTTTATACCGCTCATCCAGTTTCCGTCAAGGTTGTCGTATCTTCCTTGGTTATCATTTTGTCTTCCAACAAAATTCCAAAGTAAATAGCGCCCATACATATAACCAAATTGGTATTCGATCATGAAACTTAAATTGGATAAAGTTGAAGGTTTTTCAACATCCAAATAATCGCCATAGGCTTTTAAGAAAGAAACATATCCTTCATTGTCTATTTTATGCGTGGCATAAGCTTGACGAAATTCAGCTACAATATCAATTAGTTCTTTTTCTTCTGAATAATCGGGTTTAATTGTAAATTTTGGAACTCCAGTAAAGTTGATATACCCTTGAATGTTTTCGGTACTCCACATTCTAGGTAAAATAGCTTTATGTGCATCATCGGTATTTTGCTCGGCATTTTTGTAATTATTTACAATTTCATATTTACCCGATTCATAATTTCTTTCGTAGTTAGGCGCTTTATCAATGTATGGATTGTTAGGATCTAAACCTGCAAAGGCATCGGTATATTGTGGTCCATAAAACAAAGGATTTACTCCATATTGCTCTCTGTTGTAGTAGGCTAAAACCTCAGCAGCATCGGATGGTTTGTTTTCATTAATAGGTGTATTGGCATTGGCACGAATCGGCAACATGATCCAAGTTGAGAATCCTATTAATAAAAATAGGATACATAATAATATGGTATTGGATGTTGGATGATTGTTAGCGCGCGTATATTTTAATCCAAAATAGAAAAAAGCTACAATAAGCAATACTGCTGTAATGGTTCCCGAATTAAATGGCAAGCCTATATTGTTTACCATAAATATTTCGATTTTTCCGAAGAAAGCTAAAGTGTAAGGCAATAAGAGTTTGAAAATAAATAGTAAAACCGCAACAATTATCACATTTGCCAAAATGAAATTTGTAACTGTAATTTTCTTGTAGTTTTTAAAGAAATATAAAAATCCAATAGAAGGAATTGTTAATAAAGCCATAAAGTGGACTCCAAATGATAATCCTACAACTAAGCTAATTAATAGCAGCCATTTGTTTCCTTTTGGCTCGTGCATTTCTTGTTCCCATCTAAGTCCTAACCACAATAATAAGGCAATTAACAACATGGCCATGGCATATACTTCTGCTTCAACGGCGTTAAACCAAAAGCTATCCGAAAAAGTAAAGGTTAATGCGCCAACAAAAGAACTACCTAAAATTGCGATGCTGTTGTCTCTGTTAATTTCAGTGTAGGAAGAAACTATTTTTTTTAATAAAATGGTTGAAGACCAAAACATAAATAAAATAGTGAAAGCGCTTGAAATCACCGACATCATATTCACCATTAACGCTACGGTTTCTTTGCTGGTTGCAAACATGGCAAAAAAGGCGCCAAGCATTTGAAACAAAGGTGCCCCAGGAGGGTGTCCTACTTCAAGTTTTGCAGCAGTTGCAATATATTCTCCACAATCCCAAAAACTCATGGTAGGCTCTACCGTTAAGGAATAGGTAATTAATGCAATAGCAAAAGCACCCCAACCAGAAATGTTGTTCCACTTTTTAAAGTTAAATGTTGTCATATTTTAGGTCTTCTAAATTTACTTGCAAAGAAACTATTTTTTTATGTAAACTAGCATGGGTTAACATAATTTTCTAATAAAAGGGATTATAAAAAAACTGATTTAGACCTATATAGATAATGGATTAAAAATTATGTCCTTTTTTTGAATAATATTTTAGGAAATATTTGCTTTAAATGAAATTTATTATAAATTTGCACCCGCATTCACGCACATTGGTCTATGGTGTAATGGTAACACTACGGTTTTTGGTGCCGTCTTTCTAGGTTCGAGTCCTAGTAGACCAACAAAAAAACTCCTCAAGAAATTGAGGAGTTTTTTGTTTTATATAATTTGCCTACTAACAACTAAAAAAGCCCTCAACTGAGGGTTTTTTTATTGAAGAAAAATTCAATTAGATTTTAAAAGTTACTACTGGTCTTTTAGCGTGGTTTACTAGATCTTCGCTGATGCTTCCGTTAAAGAAGTGAGAAAGGCCTTTTCTTCCGTGTGTGCTCATCCCAATAAGGTCGGCATTGATGCTGTTTGCAAAATTTAAAATTCCTTTTTCAACATTAGATTCATTATAGATATGAGTCACTACTTTGTTAATTGAAAATCCTTTCACAAAGTTATTCATAGTTTCTTGAGCTACTCCAGTTGATTTAAAATCATTTGGGGTATTGATGGTAACTAAGTGAAGAGTTGCGTCAAATTTATTTGCAAAATTGACTACTTTGCTAAAGGGTGCTTTTATTTCTTCTGAAAAATCAGAAGCAAAAACAAAATCATTTACTTGGAAGTCTCCTTCATCTTGTTTTATAATTAATACAGGTACTTCTGAATGGCGCACAACTTTTTCAGCATTAGATCCGATAAACATTTCTTTATAGCCACTAGCTCCGTGTGATCCCATAACAATAAGATCTACATTGTTTTTTTGACTGATATTTAATATTCCGTCAAATGCCATTTCAAACTGAATGATGTCTGAAACTTTAATGCCTTCTAAAAAATCAGAGTCCATTAATTCTTCTAATTTATTGATAGCGGCATTTTTAAAAAACATAATTTCCGGAATATCTCTACCTGAACCCAATGCATCACTTCCTTGACTTGGTAATTCTAACATGTGTAATAAGATGATTTCGCCATTATTTTTTTTCGCAATTTGAGCTGCTACTTTAAGGGCATTTTCTGCGCTTTTAGAAAAGTCGGTTGGGATTAGAATTTTTTTCATGATTGAAGATTTATTATTTTAATTATCATTTTAATATACTAAATATTACATTAAATGTACAAAAAATATAAATGCCATTTATTTTATTATAAAATATTTTTATATATTTGCACCGTTATTAAACAATAAAGGTATAATGAGGGAAGCACTGCTTCCCTCTTTTTATAAATATTATGACATTTAAAGAGCAGGTAGAACAACAATTAAATAACAGTTTGTTAGAAAAGCCCAGTCTTTTTTTGATAGATATTTCAATTTCAGATAGTTATAAAATTGTTGTAACTTTGGACGGTGATAACGGAGTAACGCTTCAAGATTGTATCGATGTTACCAGAGCAATTGAAAGCAACTTAGATAGAGAAGCACAAGATTATTCTCTAGAAGTAGCCTCAGTTGGTGTAGGTTCTCCATTAAAGTTGGTAAGACAATATGTAAAAAATATTGGAAGAACTTTAATTGTAAAAACAAATGATACTACCATAGAAGCAGAGCTTACAGCAGCAGATGATGCTAAAATAGTGCTATCTTGGGAGGCAAGAGAGCCAAAAAAAATTGGAAAAGGAAAAGAAACGGTTTTAAAAAATCAAGAAATACCCTATAACGAAATAAAACAAGCAGTTGTTACAGTAAATTTTAATTAATAGAATAGATGGAGAATATTGCATTAATCGACTCGTTCTCAGAGTTTAAAGACGATAAACTAATTGATAGAGTAACGCTTATGGCGATCTTAGAAGATGTTTTTAGAAACGCTTTAAAAAAGAAGTATGGTTCTGATGACAATTTTGATATTATCATAAATCCTGATAAAGGAGATATGGAAATTTGGAGAAGAAGAGTTATCGTTGCCGACGAAGATTTAGATTTAGAAAATGAGGAAATTACCTTAACTGAAGCTAGAAAAATTGAAGCCGATTTTGAAATTGGCGAAGAAGTTTCAGAAGAAGTTAAATTAATAGACTTAGGAAGAAGAGCTATTTTGGCATTACGCCAAAATCTTATTTCTAAGATTCATGAGCACGATAACAACAATCTTTACAAACAATTTAAAGATATTATCGGCGAAATATATACTGCCGAAGTACACCACGTGCGTCCAAGAGTTGTTATCTTAGTAGATGATGAAGGAAATGAAATTGTTTTACCAAAAGAAAAACAAATCCCATCGGATTTCTTCCGTAAAGGAGACAATGTAAAAGGTATCATTGAAAGCGTTGAATTAAAAGGAAACAAACCTCAAATTATTATGTCTAGAACTGCTGAAGTTTTCTTAGAAAAATTATTTGAACAAGAAATTCCAGAGGTTTTTGACGGTTTAATTATGATTAAAAAAGTAGTAAGAATTCCTGGTGAAAAAGCAAAAGTAGCTGTTGATTCTTATGATGATCGAATTGATCCAGTTGGAGCATGTGTTGGTATGAAAGGTTCTCGTATTCATGGAATTGTTCGTGAATTAGGAAACGAAAATATTGATGTAATTAACTATACCACTAACCCTACCTTATTAATTTCTAGAGCTTTGAGTCCTGCAAAAGTTTCTTCTGTTAAAATTAACGAAGAAACAAAGCATGCAGAAGTGTTTTTAAAATTAGAAGAAGTTTCTAAAGCAATTGGTCGTGGAGGCCAAAATATTAAATTAGCAGGTCAATTATCAGGATACGAATTGGATGTAATTAGAGAAGGAAGCACCGTTGAAGATGACGATGTTGAATTAACAGAATTCTCTGATGAAATTGATGGTTGGATCATTGATGAGTTTGCAAAAATTGGTTTAGATACTGCAAGAAGTATCCTAAAACAAGAAGTTGCAGACTTAGCCAGAAGAACAGATCTTGAAGAAGAAACAATTCATGAAGTAATGCGCATATTGAAAGAAGAGTTTGAGGACTAATTTTTCACTAATATAAATAAGAATTTATAAAAGATTTTATGTCTGAAGAAAGAAATATTAGAATAAACAAAGTTTTAAGGGAGTTAAACATTTCCTTAGATAGAGCTGTCGATTATCTTAAGGATAAAGGTATCGCAATTGATGCTAATCCAAACGCTAAGATATCAAGCAATGAATTTGATATTCTACAAAATCAATTTGCCGGAGATAAAGGCAATAAAGAAGCTTCTAAAGGAATTAGCGAGGAAATTAAGAAGGAGAAAGAAGCACTTCGTCTAGAAAGAGAAAAAGAAATCGAAGACAAGAGAAAGCTAGAAGAGGAACGCACCATTGAAGTGATTAAAGCTAAAACGGTAGTTACAGGCCCAAAACAAATCGGTAAAATTGATTTAAATCAAAAAGCAGTTGCTCCATCAAAATCAGAATCAGACAAAAAAACTGCTACTAAAAAATCAGAAACGGTAAGTGAAAAAAAAGCTGTCGAGAAAGAAACTCCTGCACTAAATAAAGTAGAGGCAGTTGAGGAATTAGATGAAACACATGCTACACAATATCAAAATCTAACAGGTCCAGTATTAACAGGTCAAAAAATTGATTTAGCTCAATTTAATAAACCAAAGAAAAAAGAGGAAACTCCAAAAATTAATAGTGGAAGTAAGTTAGATGCAAATAAAAATAAGCGTAAAAGAATTCCGCCAAAACCAGGTGAAGCTCGTCCTATAAATCCAGGAGCTCCAGGTGGAGCAAATAGACCAGCTGGCCTAGGAGGAAATAAATTTACCGCAAATAAACCTGGTAGTGGAGGTTTCCAAAAAGGAAATAGACCTGCAATTGTTCAAAAAGTGGAGCCTACCGAAGAAGAGGTTAAAAACCAAATTAAAGAAACACTAGAAAGACTGCAAGGGAAAGGAAATAAATCTAAAGCAGCTAAGTACAGAAGGGACAAAAGAGACACCCACCGTCAACGTACAGATGAGGAACAAAGAGCTATTGAAGAAGGAAGTAAAACTATTAAAGTTACTGAATTTGTTACGGTAGGTGAGGTAGCCTCAATGATGGATGTGCCAATTACTAAAGTTATTGGAGCTTGTATGTCTCTAGGAATCATGGTTACCATGAATCAACGATTGGACGCTGAGACACTTTCAATTGTTGCAGATGAGTTTGGTTATGAAGTTGAATTCATTACTACCGATATTGAAGAAGCAATAGAAGTTGTAGAAGATAGAGAAGAAGACTTGGTTACTCGCGCTCCTATTGTTACAGTTATGGGTCATGTCGACCACGGTAAAACCTCCTTATTGGATTATATCCGTAAAGAAAATGTAATTGCTGGAGAATCAGGAGGAATTACACAACATATTGGTGCTTATGCAGTACAATTAGACAACGGACAAAAAATCACATTCCTTGATACACCGGGTCACGAAGCGTTTACCGCAATGCGTGCTCGTGGTGCTCAAGTTACCGATATTGCTATTATTGTTGCTGCTGCCGATGATGACATCATGCCTCAAACTAAAGAAGCTATTGCTCACGCCCAAGCAGCAGGAGTTCCAATGATTTTTGCTATTAACAAAATTGATAAACCAGCAGCTAATCCAGAAAAAATTAAAGAACAATTAGCAGGAATGAATTTACTTGTTGAAGATTGGGGCGGAAAATACCAATCTCAAGATATTTCTGCAAAAGTTGGTACAGGGATAAAAGAACTTCTAGAAAAAGTATTATTAGAAGCCGAGTTATTAGAATTAAAAGCCAATCCAAATAAACCTGCAGTAGGTACAGTTGTAGAAGCGCAATTGGATAAAGGTAGAGGATATGTTTCAACTATATTAGTACAAGCAGGTACTTTAAAAGTAGGAGATTATGTTTTAGCAGGTAAAAATCATGGTAAAGTTAAAGCCATGCATGATGAAAGAGGAAATAATATTTTAGTTGCAGGTCCAGCTACACCAATATCTATATTAGGTCTTGATGGCGCGCCAACAGCAGGAGATAAATTTAATGTTTTTGAAGACGAAAGAGAAGCAAAACAAATTGCTGCTAAGCGCACCCAATTAATGCGTGAACAATCGGTTCGTACACAAAAACACATTACCCTTGCAGAGATAGGTCGTCGAATTGCTTTAGGACAATTTAAAGAATTGAACATTATCCTTAAAGGAGATGTGGACGGATCTGTTGAAGCATTATCTGATTCCTTCTTGAAATTATCTACCGAAGAAATTCAAATCAATATTATTCATAAAGGAGTTGGAGCAATTACAGAAACAGATGTTATGTTGGCTTCTGCATCCGATGCGATTATTATCGGATTTAATGTGCGTCCTGCTGGAAATGCAAGACAACTTGCAGATAAAGAAGAAATCGATATCCGTAATTACTCGATCATCTACGATGCAATTGATGACTTGAAAGATGCAATGGAAGGCATGTTATCGCCAGTAATGAAAGAAGAAATTACAGGTACAGCCGAAATTAGAGAAACTTTCAAAATCTCGAAAGTGGGAACTATTGCGGGATGTATGGTTACCGATGGTAAAATATTTAGAAACTCTAGAGTTCGAATCATCCGTGAAGGAGTTGTTGTTTTCACCGGTGAGCTTACTGCATTAAAACGATTTAAAGATGATGTAAAAGAAGTTGCAAAAGGTTACGATTGCGGTATTCAAATTAAAAACTACAACGACATCGAACAGTTAGATATCATTGAAGCTTTCCAAGAAGTTGAGGTGAAGAAAAAACTGAAATAATTTTAAGAATAAGATAAAAAAATCCCGAGCAATCGGGATTTTTTAGTTTTATTTATTTGGTTTAATAATGATTGCGTTAGGATATTTTTTCTTTAAAATATTTAAATTCCTTTCGGCTTCAATTCGAGTTTTAAAATTACCCACCCAAACCTTGTACATAGGAGTGCTAAAAACTATAGTAGCATCATACTCTTTATTGTCTTTTTTAAACTGAATCAAGATTTTTTTTGACTCATCACTTGAGCCATTAAAAATTTGAATTTTAAATGGATTATTGATTGTAATTGAGGAATTTACTTTTCTTTTTTCAGCTAATAATTGTTCAATTTTTGGATCTTGCTTTACCGTAATTTCTTGAGCAATTAATGTGTTAAAATTTATAAATATTAGAAAAATATAAATGCACTTTGAATGGTTAATTTTTGTTATCAAACTCATAATTAATTGATTTTAATGCAAATGTAAAACTTCTCAAAAGAAATAAAACTCTTTTATTATTTAGAATTAGTATAAATTATAAATTAAGATATTTTTGGGTTTTGTGAATAGTTCTTATATTGTATTTTTGCTCAAGTTTTTAAAAAAGTGAATTTGGTTTTATTTGCAAAAAAATCATTCATTATTTAGTCGATAATCATTTTATAAATATGAAAAAAGTGGGTAACCATAATTCGATTTCCAGAATTTATTCATTTGGGTTAGCTTTATTGCTAACGATCTCCTTGTCAACATTCGCGCAAACAGCACCACCTGCAGCTACTACACCAGCAGCTCCTGCAGCTGATGCTACTGCAATGAAAGCAGATGCAGCTCCTGCAGCAGGAGGAGCAGATGCAGTAAAAGGAAAAGAATTATTCAACACAAATTGTGCAGCATGTCACAATTTAGACAAGGCTATGACAGGTCCAGCTCTTAGAGGAGTTTCGGGTCGTCATAAAAAAGAATGGCTTTATAGTTGGATAAAAAATAGCTCTGCCTTAATTAAATCTGGTGATGCAGCTGCAGTTAAACTTTGGGAGCAATATAAGCCTTCTGTGATGACTGCTTTTCCTCAATTATCAAATACCGATATTGATAATATCATAGCGTATACCGATGAGGTTAAAGCAGAAGTACCTGTAGCAGCAGCAGCTACTCCTGGTACAACTACTGCAAACGAAGGCGGAATTTCAAATGATATTATTCTTGGTGCACTATCTTTAGTAATGTTAATGTTGGTAATTATGTTGTTCTTAGTTAACAATGTATTAACTAAAATTGCTAAAGCTAACGGAATTGAAGTAGCAAAAAAGGAGGCAACATTACCTATTTGGAAAGCATTTGCAAGAAACCAATTTTTAATGGTAGTATCTGCAATAGTATTTCTATTAGGAAGTGCTTATTTCATGTATGGATTCTTCATGCAAGTTGGTGTTGATCAAGATTATGCGCCAATTCAACCAATTCATTATTCACACCGTATTCACGCTGGAAACAATAAAATAGATTGTAAATACTGTCACTCTTCTGCAAGAGTAAGTAAAAATGCTGGAATTCCTTCTTTGAATATTTGTATGAATTGTCATAAAAATATTTCAGAAGTTTCAGATACAACTTCAACTGTAGATGGACATACCAAAGCATTTTATGATAATGAAATCAAAAAATTATATACTGCAGTGGGTTGGGATGGCACAAAATATACTGGAAAAACACAACCAGTTAAATGGGTAAGAATTCATAATTTACCAGACTTTGCTTATTTCAATCACTCTCAACACGTAACTGTTGCAGGTATTGAATGTCAAAAATGTCATGGACCTGTTCAAACCTACGAAGTACAAAAACAATTTGCTCCATTAACAATGGGATGGTGTATTGATTGCCACCGTCAAACCGAAGTTAAAATGGAAGGAAATGCTTACTACGATAAAATTCACAAAGAACTTTCTAAAAAATATGGTGTAGACAAATTAACTGCAGCACAAATGGGAGGTTTAGAGTGTGGTAAGTGTCACTATTAATCAAATTATTAAGATCTAATATATATATATACGATGTCATCTAACAAAAAATACTGGAAAAGTGTTGAGGAACTAAACGAAAATAGTTCTATTGTTGAGACGCTAAGAAATAATGAATTTATTGAAGAAATTCCAACTTCAGACTTTCTTTCAGATAAAGATTCATTAGCTTCTTCATCAACTACTCGTCGTGATTTCTTAAAGTACGTTGGTTTTACCACTGCTGCTGCATCCCTAGCTGCATGTGAAGGACCCGTTCACAAATCAATTCCTTATGTGGTACAACCAGATACAATCATTCCTGGTGTTGCAGATTTTTATGCAACTACTATGTTTGATGGTTTTGATTTTGCAAATCTTTTAGTAAAAACAAGAGAAGGTCGTCCAATTAAAATTGAAAACAATACTATCGAAGGAGCTAAGTTTGCTGCCAATGCAAGAGTACATGCTTCGGTATTGTCTTTATATGATAGTATGCGTCTTAAATCTCCAAAAATGGATGCTAAATCAGCAACTTGGAGTGAAGTAAATGCAGCAATCAAAGCAAGTTTGGCAGAAGCTAAAGGAGCTGGAAAGCAAGTGGTATTGTTAACCAATACTTTAGCAAGTCCATCTTCTGAAAGATTAATTGCAGATTTCATTGCAAAAAATCCTACTGCAAAACATGTTGTTTATGATGCCGTTTCAGAATCTGCGGCTTTAGATGCTTTTGAAGCAGTTTATGGCGATAGAGCTTTAGCTGATTATGATTTTTCTAAAGCAAATACAATTGTTTCTCTTGATGCCGATTTCTTAGGAGACTGGCAAGGTGGAAGTTATGATGCAGGTTATGCAAAAGGAAGAGTACCTCAAGCGGGTAAAATGTCTAAGCACTATCAATTTGAAGCAAACATGACACTTTCGGGTGCTGCTGCAGATAAAAGAGTGCCAATGACAATTGCTAATCAAAAACAAGCATTAGTAAAAATATATAATATAGTTACAGGTGCTTCTGTTGCAACAGGAAAAATTGAAAATGAAGCAGAAGTTGTAAAAGCTGCCAATCAGTTGAAAGCTGCAGGAAGTAAAGGACTTCTAGTTTCTGGAATTCAAGATAAAAACGCTCAATTATTAGTTATTGCAATTAATCAAGTTTTAAAAAGCGACGCTTTAGCAACAGCTGGAGCAAGATTAATTCGTCAAGGATCTAATGAAAAAGTTGCGCAATTAATTGCAGATATGAATGCTGGATCGGTTCACACTTTAATTATGAGTGGTGTAAATCCAGTTTATACTTTGGCAAACAGCAGCTCTTTTGTTGCGGGTCTTAAAAAAGTAAAAACATCAGTTGCCTTCTCTATTAAAGAAGATGAAACTGCAGAAGTAGTTAAAATTGCTGCTGCTGCACCTCATTATTTAGAGTCATGGAACGATCATACCTTAACTAAAGGAACTTATTCTTTGGTTCAACCAACAATCCGACCTTTATTCAATACCAAACAATTTCAAGAAGCTTTAATGACTTGGAATGGTATTGCAGGTACGTATTATGATTATGTAAAAGCTACTTCAGCATCATTTATTGCAGGAAGTACTTGGAATAAAGTGTTACACGATGGATTAGTTTTTTCTGGAACTACTGCAATTGCAGGGGGTACCGCTGATTATAGTGGTGCAGCTGCTGCTTTAGCAAAAGCGACTTCTTCTAAAGACTTTGAATTAGTATTGTATACTAAAACAGGTTTAGGAGATGGTCAACAAGCTAACAATCCTTGGTTACAAGAGTTCCCAGATCCAATTACAAGAGTATCTTGGGACAATTATGTTACAGTTTCACAAGCTGACGCTGCTACTTTAGCTTTAGAGAATAAAATTGTTGCAAATGGTGGTCTTAACGGAAGTTATGCTACATTAACAGTTAATGGAGTAAAATTAGAAAATGTTCCAGTAATTGTGCAACCAGGTCAAGCTAAAGGAACTTTAGGTTTAGCACTTGGATATGGTAAAAAAGCTTCATTAAAAGAAGAAATGCAAGTAGGGGTTAATGCTTACTTGTTATACAATAACTTTAATAATGTACAATCAGCTACACTTTCTAAAGCTAGTGGAGAACATGAGTTTGCTTGTGTTCAATCACAAAAAACGTTAATGGGTAGAGGTGATATTGTTAAAGAAACAACACTTGAAATTTTCAATACTAAAGATGCTAAAGAATGGAATCCAGTTCCTGTGGTTTCTTTAGATCACAAAGAAGTAGAAGCTACTAAAGTAGATTTATGGGAATCATTTGATCGTTCAATCGGACATCACTTTAACTTATCAATCGACTTAAATGCTTGTACTGGTTGTGGGGCTTGCGTTATTGCTTGTCATGCTGAAAATAATGTGCCAGTTGTAGGTAAATCAGAGGTTAGAAGAAGTCGTGATATGCACTGGTTGCGTATTGATAGATATTATTCATCTGAAGATACTTTTGCTGGAGATAATGAGAAAAAAGAAAACTTTGACGGATTATTTGGAGATAAAGGTTCACTAGGAGGATTTGGAAGCATGGAAAATCCTGCGGATAATCCACAAGTAGCATTCCAACCAGTAATGTGTCAACATTGTAACCACGCACCATGTGAAACTGTTTGCCCAGTTGCAGCTACTTCTCACGGTCGTCAAGGTCAAAACCAAATGGCATACAACAGATGTGTAGGTACCCGATACTGTGCTAACAACTGTCCGTATAAAGTTCGTCGTTTTAACTGGTTCTTATACAATAATAACAGTGAATTTGATTTCCATATGAATGATGATTTAGGTCGTATGGTTATCAATCCAGATGTAAACGTTCGTTCTCGTGGGGTTATGGAAAAATGTTCTATGTGTATCCAAATGACACAAAAAACTATTCTAGATGCAAAACGAGATGGAAGAGAAATTAAAGATGGTGAATTCCAAACCGCTTGTTCAAATGCTTGTTCTACTGGAGCAATGAAATTTGGAGATGTAAATGATAAAGAATCTAATGTTGCTAAGTTATCTGAAGACAAAAGAATGTATCATTTATTAGAGCATGTTGGAACTAAACCAAACGTTTTCTACCACGTAAAAGTTAGAAATACCTAGTATAAAAAGAATTATTAAGAAACAATATAAAGGATTATGTCGTCT
>Ga0315899_10003953_pt1 | contig 16074 bp, 10 predicted proteins | sample LakEriMetagenome_2_FD_203518 | JGI IMG/M metagenome (GOLD analysis project Ga0315899, IMG submission 203518) | Freshwater fungal communities from buoy surface, Lake Erie, Ohio, United States - Buoy 4 MA112 | ecosystem: Environmental > Aquatic > Freshwater > Lake | place: USA: Lake Erie, Ohio... | reverse complement strand
GCAACGAAGTTGCGATGACACACTTTGTGTGATGACCGCTCTGCGGAGTTACTTCGAAAGGTATAAGTTGCGCTCCGAAAAAATCTGTCTGAAAAACGGATCCTTCAGGTCTTTGATGAATCGAATGGCTTCGCCAGTTGATTTCATTTCTGGACCGAGTTCTTTGTTCACTTCAGGGAATTTCTCGTAGCTGAATACAGGAATCTTAATGGCGTAGCCGTTGCGTTTCGGTTGGAAGTTAATGTCCTTAACTTTCACTTCACCCAACATAACTTTCGTTGCGTAATTCACATACGGCTCATCGTAAGCTTTCGCAATGAAAGGAACAGTGCGGGATGCACGAGGATTCGCTTCGATGATGTAAACGATGTCGTCTTTAATTGCGAATTGAATGTTTATCAAACCTACGGTTCCAAGTGCAACAGCAATCTTCTTCGTATGCTCTTCAATCTGTGTCATCACGAGATCTCCCAAGTTGTAGGGAGGCAGCACACCGTAAGAGTCACCGCTGTGAATTCCAGCAGGCTCAATGTGTTGCATAATACCAATGATGTAAACATCTTCTCCGTCGCAAATGGCATCGGCTTCCGCTTCAATTGCGCCTTCCAAGAAGTGGTCTAATAAAATCTGATTGTCGGGCATGTCGCGAAGAATGTTCACGACGTGCTGCTCCAACTCGTTTTCGTTAATCACAATCTTCATTTTCTGTCCACCTAACACGTAGCTCGGACGAACCAACAATGGGAAGCCAAGGTCTTTCGAAAGTTCAATGGCTTGTTCTGCGTTTTCCACCACTCCGAATTTCGGATAAGGAATGTTGTTTTCCTTCAAGCAATTTGAAAAGCGACCACGATCTTCCGCCAAGTCTAAGGCGTCGAAAGAGGTTCCCAATATTTTAATTCCGTAGCGCTGTAATTTTTCAGCAAGCTTCAAAGCTGTTTGTCCACCTAGCTGAACAATTACTCCCACGGGGTTTTCGTGACGAATGATGTCGTAAATGTGTTCCCAGAAAACCGGTTCGAAATACAACTTATCTGCGGTGTCGAAGTCGGTTGATACGGTTTCCGGATTGCAATTGATCATAATGGTTTCGTATCCGCATTCCTTTGCTGCAAGCACACCGTGCACACACGAGTAGTCGAACTCAATTCCTTGCCCAATTCGATTCGGTCCGCTACCCAATACAATTACTTTTTTATTTTCTGAACGAACGCTTTCATTCTCGTATTCGAAAGTGCTGTAGTAATATGGGGTCTTCGCTTCGAACTCAGCCGCGCAGGTGTCTACCAATTTGTACACACGCTGAATGCCCATCTCATCGCGCTTCGTATACACTTCGCTTTCCAAGCATTTCAAGAGATGCGCAATCTGTCTGTCGGCATAACCTTTTTGCTTCGCTTCAAATAACAATTCTTTCGGAATGGAAGCAAGGGTGTGCTTTTCAATCACGCGTTCCAACTGAAGTAATTCTTCAATCTGCTTCAAGAACCACAAATCGATTCGTGTTTTCTCTTGAATGGTCTTGAATGGAATTCCTAATTTTATGGCGTCGTAAATGTGGAAAATACGGTTCCAACTTGGGTGTTCTAATGAGTCTAAGATTTCTTGCTGGTCGCGCAATTCTTTACCGTCGGCACCAAGGCCGTTACGATTGATCTCTAAGGATTGACAAGCCTTTTGAAGAGCTTCTTGGAAGGTTCTTCCAATTCCCATTACCTCACCAACACTTTTCATTTGCAATCCTAACTCGCGATTGCATCCGGGGAATTTATCAAAATTCCAACGCGGGATTTTCACAATCACATAGTCTAACGTTGGTTCGAATAAAGCGGAAGTGCTCTTTGTAATCTGATTTTGAAGTTCGTCGAGGTGATAACCAATGGCTAGTTTCGAGGCGATTTTGGCAATCGGATATCCGGTTGCTTTCGACGCTAACGCTGAAGAGCGCGACACACGCGGATTAATTTCAATGGCAATGATGTCTTCGTTGGCATCGGGTGAAACCGCGAATTGAACGTTACATCCGCCAGCGAAGTTTCCAATGGCGCGCATCATGCGAATGGCCATGTCGCGCATCTTTTGGAAGGTCGTATCGCTTAAAGTCATGGCCGGAGCAACAGTAATGCTATCTCCGGTATGAATTCCAATAGGATCGAAATTTTCAATGCTACAGATGATAACTACGTTGTCGTTCGCGTCGCGAAGCAACTCAAGTTCGTATTCCTTCCAACCCATTAACGCTTTGTCAATCATGACTTCGTGAATAGGAGAGAGGTGAAGTCCACGTGTAAGCAAGCGATCGAAGTCGGCTTGGTTGTATACAAGGCTAGCGCCTGAACCACCGAGTGTATAGGAAGGTCGAATACAAAGTGGGAAGCCGAATTGTTGCGCAATTTCTTTTCCTTCAAGGAAAGACTTTGCTGTTAACTGCGGAGCCATAGGCACTCCGATTTCTGTCATTAAATCGCGAAACGCCTCGCGGTTTTCGGTGATCTCAATGGCTTTGGTATCTACTCCCACCATGCGAACGCCGTATTGTTCCCACATGCCGTTTTCTTCGCATTGAATGGCAAGGTTTAATGCTGTTTGTCCGCCCATGGTTGGAAGAACAACATCGATCTTATGATTTTTCAGAATGGTTTCAATGCTAGCGGGCTCCAAGGGAAGGAGGTATACATTGTCTGCAACGACCTTGTCGGTCATAATGGTTGCAGGATTGCTATTTATGAGGGTTACTTCAATGCCTTCTTCACGCAACGAGCGCGCAGCTTGGCTTCCAGAGTAATCAAATTCACATGCTTGTCCGATAACGATGGGTCCAGAACCAATGATGAGGACCGACTTAATGCTTTTGTCTTTGGGCATTTTTTTTTTATCTCACTTCGTAGGATGAAGTAAGAGGCGTTTTTCTAATACGGTTGCGAAATTACAACTAACATAGGTTATGGTGCAAGTAGAGATTTTAACAGTTGTTGACAACGCTACATCAACCGATGCCCTTTCTCTTCAATCTTCCATTCAACATAGGAGAGGTGTGATGTGAGCGCGCGCAGTTTATCCCCGTGCTTCCACGGAATAACGACGTCGTATTTTCCGAAAATGAATTCAACCGAAATGTGATTCGCTTCAATGGATTGCGCAATGGCTTTCATTTTGGGATAGCATTTGCGGTAACCCATCCAAACGTCGAACACCTGCTCGCGCACGGAACGCTCGTGCATGTAGTATTCCACAAAACGAAACAACTTAACAGGAAGAAGCTTGATCGCTTTCAAGAAGCGCGCAAGTCCAATCACAAAACTTCCATTTTTCTTCAATCCAGTGGCAATTTTCCTTCCCAACCAAGTGCCCACTGTAAAGGCATACAACTTATTCCTTGTAAGTCCGTCACTGGCTAAGAATTTTGCAGACGATATCTTTTCTCCGGCATGCTGAAGAAGCATCAACCCCAGTCTTCCACCCATGCTGTAAGCGATAAGCTTACATTTTTCCACCTGAAAGTGATTCAATAAGAATTGAAATTGATCTGTCCAGGATTCAACATTTAAGCCTTCGCTCAGTTCTTTATCACTGAAAGAGTCGCTGCCCTTGTGGGACCAGAAGCCAATGGCTACCATTCGTTCATGGTCCTTCAAGTGATTCGCAAACGATTCGAAGTCCTCAGGGTTTCTCCCGAATCCATGAAAGCATAAAATCAGTTCAGTGGGATTGTCGGATTTACTCCATTCAACCACTTTGAATGATTTATACTGAAAGCTTAAAGAGTAGATTTTTTGCTTCATGATCGTTTCCGTCACGAAGGTATTTCATTCGGATGTTTATCGAACTATTTCAACCACAACTTCATTCCGTCTTCCGAAGAGTTGATAAGGAGGATTGTATCCTAGAAATTTATAATTGCCTTTGGTCTGAATGCCTTTGGACTTGAGGTAAGCAGCCAATTCTTCTTGATGCTTCAAGCGATCTTCGTCATTCGCGAATCCTCTGAATCGTATGGCGGCCATGACTTGTTCTTCGGTTTTCGATAAAATAACTTGACTGTTGTTTGGCTTCGGTAAATTGCTCATGTCATACCCTTCCGGCATAACAAAGCTCATGGAAGAGAGACTGTCGTTAATGTCGACCTGCACCGGGGCGGTCATTGCAATTTGAGTTTCGCTTTCGTTTCCACCAAAAATATAACCCGCCAAAGTTCTGAATCCGGGACTGGCCATTTCGCTGTATGACTTCGCGGTTGATTGTACCGTTGCCAATGTTGCTGGAGGGTAAAGTCGGATTTCTATACGACCGTCTTTCTCAAGGACTGTGTATGGTTGTTCTTTGGTTTTACTAGTCGACATGTAGACGAAAGATTGGAATAGGATGAACAGCACAGCAACAGCGAGTAATGTGTATCCCATAATTTTTTTACGCTTCATGTCATTAAAACCGACAGGATCACTGAATGTTCATTGTCACTAATTCAGGAAGTTCAACACCCACAAGGCGCTTTGCTCAATCTTCACCTGCTGAACTTTGCGGTCGAGGTCAATCGCTTTTATTGCGTTTTCGAAATACGTGTTTTCACGTTGATTCACCAAGAACAATGTGCTTTCGCCGTTGAAGAGTTTGCTGTTCTCGGCTTGCAATAACCGCTCGTATAATTTAGCGTTCGACTCGGCCAGTTGTTTTTGTGAAAGGGTGGTTGTATAGGCAACATCAAGAGCAAGTGTTTTTTGTTCAAGTTGATTGCGCTTCCATTCCGTATTCAAATCATTTTCTTGAATTTTAAGGCGTTGAATTTTTAAATCTCCGCGCGCTTCACGCAACAGCAAAGGCATAGAAAACTCTGCACCCCATTTGTAATTATTGGTTGAAAAATAGGAGGGAAGTCCTTCACTAAAATCTTTGTTAAGGAAATGATATTCTACGTTCAATTTCGGTTTTAATTTTTCTGCTTTCCATTTTTCTTCAATGCGAAGCGACTCACCTTTGTTCGCGTACAACGCCAATTCCGGGTGTTCCTCTAAATTCGCTTGAAGTGAAGAGGCCAAGCGAAAAGGTGCTAATTCGTTTTTGAAATTTAATGAAGGTGAAACGCTTTCATTGAGTATGGCGATTCTATTTTCATCTGGCGAATCTAAAAAGGCTACAAGAGCAATACGAGCTTTAACGACTTCTAAATTTGATTCTTGAAATTGAAGTACACGGTTCTGATTTTGAACATAAGCTTCGAGTGTGTCCATTGCAGAACGATCGCCTCCTCTGTATCTAGATCGCACAGCAATAAATCTGCGCTCACTGGTTTTAACGAGCGAGTCAATGACATTGTTTTTTTGAACAGCGAAGTACCAGTCTGAATAGAGTTGAACGCTCTGTGCAAGTAATTCGTTTATGGCCAATTGTTGTTCAAGATTTCCCGCTTCTAGTAAAATTTCAGCGCGTTTCTTTGCCATTCTTCGTTCGTCTATAACCAAGCCTTTCAGCAAGGGAACCGACACTCCAAGCGAGAGAAGTCCTGCATTTGAGGTGTAGTCCTCGGGATTTACGTAACTCCCTGTATTCACATCGAAATGTCCAATGAGCCCAATGGCATATGGAGTATTGTATGAGAGTGTAGTTTCCGAGGTGGAATAATATTCAGTCCCTTTGAAGAATTTATTCTTGAACTTGCTTTCTAACAACGGGTCGAACAAGCCCTTCACTTGAAGGTATTGTGCATTTCGCATTTGTGGATTTAATCGAGCCTTTGACGCAAGCGGATGTTCTTCCAACACCCAATTCAAATATTCCGTAAGCGTTAATTCTTGCGAATAAAGGTTTGAAGCTAGATTTGTGAAGATTACGAAAAGGAATATCAGCTTTTTCATTTTGACTTCTCTTCGGTTTTCTTTTTATCCATATTTGGCGCGTAAAAATCCGGAGGGAATCCGTTGAATTTTCGCCACAACTCATATCCAACAGGAACGTCGTTCAGTAACATAATTGCTTGAACACCTCCGCCTTGTTTCAGCACCGCAGGCCATTGCTCGCCCTCTGCCGGCTTTACCAAAACTCTGAATTTGCCTGATTCATGCAATGCAGGGTCAACCGTTAGTATGGTCCCGTTGTAAACTCCTTTTGAGATGTGTTGCCACCCACTTATCACGAATGCTGGAAACCCATCGAAAATCAAGCGCACCTGTTCGCCCGGATGAACCAATGGCATGTCTGTAGGATGAATGAAAATTTCAACGGCATGAGAAAAACCAAATGGACTGATGCGTGCAATTTCTTCACCTTCTTTAACGGTTTCGCCAATTCCAGATTTTGTGGTCTTGCTTATGAAGCCGTCTTGCGGAGCAAGAATGTAGTATAAGCCATTTCTTCTGTCGTAGTTGTTGAATTGATTTTGCAATTTGGTAAGCTCTCCTTCGGCAGTGTAGAGGGTAGACATAGAGGCATATTTCTCACTTTCTGCTTTCGATATTTTATCGCTGTATTCCGCGTCAATGGCTCTTAGTTCGCGCTTTGCATTCAGAAGTTCATTTTTTGAAATGGCTAATTTGTTTAAGTGCTCTTGAACTTTTGTAGCGGCGTTTTGAAAAGACATTCTGCGTGTTTCAAGTTCAGTTCTCGAGATTAAATCTTGTTTGAATAATTCTTCGTAACGCTTGAATTGATCTTCAGTAATGCTCGCGTTGCGCTGCGCATTTAGTAAATCAGTACTGTCTGTTCTTACTTTGAATTGTGCTTGTTCAATCTTCGCACGTGCCTGATCTTTCTTCACCTCCTTGCCGCTAATCATGGCGTTAATTTGAATGTCGAGAGACGCGATTTTTGACATGTAACCTTCCAAGGCACTTTCTTTCGATTGTAATTGTGACTCTGTATTTTGAATCAAATTCGGGTCGAAGTAATCTACTTTAACTTCCGAAAGGAATAGAATGGTGTCACCTTTTTTTACGCTATCTCCTTCCTGAACATACCATTTTTCTATTCTTCCACCAATGATGGTCTCAATGGATTGAGGACGTGAATCTGGATTCAATGAAATAATACTTCCAGAACTCGTTATGTTTTGTGTCCAAGGAATGAATAAAATACCAACAACAATAGCTGCAGTTATCATGAGTATTCGTGCAGTGCGAATGTTTTTCGAACGAGGTTCTATTTTATTCCAAGAAGTAAATTGAAGGGAAGAATCTACTTCGTCTAAAAGATTTGGGTTCGTCTTTGCCATCAATTAATTGATTTGAATCGTTTCAACACCAACAAGGGGTATCTCTGTTATGTTATGCACGAGCACTATCGCTTCTTTGAATTCAGTTTTTATAATCTCAAGTCCCTTCGGATTTTGAAGTATGTACTGATTTCGGAGCACCAACAAATCGGGTTTGGCAACAATTGCTCTCGCCAATTCTAACAGTGCCCTAATTTCAAGCGTCCAGAAGGACTCGCGGTGGTGGGTTTTCGTGAAAATCCCTTTCTCTTTCGAGTCGTAGTAGGCATTCAAGCCCACCAACTCAGCTGCAGCAATGATTTGCTCATTGGAAGCATTTGAATTCCATTTGATATTCTCGAAGAAAGAATCCTCAAGAATGACAGGCAAATGATCACACCATGCAATTCGCTTTTTAAAGCTATAAGCGGAAATGTGTTTGACGTCGTGACCGTTACATTTCAAACCGAAGAAATTGTCGTTTCTCAGGTCAAGCGATTGAAGCAGTTTCTTACATTGTATGCTGTTTCCGGTGAGTGTGTATATGTTGCCATGCTCGAGTATTTTCGAATGGGCAGCGTGTAATTCAATGTAGTGTATTCTTTCTATTTGAATTTTGCTAGAGTCGTTCAGAGCATGTGCAGACTGCTTATGGTTTTGAAACGCAAGAGCTTTCTGCATGCTCGTTAGCGTATCGAAAATGGTGCTCAACGAAAAGAGGATTTTTTCGATACTTGAGATGACTAAAACAATGACTATTTCCGCCCCGAGGAATTGACCAATACTAATTTTTTGTTCAACAGCCAAAAGGCTACCCAACAGTAACATTCCGCCTACAGTAATAATTTTGAAGACAAGGAATGCATTTTGTTTTTGTAAGAGCAATTTGAAGTGAAATCGTTTAGATTGAAGATAGTCTTCTGAAATCTTGTTCGCCTCAGAGAAAGCGAAATCTGAATTAGGACGATTGAATTTTTTACGAAACAATTCAGCAAGTGATAACCAATTCACCATTTCATACTTCGCTCGTGATTCTTCGTAACTCGATTTTACAGCTGCGTTGAATTTCCAACGAAGTAAGAAGAAAAACGTTACTACAAATGACAATCCGAATAGGAAAAACATCGGATGGTAAAACGAAATAAGTAACAGGCCAAATGTCAACTGCAATGAGGCGAAGAGAAGATCAATAAAAAGTTTGCTAAAGCCTTTTTGCAAATAACTGATTTCGATGAAGTACTTGGCGAAACTGCGATCATTCGATTGTGGATCTTGATTCAGAATACGTCCAAGGTAGGTGAACGCAAGCTGAACGAAAAGACGTTGTTCGACATCTTCACCTTCTTTCATCAATCTAATTTGCAATGAACCATTGAGCCAAACAAAGAATAGAATTAACAATAAAATGGCGAACATCCCAGGACGAACTTCTTGAGCCGTTACAAAAGTTAAAAGCAATTGCACTCCAACGGGAATTGCCAATGAAAAAAGACCGGCAAGGGAGGAGAGGAGAATGACTTTTCGGATGAAATACTTTTCAAGTTTCAGCAGTTCGCTGAGTGTATTGTAAATGGAGCTGGTAGATTCTGCCATAGTTTTTGAAAAACATGATTTTTATCATATTGTTCAAAGCACGAAGGTAAAGGAAGATTCTTAAAAAAAAACTATCCTTTCATGCTATTTTCTGAATAGTTTTCCCATTTATCCAAAACGGCTTGCATATCAGCGGGTAAATCGCTTTCAAAACTCATCCATTTTCCAGTAGTGGGATGGGTGAATGAAAGTGTTCTTGCGTGAAGAGCTTGTCTTGGAAGTAGGTCTAAACAGTTTTGCACAAATTGCTTGTACTTCGAAAATGTTGTTCCTTTTAAAATTTTGTCTCCCCCATATTCAAAATCCCCAAATAGAGTATGACCAATGTGCTTCATGTGAACGCGTATTTGATGCGTTCTTCCAGTTTCTAGTTTGCATTCAACCAACGTTACATAGCCATAGCGCTTGAGCACTTTATAGTGAGTTACAGCATGCTTACCGTGATCGCCATTCGGAAACACCGTAAAAACTTTACGGTCATTCAAACTTCTTCCCGTATTCCCGATGACAGTTCCGTCTTCTTTTACATCTCCCCAGACTAAAGCCACATATCGACGGTCAATGGTTCGATCGAAAAATTGCTTTCCAAGATGAGTGAGGGCTTCTTCCGTTTTTGCAATTACCATCAATCCCGTCGTATTCTTATCAAGCCTATGAACCAATCCGGGACGAGCATCGCTGTTCACAGGTAAATTCTGAAAATGATAAAGCATAGCATTGAGCAAAGTGCCCGAGAAGTTACCGAATCCGGGATGAACTACCATGTTTTTCGGCTTCATCAAAATAACTAAAGCGTCATCTTCATAGACAATATCAATGGGAATATTCTCTGGGATCAATTCCATATCCCTAACGGGATAAGGCATTTCAATGGTTATGATGTCGTGAGGTTTAATTTTGTAACTGCTTTTAACAGATACACCGTTCACTTTGACAAATCCGTCGTCGTGTGCATTTTGAATACGATTGCGCGAAGTTCGTTCAAGGCGGTCTACCAAGAACTTGTCAATTCGCATGAGCTTTTGCCCTTTGTCAGCGACAATTCGATGATGCTCGAAAAATCCTTCCTCTTGTTCGTCGAAAACTTCGTTTTCTTCCATCTTATTGTTTCAACGCTTTTAAGCGAATCACTTCGTTCGAAGACTTATTGGTGATTTGAATGAAATACAATCCAGCGGAAAGCGTTTCATTTTGAATGTCTATTTGCGAAACATTTGAATGTGTTGAACATGCAATCAATTGTCCAGTGGAAGAAAGAATAGCAATCGAATAAGTTGAATTCGCATTTAATCCTTGAACGGTAAATCCGCTATTAAAAGGGTTAGGGTATATGGAAGGAGAAACAGATTCTACCTCAGAGACAGAATTCCAAACTGAGGATTTTCCAGATTTGAAAACCGGACGAATCATTAGCGCTCCGTTAATACTCGATTGTTCCCAAGGCTGCTGAAACCCATTGTTGTAAAACACCTTTGTTGCATTAACAGTCCCGCTCTTGTCGTTTCCTACAGGGAGACCAACGCTGCCACTTTGAACCCAACCAACGTAGAAGTTTCCAGATACCGCAATTGGATTGTCGTACGAGTAGTAAGAGAAGTAATTTTCACCGTGGTGATAAAACGCAGGGTGATGGTAATTAAAGTTTTCGCCTAACTCAGCACCTGGTTGAGTTCCCCCGTCGCTCCATGCGCGCAACAAGAATGTTTCAGCAGTTACATTTACTCCAGTAGGAAGCCAATACACAAACAGTCCTAAAAGTGAATCCGCTACTTCAGCACGAAACTTCATTGCAATCATACCGCCTGCTGCAGCATTCGAATATCCGCGCTCTGCAGTACCGTCGTCATAAGCGTAGTAATTATAAAAATACTGACGAAGCGTTGCAGTGTCGTTTTGCAAACGAGCGTCGGTCGGATTGATATAAGTCTTTACATCGAAATAAGAGCAGGTGTCGTCAGGAGTTACGTTGTAGGTGAATCCGTTCAATCCAATGGTTCGTGTAAATGAAGAATTCGCATTTAACGCTGTGTTGAAATCAACAGCATTGAACACTTGTGATGTTCCGTCTTGCTTCGTGATGCTGTAACTGGTTACAATGTTCTCGTCGTTACCTAGATTTCTTTCTTGAACAGCAATGCTGGAAGCCATGTTATTTGAGGCATTCGCAGCGAAATGCGTCAAAGGCATAGCGGTGTATTCGTTTAACAATGAACGAAGAGGATACTGCATCGCCACTTCATCGAAAATGACATTGCCCGAATCTACGCCGGCATCAAGTTGAACATAGTCAATGTGCCAATGGTCAAATGCACCACTTAACGTTCCGAAATTTCTGAATCTAAATTGAAATCCATCGAGCAAATATTCAGGAGCAGTCACTGCAATAAATATTTGTTGGAAGGTGTCTGTTGGAAAGACTTCTGGACTGGTCCAGACTTGTGTCCATTGTCCAGCGCCGAAAGGTGAATAGAATTCAACAATCAAACTGTCGCCCACATCGGGATTGTTTCCGAGACCTCCGCCCTGATAGAAGAATGAAAGAAAAACTTGATCGGTAGCAGTTAAGGTGGAAAGATCAATCGGGAGCGAAGTCAACGTATCTGCACTTCCGTATGAAAATTCATCGGCAAAGTTGTAAGGATATCCGTCGGCTCGAAGACCATCTAATGTTGCCACGCCAATGGTAGGAGGAGCAATTGGAAATCCCGTGTTAATGAATGCACACGTGTCAGACCAACGCTGCCAAGTCGTTAAGACCGCAGGGTCGTTGGTAGGCAAAGAATATCTTGAAAAATCGTCGAAGAATGGAAGCGTTAAGCTAGCAGTTCCTCCACGCAATTCACTTTGCTCTCTCCAAATTTTCTCTTGTTGAAAACGCTGGTTACGCTGGGCATCGAAACGAATAACAGTTTCCGTTTCTTGCGAAAAACTAGACAGCAAAGAAACAGCGAATAGAAGGGTAAGCAGATTTTTCATTAAGGTACAAATAGGTCTTGTTGCTGCTCAAACGGATTGATTATCGTATCTATTGTGCAAGGTTCTTTACTCAACCAGAAATCCATGAATCTTCCGGCAGCCATGGGTATTGCTTGCGAAGAATATTTAGGATCCTGTCTGCAAACCCGATATAATGCGGAATCTGCGCTGCTGTATGCAGCAGGCTCGAAGAATCCTTGTCCGGATAAATTCAAACTATTCAATAAATTCAATGCTTCTTGATAAGTCAATCCGAAAAGATTCGGAACAGGAACCGTTGTTTTCGCTCCTTCGCCCACCGTGAGCACCACTGTTTGTCCGTGCTCTAAGAGCTCACCATATTTCAAAGCACGGCCGTTGTATTCCACCTTTATTACCACTCCAATCATGCTGTTGTTCGGAGCGTATTTGATTTGGAATTTGATTCCTTTGTTGGTTAATCGAAGCGATGCAATTTGAATGTGATCACCTTCTTTCACATTAATCGGAACCATTGGTGGTGTGCGTTTGAAGATGCTAATAAATATTACACGACCATCTTTTACCATACTTCCTGGCTTCGGACTTTGTTCGCGAACAGTGCCAGGAACAGCGGTTGGTACAAAGAGGCTGTCGGTAACTACCATTTCCAGGTCGAGGTCTTCAAGAATGGCCCGAGCTTCAGCTTCTGTCTTTCCTTTTAAGTCGGGAATCTGAATGGCTTCATCGTGACGTGTATAAAACTTCAAAAAGAAAATTACGAAAAGGAACAAGAACAAGTTCACACCCAAAATGATGAGCATCTGTTTCTTTCCGTATTTCGATTTTAAAAATTTTACAAACGACATAAACTTTAGATTAAGCGTTGGTCATTTCTTTTCCAATTGCATTGTCATAAAGTTCTTTATAATCTGCAATCATTCCAAAATTTTGTTCGTCCACTGTGCATCTTCCTTTTGTAACGTGTCCCAACAACAAGCAAGGAATGTTGTGTTCTGCGACGAAGTCTAAGAATTTGTCTTCATCATCTTCCACCACAGAAACAACTACACGGCTTTGTGATTCGCCAAACAAGAAAGCATCTTTACGAATCTCACTGTCTGTTACAATGTCGAATCCTAAATCGTTCGGCAAGCACATTTCAACCAACGTGGTAAACAATCCTCCGTCGCTCACGTCGTGGGCTGCATTGATGAAGCTATTTTGAATAAGACCTTTAATGCATTGTTGAAGTTGGTGTTCTTCGTCCAAATTGAAATGAGGAGCTGGAGAACCGAGGGTTCCAACAATGTTCGCTAAGTATTCGCTGGAATTAATTTCGTTGTGTGAAGTTCCCAAAAGGAAAATTAAATCGCCTTTGTATTTGAAATCCAAAGTCATTTGCAAACTCTTGTCTTTCATTACACCCAACATGCCAATGGTTGGAGTAGGGAATACTGGCGCTGCTGAACCGTCTGCATTTGCAGTTTGGTTGTAGAAGCTTACGTTTCCGCCTGTTACAGGGGTTTGGAATTTTGTACATGCTGCCCCCATTCCTTTAATAGCTCCAACAAATTGCCAGTACACTTCAGGGTTGTATGGATTTCCGAAGTTCAAGCAATTGGTAATTGCTGAAGGCTCTCCGCCTGAACACACAATGTTACGCGCTGCTTCCGCAACCGCGATTTGTGTTCCAATTTCCGGATCGTTGTTCACGTAACGCGCGTTACAGTCAACGGTTAAAACAACCGCTTTGTTGGTTCCCTTCACGTTCACAACAGCCGCGTCGCTCTTGCGATTCGTGCTCATGTTCACAGTACCCACCATGCTGTCGTATTGCTCATACACCCAACGCTTGCTCGCGATGTTCGGTAAGGCAATCAATTGTCTTGCTGTTACCACATAATCTTTCGGCTCAGCAACATTGTCTATGTTGAACTTCTTGTTCTCTGCGTAGTATGCAGGCTCGCTGTATTCTCTTTCATAAACAGGAGCTCCTCCGCCAAGCACAAGGCTTTCCGCAGGAATCTCGCTTACAATCTCTCCGTTCATGTAGTAACGAACCATCGGTCCTTCTGTCACCACACCGATTTCAGCAGCATGTAAATCCCACTTCTCGAAAATCTTTTCTACTTCCGCTTCGTGTCCCTTCTTAATTACAATAAGCATACGCTCTTGTGATTCAGAAAGCAAAATTTCGAAAGGCTGCATGCCTTCTTGACGCGTTGGAACTTTATCTAAATGAATGTCCATTCCAACACCACCACCTGCGCTCATTTCAGAGGTAGAGCAAGTGATACCAGCAGCACCCATGTCTTGCATTCCAGCAATAGCATCGGTTTCTGCCAATTCCATGGTAGCCTCTAATAATAATTTTTCTTGAAAAGGATCACCTACTTGAACAGATGGTAAATCTTTCGCAGACTCTGCAGTAATATCTTTCGAAGCGAACGACGCTCCTTTAATTCCATCTTTACCGGTGGCTGAACCAACAATGTAAACCGGATTTCCAACACCTTTCGCTTTCGCGCTAATCATCTTTCCGTTTTCAACCAAGCCCACAGACATGGCGTTCACCAACGGATTCACTTGATAGCTCTCGTCGAAGAAAACTTCACCACCAACGGTTGGAATACCGAAAGCATTTCCATAATTACCAATTCCTTTCACCACACCTTCCAACAACCATTTGGTTTTCGGATTTTCAAGTTTTCCGAAACGAAGCGAGTTCAACTGTGCAATCGGACGCGCACCCATGGTGAAGATGTCGCGGTTAATTCCGCCAACACCGGTTGCTGCACCTTGATAAGGCTCAAGTGCACTTGGGTGGTTATGAGATTCTATTTTGAAGGCGCAACCTAAGCCATCGCCAATATCTACTAGACCTGCATTCTCCTCTCCAGCCTTCACCAACATATGTGGTCCATCCTTCGGAAGTGTTTTCAACCACTTGATGCTGTTTTTGTAAGAGCAGTGTTCGCTCCACATCACAGAATAGACGCACATTTCTGTGAAATTTGGCGTGCGGCCTAAGATGGTTTTGATTTGATCGAATTCTTCAGGACGAAGTCCCATTTCTTGCGCTTGTTCAAGCGTTGCAATTTGCGTAGATGCGTTTGACATGTAGTACGTTTAAAAAACTGACGCGAAGATAGTTTATTTCAAGTCGTCTAACTTCATTTTTCCCTCGTCGTTCCACAGGTTTTCCTTAAGGTCTAGCGCTATTACGCGTGCATAGGGAGTTGGGCCGTTTCCGGAAGTTTTCAACGAAATAAGTCCAGGGTGTGAACTCCAAGAAATTTTTCCAATGATTTCGAAGTTCACTTTCGCATCGTTATCGAGATAAAACGCCGATTTCACAGCGGGAAGAAGTCCTTTTACATAAACGGTCTCGATTCCCTTCGGAACGAAAATAAACAGGGTGTTTCCGTTTGCGCTCACCGTCGTTGGGAATTCGCAATATTCGCGCGGCAATCCAGCACGTGTTCCGTAAATCGCTGCTCCGTAATGGTTCATCCATTCACCCAATTCCGCAAGGGTTGAAGTGACTTGTGGTGGAAAGGTTCCGTCTTCTTTCGGTCCAATATCGAGCAATAAATTTCCTCCTAAAGAAACCACGTCGGTTAAAATGTGAATGATCTGCTCAGGGGTTTTAAACGCCGTGTCTTGTGGTTGCCAGCCCCAGTTGGTGTTCAGGGTCATGCACAATTCCCAGGGTTTTTCATTTCTGTGAATAGGGAATGAGTTCTCTGGAGTCTCGTAATTCCCGCAATCCGGTAGGCGGTTGTTGATGAGGACGTTTTTGTTTTTCGCTTTCAAGCTGTCGCGAATGGCGAAGGCGTTCCATTCTTGCGCGGAATGTTCCCAACCCCCGTCGAACCACCACAGGTCTGGATTGTATGCATTGCGAAGTTCCATAATTTGCGCTTCGTTGTATTTCTGGAAGAGCGACCAGCGGTAAGGATCATCGGCAATTTTAAAGCGCGTGCTATCTTTCAGAAAGCCTGGATAGCAGGGGTGACTCCAATCGATAAGCGAATAATAAATGCCAATTTTTATTTTTTTATGTTGAAGGGAAGAAATTAAAGGAGAGTATACATCGCGATTGGCAGGTGTTGTAGCGGGAATACTGTTGATGAAAGTCTGCTTTCTTTTTGTGTTGTGATAGGGAACTTTTGAATCCCACAACGCCACGCCATCGTGATGCTTGGAAGTGATAACGGCGTATTTAGCCCCAGAGCTTTTAATGAGTTCAGCCCAAGCTTCTGGATTGTATTTGCTAGCGGTGAAGCCCTTCGCTTGCGCCATGTAATCGCTGTGCTGAATTTTTTTGTTGTGAAAAGACCACGACTCGTCTATTCCTTTCA
>Ga0315899_10003952_pt1 | contig 16074 bp, 8 predicted proteins | sample LakEriMetagenome_2_FD_203518 | JGI IMG/M metagenome (GOLD analysis project Ga0315899, IMG submission 203518) | Freshwater fungal communities from buoy surface, Lake Erie, Ohio, United States - Buoy 4 MA112 | ecosystem: Environmental > Aquatic > Freshwater > Lake | place: USA: Lake Erie, Ohio... | reverse complement strand
AGACCGGTCCCCGTCGAGATTCCCCAGAGTCCGTCAAGATGAGCTGGAACGGCTGTGTCGTCAGTGGGCGCCGTCTAGCAAGCTGCCCGAAGAAGAGTTCGTGGACACTTGCTTGAACGGCGGGCAGAACCTCGACGTGCTGTCCACCCTCAATTCCTCGGCAGAAGATGCCGTCGCGAATCTCCGACGATACGCTGATGGTAGAAGAGACTTGTCGAAGAACAACACGGCGCTGCTCGCGCTGCTGGGAGAGGCCCAGGATGTGTTCTTGAACTTCACCGATCTGATCAACAGGCGCATCAAAAACCTCATAAACATCACGCTTCTCACGGAGTCCAAAATGAACGACACTATCGCCTTCACGACGGCCAGTAACCGAGATCATATCTTGCAAGTCTCGGGATACGAGACTCAGTTGTCCAACCTCTCGAATCTCATCGCCGCCTCCGCCAATACGACCGACCTCGACTTCGAAAGGTCCTTCGCCGCCGTTTCCGCTGTTTACGCGGACCAGACGCGCACGTTTCGTGAGCTGCAAGAGATCCGGCTGGGTGACAAATCTCGCTTTTTCGAGCAGATACGCGCCGCGCAGCTTGCGTTCATGGATCTGCTGACCGACTTTGACAAGGTGTACCGCGACGAGGACATGCTCAACGCCCACAACGCAAAGGTACAAAAGGCTCTGACAGAATACGCCTCGACTCCAAACCCGAGAGGCCGGCTGCTCAAGCCGTTCCTTAGGGATGCGGGGGTAAAGCCGGCAGCGGATCGGTACAAGCTGCCGCCGTCCGACGCCAGTGTGGCTTTTGCGGTCGACGTGATGCGCTACGTGTGGCAGGACACCGGCGGAACTCCGTATGGGGTCGTCACTCGACTGGCATTCGCTTGCGATTCGGTCTGGCTCGTCGAGACCGACCCGGTCGGTCCGTCGTACAGTGACTTCTTCGACTGGATCGGGCCGCCGGGGTGCGACTCGACGTGGGTCTCGAAGTCGCCTCGCTGCAAGTGTGTCATAAAAGCGTACGAGTCCAGGTGCCGGATGTCACCTCTCACTGTGTCGCTGTGGTTTCAGCATAACAGCACGTCCCAGATGGGAAGCTCCGTGGGATGCATCGACCAGCCCGCAGCGTACACACTTGACGGGTTTGTGGCCGACAGCGCCGATTCAGTGAAACAGCTCATCCGGCAGTTGGGCAGACGCGTGCTTGCTGCCACAACCGAGAACGGCTACCGCTTCGTGTCCTCCTACGCCCGAATGGAGGCCACAATTCCGTACTTTGCCGGGGTTGCCAACCTGACGACAATCACCGAGTTCATGAACCCTGGTCCCGAAACTAACAACGGCAAAAATCTGGTGTACTTCTACTTCCGAACACTGGAGATCAGCTACCGCGCGTGGAGAGACAACATGCAGCATTATCGGGATCTCGTGTTCGGTCGACTGCCAGCCGGCTTGTCTTCGGACCAGAGCCCGTGGGAAAGAACGGATGGGGGAGGGGACACCGGTCGGTGCACCTGGGTGGAGTTCATGCTCTTCTCAAACGAATTGCTGACCGTCAGCGACCTGCTACACGACTACGACGAAACCGAAGTGCTCGTCACCGTCGACGGCGCCGCGACCCGATTCACTAAAACCCGTGACCAGAACCCCTACTCTAACCTGCTGCCTGGATCCGCCACTATTGCGTGGGCACCCACTCTCCTGAACGAGCGCGCGTGGGACACGCCGGACGACGACATGGAGATCTGCGGGTTCCGGCCGGCATGCAAAGGGAAGCTGACGTACGTCATGATGCCCCGGCCCGAACTGTTCACTCTGAGTGCGTGGGAGGCGCTCAACGGCAACCGCGAGATCAGCCACCAGCACGCATCCAACACCGCGAATCTGTACGAAGTCACCATCGACTCCAACGCGAGCAGTCCGACGTACGGACGCTGTCTGACCTACCCACTCGCGCCGGGCGGGGGGTGGTGCATTCTACGAGATCACTATCAAATCCTCGCCAACGGCATATTCGACGACCCAGACACACCGGGCACTATGGTGTTCATTGATCGCGACGCCACCTACACCGGCCTGATCACCGTCCCCAGCGGCACTTACTCGACCACGCTTTCGAGTGCGTGTCCGACCGTTGGAAAGGCAGTGGCTCATATCGGGAACCTGATCACCATTCCCCTTAGCAACAGCCAGCCAAACGACGTGGAGACCCGAGTCACGCAGGTCGGAGCGTGTAAAGAGGCCAAAACAGAGAGGGTCCCAGCGGGGCGCACCATCGAGCTGCAGCGCGTCGCTTGCCTGCTCGCTCCCCGCGGCCAGCCCGACACCCTTCGCTTTGAAGTGCGCGTGGCGGGCGATAACAAGTTCAAGCCGTGCCCGTCGACGGTCGAGCTGATTCGCACCAACTTCACCGAGGAAAGGGAGCGGTTCCGCGGCGCGGCGTCGCTGGCGCTGGCTTCCAGCTGGAACCAGGCGTCCAACAACGTCACCAATCTGTATTTCATGAGAGTGGCCTCGCAGCTATCCCAGTTGCTGCTGCTCTCGACTGTGCAATCGATGCGCGCCAAGATCAACATGGGATACGTCGTGTCCAACATCACGATGTCTGGATACACGACGCTGATCCAGCGGGCTCGAGACATTTCCAATCAGGCCAGGCAGCTGGCGCAAGACGGCATTGCTCGGTCGAACAACCTCACGGCTGCGCGGGTCGACACCACGAGTCTTCGCGACCAACTGGCGGCGCGGGAGGCGCAACTGGTGGCACAGACCAACGCAGTGATTGCCGATTTGAACTCCAAGTCGGAGGCCGCCAGCATACAGGTGGAGGCTGTCAAGCTCCTCGGGGAAAAGGTGGGCAAGGAGCTGTTCCGAAACTGGGTCAATGGACAGGCGGGGTTCATGAACGCAATCTTCGAGGCAATAAATCGCACCATCTCCGACTGCGACCCCCGAAACGGCAATAGTACGTGCTGGGACCTGCTGGGTAAGACGATCGTGGAACTCGGCAATCTCGATCCAGAAAGGGCCAAGTGCGTGCCATCGGGATTGGTCGCCCTCTTCGGCAGCTCGTCGAGCACGTCGGCCGTGTTCGGCGAGCTGTTGGGAGGATGCGCCAACGGCAACAACCTCGGGCCATTCGTCGTGCTTGCCCTGGTAGCGTTCGGCAGCATGGCCATCCTGCTGTTCTCGTTCTTGTACTTGAAGCCGGCGTGGAATCGGTATTCAATGCGCTATCGCGGGACACGGTCGACGACGGCCTCGGATAGCAACGAGCTGGTCGAAGCAGACAAGGCATTTACTAGCGTGCAACGGGAGTACGAAGAACTATTGAAAACAAAAGGAAGTCGCGTCGCGTCGCTCGCGCGGTACTCGGACAGCCGAGCGTAAGCAGACTATTTGAGACTCGCGTGGAGTCTCGAGAAAAACATACGCTCTCCGCTCGGCATTGTCTCTTTGAACCCTTGAAACGTGTCTTTGTGTGCAATAAACGCTCCGAATTGAAGCAGCTGATTTTGCAAGCTCGCCGTTTGCCCGATCCGACTGCCCATCGGTTTGCCTTGTTTGCACAAGTACAGGTCTGTCAAGACGGCCGCCCCAGTCTCCGTGTCGAACACAATGCGTTCAGCAGAAGGTTCAGTGTGCACCCATCCCAGATAGGACACCAGCTCGAGCGCCTGTCGCAGACGCAGCGCAAGCAGGCGCTCCCACCCTCCCTTAAAGACCGGGCTCGAAGAGCGGCGTCGCGCCCGGACGAACTCCGACAGGGGGATGCCATTTGGCATCTGGGTCACAATCATGATCGAGGAGTTTCCACTCGGATGATAACAATAGTGCCTGAGCTGTTCAAATCCGTTGATGCCGAGCGTGGTCTCGTACAAGGAGAGCGAGTCTGCGAAATCGACGTAGCTGATGTTCACCGCGCGCATGCCTCGGCCAGGGACTCGGCACAGCTCCTCTTCCCGGCAGGCGGGGATGGAACGCGAGTTGAGCCTGGACACGAGTACTCCACGGTTCGTGTAAGAGGGCCAGATTTCCCTGCTTCTGTTGAAAAGCAGGGCCCCCGGCTTCTTCCACAGACGCGGGTTCTCCATGCGGCGCGCGTATGCCGGGTGCATCACCCGGGTAGTGTTCTCCGGATTTCGCAGAGGGTGAACGGGGGTCCACCGCCTTATCCTCTCTTTCTCTAGGTGGTTCAGTGCGAAATCGCCGAGCTTCGACGGCAAAAGAGGGTCTTTTTTCAGTAGATTCTCAAACGCATCGGTGAGAGTCTCGATTAACTGGACGAATTTGTTCCGCGTTCCGTCGTCCGGCTCGGACACAGCCAACACTCCCACCTTCGCGAGCCAGGCAGCCACCAAGCCGTCCAACGTGATACACGTCCCCCGCAGCTTGCCGGCAGGGTGATCGCCCAGGAGTCCCAGACGAGGCACTTCTTCGTTGGACAGATACACCCAGGACGGAAAAGTGGAGTTGAAAGCGGTCGAGTTCCCGGCCACCTTGTTCAAAAATCCTTCCGTGTGGTCGATCATAGAGTTCATTCCGGTCACTAGTTCCTGCTCGCTTACGTCGCATGCGGAGTGCACCGCACGGCTGAACAGGAGGAGAAGAAACGCTAGCCACATCTGACGAATCTGGATCGCAGTACATCGGCAAAAAGGAAACAGAGACCGCAGAAAGAAAACACTTTTTACAACAAACAGCAGCGCGTGCTAGCTCGCTATTTGACGGGGACCGCCTCCGTTGCATCCACGCACACCCAGTCTTCTTCGGTCTTGGAGTCTCCTGTGCCCGACTTCGAATCTCCGTGTTGCTCAACAGAGTTCAAGATCTCTTCCTTTTTCTGTCGGATCTGACGTTTCCCCCTCGGCTTCAAACGGTGCTGCTTCCGAGTCTGAGACTTGCGCGCGAGAGTCATGGTCTGACCGCTTGTACCACCCACACACTTCCCTCCTAGTGGCTGTGCTTGTTTATGCAAACAGTTGTTTGCTAGGGCCGGGGCGCGGAAAGCAGATGTCGATACGGGTGTTTTAGTAAGGTAAAAACAGAGCAAAAGAGACGAGGCTGCTTAACCGCCGAATCCGTACAGGGTGCGGCCGTTGCGCTTCAGTGAGTGGACCACGTCCATCGCGGTCAAAGTCTTCCGGCGAGAGTGATCCGCGTACACGACTGCATCTCGGATGATTTGCTGGAGGAAGACCCCGAGGACGCCTCGAGTTTCCTCGTACATCAACCCGGAGATGCGCTTGACACCCCCGCGGCGCGCAAGACGCCGAATGGCGGGCTTGGTAATGCCCTCGGCGGTGTCGCGCAAGACCTTGCGTGCGTGACGTTTGCCCATTCCGAGGCCTTTGCCTTTTCCTTTGCCGCTCATTGAGAGTCCAAGTTTGTGTTGCCGTTTAACGGATGTCTGTGGTGAACCGTTCGCCAATGAAGACACGCTTATAGTCAGTGGCGTTTTTCGTCTGGTGCGGAAACTGGGCCTTAGAATTGCACACTGCGGCCACGGAAAAAAAAGCCCGGCTGCATACTCTGGTCTACGATCAGTCGCCTTGCAGCCTCGTGTTTCGGCAACTCCTCGAACAAACGAGCCCGCGTCTGACCAAGACCTGGCCTTTGATGGCGTTGGGAGGCCTGTCTGTAGGCGCTTTTGCCAGTACCGACTGGCAGAGCAAGCTAAGCAAGGCACCGGTGCCGCCGCCGCCGCCACCGCCGCCCAAGCCTCTGTCCATCGAACGCGCCCGCCGTCGAGCGGAGACGAGTACACTTTTGGGTTATTGACGCGCATGAGTGCGCCAGAGAAGCCTCGCGTCGACATTTTACTGGACGCCCAATGGAAGCCGGACTTGCAATTCCTCGAAAACACATACGACGGGCACACTATGTGTCCTCTGCCAGCCACGCCAGCGTCCTTAATCGCGAAACGACGAACCAGTACGCTTCCGGATCCGATGCTTTCAAGCGAATCCAAAAGTACACGGATGGCGATCGAAGTGCCCAAGGAGACGCAGACTGCCATCCGCACTGCTTTGGTCGCCGACCGAGAATATGATCTCTCGAGCTCCAAAGCTTAACCGAGTTTCTATCGTTTCCTTGTGCTACACGCTACGGGATATTTCACCGCGTCACGCGCCCTTTCTGAAACGTCTCCTTCTCCGTCCCCTTGCTCCAGACTCCATGTCTCGACTTACGACCAGTGAAAAGAATCCGCGCGGAAAGCGCTCCCAAATCAGCCGTTCGAAACGCGCCGGGCTCATCTTCCCGGTGGGCCGAGCCGCTCGGTTTCTGCGCCGCGGGCGCTACGCGACTCGCATCGGCGACGCCGCCCCCGTTTACCTGAGTGCCGCCCTGGAGTATCTGACCGCCGAGGTTCTGGAGTTGGCCGGCAATGCCTGTCGCGACGACAAGCGCCAACGCATCATCCCTCGACACATTGTCGTGGCCGTACGCCGAGACGAGGAGCTCAATAAGCTGTTCAGTCGCGTGACTATCGCGTCCGGAGGCGTGCTTCCAAACCTGCACGCGGCGCTGCTCCCGCACAAGAAAGAGAAGAAGGGAGAGTCGGAGACTCCGGAGGGTGACGCGACGAATCCCGACGTCCCTAAGCTGAAGGCCATGAAAGCGCTGCCGCGCAAGAAGTCTTCGGAGAGCACGAAGAAGCGCGCTCCTGCCACATCGCCGTCGAAGAAAAAGAAAAAGGCCTCCGAAGATAAGGATCCGAAAAAGGAGGGAGAAAAGACTCCCAAAGCGAAACAGGCCCCGTTCGCACAGGAGAACAAGAAGGAAGAGAAGCCGTCTCAGGAAAAAGAGGGCGACGGCCCGTCCGATTGCAAAAAAGAAGAGAAGGCCACGGGGCGAGACAGCGAGAAAGAGAAGGAGGAGGTCAAGGACACGGACAAGGAGGAGAAGGAGAACGCCGGAGCAAATAATCCCGGCGACAAGGAGAAGGAGAGTGGCGACGAAAGTCAACAGAAAGAGGAAAGCGAGTCGAAACTGAAAAAGTCCGCCCCGGACGCCGAGAAGCCGGCTTCCATGGAATATGCTCACAGCGACGAGTAGAGATCACGCTTTGCCTTTGTTACTTCAATCTATGTCTGTACACTAAAGAGCATCTGGCGATCGCTTATCTCGTTCAGGGCGTTTGCTGGCTTAAGGTCTGAGTAGATGAAAAGAGAGGGTTTACTGCAGGTGAGTAGACAGCGTTTGAAACAGAATGGCGCGCAAAAACCGGCTTTACACAAAACAAACTACTGCTGCCCTCTCTGACGGCCAACAGAAGTAGCAGCTGCGAAAAAAGAAAGCCGTGCAAGTCCTACCCACAGCGGCAACTGCCGTGATCGATAGAGCATGCCGCGGTCTGCAAGATGGACGAAAAAGGTGCTTTTTTAGCACGACGATCCGGACAGTAGTGTTGGCTGCGAGGCACACGGAGACTAACTAGGGAGTGGCCGTGTGCAGTACAGAACAAACAAACGAGCTTGAAAATAGCAATTTTTTTGGTCGCTCTAATTTGCAGCCGCGGTAGAACGCGAGGGTGTAGGTTCTTTGATCCATTCCAGACGATAAGAACACCCCAAAAAGACCGACTTGTCAGACACCAGTATGCCGCCCTGCTCGACGCAGCTCTCGCACAGCGCTGGCCGCGACACACTGCAAGACAATGGGTGTCGGTGGAGAGGACACTCAGAGCGCCGTTCGTCGTCGTTCAACGAGACGGTCCAACGAGCACCGCAATCCTTGTTGAAGCAAACGACCTGCTTCTCCGACTTGGAATCGCAAGTGCACTTCTTCGCACAGGTCTCGCAGAACTCAAGGCGCGCGAAAAGGGGCCAGTGAACATGGCAAAAGTACTTGGCGTTTTCCTTCGTGACGGCCACCTTCCACTCCGACTTGCACTCATAGTTGAGGCACTTCATGGTGTTGATGCCGCCAATCGTTTTACACACACAAGCCGCGGCGGACATGTGAATGAAGCGTAAAAGAGTTCCCTCCGTGAACAGACTGAGATTACACGCGGCAGTAACCACGCCAATCCGCTCAGCCCGCTCAGCCCTCCTGACGGCGGCTACGCGCACGACACACTTGGAACGCGGACGTGACTATGCATATCTACGCACGGTTTTCTTTGCGCTCCGTGTTTCTCGGCTACTACGCCGCTGTCAGTTGTGTCCCGCGTGATGGAGGGGCGGTGATTGAATCCCTCACTCTAACCAATAAAATGACTGAAACAGAGAGTGGAGTAAGCTACAAAACAGGAATACCGGAACAAATCGAATGACACAAATAAATCGCGAGTTTGTTAGGGAAAAGGCGGCAACGCCGCGAAGTTTTGATTTCCTTGAAGATAGAAGAGGGCGACGCTGGACGTTATGGATGCAGTCGCGCTGAATGTGACCAACGTGCTCATCGCCGTCCTAATTATCGAATCCGCTTCCTGCGTGGTATTGGTTTGCGCCGACAGAGGCGCTTCTTCTTCTGCACCGGAAGAGCTGAATGATGTCAGTGGGTCCACGCCGCTGGACCCAGTGGGCACGGAACTGATGCCGACATCTCCGGTAGACGATGACGAGGACAGCCCGGTTTCCTCAGTCCCGGTGCTGTTGCTTTCGGCGGTGGAGGTCGACCCGCTGCTGCTGCTCTCGGCGGTAGAGGTCGACCCGGTGCTGCTGCTCTCGGCGGTAGAGGTCGACCCGGTGCTGCTGCTTTCGGCGGTGGAGGTCAAAGAACTCCCGCTGCTGCTGAGAGAATGCCCGGTTGAGGACAGGAAGGCGGAAGAACTGCCATCTGCGCTGCTGCTGCTGCTGCTGCTGCTGTTGTTACGACTACTACTACTACTGTGACCGGCCGATGAGCTGCTGGATGAGATAGAGATTCCGGTGCTGCTGGAAAGCGTAGACGGTGGAGAGGTCTGACATCGCTCTCCCGTAAAGTCCGCTGGACAGATACACGAGAAGAAACCAACGGAGTCCACACACGTGCCGTGGTGCTCACAAGGATCGGATGCACATTCGTTGATCTCCGTTTCGCACAACTGACCCACAAAACCGACTTCGCACGTGCACATGAAGCCATTCAAAACGTCGATGCAGGAGGCCCCGTTGAGACAAGGACTGGATGCGCATTCGTCGATGTCCACCTCACACTCGACTCCTGAGAATCCGGACACGCAGACGCACCGGTACCGACCGATTTCATCCAAACAGGTGCCTCCGTTTAAGCATGGGTTCGATGCGCATTCCTGCACTTCGGTTTCGCATCGGCTCCCGGAAAAACCGAGTCGGCAGTTGCACGAGTACCCATTCACCGTGTCGACGCAGCTCCCTTCGTTCAAACACGGCGCCGATGCACACTCTTCTGTGTCAGTTTCGCACCGCGGACCCTCGAATCCAGGCATGCAAGCACAGTGGTAGGCGTTAACCCGGTCGACGCACGTGCCTCCGTTTGCGCAAGAAGACGACGCACATTCGTCCGTGTCGGTTTGACAATGCACACCGCCAAAGCCCTCGACGCAAAGACAGCTGTACCAACTCCCTTGGTCCACGCACGTGCCTCCATTCGTACAAGGCTGCGACGCGCACTCGTCAAACTTGGTCTGGCACCGACTGCCCAGATACCCGGATGCGCACACGCACGTGTACTGGCCGGTCCCATCGACACAACTACCTCCGTTTAGACAAGGCGCCGAAGAGCACTCGTCGATGTCCGTCTGGCAGGTGCGACCTTCAAAGCCGGGTGCACAAAGACACTCGAACGAGGCAACGCCGTCGACGCACGTCCCCCCGTTAGCACAGGGGCTCGACGAGCACTCATCCACGTCCGTTTCGCATGAGATGCCGATGTAACCGGAGGCACACGAGCACAAAAAACCAGTCGGAGGGTTTTTGTTCGAGCAAGTGCCACCGTGTTGACAAGGAGAGCTCGCACATGAGTCGTACCCCAGCTGCTCGCATTGAGCGCCGTAGTAAAACCCGGGGCAGAGACAAGTGTAATTCGAGATCGCGTCAACACACGTGCCGCCGTTGCGACACGGCGTCTGGATCTCGCAGAACTTGTACTGGATGCAGTTCGTGCCGTCCACGTAGTCGGGGCAGTAGCACTCGTATCCGAGGGACAACTCCGGATGATTGGAGCACGTTCCGTTGTTGAAGCACGGGCGGTTGCGGCAAGGGTCGGAGATGCGGGTGCAATTGCCAGCAGGGGTTAGCGCTCGAAAGCCATCCGCACACTGGCAGACATACCCGTTTACAAGGTCCACGCATGTGGCGTCCCCCAAGCACGGAGACGAAGCGCACTCGTCAATCTCGACATCGCAGAGAGCACCGGTGAAGCCCGCCTGGCACTCGCACGAAAATCGATTGAGCTGGTCGACGCAGTGAGTGGGCTTCACCACGTTAGCGGAAACGTGAAAGCCGTGGAGCGGGCATTCGATAAAGATTCGACCGAGTGCAAAGTCCAGCGGTATCGAGAAAGTGATCGTGCCTTGATTCAGGCCATAGGAAGAGTTGACTCTCGGGCTCTGCAGATTCGTGGCCGATTCGAGTGGCACCACCGACACAGGGGTGTAAAACGCCGGTGGAACAGACATTGGGACCAGCACCACGTAAACCGGATGGAGAAGCGCGGTGCTTACAATCAGCTGGTACGTGGCGCCCGCGACAAGCGTCAGGTTGGGGTTGTAGCCCACCCCCTCTACAGCGAAGAAGTAGTCCGGGCTCGTGATGGTGAGATTGACAAAAGTGGGCGACGGATGGCACGGGTCGGAGGCGCATTCGTTGACTTCCGTCTCGCAGAGCCTACCAGAGTATCCCGGTACGCAGCCGCAGGAGAACTCGTTGACTCCGTCCACGCATGTGCCCGCGTTCACACAGGGCGCGGACGCGCACTCGTCGATGTTCGTCTCACACATCCGCCCTTCAAACCCAGCGCGGCACACGCAAGAGTATCCGTTCACCTCATCCACGCAAGTTGCTCCGTTCTGACAGGGGTCCGAGAAGCACTCATTGATGTTTGTGCGACACTGGAGGCCGCTGTACCCCGCGACGCACGCGCAGAGAAATCCGTTTACCCCGTCCACACACGAGCCACCGTTAGCGCACGGCGCGGATTCGCACTCGTTGATATCGGTCTGACACCTCGCGTCGCTGTAACCCGGTAGGCACACGCAACTGTAGCCATTGACTCCGTCCACGCAAGAGCCACCGTTAGCGCACGGCGCGGAGGCACACTCATTCACGTCCGTCTGACAAACCGACCCCGTGAACCCAGCCACGCAGGAACAGACAAAGGAGTTCACGAGATCCGAGCACACTCCGCCGTTTGTGCACGGCTGCGAAGCGCATTCGCTTATCTCTGTCTGACATCGCTCTCCGCTGAATCCAGGCAGACAAACGCACTGGTATCCGTTCACCCCGTCCACGCAAGAACCTCCGTTCCTGCATGGCGCGGATGCGCACTCGTTGCTGTCGGTCTGGCACCGCACTCCGCTATATCCTGCCCTGCACACACAGCTGAACCCGTTGATGGCATCCAAACACGTACCCCCGTTGGAGCACGGCTGCGAAGCGCACTCATTCACATCGGTCTGGCAGCGGGTGCCACTGTAGCCGGGCACGCAGACGCATGTATGGGCATTCGCGTCGTCAGTGCACGTGCCGCCATTCGCACACGGCTGAGAGGCGCACTCGTTTACATCCGTTTGACAGCGCACTCCCGTGAATCCCAGCGGACAGGCGCACAAATACCCGTTGACGAGGTCCGTGCAGGTTCCCCCATTCGAGCAAGGCGCGGAGCCACATTCATTAACATTCGTCTGGCACCAAACTCCGCTATAGCCCGGTGCACAAACACAGACAAATCCGTTCACCAGATCGGAGCAGGTCCCTTGGTTTGCACAGGGCTGGGAAAAGCACTCATTGATGTCCGTCTGACACACTGGGCCGCTGAACCCGGCCACGCACAAGCAGGAGAAAGAGTTCACTTGATCGAGGCAGCTCCCGCCGTTCATACACGGCTGCGAGCCGCACTCGTTGACGTCGGTTTGACAGCGCGCCCCGGTGTACCCGGGTGGACACACACACGCGTGTGCGTTGATCAGGTCTGTACATGTGGCGCCGTTGACGCACGGCGCAGAGGCACATTCGTTCACATCGGTTTGACAGTGCAAGCCACTGAATCCCGGCACACAGACACAAGCGAATCCATTCACCTGGTCCACGCACGAGCCGCCGTTTGAGCAGGGCTGTGAACCGCACTCGTTTACGTCTGTCTGGCAAAGCACTCCGGCATATCCTGGCTGGCACGTGCAGCTGAACGCATTCGTCCCATCCACGCAGATAGCGCCGTTTCGGCACGGCAGCGAGGCGCATTCGTTGATGTCTGTCTGGCACCGTGAGCCGCTGAACCCCGGTACACAGACGCACGTGTAGCCATTAATCTGGTCGAGGCACGTTCCGCCGTTAGCGCACGGCGCGGATGCGCACTCGTTAACATCGGTTTGACATGTAAGGCCGCTATAACCCGTGCTGCACAGACACGTATAACCGTTCACAGCCTCCGAACAGGTGGCTCCGTTTCTGCACGGCTGCGAGGCGCATTCGTCCACCTCCGTCTGACACAGCACGCCGCTGTAGCCCGGGACGCATGTACAGGAGAAACCGTTGACGAGGTCCACGCAGGTGCCGCCGTTGCGGCATGGCAGTGAGCCGCACTCGTTTACGTCTGTCCGACAGAGCGTGCCACTGTAACCCGCGGCACACACGCAAGCAAAGCCGTTTACAAGGTCCTGGCACACACCCCCGTTGCGACACGGCTGCGACGCGCATTCATTGGTATCGGTCTGGCACCGAGGCCCGCTGAATCCCGGTACGCATGTGCACGAGTAAGAGTTGATTCCATCGACGCACGTTCCGGAGTTCGAGCAGGGGTTGGACGCGCACTCGTCCGAGTTTGTCTGACAAAGCGAGCCGACAAATCCCGGGATGCACTGACAAGTGTATGCGTTCAAGGCCGGCACACAAGTGGCCGAGTTGTGACAGGGCGCGGAGGCGCAGTAATCTATCAACATCTCGCACCGAGCACCCGAGTATCCGGTCTGGCACACACACGTATAGCTTTGCAGGCTGGACACACATGTTCCTCCGTTGGCGCACGGCCACGAAAGGCAATAGTTTGGGGCATAGGCAAACGTGGCGTTTGACAGGAAAGTGAAGCCGCTGTTGGGAGTGCCGGCAACGCCGCCAAACAACAGAAGCGTGTTGTTCGCAACGTCCGGTCCGCCTGGAACGGTAACACACGACATTCCATACAGACCAGTCCGCGAAGGCGGCCCCGAGACTTGTGGGATACGCGCTTGGCTCTGGATCGGAAGGGCATCAGACTCTCTCCAAACTGTCCCGTTTGTGGTGACGAAAGAGGAGAGCTGACTGCTTCCGAGGGCGCTTCTCCCGCCCGTGATGAACATGGTATCGTTATCCAGAGCCACCAGGCAGTAATCTGCGCGCGCCGTGATCTGCGCCGTGGCACCCACCGCCGAGATCGCGGCCCACGAAGTGGTTGCTAATGTCGTGAGATACTCGGTTGGCGTGCGAGCTCTCACGTCGGGCCGCCAGCCCGAAGCCGCGTCACTGGTTCCAAACTGGCCGCCGATGAGCCAAATTCGGCTCCTCCACAACAGAGAATGAATGTGGTACGGCCCGCTGTTTACGCCGCTGACGGAGTTGGTGCGCTGAGTCCACGTTGTAAACGGACTGACCGCGCTGAACGCGGCCGTGCTTGGCGTGCTGCCTACTCCTCCGAATAAGTACATCGTGGTCCCGTCTGTGGCCACTGCAAAACGCGAGTTCACCGTGGTCGGCAGGGCGGTTGCGCTCACCAGATTTACGGTCGTCCCATCAGTGGAGTACAGGGAGCGAGTGCCAGTATCTGCGCTGCTCAGTCCCCCGATGATGTACAGCAGATCAAACGTGACGAGGTAAATTGCTCGGTGATAGTACCTTGCGGGAAGGCCCGCGGAAAGGTCAGCATTGAATCTCCAGCTAACACCGCCGTCCGCGCTCGTGAAAACGTCGTTTGTGGCCCCCGCACCGGTACACGTAGTCGATCCTCCGAACGCGTAAAGGACACCTCGCATCAAAGTCACGGACTGGCCACAGCGCGCAGACCACGGCGGTGGGCTGGGCAGGCGAGACCACCGGTACGCCCCGTTCCGGCATACGAGCGGCATCTCAAAGATGAAAGAGGACGGACTCGGGAAGCCGCCGTCGGAGTTAAATCCGCCAGTCATGACAAACGCGGATCCATTGGAAGCGAGCGCCGATCCTTGGTATCCCTTGCGTAATATGGAGCCCTTGCGTAATATGGAGCGATAGACAAAGTCGAAGGTACTGTCGTACGTTACGGGCACGCACCAGTTGATGCCGTCGCGCGAGAAAAAGTAGTCGTTGAGCTCGCGATTGAACTCGACAAAGGAGCCGGAAGTCTCCATCGAAACCGCGCCCGATACGATCATGACACCCACTCCCTCGACCCCGGCCATGGAGGAGCCGGCCCTCGCAGACGGCGCGCCGCTGACCGAGCTCTGAGTCCAGACTACACCGTCGCTTGAACGCCACACGTCTCCAAACGTCGTAATCGTGCTGGACGGGTTGTTTGAAGCGGCGCCGTTGTACCCGTTGGCCACAAAAATTAAGCCGTTCCAAAACGTGTATCCAAAGTGGCATCGGGGAGACCAGCGCGAAGTGGTGCCGCCCTCGTTCGGCAGAAGCATGGACCAGGTCGAGCCACCGTCCGTCGACCTCCAGACGTCGTTAACCGGTGTCTTACCGGGGATCGACTGGCCTCCAAAGAGAAACAGCGCCCTCTGCGTAGAGGAATAAACAAGGCCGTGGCCCGAACGGTTGCTCCAAGGAGCGCCCAGGGTGAGCGCCGTCCAGGTCAGCCCATCGAAACTGCGCCACACGTCATTGGTACTTTGGCCGGACAGCGGCTCTTCTGAGATTCCTCCCGTCAGCACCATCGAATTTGTGATCTCGTCGACGGCACAGGCCATGGCGTACCGCTTGCCAAAGGCGGAGGAGTTTGTGAGTTGCTCATAGAACGCATACGGCCACAGAGAGGAGCTCCAGATATCCGATCTCCCCATATACGGGCCAAAGTACGGGCCAAAGGGTTCCACTCTTTCGAGGCCGCCGAGGACAAACATCGTGCTGTTGAAGTACAGCGCGCAATGCATGTAGCGCGGCGGCAAGTTGGACCCAAAAGAGTTTAGGCCGGGTCCCGAGACTGGGCCCTGCTGGCACTGCGAGCCACTGTAGCCCCCGAAACAGCTGCACAAGTAACCGTTCGCCTGATCGGTGCAAACTCCCCGGTTCTGACAGGGCTGCGAGGCACATTCATTGATGTCGGTTTGACAACGAACTCCGGTGGTGCCTGGCGGGCACACGCAAGTATATCCATTAAGTTGGTCAACACAAGTGGCGCCTTTGCCGCAAGGCTGGGAACTGCATTCGTCTACTTCGGTTTGGCACTGAGTGCCTCCAAATCCCGGCAAACAAAGACAGGAGAAGAGATTGATTCCGTCTATGCACGTGCCGGAATTGAGACAAGGCGCCGAGCTGCACTCATTGACGTCGGTCTGACAGCGTGAGCCGCTAAAACCCGGATTGCAAACGCAAAGGTAGCCGTCCACAAGATCCGTGCAGATTCCTCCGTTTGCACACGGCAGGGAGGCGCATTCATTCACGTCGGTTTGACACAAAACTCCATTATATCCTGGTGCGCATGTGCACGCATATCCGTTGACAAAGTCCGCGCAAAGTCCCCCGTTCCGGCACGGCGTGGAGGCGCACTCGTTGATGTTGGTTTGGCACCGTACGCCGCTGAATCCCGCCGGACACGTGCATGTGAAGCCGTTGAGGAGATCTAAGCAAGTGCCTCCGTTAGCGCATGGCTGTGAGGCACACTCGTTGATATTCGTCTGACACAGCAGACCGCTGTAACCAGGCAAACACCCGCAGGAGTATCCGTTGACAGCATCGACGCAGGTGCCCGAGTTTCTGCAGGGATTCGACGCGCAC
>Ga0315899_10003951_pt1 | contig 16077 bp, 9 predicted proteins | sample LakEriMetagenome_2_FD_203518 | JGI IMG/M metagenome (GOLD analysis project Ga0315899, IMG submission 203518) | Freshwater fungal communities from buoy surface, Lake Erie, Ohio, United States - Buoy 4 MA112 | ecosystem: Environmental > Aquatic > Freshwater > Lake | place: USA: Lake Erie, Ohio... | reverse complement strand
TGGGACAAACCGTGCTCTTCGCGCCTATCCAGGAACCATTTTCAAGTGTAATTGCTCCGGTCATCAAATCAAAGGCGGACTTCGTGTAATTGTGATTTCCACATAGCAACAAGGCACCTTGAGAGACGCAGCAATTGGCACCAATGCGCACGTCATCCAGATTGTCGATCCATGCATCTTCCCCAATCCAGGAGTAATCACCAATGCTCAACTTCCAGGGGTATTTGATGCGCACATGAGGCTTTATGACAACGCCGTTTCCCACGCGAGCGCCGAAGCTGCGAAGCAACCGAACCTTAAAACCGCTCAGCGGAAATGCACTTTCAAAAAACAAAGCACTGACCAGATACCAAAGGAATCGCTTCAAAGAACCTCCCGGTTTGTACCAGGAATTGTCGAAGCGTTTTAGATCAGTGGTGTTACGACTTGGCGAACTCATTTATCCAACAAAGAAAATCGAAAAACTTGGTTGTGCCGACATCTCACCCCTACATTCGTCGAATCCGACGGAAATCAAGCTTGCTATGAAAAAATTCTTCCCTCTCCTACTCCTCGCTTTCACGCATTTCAGCCAATTGATGAGCCAGTCATCGGTTCTCAAAGTCCCTGATCATTTCAAAAATATGAATATGCGCAGCATCGGGCCGGCGGTGATGAGCGGCAGAGTAACTGCGATTGATGTAGATCCACTCAATGAAAATATCATCTATGTAGGAACCGCGAGTGGTGGCTTATGGAAGAGCGAAAGCGCAGGCATGACATGGTCACCGCTTTTCGATGAGCAAGAAATCCTGGGAATAGGGGCTGTCTGCATCGACCCTGGCAACCACGATGTCATCTGGGCCGGCACAGGCGAAGGAAATCCGCGCAATAGCCAAACCAGCGGAGCCGGAATCTTCAAAAGTCAAGATGCCGGAAAAACATGGACCAAAAGCGGTCTCGAAAAAACATGGACCATTCACCGCGTGATCGTTGATCCGCGCAATTCGCAGCGTGTATTCGCCGGCGCTCATGGCAGCGCGTGGACGCCCAACAACGATCGCGGCGTTTATCGCACCGACGATGGCGGCGCATCCTGGAAGCAAATTCTATTCGTCAACGACACAACAGGCTGTGCCGATTTGGTGATGGATCCTGCAAATCCTAACCGATTGCTCGCGGCGATGTATCAGTATGAACGCAAGCCCTATCATTTCACCTCCGGAGGAAAAGGCAGCGGGCTGCATATCACCGTCGACGGCGGAAATACGTGGACAAAACTCACCGACAAACACGGATTGCCCGAGGGAGAGTGGGGACGCATAGGACTGGCATTCGCACCGGGCAACAGTAAAATCGTCTACGCACTGATTGAGTGCGCCAAGACCGCGCTTTACAAATCAACCGATGGTGGAATGACCTGGAACCTGGTAACGGATAAAGGCGTGGGCGACCGTCCCTTCTACTACCATGAGTTGTACGTTGATCCCTCGAATGAGAACCATTTGATTTACTTGCACAGTACCGTCAGCGAAAGCATCGACGGCGGAAAAACATGGACCACGCTCCTACCCTACTATGGTGTGCATCCCGATCACCATGCCTTCTGGTGGAGTGCGCAAAATCCCGAGTTCATGATTGAAGGCAATGACGGTGGGTTAAACATCAGTCGTGATGGTGGACGTAACTGGACCTTCGTCAACAACTTACCGTTGGGGCAGTTCTATCATGTCGACATCGATATGCAAGTGCCTTACAATGTCTATGGCGGCATGCAGGATAATGGCTCTTGGAAAGGTCCGGGGTATGTGTTTCACTCCGGCGGCATTCGCTCGGCTGATTGGCAGGAGTTGCTGTTCGGTGATGGCTTCGATGTGTTGCCCGATAGTCATAATCCGCTTTACGCCTATGCCATGTCGCAGGGCGGTGAAGTGCACTACATCCAAACGGTGACCGGAAAAATGTCGTACGTGAAGCCCGTGCATCCGGATGGAACGCGACTCCGATTCAACTGGAATGCGGCCATCGGTCGTGATCCATTTAACACAACCGGCGTTTACTTCGGATCGCAATTCGTGCATCATTCCACCGACCACGGACTTTCGTGGACGATCATTTCTCCCGACCTGACCACCAATGATTCACTTAAGCTCAAGGACCAGGATAAAACAGGTGGTATCACCCCCGATGTGACGAACGCCGAAAACCATTGCACGATTCTATGCATCACAGCAAGTGAAAAAAATAAAGGCGAACTCTGGGTGGGAACCGACGACGGAAACGTCCAACTCACGCGCGATGGCGGAGCTACCTGGACCAATCTTTCGCCTTCAATCAAAGGCCTTCCCAAAGGCGCTTGGATTCCGCAAATTACCCTTGGCGCTAATGCCGGTGAAGCGTGGGTGGTGGTCAACAATTATCGCCAAGGTGATCGTTCGCCCTATTTGTTCTATACCGCAGACTATGGCAAATCGTGGATGAATAAAGTGAGTGCCATGCAAGTGAACGGTCATTGCCTGAGCGTTGTTCAAGATGCGCAACAACCTAAGCTAGTTTTCCTGGGCACCGAACATGGCTTGTATGTTTCTTTTGATTACGGCAGCTCGTGGATGAAGTGGACACACGACTATCCTTCGGTAGCCACACAAGATTTGAAAATTCACCCGCGCGAAAGTGATCTCGTGATTGGCACCTTTGGAAGAGCACTCTATGTGCTCGACAACATCGAACCACTGCGTCGTTACGCAGCATTCGGAGAAAAAGCGTTTGAGCCTAAACTGAGCGCAATGCCTTCACCTACCGCCTTCATTTCCGCATGGCAACAACCTGCCGGGGAGCGTTTCCCTGCGGATACTTACTTCGCCGGTGAGAACAAACAAACCCGTGGTCAACTGTGTTACTATTTCAACGTCGATAAAAAAGAAGAGGGAAAAGGAAAGGGGGCTGATAATTCCAAAAAAGGAAAAAAGGAGGAAGACAAAAAAGATGAAACAGCCAAAGACAAGAAGGATGAAAAAGACAAGAAGGTCACCATCCATATCCTGACGCTTGCAGGCGATACCATTCGCACATTGAAGCATGAGCCTGATACGGGCCTCAATGTCGTGGGCTGGTGGTTTGACACGCGTGGCGTTCGTTTCCCTTCGAAAGAAGACCCTAAAAAAGATGACGACGAGGAAGGCAACGGACCACAGGTTGCACCGGGTACCTATAAGGTGATCTATCAATTCAACGCGTGGAAAGACAGCACGCAATTGCGCGTGGAGATGCAGCCTGATGTTGCCTGGACGAATGAGGACTATGTGCGCTACAACGAACTACTCAAGCGCGCTGAGCAGCTGTCGACATCAACGGAAGAAGCCATGCAGCAACTGCGCGATGCACACAAGTCGATCGGACTGGTGCGAAGTGCGTTGACATTTGCAGATGACAGTCTGAAAAAAGATATGGAAGCCGCCATGGATTCTCTAGACAAAAAGATGAAAGTCTTTGAGGAACGTTTATTCGGCAAGGAGGATCAAAAAGGCATCAACGATGATTCGCACACGCTGCAGTCTAAACTGTATACGGCCTTTGGTCACATCAATGAATATGCGAATGGCACCAATGCTTCCTATGCGCTAAACAATGCGGAGGGCGATATCAATGCGTGGGTGAAGGAAGTGAACGATTTCATTAGCGGTCCATACGCCGAATTCAGAAAGCGGGTAGAACAGCAATCGTTCAATTATTTCAAAAAACCGTAGGACTAGAATCCCTTGCAAAAGGTCAACTGCAGCGTCTGGTTGTAGTTGCCCTTTTCATAGTAGCTCAAAGGGTTTACTTGAGAAGGATTCGGACGCGTAGGCAACACCGATGTAGACGTCATGAAGTTTACACTGAACTTGGGCGTTACCCAAAATGAAACACCCGCTTCAATTCCGATATCGATACTTTCAAATTGCGGATTTATCGGGTAATCAAATCCATTGGATACAATCTTTTGGTTGAATAAATAGCCCGCGTATGGCCCGAGATTCACGACCATTTTACCGGGCTCCTTCTTTGAAACCGAATAGCACAACCAGATTGGCACCTCCACATAATTCAAGTAGTAACCAAACGTGTTGTAGGTAAGTGTATCCAGCTTGGTGCGACTGCCCTTGTTGATGAACTTCATACTCATCGTTGCGGAGAGTTGTTCGGTAAAAGGAACCGACACCCAGGCACCGGCCGTAAATCCGAATTTATCCCAACCTCCAAGGCCGTCACCACTGATTTGGGAAGTGACACCACCGGCGACCAATCCGCCTTTGAAATTGCGGCGGGAAGAACCGCTTTCCTGCTGTGCAGTAAGTGTTACGCACAACCCACAAAGAAGAGCAAAACAGAAATAGCGCATCATGGAATCAATTTGGTTTTCGCCACATTCAATACGCGACCGTTATCTCCTTCGGTGATGAAGGCCACCACCTCGCAGCTATCCGGATTCCACTCCGAATTCCAGTTGAACGTATAGCTATTGGTGAGCGTCTGTCCGCCCTGAGGATTCGATGCAACGACAAAACCGGTTGCACCGCTGCCGCTTGCTCTCAGCATATGCTCATGATCATACTCCTCAATAAACTCCGGATCGTTGCCATACCATAGTTGCGGCGCTACGATCCCTGATTCCGTGAGCAATACCACCAATCGATAATCGCCTGACAGATTTTGAAACCACTCCGAGAATACGTGCACATTCCAGTGCTGATTCGTTGCCTGATAATCGGCCTCAATCTGCATATTCATCGAAGGCACCTGAGCAATCGCTTCACCAACTTTCGCGGTCCATGCCGATGGTGAGTGAATGGTAGATGCGCCGGGCAAACGATTGACACGTCCTTTGGGCATGATGTCCTGACCGACCTGCGTGAGCAGATAATACTCGCCCTCTTCGGTTGTCCAGTCATCGGGAAACTCGGGTGGTAGCGGTTGTGCCAATGAACCTGCGTGAACCGCCACAACAGCTAAGTCCTCATTATACGTCTCCTGCAAATTGGCTGCAACGACGTGTCCATTCGGGCAATTCCCGCAATCGTGTCCTGTGAAATCTTCCAACAGTACTCGCTGATGTGGTGTTCCTTCGGGAGCGAACACCGGCGCCGGTCCGTATAAATCGCTACGGTAGGAGCCTGACTCAATAATCGGCTGCTCAATCACATCACAACCCGTCAGAAGGAAAGCAACAAAGGCGCTAAACAAGCCGTTTTTCAAATTCGTTTTCATCATCATATCAGATTAGAAGCTCGACGTCAAATTAATTTCAATACCATTTGAAGCAGGGACAGCGCGACATACGCCGCCAATACAGAAGATACCCGCGCGGCGCTTTCCGTAACCAACCATCAAGCGGCTGGCACCTTTCGAATAGCCGATGTTACCGTAGAGATAATGCACGCGTTTCTCCGGATCTTCATTGCCGTAGTTGTATTGATCCATTATGGCGAATGACCAGTGCGGTGAGAAGGTGTATTCAATCAAACCGGTAGCCCAATTGCCCTTATCCTGTTCAGTGAGTAGCGACTGCAACTCCATGCGCACGCTGTGCTTGGGTTTGATTTTGTATTGGATATCCACGACGTCGATGTGTGCGTAGACTATTCCTTTGAAGTCTTGCGTAACCGGTGTGACGAGCGTGTTAAACTCGAAGTAGTAGTGAACGAAATTCACATTCCAGCTCTTGTTAATCTTTTTGCGAATCTCGAGGTTTACATCACGCACATACTTCGTGTCGCCGAAGCCATACGAATTGACTTCATAGCCATTGATGAGCTCTTCGGTGCCGCCCACATGAATGGTATCCAAACTATTTACCGCTGCGACATTCAGCGAAACGTAGGTTCCATATTTACCGCCAAGCTGGCTTTCCTTTTTGAAGTTGTAGAACAATTCGCCGCTGACACCCACCTCTCCGTTAAGCACGGTAGCATAGGGATAAAGTGTTGCCGCCAGGTTGTAGGTATGCTGACGCGTGATGGCCGGCAAGAAGTTGATAGGCACATCAAACAACAAGGCATCGCGATCACTGCGGAAGGCCATGTTGTCGACATATTTCGCGCTTGCCGTTACACCGAAGCCCTTCTTACTGAAGGCCGCATTCATAAAAATACTTTCTCCCTTCTTGAAGATGTAGCCATTGTCCGCATTAGGATCATTGATCTTGGTAACATATTCTCCGGTAAACTGGAAGTTTTTGTACACCAGCCCCAAACGTCCGGTCGTTGCACCCACGTTGTTGGGCAAGGTGAACACCGTTGAATCGCGCTCAAAGGTTTGTCCTGCCTGATACTTACTTGTAAAGCTCCCGCCTACGGTAACCTTGAGTGGCTTCTCCGCAAGCGAAGCGAATGCTTCATTCAAGCTGACCTCACCATCGATACCGCGCACAATACCGGCTCCATTGATGATGCGACTATCGAAATCAAATCGCTGCTGACCGTAAACAGTCTTTATGGCAACACCCTTGAAGGGTCTAAAGATGATGCGGATACCGTCCATAGCATTGTCGATACCCAGGTTCGGTTCCCAGTAGGTCCGGAAGCTTAATCCATTACCGAACTGCTCGTAGAAATTACCCACCGTGATGTCGAAATTGTCGGCACTGTAACGCACATAACGGCTACCGATCCCTGAGCCTTTGAATCGGTTCGGGAATCCAAGAATGGCATTTTGATACGACTCAAAACGCAGACCTGCTGTCAATCCGCCATAGGTGTAGGTGAAATTACCGAAGGTATTCATGGCCGCCTTGGCGTCGGGTACTTGTGCACCGATAGCGTCATCGGGATTGTAGTTTTGAAACAACGCCTGAACGTTGCCATGCAACTGTCCTTTATTCTCTGTCGCAGGAGGTGTTTCCTGGGCATTGGCCAGTGAACTTGCGAGCACACCTATAAAAATGAGTGTTTTGGTCCGATTCATCACGGTTTTAGATTGGCCTCAAATGTAAATCAAACCGACTCAATTCAGGGCAACTGCCGGTGGAGTTGCGTGTTGGTTAAATCACCACGAATGCTGTAAATTCGAACCGTGAAAATGATGCGCAGTATATTCAGTCTTGCTTGCCTGCTAACGCTGGCCACAGGGCAAGCCCAGATTCAGGATGGTGAGTTGATGTTTGACTTTACGGTAAACGACATTAACGGCAGCAGCCATTCACTATACCCTGTATTAGACGAGGGAAAAACCGTCGTGTTATTCTGCTTCGCTACCTGGGACAGTCAATCCTGGGAGTACTATCAGCAACAAACACTGGAAACGTTTGCCGCCAATTACGGTCCTGAAGGTTCGAATGTTTGTGAAGTTTGGCGCATTGAAAGTGAGTCAACAAATTCGGTTGCTCAACTTTCCGGTCCTGCATCGATTGGCGGAAATCCTGCCACCGACACCTATGGCAACTGGGTAGAGAATTCCAACCTACCTGTGATTGACAGTAGCTTGATTGCCTCGGGTATCGGGCTCAACTATCTGCCGGTTATCGTGGTTGTTTGTCCCGACCGTATCGTTCGTTTTGCGGATGCGTTGAGTTATTATGAGCTTGAAGAAGCAGTGCTTTCCAACAGCTGCCAAACCATCAGCGAAGGATACGACCCGGCGATATTTTCTCCGGTGGTTTATCGTAGCTGCGGAAATGACTCCATCGACCTTCAGGTGGTCATCAAAAATCTCGGCACAACCACGCTCACTCAAGCAAACATTGCGCTTACTGGAGGCGCCAACTTTGGTCCCTATTCCTGGATTGGTGAACTTGCTACATACGCATCCGACACGCTCTTGCTTGAAGGCATTTCACTGTTGAACGATGATCCTATTCGCATTGCGCTGATTGATGATAACGTGAATACCACAAACGACTCATTGCAGACACAAGCTACATTGGGCTACGCGCAAGAACTTGTTAAACTGGAGCTTGCCTTGGATAACTACCCTGATGAGGTGAGCTGGGAAATACGCGACGATCAAGACTCCGTATTATACAATGGCGGTGGTTACGATATTCCTTATGAATTTATCTCCGGCGTATTCGCCTTGCCTGCTGCGGGTTGTTATTCGTTCTTCCTGTATGATTCAAACGGCGACGGTTTGCATGGAAGTCAGTATGGCGGCTTCGACGGTTTCTGCAAGTTCTTCAGCATGTACGATTCACTTTCAACCGACGCGGAACTTTTCTATTACGACGGTTCATACAATTTGTCCGAAACGCCCAACACCCCCGCTTTCCTTCAGTTTGGATTTGAGTCGGGATCTTCTCTCGGTATTCCAAATGAAAGCACCACCCGGTTGAATTGCTTCCCGAATCCGGCGGATCATGTCTTGCGCATTGCACGTCCTGCAGCTCACTCGTTCGCTGAGCTTTCCATTACCGATATGTCGGGTCGACTTTGCCACCGTCGGCAACTCAGCGGCTTTGAAACAAATATCGACGTCAACACCGCTGACTGGGATGGCGGCATTTACTTAGTCACCTTAACAACGCCGGAATCTATTCAAACCGTTCGCGTAATGGTCAGAGAGCATTAACTTTGGTACGCTCCTTGAAAAGCGCCGAGCCCAACATAATTCCATGAAAAAAATCTTCCTTACCCTTTGCGCAGTTGCCTTGAGTGCCGCTGTTTTCGCACAAACCTCATCGCTTCCCAACACCACCTTAAAAGATATGGATGGCAACACCGTTGAAACGGCGAAACTATCCAACGACGGCAAGCCCATGCTGATTTGCTTCTGGGCGACCTGGTGCAGCCCCTGCAAGAAGGAACTCAACACCTACGCGGAGTATTACGATCAATGGAAGGAAGAAACCGGTGTAAAGATTTACGCCATCACCATTGATGATCAACGCACCGTCAACAGCGTTAAACCTTACGTGAACTCCGTAGCCTGGGAATATGAAATCCTGTCGGACGTCAACAAGACCTTTTCACAAGCCATGGGCGTGAATTCACCACCTCACACTTTCTTGCTCAACGGAAAAGGAGAAATCGTATGGCAGCACGTGGGCTATACTCCCGGTGATGAAGAGGAAATTCACGAGCAACTGCTAAAGTTGAAGTAGTTTCTTTCAACCTCCGAAAATCCAAGAATCACCTCGTTTGCTTGACGCCTTCGAATGAGTTGATGGAACCACGACTTACATTTGACTATTCAAATACTACACGATGAAAAAACATATACTCCTTTCTATTGGTCTATTGTCATCCATTTTTGCCACGGCACAGTTCGTTGAGTTAAGTGATGAAACCAATACCGTTTTAGGCACATCAAGCAACACGACCGAAGTGTTGAGTGCGCATTGGGATGTAATCAATATTTCAGGCACAGGTCGTGACATCCGTTGCACCAGAGAAATTCTGTCGACGGTTGCCGGAGCAGATCATCAATTCTGCTGGGGTGAAATTTGCGGTCCCTGGGGAACAGACTATGAACTCTCAACCGAAATCGTTACGCTGGCCGATGGCGACACGTCGTCATCATTCTATTGTAAGTACCGTCACAACGGAAATCCGGGGCAGAGCATCGTTCGTTATTGCTGGTACGACCCCAATGATGGCAGCTACCAATTATGCTACGATGTCAATTTTTGTGTTGACCAAGCCTGCATCATCGCGGTAGATGAAATTCATACAGCAGCACTTTGGAGCATTGCTCCCAACCCGTTGACTGATTTGTCGGCTCTGCGCTTTTCGTTTCCGACGAACCCTACCGATGGCCAATTTATCATCTATGATCAATTCGGACGCATGGTGGAAAACAAAACATTGACTGCAAAAGAAGGCGTTATCATGCTGGATGGCGAACGCTTCGAGAATGGTGTTTACTTCTGTCAGTTGATTGAAGCAGGCGTTAGCTCGAACGTTCAACGCCTTGTGGTGAGTAAGTAATGACATTCATCCTACGGATGTGAGCATAGGGGACGATTATCTTCGTCCCCTATTTGTTTTTATATGAGTCAGATTCGCAAGAAAGAAGCCCTGGATTACCATTCATCCGGCCGCAAAGGGAAGTTGGAGATCATCCCTACCAAACCACACAGCTCGCAGCGCGACCTGGCGTTGGCTTATTCACCCGGTGTAGCGGAGCCTGTGCTGGCCATTGCTGAAAACCCTGAAGACGTCTATAAATACACGGCCAAGGGAAATCTGGTCGCGATTATTTCGAATGGAACGGCTATTCTCGGTCTTGGCAATCTTGGTCCGGAAGCCAGCAAGCCCGTGATGGAAGGAAAGGGCATGCTCTTCAAAATTTTCGCCGACATCGACGGGATGGATATTGAAGTGAAGGCTACTGACGTTGATGAATTCGTAAATACAGTAATCAATATATCTCCGACGTTTGGCGGAATCAATCTGGAAGATATCAAGGCGCCTGAAGCGTTCGAGATTGAAGAGAAGCTGAAAGAGGCGCTCGATATTCCGATTATGCACGACGACCAGCATGGCACGGCCATCATCTCGAGTGCTGCGCTTATCAATGCATTGGAAATAGCCGGTAAAAAAATCGAAGATGTGCGCGTGGTCGTGAGTGGTGCAGGTGCTGCTGCGCTTTCGTGTGTTGATTTGATGCAAATACTCGGCGTGAAGAAGGAACACGTATACATGTTCGATTCCAAAGGCTTGGTTCATAAAGAGCGCACCGACATTGACAGTCGCAAAATGCGCTTTGCGTCTGAGAATAAATACGCATCGTTGGCGGATGCATTGAATGGCGCGGATGTGTTTTTAGGTCTGTCGCAACCCAACCTCATTACGCCCGATATGCTGCGCACAATGGCATCGAACCCGATTGTGTTCGCCATGGCTAATCCGGACCCTGAAATCGCTTATGACATTGCCATTGCTTCGCGTGAAGACATTATCATGGCTACCGGCCGCAGCGACCATCCCAATCAGGTAAACAATGTCCTGGGCTTTCCCTTCATTTTCCGTGGGGCACTCGATGTGCGCGCGCGCTGCATTAACAACGAGATGAAACTGGCTGCCGTGCATGCACTCGCTGAACTGGCGCGCCACCCTGTTCCCGAAGAAGTAATTGAGGCTTATAACCTGAAGAACCTTAGTTTCGGAAAAGACTATATCATACCCAAGCCACTCGATCCGCGCTTGATTGCCGTCGTTTCGTCGGCGGTAGCCAAAGCCGCGATTGACAGTGGCGTAGCGCGCATCACTATTGACGACTGGGATGCTTATAGCGCTGAATTGCAAAAGCGCATGGGCCGTGATAACGTGCTCACCCGCAGTATTGCCGAGCGCGCACGTAAAGATCCCAAGCGCGTGGTTTTTGCCGAAGGCGACAACTACAAGATCCTCAAAGCAGCCCAGCAGGCCTATGATGAAGGAGTGGCGTATCCGATTCTGCTTGGTGATGAGCAAAAAATTCGTCGTATGCTGGAGGAACACGAACTTGATTTGCAAAGTGCGCAGATCATTGACCCTCGTTCAGACCAATGGCTCAAGACCCGTGAAGAATTTGGTGCGCGCCTATTCAGTAAGCGCATGCGCAAAGGTTTTACAGAAACAGAAGCCATTCGCACCATGCGCGATCGTAATTACTTCGGCGCCATGATGGTCGAAATGGGCATGGCTGATGCACTCATCAGCGGCATGACCCGCAACTACGGGCGGGTGATTCGCCCCGGACTGCAAACGATTGGTCCTGCAGTAGGCGTGAAAAAAGTCTGCGGTATGTACATCGTAGAAACAAAACAAGGTCCGCTGTTTTTTGCCGATACCACGGTGAACGTGAATCCGTCTGCCGAAGATTTGGTAGAAATCACGTTGCGTGTTTCGGAGTCTATTTCGAAAATGAAAATTGTGCCGCGTATCGCCTTGCTCAGTTATTCGAACTTCGGTTCTGCCGAAGGGGAAGAAGCTGACAAAGTGGCTAAAGCGGTGGCCATACTGCATAAGGAGCACCCCAATTTGATTGTGGACGGTGAGTTGCAAGCCAATTTTGCGCTAAACAGCGCCATGCTCAACGAGAACTTTCCTTTTAGTCGCTTGAAAGGACAAAAGGTGAATACCCTGATCTTCCCGAACCTGGCCGCAGGAAATATCTCCTACAAGCTGCTGCAGGAAATAGCAGAACTCGAGGTTACCGGGCCGGTTCTACTTGGAATGCGTAAGAGCTACCACATCCTTCAAATGGGATGCAGCGTGCGTGAGATTCTCAATATGATTCGCATTGCGGTGGTGGATGCGCAGATGAAGTAACCCCCCTCGACTCCGCTCGGGGACCGCCCCTCGACTACGCTCAGGGACCGCCTATCGACCATTCATGTTGGTGAGCGAAGCCGAACCACGGTTGGTGAGCGAAGCCGAACCACGGTTGGTGAGCGAAGCCGAACTACCCCTGTCCATTAAGCTTGAGCACCATTCGCTAAAATTGGATTCGTTAACATTTCGTTAATATCCAGCCGGCTTGGCTGAAAAAATTTTTGGCAACGGCCGACAGGCTGCCCTATGACCAGAAACCGTTATCTGACGCACATCTCTCACCTGATTTCTTGAGATATATCAAAAAAATGAGATTCCCGAATTCTCATTTTTGTCGACCAACCGAAAAAAGTTCATCATTTAGTGATGTTTCAAGCTAAATGATGTCCTATTTTCGCCCGCCGTTCAAAATACGCGGACTAAAACCAACTAAATACCTACCAAAAATCAAATCAATGAGCAGGTTAATCTCTACCCTTATGCGCAGCACTATCATGCGTATGCACAACACCCGTTGGATAGCCGTGGCTATCGTTTCACTTTTAACACACACAACCATGGCACAAGGCCATCAGGATCTCGCGGCGGTTATCGCAGGCGGGAATGATGCGTTGTCGGAGTCGGTTTACAGTTTGCAAACGACTGCCTATGTGAATGAAGGCAATTTGCACATTGCCGGAGAAGGTTCGGCTGTGAAGCTCGATGTAAGCGCCACAAACTTCGCCGGGGTCAATTTTTCTGAAACCTCATTGAATGGTGTGCATACGGTTGTGGTTCGCCTTGAGAGTGCAACACAAGCGGCTTCAGGAATCAATGCAAGCGCATTGAGCGAACTGGAGAGTTTAACCAGTGTAGTTCTCCTATTTTCTTACGACATCTCTGCATCTGATGCCGCATCCCTCGCGATTGGCAGCCTACCTGCAGGAGTGATATCATACTACGCTATCTCCATTCCCGAATAACAGCCACTACATTCTTAACCTTCATTCATCCAATGAAACAGATTTTACACTTCACACAACGCCTGCTGACGTTCAGCATGCTATTGCTTGCTGCCGTAGTAACGCAAGCTCAAGTGCGCGTTCCGTTCACGCAGCGCACATCGGCGTTTACCCCAACGCAAACCGTCTACAGCGTCAACGGTGACTTCACCATGATTGGAAATACCAATCTGACACTGCAGAGCTATTCGAATACAGGCTCGAATAGTAATAATGCAATGATTAAAGTTGATACCGACGGCATTTCGTCAACGAATAATTCGTCTTCCTCTACCTTGACGTTTTCTAACGAAAATGGCGCGGTACCTTCGTGCAGCAACATCCTCTTTGCGGGTTTGTATTGGTCTGCACGAACCTATGATCCAACGGACAATCCAACGGATCCCACCGAGCTGCAAAAGCGCACAATCAAGTTCCGTGGACCAGGCCAGAGCGCTTACACTACTTACACCGCAACCCCTTCAAACATACGTTATCCGGGTTCAGGTGATAACTATATGTACACGGCTTTCACCGAAGTAACTTCACAAGTTCAAGCGTGTGGTTTGGGAGAATATTGGGCAGCCGATATGGCGCTCACCACCGGTAACGGTCGCTCAACAGGGTACTATGGCGGATGGGGTTTGGTAGTGGTGTATGAAAACCCTTTGATGAAGAAGCGCGACGTGACAATTTTCGATGGTTACGCTTTCATGGATGGTAACCAGGATTTAAGTTTCGAATTGCCGGTATCCGGTTTCAATTCTGCTCTTGCCGGACCGGTTAATGCTAAGTTGGGATTGATGGCGGGTGAAGGTGACGTGTCCATTTCAGGAGATCAGTTTGAAATACAAAAGCTAAATACATCTACTTGGCAACTGCTCAACCATGGCGGAAATGCTACTGATAACTTTTTCAATAGTTCAATATTTACCGGTGGAAATCCTCGCAACCCGAATTTGCTTAATAATACGGGTATGGATGTCAGCATGTTCAACATCCCGAATCCTTCCAATAGTGTCATCACAAACGGGCAGTCGAACACCAAGTTCCGCTATACCTCCACACAAGACACCTATATTATCTATTCTATTTGTGTTGCGATTGATGCATACGAGCCCATCATCGAAGGATTCCTCTCCACGGTTTCCGTTAATGGCGTTCCGACATCATCTCCAAGCCTCACTGTTGTGCCAGGAGATCTCGTGACCTACAAAGTACAAATACGCAATAAAGGAAACGAGCCGGTCAACAACGCGCGTTTAGAGATTCCTCTTCCCTATGCCGCAGTGAATTACCTCAACAGCACCGGAGTAGCTTTTGCGCCCGCAACTTCTTCTACTTCACCTTTCGTAGACGCAACATTGGGAGCAAATGGAACACTCGTTTGGAACTTCGGCACCCTGCCGGTTCCTGCCAATCCCAACCAGGTTTTGGGAGAAGTTGTATTTACGCTTCGCGTCAGCCAAGATTGTGACTTGTACCGCAACTTCAACTGCTCTGCGCCTAGCGTAGACATCGACGGAACTATTTCCGGTGTTGGTGCAAACACCAATATCGCTGTTAACGACCAGCCGTTCTACGTAGGTTTTTCTGCGGTGGATGGTTGTTCTACAGTCCCTGTCACCGGTCCGTTTGAAATTGACATCAACTCTACCGCATGGGTAGCAGCTAATTGCCCGGCCGGTGATGACGTGCGCGATTTCTCTTATTGTAATCGCACTACCCCCATCAGCATTACCGAAGTACTCGGTTTCTACCCTGTTGGTACACGTTTCTTCAATACTGCAGGAACAATTGAATACACTATTGCCAATCCATTCCCGAATGTAGCCGGTCCAACAACCTATAAGGCTCAGCTACCCGAGGGTGGATGTCAGCTTAGTTTCACTATTGCTGTGACTACAATCACTTCGGTGCCATCGGTCGCCGCAGGCACATTGGAATATTGTCAAAACGCTCCGGCTGCTGCATTGACTGCGACAGCGAGCAATCCATCATACACTCTATATTATTACGCGCCAAGCAATGGTGCGACGCAACCGAGTATCGTTCCTGCTACCGATGTGATAGGCAACTTTACGTATCAAGTAGCAGAAGGCCCTTCTTCTACTTGCATCAGTTCGAATCGAGTGAACATTCCCGTAACCATTCTCGAGTTGCCAACTATCACTGCGACTCCGGAACAACCGGTATGCTTCGGACAAACCGGCAGCGTGGTTCTCGCATCAAGCGGTGGTACAGGTGCACTCACCTACAGTGCAATCAACCCTGCCACAAGCGGATTGACTGCAGGCAGCTACACCTACAGTGTTTCTGACAGCAAGAACTGCCGAGCTACCGCTACTGCGGTAATCAATGCAGCTCCTGATCAACCGGCACAGCCGACCATCGAATGCTGGGAAACGGCAACTTGGAACTCTACCTCTTGCCAGTGGGAAGTAACAGGTTCACAGCCGGAGCAACCAAGCACCGAGTGCTGGGAGACTGCAACATTCAATAACGAATCGTGTGCGTGGGATGTGACAGGTTCACAGCCGGAGCAACCAAGCACCGAGTGCTGGGAGACTGCAACATTCAATAACGAATCGTGTGCGTGGGATGTGACAGGTTCACAGCCGGAGCAACCAAGCACCGAGTGCTGGGAGACTGCAACATTCAATAACGAATCATGTGCGTGGGATGTGACAGGTTCACAGCCGGAGCAACCAAGCACCGAGTGCTGGGAAACTGCAACGTTCAATAACGAATCGTGTGCATGGGATGTGACAGGTTCACAGCCGGAGCAACCAAGCACCGAGTGCTGGGAGACTGCAACATTCAATAACGAATCGTGTGCGTGGGATGTGACAGGTTCACAGCCGGAGCAACCAAGCACCGAGTGCTGG